>CXWL01020809.1_pt1 | contig 37755 bp, 51 predicted proteins | sample 590931 | NCBI WGS metagenome assembly CXWL01 (sample SAMEA3498368, study PRJEB10139) | groundwater metagenome | biome: water well; material: biofilm material | place: Germany | collected 2015-04-27 | reverse complement strand
CCAATGTACGCTCCTGAGCGGTGGTGGCCTCCTGGTCGGTGAAGTACACGACCCTGTTGCCGAGCGTGAAATGGCTCTCCGTGCGGAACAGGCGGCCGGACGCCTTTGCCACTTCGACGGCTTCGTCGAATATTTGCGCATTTTTTGTGAATTCCACGTTATCTCCAGTGCCGTTCTACGGCCGCCAATCGAAAGAAACGCCCAGCGTCCCGGCGTCGCCGGTGTCTGTGCCGTTCACGCACGTGAAGCGGAGCTGTGTCAGCACATCGGAAAGCGCTTTTCTGCCCGCCGAAATATGGTGCACGCTGACAGCTTCCCCCACGCTGTTGGTACACGACCACGTGTTCGTCGATGCGTCGATCAATTCGAGAACCATCGCGCCGTGGAAGGCATAACCCGCGCTGCCCTCGGCATCCATCAGGAATCCCGCTGTGCTGCTGGCCGCCGTCCCGCCGCCCGTCACGCCCTGAGAGATATAGCCAGTGGCTTCGATCCCGCCGGCGTCCCCGATCTGAATCAGCATGAGCGAGGTGCCGCTCACGGACACGCCGTTGGGCATCACCGTTATCCTGAACGTCCCCTCGGGGAACCCGGTGAAATCTTTCGACGCGCCGCTGGTGGTCGCGACCGGGGCGAACATGCCGTGCCGGACATCCCCGGGACGATGTTTCGGATTGACGACGACCGTTGAGGGCGCCGTCACCCACGTGCCGGCAGTCGCCTGCGTCGATTCAAAGTACCCGAGCACCGTAAAGGGCACGTTCGAGCGCGCGGTCGTCGAATACCACACACCAGCAGAATCGGCGGCGCCAGCGCCGCCTTCCGCCGTTGTCGAGATCAGCGCGCCTTCGTCGATGTTGGTAATGCCACCCGTCGAAGCCTTCGGGTTCATCCACGCAATTTCCTTGGCACCGGAGACCAGGATCTCCGCGACCCAGATCTGCGACTTGATCGCGGACACCGATCCGCCGGTGGAGCCAGAGCTGATGACCGTGGACGACGCCGCTATGGACTGGACCTTCGACGAGTCTCCGCTCGCGATGGTGGCGCTGCGAAAGCCGGTGCCGACCTTGTTGCTGCTGGACGGCGCGCTGCCGTTGGCGCCGGTAAGCGCGATCGTCACCGCGTTCGCCGCCATCGTCACCGAGAAGCCAGCGTTCTCCAGCAACCGCGGCACGGTGCTGGTCGGAACCGAGATCACGGCCGCCCAGTTCGTGGCGTCAGCAGACGGGTCGGTCGTGCCCGCGCCGTTGGTGATGCGCCGGTAAACGGCGTAGTCGATCGGGCTCCACGTCAGGTCGCCGATCGCGTAGGTGGTGCCGCTCACCCACAGGTCCGCATCGAACGCGCCGGCGGCGGCGAGCGCGTTCACGCCCGGGATGAAGTCCTCCTCCAGCCACGCGAGATACGCCTCGACGTTCGTGTTGAACGTCGCGGCCACCTGGCTGCGGCTGGGCGCGGTCGGCGGGGTTTCGATGCTCATGTCAGGCCCTCGATCTCAAGGTTGTAGAGCGACTGCGGAAAGTTCTTCATCGCCAGGACGAACGACTGATAGAAGCCGTAGACGTAGGTGCTGGTGGTGCCCTCGATGCCGATCCACACCACCGGCGTGGAGCGATAGCGCTCCAGCAGCCGGATCACGGCATCGGTGCGCGAGCCATCGAGCCACACCGGGAACTGCGCGGCGCGGGAGAACGCGCGCTGCGTGATGCGCCAGTTGCCGAAGTCGTCCTGCGCCTTGTAGGAGTAGTCGTTGATGCCTAGCTGCGTGTCCCACATGGTGTCGCCGATCTCGCGCGCGAAGCCGAGCACGACCTCGCCGCAGCCGATCGTCCCGGCGCCGGTGATGGTGACGGTGACCTCCGTGTCCGAGTGCGCCGGCAGGTCGTTGACCACCAAGGTGGAGAGGCGCTCGATCGGCGAGAAGAACCACGAGTACCAATCGGTGATGCCGCCGTCGTCCGTCAGGCTGAAGGTTTCGTTGTAAACCTCGCCTTCGGAATCGGACACGACCACCACCGTGACTTCAGCCGCGTCCAGGTTGAAGAGCGACGCGGTGGTGCAGCGTTCGGTCGGCGCGAGCACGACCTCGATCTCGTCGGTGTCGGTGCACTGCTGGCCCACGACTTCGTCGAAGAGCCGCCAGCGGTTGGTCGCGCCGGTTTCCAGCCAGTCTGGCGAGACGGCTTCCGGGTCGGAGTAGCTCGGGGGCGACTTGTTGAAGTTCGCCCCGTAGCGCGCGGTGTGGACGCCGCTCTGGCTGCCGCTGGTGTTGATGTCCGCGCCGCCCGCTGTAGCCGAAACGTTCGACGTGGCGCCGCTGGGCGCCTTGACGTAGTACGTGGTCCCGGCGACCAGGCCGGTGGCAAGCGCCCCGGTGGTGGACATCTGGAACGGCGTATTCGCCGCCGGCGCCGAGCCCGGCCAGGTGATGACGCACGGCGAGGCGATGGTCATGGTCACCACCCCGGACGTGCCGGTCAGCGCCTCATAGACACGGTGCACGCCGGTGGTGACCATGACCTCGTCGCCGGTGGCGTAGTACTTGGAGGCGCTCCAGACCTCGGCGTCGTCCTCCGGCACGGTGGAGGACACCAGCACCGCGTCCGTGACTTCGAGCGGCGGGACGAGCTTCACGAGGCCACCGACACTTCAAGCGGCGTCGAGGGGTCAACGCCGCGCACCGGCATGCCCTTGCCGCGGAACTCGTCCATGCGCGTGGCGATGCGGCTGGTGTGGAGCGCCACCGCGGCGATACCGTTCTCCAGCTTTGAGAGGCGCCCTTCCACGCCGGACATGTCCATCATCCGGCGCGATTCGCTGTTGCTGTAGATCCGGCCCGCGGGCAGGTTCATCAGCTCGGGCCCCATCTCGCCCACCAGCGCCATGCCGCCGCCGTGGTAGCCGCCCGATGCGAACTTCGGGATGCCGCCCGCCAGGCGCACCGCGCGCCGGTAGTCAACGAGCGTGGAGAAGGCGGACGTGGAGATCGCCGACGCGGCCACGCCGGCGGCGTTGGTCGCCTGCTCGATCGCGGCGCCGAGCGCCTGCCACTTCTCGATGGTCGACTGCCCGATCGGCTCGTCAAGCGCTTTCAGGAACTCCGCGCGCCATTCCTCGATGGTGGAGGCAGACGTGCCCAGCCCCGCGCCCAGCTCGCCGACCTGGCCCTTCCAGTAGCCGGCGGGGTTCTGCGCGGAAAGCAGCGACGAGCGCAGTGCAGAGCGCGTGGGCCCGGTGTTGGCCGCCGGCGCGACGATCTGCAGCAGCCGCTGCATCATCTGCTCCTGGCTTTCGCCGGGCTCGCCGTCGATCCACCGGCCGTTCGTCTCGAAGACGTGGTTCGGCCCCACGATGCCAGCGAGGATCTCGGGGTCGTACTTGTCCGGGTCGTTGAGTTCCTTCTCCAGCGCCTCGATCGCGGCCATGCTCGGGCCGCCTGGCAGATTCGCGTCGCCGATGTCGAACTTGCTGCCTTCCGCGTTGTAGTCCGCGTAGCGCAGCAGGAGCTGCGAGGGCTTCGGCCCGCCGCCGTCGCCGCCGAACATGCCGAGCATAGAGGCGACGGCGAGCGCGGCGCCGACATACGGCATCGCGGTTCCGATCGCACCGAGCGCCCCAGCGCCCGAGCCACCGATCTGCGCAATTCCCAGGGCCGCCGCCTCGCCCGCAAGCGCGGTTCCGGCCGCTCCGCCGGCCAGCATGGTGCCGCCCCCGATGTTGGCGATTGACGAGCCGATCGCGCCATTGGCGCCGAACAGACCGCCGCCGCCCCCGAAGAGGCTGTTCGCGCTGCTGGCAATGTTCCCGATGCCACCGAACCCGCCGCCACCACCGCCGCCGCTGAACAGCCCCCCGCTGGCGCCGAACGCCGATTGCGCCACGCTGCCGCCGCTCACCGCAGCGGCGATGTTCACGATGAACGGCCGCACCGTCATCTGGTAGAGCAGGTCGAACAGGCCGTTCTTCAGCGTGTCCTTCAGCCGGTCGAACGCGCTCTTGCCGGAGTCGAAGATCGACACGAATGTGTCGTGCGCGGTGCGGTCGATGGACTGCCACATCGAGCCCTGCGCGCGCAGCCACTCTTCGGAGGCCGCCTTGGACGCGTCACGGGCCTGCTCGCGCGCCTCCTTCGTATCCAGCAGCGCGATCGTGCGCTGTTTCGCGGCGTCGGCCTCGATGCGCAGTGTCGCCGCTTCCTCCTCGGACAGTCCCTTGGAGGCTTTCTTCAGGTCGTTCTCGATCCGGCGAAGCGCGATCGCCTTCTCGCGCTCCACGCTGTTCAGGTAGATCAGTGAGTTCTCGAACTCGAGCTGGTCCAGCTCCGCTTTGGCGGCGCTGGTGAACTCGATCATCTGAACGCCGCGGCGCTGCTCGGCCTCGAACGCCTCGCGGCTCGCCTCGAACGCCTCGCGGCTCGCCTCGGTGAGCTTCTTGATCTCGTCCTTGTGCTGGCGCTCAAGCTCCTTGGCGAACGCCTGCTTCTCGATCAGCTTGCCGACCGCGCCCTGGTAGTGCTCCAGCGACACCCGACCGCCGCGCAACTCAGCGTGGAGCAGTTCGAGATCCTTGTAAAAATCCTTGCTGACCCCAGCCAGCTCGTTGAGTAGATCAGCGGCGGTCTTGCCTGGCTTGCTGTCCCCAAGACTGCGATAGTCGGCCTTAGGCTTCGGTCCCCGGACCATGAGATCGCGCGCGTCATAGTCGCCGGGGCCGGAGTTGGCCAGCGCGCCCTGCCGCTCCATGAACTGAAGAAACTGCAGCCGTTTGCGCAGTTGCCCTTCGTCCCCGATGCCGACGCCGGCCGCCAGGCGTGGCGGCGCGCTCTTCATCCGCTCAATGAACTCCAGCTCCTCGCGGATCGCCTTCATGTTCCCCGCGATGCTCTTCAGGGGATCAATCGCGAAGCCAACGTTGTAGAGCGCTGACGTCCATCCACCGAAGATCTTCAGCCCTTCGGAGAGCTGCTCCACCATATCTTTTGCGGTGCTGGTCCACGGCATGATCGCCTGCCGCCGTGCGTCGTCCATCACCACGCTGAGGCGCCCCATCGCCTTCTCGAACTTCTCAGCCTCGGCTGCCTGCTCCGCAGTGACTCGGGCGTTGACCGTGCCTTCCTCGGCCATGTCCTTCAGGAATGGGAGGAGCTTCGCGCCAGACTTGCCGAAGAGGTCCAGCGCCAGGGCGGTCTTACCCGCGCCGTCCTCGAATGTCGCGAGCTTTAGCGCCACTTCTCGCATCATCTCGCCCGGATCGCGCAGAGCCCCGGCGGCGGTCTTAGCCTGGATGCCCAGGAACACGAGCGCCTGCCTGGCGTTCTTCGTTTCCTCCTCGGTGCCCTTCAATCCCTTGGTGAGCTTGACGAGCGAGTCTTCAACCAGGCCGAAATCATGCCCCCCGATCTTCGCCACGACTTGGAGTTTGGAGAGTTCCTCCACCGCCGCGCCGGTCACCTCGGCCATGTCGTCCAGCGCCGCTGTGGCCTTGGTGACGCTCAACGCCATGGCGGCCAAGGCGCCCGCGCCAAGGCTCACACCGAGCGCGCCGAGCGCCGTCTTGGCGACGTTCACTGAGCGCGTGATGTCGTTCATCGCGCCCGCAACGATGCCCTTGGCGGACGCCATGTCCGTCTGGAGGCGCGCGACGTTGGCCGCGATATCGACGACGAGGGTTCCAGCTCTCACGTTTCGTTGCTCGCTTTGTCCTTGTTGGCCAGGAGATTCAGCACGGCCGCTTCGATGATGCGGAGCTTGTCGAAAAGCTCCGGTGTTTCCGCGATGCCGGCCATGCGCAGGCCGCTACTCACGCGCGTGTAGTCGAGCCCGGTGTACCCGGCGGAGCCGGTGTTCCACTGCGTCTGCACGGCAAGGAATGCCTGCCACGCGGCCCAGTTATCGGGCCAGACGTGGCAATCCTTGTCGTCAGGTCCGTGCGCCTCGGTGATGCTTTCTTCGGTGGCGCCGAAGGCACGCGCGTCCTCGCGAGCCTTGTCCATCTCGCCGCCGCCCCGGACCCACCAGGCGGCGGCGTCTTTCAGTTTTTTGCCGGACCCTTCACCGCGCTTTCGAGCCAGGCGAGCACGATCGCGGTCTGCACGAACGGCTCCGCCAGGAGCGCCACGCGGTTGGCTTCGTTCACTTCGAGCGGCGAGCCGTCGGGCTGCTTGATGTCGCTCCAGCCGACCAGCTCGGTGGCGAGGATCTCGGCATCGGGCGGCAGCCCCTTTGCCACCATGGCCTCGATCTCCGGCCGCGAGCGCCGCTTGAACTCGGCGGTGAAGTCGATGGACTCCCACGCGCCGGCCTCGCTCGGGCGCTTGACGACCACTTTGAATTTGTAGGTGGGCTTGTTGCTGAGCACGAACATGAAATTCTCCTGAGTGAATCGGGCGCCGGCCCTGCACCGGCGCCCGTACTGCGGTTACGTGTAGGCGAGCGAAAGCTCGTTGTTGAGGGCCAGCGTGGGCGCGAGCTCCATGTCCACGCTGTAGGTGCGCACGCCCTTCACGTCGCCGTCGCGCGGGTTGGTGAGGCGCGCTTGCGCCGCGGTGACGGTGAGGATCGTGCCGGCGCCCGAGCCGTGGACGAAGGTGAAGCTGCCCGTGGCACCGGACACGACGATGGAATCGAAGTCCTTCTGCGCCATCGTCGGGTACTCGATGGTGGCGGAGGCGCTCGGCTCGCGGTCGGTGATGAACACCTGCTCGGAGCCGCCCGGGAACGGGACGTAGTTGAGGACATTCGCCAGGTCGATCTGCGCCGACCACAGACCGCACGCGTAGCTGTGGAGCGAGATGCTGGTGGTATTGGTCTTGTTCATCGGCTTGGGCGTCTGCCAGGCCGACAGCGTGAGCGCTGACATCGCGGTGTCCGTGGCCACAGCGTACAGGCCGATGAAGCGGAAGCGGTACACCGGGATCTGCTCGGCATCGAAGGCGAGCGACACGCTGCCGCGGCAGCCGGTCATCTTGTACTGCATGCCGTCGCGGTTGCCGTAGAGCGTGACGCTTTCAAGCGCGGCGGAGATCGGCGCATACGTGACGCTCGTGCTGGGCACGATCGTCTCGGCCAGGCCGCAGGCACGCAGCAGCGGGCCGTAGGGCGGCGCGGTGCCGGCCGCGGAGGCGCCGCCGACCTCGACGTCGAACGACACTTCGCGCCAGGTGAAGGCGGTCTTCGAGGACAGGCGGCCGAAGCTCTGCAGCGCGATGCCCTGGCGCGAGGCGTAGGACAGGCTGACGGGCGAGGGTCCCTGCAGGTTCTTCACGATCATCGCGTTCGAGCCGACGACGGGCGTGGGATCGGTGGCGTAGGTGGACTCGATTTTCGCGAGCAGGTGGCGCTTGACGGCGAGGGCTGCGGACATGGCGGTGGCTCCTTAACGCTTTTTGGAGGCCGGTTTGTCGTCCGCAGGGGCGGCCGGCTCCGGCACCGCCTCCTGCGTCTGCTTGGGTTCCGCGGTGCGCTCCACGAGCTGGCGCTTGCCGTCCTTGCCGACGACGTAGCTGCCGCCCTGCCCCGCGTGTTCGTCCTGTTGGTTCATCGTCATCACTCCGTGTGAAAGAAGGTGATCTCCTCTTCCACCACGTGGTGGTCGAGGTCGAATTCGTAGTCTTCGCCGCCGCCGCCGGTGGCCAGCGTGCCGATCGGGTCGATCTGCACGCCTTCGGACGTGCCGAAGTAGCGGTCGTACGCGGCGCGCACCTGGAGCATCAGTTCCTTGGCCGCCTTCAGCGTGGAGGCGTGGCACTCGAAGGTGATGTCCGAGTGGCCCCAGCCTGAGTTCACGTAGATGGCCGCGACCGGGCGGAACGCGCCGTCCTTCACGAACACGACGTACGGCAGCGTCGCGTTCTGCGGCGCCTGGCCGGCATAGATCCGGCTCGTGGCTCCACTGCCCACCAGCGCGGACAAGCCAGCGTGCGCGCCGCCGATGGTCTTCACGGCGACTTCGATCACGCCAGGCTCCCCATGCTTTCGATCTCGCTGGCGAGCCGCTCACGCATGGCTTCCAGCGCGGCAACAGCGCCGGCTTCGAGCGCGGGCCCGAGGAACGCCTTTGCGTCCGCGCCCGGATGCTGGATCTGCTCCGCGAAGATGCCGGCGAGGAAAAGCGACTTCTTCCCCTTTGGCCGGATCTCGTGGGCCTTCGTGCCGCCTTCCACCATCCACGCGTAGAACGGGTCGTCCTTCTTCACGCGCCGGCCGGCGATGATGCGCGCGGTGAAATTGCCGCCCTTGCGCACGATCGTCACGCGGATGGAGCGGCGCAGCTTGCCGCTCTTCACCGGCACCTTGCTCCGCGCGATGTCTCGCACCACCCGGCCGGCCGCTCGCAGCGCCGTGGCCAGGGCCTTGCGCTGGAGCTTCTCGGGGAAGCCTTCCAGGTTGAGCGCGACCTCGCGCATGCCGTGGACCACTTCCGTGCCGCCGACCGTGTTCAGAATCGCCATCGTTTAAACGCCCCGCTCGAGCAGGTCTAGCCGCAGCTCGCGATCGCGCGCGTCCACGTTGTTGCAAGCGAGGATCTCGAAGGTCCGCGCGCCGATCACCAGCCGGTGCTTCGTCGTCACGCCGGCCACGTACTGCCCGATGGCCGCGTAGTTCGCGCTGCCGTGGACCTGGCGCCCGCGGAAGACCTCGCCGCCGTTGACGTGGACCAGCTCGCAGTACCAGGTCGCTGTCGCCGTGGAAGGCGTCTTGACCTCCCCGCCTATCGTGTCCTGCGTGGAGGCGACGGATTGGATCGTCGCCTCCAGGCGCTGCTTGCCGGTGCGCATCGTTTAAACGCTCAGAAGCGGTACGGCCGGAACGGCTGCAGCAGCCGATCCGCGCCGAGCGGCATCTCGAAGATCTCGAAGTCCGAGTTCTCCGAGCGGTTCTGGTACAGGTGCTCCACGATCAACAGCAGCGCGCTGATGATGTCGGGCGGGATCACGCCCACGAAAGTGGTGCCAGTGCCCGCGGTGGTGGCAGTGATGTCCACCGCGGCGCCGCCATCGGTGAGCGAGAGCTGCAGCGTGTCGGTGGCCGGCGCCTTCACGTAGTAGTTCAGGTCCAGCGACAGCCCGCTCTGCACCACGCCGCCCGAGTTCGAGAGCCGCGCCGGGTCGCTCGCGACCAGGTCGTGCCCGGCCGCGGTGACCGCGTCGCCGCTCGTGTCGAAGGTGGACACCGGCACCGCGAAGCCGGCCGTGTACTTCACCGTCACGGCCTCGGTGATGTCCAGCGTGGAGGGCCACACGGTACCGTAGGCGGGCTCGATGCGGCCCGCCGCCGGAGCATCGCCGCCTACCCCACCCACCACGCCGAGGACGCGGTAGGCGCTGGAGGCGAGGGTCTGCGTCTCGCCGGCGCTGTCCACGTACGTGATCGACTGCACGGCGCGCAACGGCCGCACGGGCAGCTCGATCTCGCAGTCGAAGCTGTCGAGCTTCAGCACACGCTGCTGCCGCACCAAGGCGAGCCGGCACAGAGCCTCGGCCCGCGAGCGCGCGGCGCGGATCATGCCCTTGATCTGCGCGTCCTGCGCGGTCTGCCCGGACGGCGCGCGCAGGTGCGCGCGCGCCTCATCCAGGTGGATCGGCTCGGCGAGCGGGGCGATGAAGAGGCGGTCAGTCATGGAGCGCGCTCAGGCCTCGTGCGTTACTTCGCCCGCTTCGCGAGCGCCCCTTCGGGCAGCCAGGCCTCGACTTCGCCGATGCGCACGAGGTAGTCGCGCGCGCCGGTGGCCGACTCGCGGCGCCACACGACCTCGCCGCCGCCGGCGTCGGTCGCCACCTTCTGGCCGATGTCGTAGGTCCACGCGCGCTCCACTGCGCCCGCCGCTACCGCGCCCGATGCCGCTGCTTTTTTCTTCGCCATGGTTTCCTCGTTTCTGTTGAAAAAGAGCGGGCCCCCGAAGGGGCCCGCCAACCTCCAGGATCTTCTCTATCCTTCGCCGGCCGCAGCCAGGCTTTGCTCCACGAGCGCGTTGGTGTGCCGGCCGTGGTCGTAGCGGTCCTCGATCTCGTCGGCGGTGGGCAGCTGCGCCCGCTCGGTGAACTCCACCACCGTGTCGCCTTTCACAGCGCTGATCCGCACATCGACGGTGTCGTAGCCGTAGAGCCGCTCGGCCTGCGTGTTCATCGCGTCCAGCAGGGTCGAATCCTTGGGGATCATGAAGTTGATGCCCCGCTCCGCTGCAATGCCGAGCCAGAACTCGACGCACGCGCGGCCCTTCTCCGCGTCGTGCGAGTTCGCGTAAGTGAAGTCCAGGCCGTACAGGCTGATCTTCTTCACGCCCAGCCAGATCGCGTACGCGACCGCATACGCGACCGTGGAGTTGAAGTACGCGTGCTGGAACGTGTGGATCACGTCCCGCAGCGGGTACTCCACCAGCCCCGGATAGTCCGGGTGCGCGCGGCTGGTGATGATCGGGCCCGGATGGACCTTGATCCACTCCAGCATGCGCGCGATGTTGGTGTCAGGCCTGGCTTTCGCCCGGATCTCCTGGATCCGCACGTCGTCCATGTGGAAGATGCGGTCGCACAGGACCACGCCGCCCACCGCGTTGATGCCCCACGTTTCGTCGCAGTAGGCGTGCTTGCCGCCCACGCGCTTCACCACGTCGACATACTTCTCGAGGCTCGGGCCCAGCGCCAGGATGGCGACGTGCTCCGGCACGGGACGATCCGGCTGCGGCGGCGCGACGTTGATCGGCGACGGCGCCAACTTCTGCGGAATCTCCATGCGCTCGCACACCGCGATCAGCGTGCGCCCCGCGACGTCCAGCTCGACGTCTGACTCGATGCCCGCCTGCCCCCACCATTCCTTCACGGCCCAGCCCGTGGTGCTCAGCAGCGCGTGGAACTGGCCCTTCGTGTAGTGCCGGAAGTGGAACTTGGCCCTCCCGTCGTGCGGCACCACGTCTTCGTTCGGCACGCTCACAAGCAGCAGCGGCGCGATCGCGCGCAGGTTCATCAGCACCGGCGCCGGCTCCTCGAGGTGCTCGACGGTCTCGAAGCACACGACGGCGTCGGCCTTGCCCTTGTCGATCTGGATCGCCTCGGCGCACGTGAACTCCGCGCCCGTGCCCGCGTAGTGCTTGCGGGCATATCCGATCGCCTCCGACGCGCGGTCGAAGCCGATCGCCTTGCAACCTGCAGCCGCGAGGATCGCGGTGCCGTAGCCGACTCCACAGGCGAGGTCGATCACCCGCCCCTTGACCAGCTTTGCGGCCCATTCGTACCGTGCAACGTGATCGCACCTGATGCCGTCCACCGTGGGCGCCACTTGCCTTTCGCCATCGTTCATTGCCATCTCTATCTCCTGTCATAGAAGCCTGAGAAAAAGACACCGCGGCAACGGGGGTCAGGAGGCCCCCGCTTTCGGCGATCAACCTAGCCGCAGCGTTTCCTGCGCCGGGGATTAGCCCGGGTTGTCGACCGGCGCGACGCGCGGGCTGTGGAGCGCCGCGACCACCGAGACGTAGCCGACGGACGTGACGCCCGTCTGCACCAGGTCGAGGCTGACGTAGCGCTTTTTGCCCTTGTAGCCGAGGCGCTTCCACACCAGCTTGGTGGTGTTCGACGCCCGCGGCGTGGCGGCCAGGAGGCTCGCCAGCACTTCGGTGCCGATCAGGTCGCCATCGGCGACGCTGGTCAGCGTGCCGGTGGCATCGCCTTCCTTGGCGACCACCGTGACGATGGTGCCGGTCGTGGTGACCGCGCCGTAGTTGAGGATGAACTCGACGCCGCCGAAGTTCTGACGGTCGACGACCAGGCCGGTCTTGGTCGCGTTGGCCCCGATCGCAGCCGAATCGACCACTCGCTTGAGCGAGACGTGATTGTGAAGATCGTGCATGTCTTTCTCCTTGGAATAGCTCGAAAAAAAGGCCCGCCGAGGCGGGCCTTCCCGTTGTGCTTCGCTTACTGCGGCAGCTGTGGCTCGGCCCCGATTAGGTCGAGAACTTCATCAGCTTGATGGCCTCGAAGTTGTAGATCCCGCCACCGAACCTGCGGCGGAAGTTGAACTTCGTGGTGCCCTTGGCCGTGACGTTGTCGCGGATCAGCGTGGTGCCGGTCCGGTTGACGATCGCGTAGCCGCGCTGGAAGTTGCCGTACGCCACCGAATAGCTGTTGGCGGCGATGGCCGGCATGTTGTCGTCCACTTCCACAGGCGAGCCGAGGAACCGCCCGCCGAAACCGATCAGGGGATCGGGATTCCAGAGGTAGTACGCGCCCGAAGCGTCCTTCATCTGGCGCGCGACGCCCAGCGTGGTGTCGTTCATGATCCACGCCGCGCCGTTGCGGTATTGCGCCTTCAGCGCGTGCTGCAGGCTGACGAAGGCATCCGCGGGTGCCACCGAGGCGAACGCCGCCGACTTGCCGGAGACGATGTAGCCGACCTTGCCCCACGCGTAGGAGGCGTTCGCGACGTTCGTGTAGCTCGTGATGCCCATCGCCTTAGCCACGCCGTTGCCGGTGATGAATTCCGCGCCGGCTCCTTCGGAGAACCCGACGGCCGCTTCCATCGCGAGATCCCCCTCGAGGTCAATGTCCGCGTCCTCCAGCGTTTCGTTGAAGACCCACGGCTCGACTTCCGCCGGGTGCACCACGACCTCGATCCGCGAGTAGCGCGGCTCGGTCGTCTCACCCGAGGTCCCGCCTTCGCCCGGCCGGGCCATCGTCATGCCGGAGGTCTTGACCCGCTTCTGCCACGAACGCGTGCCGATGGTGACCACGCGCGCCAGGCGGTTCATTGCGCTCATGGTGGCGGCGATGCGGTCGATCTCCTTGTCCAGCTCCGCGTGCACCAGGTAGCCGCCCTGGGTGTCGTCCGTGGAGTTCATCGCCGCCTTGCGCTCCAGCTCCTGCAGGCCGGCCTCGTCGCCCTTGCGCAGGAACTTGCCGAATGCGGCCTTGTGCTCCAGCTGCGCGGGCGTAAGTCCCTTGCCGTCGTTGCCGGCACCGGGGCGCTGCATCTTAGCGATGGCGTCGGACACGTCCTTGGAGAGCTTGTTCAGGTCCGCGTTGATCACGTCGACCTTGCCGACCAGCTCCGTGGGCGCGTAGCCCTTCTTCTCGACCGCTTCCAGGCGCGCGTTGTTGGCCGCCTTGAACTCTTCCCACGCCTTGTTCTGCTTTTCGAGCAGTTCCTTCAGCCCCGGATCGGTGTCACCGACCAGGAAGGGCGCGGCGATCACCATGCCCGCGAGCGCGGGATCGGGGAAAGCCCCGAGCGCGACCATGCCCAGCACGACGACGACGGCCATCAGGCGCATCGCATTTTGCTCCACGTACGTTTTCATGAACATTCCTTTTAGGATTGGAGGATTTCGGTGCCTTGCTTCACGAGCGCTGCGAGCTCGTCGACTCCGCCACCATCAGGATCGCCCTGTCCGAGGCTCTTGATCCGCGACACGAGTGCCACGGCTTCGCTGCGCGACAGGCCGCCTGCATCACGCAGGAAGCGCTCCACATCGCCCAGCTTTTGCAGTTCTTCGATCGCCTTCACCGACTGCACGCGCGCCTTGCCGTTCGCGGGGAACGTGACGGGGCTGATCTCGATGAGGTCGATCTTCTTCAGGGTCCGGCGCGGCTCGTCCGGCTTGCTCCGCGCGGTCCATTCCTTTGGGATGTAGCCGATCGACAGGCCGTTGATGGCCGGCCGCGGCTCCATCTTCATCAGCTTGTACAGCTCGATCCCGCGGGGCGTGTCGGCGAACTTCCCTTCCACGCGCAGACCCTTGCCGTCCTCGGCCAGGTCGGTCCACACGCCAACGGGCGTGAGGTCATCCGCGCTCATTCCCCAGCCGCCGTGCTGGGACAGCATCGCCGGCCACAGGCCGCTCTTGCGCGCGCTGGCGATGGTGTCAGCGAAGGCGCCGGGGATGATCACGTCGCCGTAGGCGTCCACGTTGCCGAATACGGCCCCGTAGCCGGTGAACTTCATCGCCACTTCGGAGCTGGGGTCGAACTTCAGCTCCATCATTCCGCAGGCCAGGCGCTCGATCATCGTCGCTACTCCTTCTCGGGTTTGTCTTTGCCGGCGCCAACGAGCGCGGCCGGGTCTACGGTCAAATTCACGGGCACGCGCAGCTTGTCGCTTGCCGCGTCGCTGTCCGGGTTCAGGTCCAGCTTCGCGCGGCCTTCGTTGGCGGTCATGATTCCGCCGTTGACCATCGCCAGCAGGAAGTTCTTGGTCGCGTCGAGCGAGCCGCGCAGCAGGCCTTCTTCGATGAACTTGAAACGGTAGCCTTCCTTGCGCTCTTCCTCGGTGAGGAGGTTCACGTCCGCCGACTGCTCGATCCGCTGGTACCAGGGCGACAGCGTGTGCACCAGGTGCGCGAGGAACATCTGCTCCGCGCTCGCGTACGTGGCCGCCTTGTCGGAGTAGCCCACCATGATCGGCATCACGCCCATCGCCCGGCAGACTTCCTCCACCTGGTACTTGCGGGTTTCAAGGTGCTGCGTCTCCACACCGCTCTGCGCCGCGCTCGTGAACTTCGAGCTGCGGTCGAGGATCATGGTGCTGTAGGCGCCTTCGTTGAGGAAGTGCTCCTGCACCCACTTGTGCATCTTTTCGTACTGCGGCTCTGTCAACGAACCCTCTACGGAGATCAGTCCGCCGACGCGCGCCGCGTTTTTGTGGAGCCGCGCGTGCCCTTCCTCTGTCGCCATCGCCAGCCCGATCGCCTCGCGGGCGAGCTTCACGGCCTCAAGCGCCTGGTAGCTGTTCCAGCTTGGGCCGCGCAGCTGCCAGATCGAGTTCGCCGGGAAGCGTTCCGCAGCTCCCCCGTTCGGGGGCGTGACGTCATACGACAACTCCAGCGTGTTGACGTCGCGCAGAACCTTGACGTTCTGCGGCTCGAACTGGATCAGCTCGTGGACCTTGCCGCGCACCCGGTTGATGAAACTGAAGTGCGTGCCCGTCAGCACCGCGTGGAGCCCAAGCGTCTCGCGGTACTCAAACGACGTCTGAAAGAAGTTCGGCTTCAGCGCCAGCAAGTTGTAGAGCGGGTGATCCTTCGCCGGCACCGTGCTCTTGCCGTCCGGTGCTTCCTTGATCAACTTGAAGGGCACCTGCGCCAGGCCGTTGGCGATCACGCGCGCGCACGCCAGCACTGTGGAGACCTGCAGCGCGGTCCGCCAGGTGACGTTTTTTCCGCTCTTGCTGCGGCTACCGGCGTAGATCGACCCGCCGCCCTGTTGCTCGGCAAGCCCATCGAGCAGGAGATCCCGCGGCGAAATGGCCTTTCCTTCGAGCCGGTCAAGCAACCCCATTGGTCCTCCGCCCGACGGCCAGCCAGAACAGCAGACAGCCGACCACGACCCACGCGGCGGGCACGTACACCAGGCTCAGCCCGTAGCCGATGCACCCGAGGCCCGCAATGGTCACGAGGTCCCGGAGGTCCGCCAAACTGACCACGAACAGCGCCGCCGCTTTGAGTTTTTCGCGCACTACGCTGTCTCCCAAAAGGATTTGCCGCCGCCCACCCGTTTCGAGGCAAGCCCGGCTGCCATGTTCGCGACCACGATGCCGTCGATCCGCCCCGTGGCCTTCTTTTTGTCCGGCTTCCTGTTGCCCGCGGCGTCCGTGGCGTACACGGTGTTCGCCGCGCACCAGGTGAGGCACGGGTTGTCGTCGTGCCGCAGCGGCTTGTTCATGCGCGCCATGCGCTCCGCCTTCTCCACCGCTTCGGGCGTGTCGCCCTGCGGCTCCACAGACGGCACCGGCTTGCCCTTCGCCACTGCGGAGCCCGCGACCAGCATCGTCTCGAAGGCCTCGATCGCCGGGGTCATGGACTGCATGCCCTGGCCGTGCGGCTCCAGCGGCAGCTCGATGCCTTCGTCTTCCAGGACTCGCTTGAAGTCCTCGATCCGCCAACGGTCGAACGCCATGCCCTGCAGGTCGAACGCGGCGGCATCCTTCGCGCACTGCCGTGCCACCGCGAGCTTGTCGATCGCGCGGCCTGGCAACGCGACGATGTGCCCCGCGTCCCTCCACGCGACGTACGGCACCTTGTCGCGATCTTCCTTGTCGGTCAGCTCGTCGCCCGGGATCCAGAAGCGGACCAGCAGGCGCCAGTGCGGATCGTCGTCGGTCGGCTCGAACAGCCAGGCCGCCGCCGTCAAGTCGGTGGTGGAGGACAAGTCCAGCGCCGCCCAGCAGCGCCGGCCGCGCAGCTTGTCCACATCGAAGCCCGCATCCGCGCAGGCCTCCCATATCTCCCGCGGTATCGCAGGGTTGCTCGCCTCCACCCACTGGCAGAAGTTGAGCCGGCGCACCAGGCTCGCCTTCGATGCCATCCCGCGCGCGCCGCTCACCTGGTCGCGCAGGTATTTCATTCCGGGCAGGTCCGACTCCTCGAGGCTCGGGTTGGCCTTCGGCCAGCACGCCTCGGACTTGAGCGGATCCTCCTTCTTGTCGAGCGCGCAGACGTAGCCGAAGAAGCCGTCGTCCTGCACCGCGCCAGAGCACACCTTGATCGCGTGCTCGTGGTACTCGAAGCACACCGACGTCTTGTCCACGCCGCTGTTGGTGATCATCATCATCAGCGGCTGCTGCCTGAACTTCTGGCCGGCCTTGAGCATCTCGACCATCATGTTGGTCTTGTGCTCGTGGATCTCGTCCAGCAGCGAGAAGTGCGGGCGCGGTCCAGACTGCCCGTCCTCCGAGCTGATCGGCCGGAAGAAGCTCCCGGTCGCCAGGTACGCAAGGTTCCACGTGCGCTCGTGGACCCCGGACGGCTTCAGCACATGCTTCAGCGCCGGCGACAGGTCGTACATCGTGACGGCATCGCGGAAGAGGACCATCGCCTGGTCCTTCTTCGTCGCCGCCGCGTAGATCTCCGCGCGCGCCTCGCCGTCCGATGTCAGGCCGTACAGCCCAACCGCGGCGGCCAGTGGAGACTTACCCGAGCCCTTGCCCGTTTCGATGTAGGCGGTGGTGAACCGCCGGAATCCATCTTTTCGCTTCCAACCGAACAGCACTCCCCCTACGAAGCACTGCCAGGCGTTGAGCTCGAAGGGCTTGCCTTCCCACTGGCCGCCGTTCAGCTTGCAAACGTCGCGGCAAAATCCGATGAAGCGCTGGCCGGCGGCGACATCCCACACCAGCCCGCGCTTTGGTCCCTCCACCAGGTCGGTCAGGTGGCGCTTGCACGCGTTCCTGACGTACGGCCCGGCGAGAATGCGGCGACCTACTACAGCCCGCGCGTACGCGGTTGCCGGATCGCCGGCCGCGCGGACCTTCTCGAAAACCTTGCGGCGCGCCTCCGCTTGATCGCGCGCCTTGGGCTTAGTGCGGAGCGGAGCCCGTGAAGTAGGCCGAACCTTTCGCTTGCGGCGGCTTTCCGTGTTCGGCGCTGTCGCCGTCATTTTTCCCGAAGAGTGTCAGTTGCGGCTCCACCTGGACCCGCGTGCGCGCCGCCGGCGTCATGCCGAACTCGCGCTCGATCGCCAGCAGCTGCTTCTGCAGCATTGACTCCACAAACACGAGCTGGTTGATGACGACCTGCCGTGCTGGCTTAGCCGGCGTTGCGTCCTTCGTTGCTGCCGCGTCCTTGGCCGGCGCCGACTTCGCGCTGTCCTCGCTGGGCCCGACCATCACGCCGAGCCGCTCCAGATCCGCGACCACCGCGCGATAGCGGACCACCAGCACGCACCAGCGGGAGAAGGGCTCCACGTCGAGGACGGTCAGCACCTTCGCCTTGCGCATCTTCGGCGCGCACTCGGTCCACACTTTGCGCGCCGCCTCCGACAACCAGGTCGGAGGCGTCATGTCGTCCAGGTACTCGGGGTCCGGCTCCTGGCGATTGCGCGCACGCTTCCCCGGGTTTCCTCGGGCAGCGTGATCGGCGGTTGGCTTGTTCGGTCGTCCCATGATGGTGCCCCTGTCCTACTACCCCCCCCCTATCGAGTAACGCGGTGATACACGTACACAGGGAGGCTCGGTCTAGGAAAACACGAGCCAGAGATCGAACCCCCTATCCCCTCGGCGGTTGGTTCCACGGGTGGCGAGGATCAATCGGCACGCCCTTCGTGTCCGCACCGGCGATGCGTCCTGACTTCTCCAGCCGTTGTTTGAACGAGTCGTGGCACTGCTTTGCCATCGCTCGCCAGCTGCTGCGATCCCAGAACTTGGCGGGATCTCCACGGTGCGGCGGATCGTGGTCCACCACGTTGGTGACGCGTCGGCGTTTAAACGCTACGCACTCGACACATCGGCACAGCACGTTCTCGGGCAGCGCGAGGAACTTCGCTCGCGCCTGCTGCCATCGGTAATCGTAGAGACCACTCATTGGTTCGGTCGGCAGCGCCGCCGATTGCTCGGGCGCACTGCGGGCTATGACAGCCTACGACGCTGCCGACCTCGCCCTACTTCTTTCTCACGGTGGTGTTCATTCGATTGACCTCTTTGGTCTGAAGCCGGGGGCAGCCCTGTTGCGATCTTCCCGGCGATGGCTCTGCCAAGGGTAGCGGAGTGTGCCCCCCACCATGTCAGTCTTACAAGGGGGTTTGACAAGGCTTCAGCGTTTAAACGCACCTTTGACAAGGCTTCAATCGCTTTCCTCGGGTGCACGCACGGGTGGTGCGCGCAGATTTCCATCGCTGTGATTGGCGTGGTGCGCACGGTAGGCAGTGCGCGTGCGCTCGGCCTCCGTACGCTTGGCGCGCATCAGTGCGCGGATGCGCTCGTGCGCGTGATCGAGGCGGCGGTAGTAGGTCCTGATCTCGCAGCCGCACACCTTCGCGTGCTTCTCTGCCGTGCCCTTGGCCAGCCAGTGCTCGGTCACCACCGCGCGCAGATCAGCGGGCAGCGCATCGACAGCAGCGTCCACGTCCGACGCCTCGCCGTTGAGCAGCGGCACCGACACGGCCTCGCGCCTGCCCCTCGCCTCCAGGTTGAACGCGCTCGACACGGCCACGCTGATCGACGCGCCCGACTTCCACTGCGCCCAGTTCTGCATCAGCCTGCCCGTCTCGGCTTCCTCGACACGACGAGCATCTACTGGATCGAGCGGCGGGCGCTTCGCGTTGGTCGCGCCAGTGATCACGCCACGCCGAGGGCGACGGGCTACGGGATGACCGGGCGATGTTTTCGGCCCTTCTCTATGATTTGGCATCTCTTTTTCTCTTTCTCTTTCTCGCGCATTAATAGTTAAAGAAGAAAGGGCGAAAGCCCGTGTAAGGACGCAGGACGTAGGCCCCTCCCGAAAATGGCGAAAAAAGAGAGAAGGGCCGAAAACATCGCCCGGATAACCCTTAGCCCGTAGCTGGTGCGGTGCCTCCCTTGTCGCTGGACATGACCTTCCAAAGCGCAACGTGGTCACGCTCGCTAGCCTTCGTGAAGAAGTTGCCGTCGATCCGCCGGCCGCTGTGCTTCTGGAGCCACTTGCCGAGGCGGCGAACGCTCAGCCCCCCTCCGCGCTCCGCCGCGATCTCCTTCAGCACGTCGCCGAGCGCCTTGGCATCCCCGTCGAGCCCCGCCATCGTCGGCATGGTTCGCTCCACCGCTTCCCTTGCGCTGGTCGGCTCGATACCGAAGCAAGCCCGCCACGAGGCGAGCATGCGCGCCAGTTCGTTGCGCTCGGGGTCGTCGCCTTCGAGCGCGGCCAGGCTGCGGCAAGGATCGTCGCAGCCGAGCCAGATCAGCGGCGCGCGCACCATCTCGCTCCAGCGCTCGAAGCGGCCCCACGGCTTGCAGATCTCGGACACCGGCGTCCCTGTGGCCATGAAGGCGCGGATCAGCGTCAAGCCCGCCGCCACGAGTGCCGGCCGGTTGCTGGTGGTCCATTCGCGCAGATCACCGGCGAACGACCTCTGCTCGGGATGCTCGGACTTGGGGTCGATCCGACACAACAGGGTGCGGGTGCGAAGGTCGCCGGCGACGACGAGCTGGTTGCCGGTGGCGAGCCACAGCGTGGTCGTGGGCACGCGCATCATCTCCGAGCGGCCGAGCACGCGCTGCTGGTAGACCTCCTGCGTGAGTATCGAGCACAGCCAGGCGCCCTGCAGCGGGCGCTCCACGTTGTCGATCAGCACCACCGGGTCGCCTTCCATCAGCACCGAGAGCGCGGTCTTCTCGGCTTCCTCCTCCCTTTCGGGGTACGTCATCGCTGGCACAGACACCCCGGCCGCGAGGATCGAGATGCAATCGGCCATGAGCGTCTTGCCCGAGCCCATGATCGGCGCGGTGAAGGCCCCGAGCGGGGCGGACGGCAGCGCACGCCGCACCAGCGCCGTGAGCGCCAGGCTGAGCGCCACCGCGCGGTCCAGCTCCTGCTCGAAGGGGAAGGACTTGAAGAGATCCAGCAGCAGCTTCAAAGCCGCCTCGGCATCCTCGCGCGACGGCTTGTCCGGGATCGCGGGGAACTTCACTCCGCACGGGTCGTAGTACGTGTTCGTCGCTTCGTCGTAGCCCGGCTTCTGCAGCAGCGTGCCATCAGGCCGCAACGTGGGCGCGCTCACCACTGACCACAGCTTCGGCAGCTTCCATCGGCCGACGCGCGCGAGGTAGAACGACGCCACCTGGTCCGGGCAGTGGCAGCGCACCCAGGCCTCGGACTTCACGTTCCACTTCTCCCACACCGCGGCGCGGTTGAAGAGTTCGAGCAGATAGTTTTGGTCCACGGTGTGGACGCCGAGCGAGCCCGCGTCGCGCGTGTAGTTGCGCACGCTCGGCCGGTCGCGCTTCACCACCCGCGTGATGAACCCCGAGCGCTGATAGATCCGCTCGGGGAAATCGAGCAGCGCCTGCTCCGCAAGGTCCACCGCCTGCGGCAGCAGGCCGGCCTTCACCTTGATCACCGGCACACCTTCGGGCGGCGGCTCGCCGGAATCCCCGTCTTCATTGGGCCCGCGCCCCCATCCACCCGGAGGAGGCGTGTTACCACCACTCCCCGTTCCTCGGGGTGCGGGGGCGCGACTGGAGAGCGTGATGCCGAGCTGCGCGGCAAGCCAATGCAGCGCGTCCTTGGGCTTCTTCGCCGGCCCCCACTCCAGCACCAGGTCGATCGGCGTGCGTCCGCCTTCGCGCGGATCGCCGATGTCGGCCACGCCCCAGTCCTTGATGCCATCCTGCGTGATCGAGAGATCCTCCTCGAGATCCCGCCCGAGGCTGTGCGAGGTCACGCGGTAGCCCTTGCTCGATCGCTTCGCGTCCGGGAACAGCGCCGGCACCCACGCGTCGAGATTCGCGAGCGCGGCGTCGTTCACCTTCTTGAAATCGTTGTCGAGTGAACGGACGCCGGCGGCAGGCTTTGCGGCTGCGCCAGGCGCAGCGGGAGCGGGCCTGCTCTTGCCCTTCGCCTCGTTCACGGTTGCATGCAGCCGCGCCAGCGCCTTGGCCGAGATCTCCGCCACTTCGGACGGCGCGCCGGAGTACAGCTCACCCGTGAAGGTGAAGTACTGCGCTCCGCAGAAGATCTCCACGCCGATCTTGTCGGACTTGTTGGTGACCGTCTCGCCCTTGACGATGATGTGGAGCCCGGCCTTCGATGGCGACCACTCCGTGTAGCTCGCGCAGGCCTGCACGATCGAGAGCGCCCGCTGCGACAGCTCGCCGGTGTCCTTGTCCAGCATGTGGTCCAGGTCGATCCCGATCAGGCCGTCGCCAGGCAGGAACGCGAACCCGATGCCGTCATACGGCAACCTGGAGCCGCGGCTGCGCGACAGTTCGTCGATCACCGAGTGGTAGAGCGACAGCCAGGAGCGGTCGTCGTCGCTGCCCTGCGTGCCCATGCGCCGCTTGCCGGAGATGTAGTACGGCACCTTGAGCTTCTTGCCGTCCGGCTTCTTCGGATTGGGCTCAAAGCGCCAGAGCAGCCACTGTTGCCGGTGGCGGAGTTCCTCGGGTGCGATCACGCTGGCAGCTATCCTCGACCCGCGAGTGCGAGCCGTCGCCCCTTGCCTTTGCCGATGAACCTCACCTGTCCACGCACGAACAGCCGGCCGATCGCGTCGTAGAACATCGCCTCGGTCTTCGCGTAGGACAGCCACCACATCACGTTGCGCGGGCCGCTGTCCTTCAGCATGGCGACGATGCGCTGCGCCAGGCCATCAGCCGTCTTCGACTGCTTGATCATCGGATTCGGCGGCGGGCGCTTCACTGGATGTTCGCCATCGCGAGCAGGCCTGCGCTCAGTTCGATCAGCTCGTCATGCTCCACACGTGCGCGCATGTCTTCTGGCGTGTTCACGAACCAATCACCCTGCACCGAGTGCGCGTCCTTCAGATCGCGCGCCTGCTCGGTCAGCTTGCCGGCGGCCTTGGTAAGGAGCTCGGCGCGCGTCATCGACTAGCTGAACCCCGTTTGATCTTCGGGAAACAGATTCGCGATGCCCCGCCGAACTGCCTCTTCGCGGACGAGCTGCATGTTCACGCGCAGTGAGTCCAGCATTGCCGTCGCGGTCGCTTCGGTCACGCCTGCCTTCATCAGGTACGCAATGGCGTGCACGGCACCTTGCTGGCACACTTGCTGAGCGATCAACGTCGCGTCCTCCATCGTCCTGAGCTCGGCGACGAAATCCCTTCGCGGCACGGTCCCGTAGTTCTCGATGGTGGCCACTAGAACGCCCCCTGGTAGAACGATTGCCGCGCCGGCACCGCACCACACGCGCGGCGGGCGGGGAAGTAGACGTGCGGAGCCTTCCACGCCGCCCACTCCCCTGCCCGCCGCGCCAATTCACGGATCGTCGCGATCGAGGCCTCTGCATTGCGCCGGCGCATCGCGCGGATCTCGCGGACGAACTCGTCCGCCTTGAATTCCATCACCCGCTCGCGGAGCCTCTCGAAGCCATACACGCTCGTGCCCCGGGTGCCGCAATCCAAGACCAGCACCGTGGCCATCGTCGTCGTTGTGTACTGGGAGGCGCGGTCCATCTCCACAAACGCGGTCGCATCGGCCGTGTCGATCCAGAGCAGCATCAGGCCGCCTCCCCGATCCGCACCGGCTCCGGCTTCTCGCGGCCGGGCTGGTACTCGCGCAGCAGGTTGACGTGGAGCGTGCCGCGCTGGAAGCGCTCGGGCCCGGTGATGTACTCGAACTCCACGAAGCACTTGCCCTTCGCGCCGATCACGCGCGCCTCTTCGCCCGTGGGCGTGATCACGATCGAGTCGGGCGCGATCTGCTTCACCGCCGCCACGCTGCCCTTGGGCACCGTGCCCGTCAGCGCCCACGAGTCCGCGGGCCTGCCCGTGGATCCGTCGCGCTCGCCCTTCAGGCGGACCACCTTCTCCGCGCGCTCAAGCCTCGAGCCGACGAGCTGCACGTTCTGGCGCGTCCAGCCCAGCGTGGAGGCGATGTCGCCCGTGTCCATCGGCGCCGGCATGCGCTCCAGCAGCTTGAGGAACCGCTCGTCGGACGTGCGCGGCGCGGGCATCAGCCCTCCCACTCCAGCGCCTTGCGGCCGACCTCGGTGATCGAGTAGCGGTAGTGCATCTTCGCGCCCGTCCGCTCCAGCCACTTGTCGTCCGACATGGCGCGCAGCTCCATGTAGATCTGCTGCGGCGTCGCCGAGCCGACGCGCCCCTGCAGGTCGGAGAACTCCACATTCGGCTTGCGGCTGCCGCCGATCAGCTTGAGCACCAGGTAGCGCAGCCCGTTCTTGCCGCGCGGCCAGGGCCTCGTCTCGGAACGCTTTGGCGCACCGAACCCTGCGCGCTGCCGCGCGGGCGCCGGCGGCGGCACGGCGGCAGGCCTGCGCTCCACCTGCGCGGCGACGATCTGCCGCTCCAGGCTGATCCTCGCGGCGGTGGCACGGCTGTCGGTGTCCTCGACCTGCGAAATACCGTCCGGGGTGTGCGTGATAACGCGAAGCACGAGATACGCGCCCGGGTCGAAGCCCGGCATCACGGCGCAGATCCTCCGCGCCAGCTCAGGTTCGAGATACTCAGCCAGCGTCATGCTGGCGCACCCCATCGGGCTACACTCCCGGGCTTACCAATCACAAAGGGGGATTCCATGGTCGTCGGAGACAATGAAGTCGGCTTCAGCAACGAGAACGGCCAGCTGCGCGTGGACGCGCGCTACCGGATCGGCGGCGAGGTGGTGGAGATTTCGGTCCTCGTCCAGCAGGACAAGGCCGCGACGATGGTGCAGCTTCAACAACGGGCGATGAAGCGGGCGATTGCGGTACTCGAATCGCTATCGGCCAGCCAAGCCCAGGGAAATTGACAGCAACCTCGCCCGGCTTCAGCTTCGGCCTTGGTGCCGAGCGCTCGATCAGCACCCGAGTCTTGACCGCCGGTCCGCCAGGAATTTGGAGAATGACCGTCTTGAACCGCGCCTTGCCTCGCTGACCCTTCCCCATCGCCTTACCCCTCGTTCTTTTCGCCGGCCCCCGCCGGTCGTTTCCTGCGTCCCGCTATGCCTGCCGTTTCAGAATTCCGGTGAGCAGATCGACCTTCTTCTCGGCTTCAATGCGCAGCTCGCGCTCGGCACGCAACTGGCGCGCGGCCTCAGATTCGAGAAGGTGGATTCCGTAGCCGCGAGAATTGGCCAGCCAGATGAGCGGCACTTCGCTGGCGCACATGTCCATGGCGCGGCCGAGGCGTTCATCGACGGGGAACTGCGCCTGCCCCTTGCGCATCTTCGACCAGTGCCCGGCGTCGATATCCAGCGGTGAGTACAGTTCCTTGTCCTCGAGGCCGGACACGTCGATCATCAGATTGATCGCGCCGAGCATCGAGCGGCGCTTGACGATCGTCTCCAGCGACACGTCCTCGGGCGTCACGGCTCGGTGCAATGGCAGCGGCTGCTGCGCACCTTCAACCGTCGTCAAAAGTTTTGTCGTCACTTGTCTATCCTCCCAACGCAAAAAAAATGGACGATCTCGTCCATGCGTAAGCCACGCTTACCCCGCACCCGCGGACATTGCCGCCGGCTCGTTGCGCACGAACGGCGACACCCAGTCGGCAGGCTTCTCGCCGTAGATCTCGGGCCGCAGCTCGTAGCGCGTCACCGCGCCACACACCGCCTGCTCGACGGCAAGCACTCGGTGAGGCGGCACACCACGCCTGCGCCAGTTGGTGACGACCTGCGGCTCAACGCTCAGCAGGAGCGCCAGCGCGCCGGGGCTACCAGCGACGAGAATTGCGGCCTCAAGGCCGGGGTTCTGCGGTTCGGATTGAGTCGAGTTCACGGCCGAGAGTGTAAACACCGTGTTTAATCTTTGTCAACGTATTGTGTAACCCATTGGGCGCAATCGGGAATACGCTTTTCCTCATGCCGAGGGGCGACAACACTAGGAAAATCTCGTCCGAGCCGCTGTTCACGCGCATCGGCGATTCGTTCGGCGCGGCCGCCAAGTTCGCGCTCGGGAGCGGTATCAGCCACCAGCGACTGACCAACTGGAAACGTCGGGGCATTCCCGCAGCGGAACTACCTGCCGTCGCCGCCGCGCTCGGCATTTCCGTCGAGCAATACCTCAAGGAGACTGGCCAGGCCACATCCCACGTCGCGCGTCAGGTCACCGGCAGCTATCTCACCGACGACGAGCGAGAGCTACTCGATCTGTACCGTGCTGCAACCGGTCGATGGAAGATCGCGATCAAGCACATGGCTAAATTGCGCGGCGACGACGTCCAGGATGAAGCTGCGGAGAGCATGACGATCCTGCTGGCGAAAATCGCCGCCACACCCGTCGACGACCGCAAGGTCGAAGCAGCCTACGGCCTCCCGCCAGGCCGAGCGCCGGCGAAGAAAAAGTGACCGCCTCGTCGATGCGATTGGCAATAGCTTCCGCGAGCCTGGCGCTCGCGTGTGGAGCGAATGCTCAGTCCAAGAAGGCGCCCGAGACCGATCAGGATCTCCGCATCAAGGCATCAATGATCAAGCCCAACGCGTTCTGCCTGCAGCTCGGCCGCCTGCTCCGCAAGCCAGACGTCAGCGAGCGCGGACAGCGGTGGGAGAAGGCAATGCTCGATCGCGCGCGCGACTACCAGATACTGCCGAACGATACCGGCTACATCCGGGAACGCCGGCTCCGCGTCGGCATGCCCTGGTGCGCGGTGTACGCCGCGATCGGCGAACCCAGCCACGGCAACAGGACCGTGAGTGGTCGCGGCGAGCGCCACCAGCTGGTGTATGAGTCGCCGAAGCGCTACGTGTATCTCGAGGACGACCGCCTCGTGGCATGGCAAGACTAAACACCGTGTTGACACTAGACTAAACAAGGTGTTTAATGCCTTCCGTCAAACGACGGAGGGCACATGGCCAGCACGAAGAAGAAATACCCGCACTACCGCCTCGAACAGACCGCCACCGGCCTCGGTGTAGCGCTCACCACCGCCGGCTTCCGGTCGGTTGAACCGAAGGACGCCGACACCTTCCCCACCGCCAGCGCCGCGCTGATCGCGGGCGCCGGCCAGTGCGTTGACCTCGTGCGGGTGGACCGCGCGTGAAGCGCCCGGCCGTCGTGCTGTCGAAGACCGCTAACTCGGTTTGCTATTCGATCCGCGCTGCAGGAGTGTGCTCAGCGCCGTCAGCAGTCCTTCTGCAGTGTTCCGGTCCATCTCAACTGGAACGGCGACGTCGGCGACAGCATCGACACGAAAAGGAATCGGTCGCCGACCCGGCTCATCGACACTTCGGCCGGCGCCAGGCGCGGCAGTTTCGCCACTTCATCGGCGTGTAGCGACGGCTGCTTCTGGACCTGCGCATAGGTCGCGCGGACAAGCTGCTGCATCACCGCGAGGCACAGCGGCCAGGCATCGTCGTAGCCAAGGCGGATCGTTGAGTGTTTTCCGCCTCCGTGGAACGCGATGGACAGTTGTTGCGATTCGGGGTGCAGCGTGACTTCCGAGCGTTCGACTTTCTCCATGGCGGTTCCCTCCGTCCCCCAAGTCTACGACAGGAGCCAGCCATGACCCGCGACCGCACCCCGCACGGTACGCCCTACGACTTCACCCTCCCCGCCGATCGCGTGCCACGCGAACCGGCCAGCGTCCGCGTCGTGCTGCTCGCGACCGCGCTGGCGTTCGGAGTGTTCGGCCTGTTCCTGTGGGCGCTGCCCGACCTCGCCGCGTGGGCCTCCACCTGGAGCATCGGCCGGTGAGGCGACTCGTGAACACCATCCTCGGCGCGCTGGTGCTGGTCCTCGCCAGCATGCACGCCAACACGCACGACGCCGCCGACGCCATCGAAACGTGGACCGAGGAGAAGCTCGCCCGCGTCGCGCGCCGGCAGAAGACCACCGAGACGGTGATCTGGTCCGCGCGCTGCGAGCGCCGCGGCATGGACACGCTGGCCAAGCGCGCCGACGCCGGCGACTGGAAGCTCCACTGCGTGGAGCGGCGCGTGCTGAAAGTGCCGGGCGGCGCATGAGAGGCCGCAACGTCAGGCTCCCGGCGCAGCTGGACGAGACGTTGCGGCGCTACGCCGAGCTGCGCGACCTCAGCCCCGAGGCCGTGATCATCGCCGCCACCGAGCAGTATCTGCAGGATTCCCGCCGCGTGTTCGCGGCGCACGCGGAGCGCTCGTACAAGAAGGCCGTCGGTGGAACTGGCTGACCATCCCGCCCCGGCGCGCGCGAAGCGGGAGAAGAAGGCCAAGCCGCTGCCGCATCAGATCCTGTGGGAGGCGCGGCAGCTCGCCGGCCAGCACCACATGTTCGTCGTGGAGAAGCAAGACACCGTGAAGGGCCACCAGGTGCCCGTGTACCTGCTCTACCGGCAGGCGATGTTCCAACAGCCCACCACGAAGCTCGGCAAGAGCCGCTCGCCGGCAGGCCTGCTCAAGCTGGTGCAGCGGTGGGTGCCGGGCACGCCATGACCGAGCTGATGCTCTTCGCCTCCACCTTCATCACCGTCTTCGCGCTCGGCTTCCAGAGCCGCAACGTGAATCAGGGCCAGTACGTCATGGCCGCGATCACCAGCCTGTTCATCGGCGGCGCGAGCCTCGTCCTCTACAAGATCCTGCCCGAGGCCAGCGTCACCCAGTGCGCCGCCTACCTCCTCGGCGGCGTCACCGGCATCACATCGAGCATCTACGTGCATGCCCGATGGTTCACCCGCAAACCCGCTCCACAGAAAGGAACGCCATGAAAAAGAAACCGAGCGACGCCGCCCTGCCGCAACCGTCCGCGTCACTCTCCACCTTCATCAGCGCGCTCGCCGACGAGAAGGCCGACGCCATGCTGGTGGACCTGGCCGGCAAGGCCATGACCGAGAAGCTGGCGAAGAAACGCCTGGACGGCCGCGGCGGGTGGCACCAGCCCAAGCCCGAGATCGACGCCGACCTGCGCGCCTCGCTTCGCGAGCATGTGGACAAGGGCGACATGGTCGACGTGATCAACCTCGCCGCCATGCTCCACGTGCGGAGCGAGATCTACGGCCGCCCGGGTGTTACGGCCCCGGTAGCCAAGGCAAAAGCCGTGCGGAAGACGGCGAAGAAGAAACCGGCCGCTAAGAAGCCGGCATCGTTTAAACGCTCCACACCCAAGCGCGCCGCACCCAAGCGCTCCGCTCCCCGCGCAAGGCCAGGCCAGAACTCCGCGCTGGAGGACCTGATCAACCAGGCCAAGCCGCTCTTCAAGGCGAACCCGAGCCTCGACCGCGAGGGCCTGATCAAGAAGATCGGCCGGCGCTACGAACGGATCACCAACTTCGCCAAGCTGCGCGCCGCGTGCCTGGGCGAGAAGGCGCCCGCGGCAGCGAAGACCAGCGCTGCGAAGCCGGCGAAGGCCCCGAAGGTACCGGCAGCGGCAGCGCCCAAGTCCAAGCCCAAGCCCACGAAGCCAGCGCCGCCGGGCCCGTGGACCGTGAAGGCCAAGGGCAAGACGCTCGGCGCCACCATCTTCGAGAAGAAACCGGGCGATCCGTTCAACTGCAGCGCCGGCTTCTTCACCGTCGTGTCGATCGACGCCGAGAAGCGCGAGATCCAGGTGGAGACGAAGGCCGAGGCGGCAGCCAGAGCCGCAGAGGAAGCCAAGCCGGACTCCGCGACCCTTGACGCACCGAAGACCTCGGAGTCCACATGAGCCACGACAAGCTGCCCCGCGTTTTCCGCTACAACAACATCGAGCTCGAAGACCCGGGCCCCGAGCACGACGCCGTCGACGTCCGCAACCTCTACTCGGCAACCTACCCCGAGATCGTCAGCGCCGCGATCGAGGGCCCCGAGCTGAAGGACGGCAAGCGCGTGTACACGTTCCGGCGCGCTGTCGGGACTAAGGGATACAACTTCGTGCCGCGCCCGGCCGCGCGCAAGGCCTTCCCGAAGTTGGTGGACGGCGTTGACGTGAAGCGCTGCGCGGGCTGCAAGGTGGACAAGCCGTTGCCGGCCTTCAGCAAGGGAACCGGCCCCGCCGGGCTGCACCGTCACTGCAGGGAATGCCAGAAGGCCTGGCGCGCGCGGAGAGCAGCGTGAGCACAGAAGCACGCGCCAAGCTCCAGGCGCTCGCCACCGGCCAGGCGAAGCGCCCGCGCGGCAACGCCGTGCTGCCGGAGGAGCATGCCGCCGCGGCGCCGTTCGCGCAGGCCTGCGCGGAGCTGGTGCGCGAGTCGATGCAGACGGACTACGGCGTGGACGAAAACGAAGCCGAGGACGCCCCGATCACGGTGCCGGGCGAAGGCCTGATCTTCGCCGCACCCGAAGCGCTGCCGCCTCTGCCGTGAACGCCGTCCTCGAACTGCCGGAGCTTGGCCGGGCCCCGCGCGCGTACACGGTCTATCACGCGTCGCCGGTGTCCGCGAAGGTTGCCCTTGCCATGCTGGACGGCACGTACGGGCACCACGCCGGCAGCGAAACCATTGCCGCTCCCGTGATCGCGCGCGTGCTGGACGGCTGGCTGAAGGAACTCCAGTACAAGCCGGGCGATCCGCAGGCCACCACGCTCGCGGCGCGCATGCACGGCGGCCGGAGCGTCTACCGCTTCAGGGTGGAATACAAGGAGGACGAGGACGGGTCCTTTCGCATCGACCTGAATGCGAAATCCGGCGCCCCGACGCAGTGCGCGCTGGGCAAAGGGTTGCGCGCCGCGGAACAGGTGACCGGCCTCGGTCAATCCGCGCTCAGCGCGCTGGCGCATGCCGCGGACGCGTCGGTGCCCATCCTGCTCCCCGAAACGATGCTGCGCATGGCGGCCGGCCGGAAGTTCATGGTCGAGTACCTGGGCAAGTACGCGGCATGGATGCTGAGCCCGGCCATGCTGCCGCGCGAATCGCTCCAGCGCATCACCAAGCGTTCGGGCGCGCAGTTCCCCGCCAGGCTCGCGCGCGCCATCCTGGCCGTGGAGGACGCGGTGGCGAAGATCCGCGAGCTGAAGCTGCCGACGACCTCGGGGCAACTCACCACCTTCCCGCTGATCGTCCACTGCGAGAAGTCGTACGACTACAAAAGCGGGCACATGCAGCTCCTCGACGCCTACCGCAACCAGCGCCAGGAGGAGCAGCGCTCGCTCTTTCACATGACCAACGCGGCGCGCTCGGCGGCCTCGATCGGGCCCGTGCTGGAGTACTTCCTCACGTCGATCGCGAAGACTGCGCCCGTCCTGCGCGCCGTCGATGCCCTGGTCCTGATCCTTGAAGGAGAGCAGAAAAATGTCTGACGTCACCGTCCGCTCGGGCGGAACCTCCAGGTACGAACTCGACTCGGCGATCCTGCTCTACACGTCGCGCACCGGCATGGGCGACAAGAACGTGTACGCGACCGTGCACGACATCGAGCGCAACCGGAAGGGCGGCCCCCGCCTCTGCCCCGGCCGGCCGGCGACCGCCAAGGCCTGCGAGATCTTCGCGCGCGCCATGACAGACCGCGCCGCCTTCAACGGGTGGATCGCGCCCGAGATCCTGTTCGTCGGGCCGCGCACCGTCGCCTGGTGGCGCGCGCCGGCGGTCGCGACGATGTTCTTCGAGACGATCGACGAGAAGAACGCCAGGCGCCACATCGGCAACCGCACCGGGCGCCTGCACCAGCCCGGCCTGGTCCACATGCTCGTGGAGGGCCGCTGGCACGTGTACGCGGTCAAGGGCGCCGCGCGGCCGCGGCCCGACACGCAGCTCTTCCGCGCGCCGCACTTCAACGTCCACGAGGACGGCGCGATCTGCGAAGGCAACGTCCGCAGGCCTGAGCGCGTGTCGCCCGACACGCTGGCGCAGTTCGAGCGGGCGTTCTTCCATTCCCGTTTCACGCACCCCAACGCCAGCGACAAGGCGCTCACCCTGTACCGCGGCGGCGTGCATGCGCTGTGGCGCGACCTGCTCGACGGCAAGCACAAGACCTTCCCCGAGGCCTCGCTCCGGCCCCACGGCAGGCACACCCTGGAGTCGCTGCTCCGCTCGTTCGAGAGGGAAGGGAAATGACGCTCGATCGACGCGACCAGGTGCTGCAGGCCCACGTGCCCGTGGTGATGGTGCCGAGCTTCGGCGCGCTGGCCCTGCCCGAGAAGCCGGGGCACCGCTACCTCGCCGCGCGCGACGGCCTCTGGCTCGAAGTGCTGCGGCCGTGGCTCCACGCGCGGGTACCCGTCGCCGCGGCGGAGATCCCGCTGCCGTACGGGCCTGTGGAGCAGAGGATCACGTACGCCTTCGCGCAGCCCGATCTCGAGGAGATCGAGCACCGCTTCCTCCACGACGCGGCGCGCGCCTTCCCCAACGAGTGCGCCGCGTGGGGCGTGTACGACGAAAGAACTGGCAAGCTCGACTACTGGCCCCTGATCGCCACGGCGGCAACGCCTGGAAGCGTGGATCTGGAGCGCCCACGCCTGCAGGATCACCTGCACCTTGCGATCGACATCCACTCGCACGGCGCGATCGGCGCCTGCTTCTCCGGCACCGACGACGAGGACGACGCCGGCGAGGTCAAGTATTCGGTGGTGATCGGCAACGTCGACCAGGAGCTCACGTACGCCCGCCGGCTGTGCCTGCTCGGCATGTTCATCGAGGAAAGCGCATGAGATACGACGAGCGCAAGCCAGAAGGCCCGTTCCTCCACTGCATCCATCCACGGCTTCTCGACGAGCGAGTCCACGTCAGCCTGGTCGGCTGCGGCGGCAACGGCAGCCAGATGCTCACCGGCCTCGCCCGCCTGCACCTGGCGCTGCGCGCGCTGGGCCACCCGGGCCTCTTCGTCGCGGTGTTCGACGGCGACGCCGTCTCGCCCGCGAACGTCGGCCGCCAGCTCTTCTCCCCGGCCGACGTCGGCCGCAACAAGGCCACCGTGCTGGTCCACCGCCTCAACAGCTTCTTCGGGCTGGATTGGTACGCCGAGCCGGAACACTGGGGGCGCGTGAAGCGCGACGCCAACACCGGGATCCTGATCTCGTGCGTCGATACCCGCGCGGCGCGCAGCATGATCGCGGACGTGCTCGACCCGTCCGGCGGCAGCATGTTCTCCGGCCGCCACGGCACGCCCTTCTACTGGATGGACCTCGGCAACCGCGCTGCGGACGGCCAGGTGATCCTCGGCGTGCCTCCGATGAACCGCAAGCATCGCCGCATGTGGGGCCGGCTGCCGATGTTCACCGACCTCTTCGCGGGCGAAACGTCCGGCCGCGCCGCGAACCGCCTGGATCGCGCGGACCGCGCGCCGAGCTGCTCCCTCGCCGAGGCCCTCGGGCGCCAAGAGCTTTTCATCAACCAGCTCGTGGCCAGCCAGGCCCTGCAGCTCCTCTGGCAGCTCTTCCGCCACAAGCAGACCGACTACCACGGCGTGTTCGTGAACGCCGCCTCCGGCCGGATCACGCCGCTTCGGTGCGACCTCGCGGCGTGGGAACGATTCGGCTACACGCCGCGCCCTAAGACCGCGAGAAGCAAGGAAGGATGCCTGTGAACATTTCAAAGCCCAACCTGCTGGTGGCAGGCGTGAAGCTGATGGTGGACTTCTGCACCCTCAATTCCCTCCGGCAGCCGGAGGTCAACGAGGCGAGCCCAGCTTCATGGTCGTTCGGCGTGTGCGCCTACTACCGCCCCGCCACGATCCACATCTGCGTACCGAAGTGCGCCGCGATCGGCGTAGCCGGCCGCGCCTGGTCCTACCCGGGCTACACCGTGGACCGCACGCCCTACGGCGTCGTGCAGCACGAGCTGGGCCACCACGTCGACGTCGAGCGCAGCACGCGGCGCGGCAACTACTACGGCGACTTCGGCATCAGGCTCAGGCAGGTCGCCGGCGAGAAGCCGATCACGTCCTACTGCCCGAACGATGCGGAGTGGTTCGCCGAGATGTTCCGCGTGTTCGTTACGAACCCGGATCTGCTCCAGCAGGTCCGGCCGCGCACGCACCGCGAGCTGCGCCAGGTCTTCGAGCCAGTGTTTTCGGACACCTGGCGCGATCGGCTGCGCGACGCGCCCGCGCGCACGATCAAGGCGGCGGAGCGGCATGTGGAGGCGGTCCGATGATGAAAGAGCGCCCGATCCTGTTCAGCGGCCCGATGGTGCAGGCGATTCTCGCCGGGCGGAAGACGCAAACGCGGCGGGTTGTCGGGCCGCTCGGCAGGTCCGGCAAGTGGCCGCTCGTGAACCTGCGCCTGCACAGTGATCAGTTCTCCGGCGCGGCCAACGATCCGATGTCGTGGGGCTGGCCATTCGCCGAGGACGGCGCGCACGCCCCGCTGGGATCGTGGCTGTCGTGGTGCCCCTACGGCGAGCTCGGCGACAGACTTTGGGTGCGCGAGACGTTCTGCGATGCGCGCCAAGCTGCGGCGGCGCGCGTGCTCTACCGCGCCGATGGCGAAGCAGCGTGCCGGTGGACACCCGGGATTCACATGCCGCGAGCGCTCTGCCGCCTGGTCCTCGATGTGACCGACGTGCGCGTGGAGCGCCTACATTCAATCAGCCGCAAGGACGCCGCTGCGGAAGGCGTCTGCTGGGCGGCCGAGCAGCAGCCGCCGCCGAAGTGGATCACGCCATCGCACTGGCCGGAGCTGAACTACATCGCGCTGTGGGATCACATCAACGGACGGGGACATGCAGCAGCGAATCCGTGGGTGTGGGTTGTGGAGTTTAAACGCGCATGAGCGCCCAGCCCGACCTCACCATCGAGCAAGCCGCTGCGCAGCTCAACGTCTCGCCGCGCACGGTGCGGCGCGAAGTTGACGCCGGCAACCTCGGCGCGGTAAAAGTCCGGCGGCTGGTGCGCATCCCGGCCGCCGCCCTCGACGACTATCGCCAACGCAACAGGGTTTCGACTTCATGCCAGTCCGACGACACGGTAAAGGTTGGGAAGCGCGAGTGCAGCACGCTGGGGATCGGTCTAGCCGCACTTTTGGGACCAGGCCGGAAGCGCTCGAATGGGAACGGCTCAACCGCAACCGGATCGCCGATCGTCGAGTTGGCCGCACACCGCGCTACAGCATCGAGGAAGCGCTCGAACGCTGGCTGACCGGCGAGGCGCGCGCGCTGCGCACTCTCGCCAACCTGAAGAACAAGGTCCGCACGCTGCTGCCGCACATCAAGGGCCGCGCGCTGGTCGATGTCGCCGAGGCCGCAGAAGCGGTCAAGAGCGCAGGCCTCGATGATGGCCTCACGCCCGCCACCATCAACCGGCGCCTGGCCATCCTGCGCCGCGTCGCCAATCTCGCCTACACGCAATGGATGTGGCTCGAAGAGGATCTCGGCCGCCGCGTGCGCCTTCTACCCGGCGAGAAGTCGCGCCACGTTTACCTCACGCCGGAAGACGTGAAGAAGCTCGCCGGCGCCGCGCGCGATCGGCGCGTCGCCGACACCATCGTGCTCGCCGCGACCTCCGGCCTGCGCAAGGGCGAGCTGCTGCGCCTGTCCGCCGGCGATCGGCGCGACGGCGCGCTCCACCTGCCAGACAGCAAGAACGGCCGGCCGCGCCTGGTGCCACTGCCGGCCGAGGCTCAGAAGATCCGCCTGCCGCTCCAGCTCACGGTCGACGAGCTGCGCAAGGGCTTCGACCGTGCCCGCGCGCGCGCCAGGATGCCGCACATTCGCTTCCACGACCTGCGCCATACCTACGCGAGCTGGCTGGTCCAGTCGGGCGCTCCGATCACAGCCGTGCGCGACCTGCTCGGCCACTCCAGCTTGCAGCCGACCGGGCGCTATGCCCACCTTGGGACGGCAGACCTGCAGCGCGCCGTGGGTCGGATCGCGGCCAAGTCGGCGGCGGCGGGGCAGGGGCGGGGCAGGGCCGGCCGCAAAAAAGCGGCCTAAGTCCCTGTTTTGTCTATGGTGGGCCGAGTCGGACTCGAACCGACGACCAAGGGATTATGAGTCCCCTGCTCTAACCAGCTGAGCTATCGGCCCGCCCGTCACAGCTTACTGCAAAAAAGAAGGGCCGCGTTTTTGCGCGGCCCTTTGAACTCCCTCTTTCCTCCGTCGTTCTGTTCAGCCTTCCTGGTCCAGGAAGCTCTTGAGCCGTTCCGAGCGCGAGGGATGCCGCAGCTTCCTCAGCGCCTTGGCCTCGATCTGGCGGATGCGCTCGCGCGTGACGTCGAACTGCTTGCCGACCTCTTCCAGCGTGTGGTCGGTGCTCATCTCGATGCCGAAGCGCATGCGCAGCACCTTGGCTTCGCGCGGCGTGAGCGTGTCCAGCACTTCCTTGGTGACATCGCGCAAGGACGCGTAGGTCGCCGCGTCCGCGGGCGCCATGGTGGACTGGTCCTCGATGAAGTCGCCCAGGTGCGAATCGTCGTCGTCGCCGATCGGCGTTTCCATCGAGATCGGCTCCTTGGAGATCTTGAGGATCTTGCGGATCTTCTCCTCGGGCATCTCCATCTTGAGGGCGAGCGTCGCCGGATCGGGCTCGGAGCCCGTCTCCTGCAGGATCTGGCGCGAGATGCGGTTCATCTTGTTGATGGTCTCGATCATGTGCACCGGGATGCGGATGGTGCGTGCCTGGTCGGCGATCGAGCGCGTGATGGCCTGGCGGATCCACCACGTGGCGTAGGTCGAGAATTTGTAGCCGCGGCGGTACTCGAACTTGTCCACGGCCTTCATGAGGCCGATGTTGCCTTCCTGGATGAGGTCCAGGAACTGCAGGCCGCGGTTGGTGTACTTCTTCGCGATCGAGATCACGAGGCGCAGGTTGGCCTCGATCATCTCGCGCTTTGCTCGACGCGCCTTGGCCTCGCCCGTGGACATCTGGCGGGCGATCTCCTTCAGGTCGCGGATCGGGATGCCGACTTCCTTCTGCAGCGCGATCAGCAGCTCCTGCTGCTCCATCACGGCCGGCTTGAAGCGCTCGAGCGCCTTGGCGAACGCCTTGCCGGAAGCGATCTCCTCGCCCACCCACTTCATGTTCGTCTCGTTGCCGGGGAACACCTTGATGAAGTGCGCGCGCGGCATGTTGGCATTGCGCGTGGCGAGCTCCATGATCTCGCGCTCGTGCGAGCGGACGCGCTCCACCAGGTGGCGAAGGCCGTTGCAGAGGTGCTCGACCTGCTTGGCCGTGAAGCGGATCGCGAGCAGCTCCGCCGAGATCTGCTCCTGGAGGTCCTTGTAGGCGCGCGAGCGGTAGCCCTTCTCGCCCAGGATCTTCTTCATCTTCTTGTACTGGCGGCGGATCTTGTTGAAGTGCACCAGCGAGTCCTGCTTCAGGCGCTCGAGGTCGGCGCTCGCCATCTCGGCGTCCTCCTCCTCGGAGGTCTCCTCTTCCTCGATCTCCTCGTCGGCTTCGTCGGCCGCCTCCTGCTGGGCGAGCGCCTCCTCGTCGGCATCCACCAGGCCGTCGACCAGCTCGTCGATGCGCATCTCGTCGCGCTCGATCAGGTCGGCCAGGCGCAGGATCTCCTCGATCGTCGTCGGGCACGACGAGATCGCCTGGATCATGTGCTTCAGGCCATCCTCGATCCGCTTGGCGATCTCGATCTCGCCCTCGCGCGTGAGCAGCTCCACCGAGCCCATCTCTCGCATGTACATGCGCACCGGGTCGGTCGTGCGGCCGAACTCGGAGTCGACGGTGAGCGACAGGGCCTCCTCGGCCTCTTCCAGCACGGCTTCGTCCGCCACCCGGGGGGTGGTGTCGTTCAGCAGCAGCTGCTCGGCATCCGGGGCCTCGTCGTACACCGCGATGCCCATGTCGGCCAGCATCGTGACCACGCCCTCGATCTGCTCGGCGTCGGTCATGTCGTCCGGAAGGTGGTCGTTGATCTCCGCGTACGTGAGGTAGCCGCGCTCCTTGCCCAGGACGATCAGGTTCTTGAGGCGCTTTTTCTGGGCCTCGACCTCGGCCAGCTTGATCTCGGCCTTGTGCTCTTTGGAGGGTTTGCTCACGTGGGGGGCTCCGGGGCGGGGACTCCCGCGCCATCGACTACGAATGGCGTCGGGAAAACCCGCAATTATATCAAACTTTTGACTGCGATTCGGGGGCTTCGTTGCGACGCTTCCGGGACTGCAGCAGGGCCCCGTAGCGTTCCCGGGCTTCGGGGCTCGCCTGGTCGCGCTCGATCAGGACCGAAAGCTGGCGCAACTCCTCGTCCTCCTCCTCGCGGACCCAGCGCAGGAAGTACCCGCTCACTTCCGGCCACGGGTCGAACTCGCCCGCCGAGAGCTCCTGCGCGATGCCCGAAGACGACAGGGTGACGGCTTCCTCCTCGGGCAAGCCCCGGAAAATCTCCAGCGCCATCGCCGGGGTGACACCGGCACCGGCTTCCTGGATCCGCTCCAGGACATTACGGACCTCGGCGCGATCCGGAGTCACCCGCCCGCCAGCGGGCAGCTTCACCTGGCGGGCCAGCTCGGGGTGGTTGACCAGCAGGCCGACGATGCGGCGCTGCTCCGCCGCCGAGGGCGAGGCCCTGGGTTCCCGCCACCGGGGAAGGCGCGGCGCGTACCCACCGGGGGCAGGCGCCGTTTCGCGCGGCAGG
>CXWL01003157.1_pt1 | contig 37798 bp, 30 predicted proteins | sample 590931 | NCBI WGS metagenome assembly CXWL01 (sample SAMEA3498368, study PRJEB10139) | groundwater metagenome | biome: water well; material: biofilm material | place: Germany | collected 2015-04-27 | reverse complement strand
AACCTGAAGGTCGCAGGTTCAAATCCTGCTCCCGCAACCAGGCCTCGCTTGACCGGAAAACAGAGCCCGCTTTCGAGCGGGCTTTTTTGTTGCCCGCCGATCACATAGTCCACATTTCAGGGGAGCACGTCGGTGGCTGCGGCGCGGTTCGAATTATGCGTGATGAATTTGATAATCTCCGGCGTGCCCGGACCTATGGACATCGGGCACGAATGCCCCCTGATAACCGCGACATCGAAGATTTCTTTCACCACCCCGTCGATGCGAAACCACTCGGCGCACGCGCCTTTGGCCAGATCGATGATCTGGATGCCGCACCATGGCTCGCTATCGGCATCCGAAAGCATCTTATCGAGAGCGAGTCCTTCGAAGCGTTTGTAGCGTGGCTTGGAAAGCCCGACAAACGCGAAGCCGCCATGAAAGACCAGCCCCCGCGCAAAGCCGGGGCAGAAGACGCGCGGAACAAATCTTCCCTTGCCGGTCGCGGCATCCTCGACCACGCCCAGCTCGCCCGTGCCCGAATTGAGGAGCCACAGCTCCCCGTCATGCAGGCGCGGCGAATGCGGCATCGAAAGCCCCTCGCAGACGATCGCCCCGGATCGGACGTCGATAACAACGCCGCCATTGTCGCGCCGGTCGCGCCAGCCGTCGATCGTGTCCGAGCGACTGATGGCCGTCACATAAGCTGCCTCGCCCTTGTCCATCGCCAGGCCATTGAGGTGGCAGCGATCCTCATCGACCAGGGCCGATATGAAGGGCGGCCGCCACACTTCGCGAAAGCTGTGGCGCGGATCCGTCGTCGCGAGGCAGTTGAACCTTGTGTTGACAAAAAGCGGCCTGCCAGCCTGATCAATGCCGATCTCGTGCGCGTCAAGCTCACCGGTGATATGCGTCTCGCGCGCAACGAAACAGGCATCGAACTGGTTGTTGACGCGCTCATGCGGCTCGAGGCCGTTCTTGAACCGCATCACCTGATACCCGGCGGAGAGAGCAAAGCCGCCTTCGCCATCGACACAAAGGCCCATCGGTTTCGCCATGGCCGACTGGTGCAGATGTGCGCCACCAGCTCCTTCGCGGCCGAGCATGTACAACAGGCCGGATTGATAGGACGAAAACAGGATCGCCACATCCAGCCGGGCGAGCAGATTCACCAGACCGTTGGATTGGCTGAAACTGGTCGTCTCAACCTCAGGAACGTTTTCCGCATCCGGTAAAGCCTTCAGCTTGGCCGTGCTCTTGACCATTTTCTTCCTGTCCTGCCTTCCAGGCCGATTGTTCAGGGCACCCCCGCTATCACCAAGCGAAGGTCAGCGTACCACGCCCGCCATGATCGGTGTTGTTGCTGCCGATCACGCCGCTATAGCCGATGCCCAGCGTCACCCGCGGCGCGAGCCGGAAGCTGGCCTGCGCCTCAAGCGCGGCTGCGCTTCGATCCAGCGCGACCGAGCGGACACGGAACGGATTGGTCACACCGACGATCGAAAGGTCAGTCGGCGCCGAACGATCGCCGCTTGTGCGCTGGTAAGCCGCCGAGCCGCTCAGCGTTGCCTTGCCGATGGCATAGGCGCCGCGCAAGCCGGCTGTGGTGGTGGTCAGGTCATTGCCCTGCTTGCCAGCCCTCACTGCCGCAACTCCGCCCGTTTCGGTGAGCCCGCCTGCATCGATCCTGGCATAGGCGGCGCGGACAAAGGGTTCTATCCGGGCAGTGTCAGACTTGGCCAGATCATATGAGACTTCGCCGAAGATCTGGTAGGTCGTACCGCCCGACCGGCTGGCCAGCGATTGAACCACGCCCGGAACCGTTATTGAGCGCCGGCCTTTGAACCGCGTGTCCGCCACAGCCCCGCCCGCGCCGACCGCAAAGCCGCCGCCAGCCTGCCGATAACCGGCATAAATGGCGCCGCCCAAACTCCTGACCTTCGATGTGTCCAGCCGGGCGAGATCCACATCGCTGCTTGTATAGCTGAACAACCCGCCAAAGGTGAAGCCGTTGATGGCAATGTCTCCGCCGAACAGGAACCCGGTCCTGTCGGATGTGAAGCGTCTGCCGACGCCATCCGCCTGGGCCTTGCTGGTGGAGGCCACGCCCTGCGTCCACAGGGTCATCGTCCTTTCGCCATCCTCCTTCGTGGCCGACTGGCTGCCCGCGGGCGCCGAGAATCCGCCGCCGAGCCGATCGAACACGGCTTCGCGAACGACGCGCGTGTCTTCAAGCGCAACCCGGCGTTCGGCGCTGTGGATTTCGCCGGTAAACTGGTTGAGCGTGGTTGGCAGGTTCGCCCCTTGCGTAAACAGCCCCATGAAGGCCTGCGGGTTGAAGCCGCCCGTCACCGCCGCATCAATTGCCGTCGCCACAGCCCGTGCGTTGGGACCAAGACCCACCCCGCCCAGCATGGCCAGCGAATTGGGAGCAAGCCGAAGCGCCACCGAAGCGCCATTAATCACCACCTGTGGTAAAAAGGCCGAACCGAACGCGCCGCCGATCGTCGTCGTGGCGAAGCTCCCGGTGACGCTGGTCGCCGACAGAATATTGAGGCTCTGGCCGAACCCCATCGCCGCGCTCGGCGTGATCACCAGATTGCCGCCGAGTGTCGCCGCACCCGACACCATGACCAGATCCTGCATTGTCGGCGTAATATCGACGGCCAGAGTCGAGCCCGCCGCAAGAGTCAGATTGCCGTTGACCGAAAGCGTCCCGACTGCACCCGGAGCCGATCCCGGCGAGACTGTGGAACCGGATTGGGCCATCACCGCGCCAACCGTGCCGGTGCCCATCAACGAAGCGCCGGTCTGCAACGTGACGGGCGAACTCGCAATCATCCCCGTCACGTTCAGGCTGCCGCCGGTCACCGTGGTCGGTCCCGTAAAGGTGCTTATCCCCGTGAGCGTGAGCGCGCCCGCCCCGTTTTTGGTCAGGCTGTTGGCATTGCTAATCACGCCGCCCAGCGTGAAGCCGCCGCCACTGGTATCGAGCCCGATCACTTCGAAATCGTTCAAATTGCCGGCAAAGCCGGTGTTGAGATTGAGTGTATCGGTAAAGGTGCCGACGCTTGCAGTCAGGCTGGGCAACGCGCCCATCGCCTGTTGTGCACCAGTTGCGGTCTTGAGCGCGTCATCGTCATCGCCCGGCGGCGGCAGGGGCAGCGCGCCGCTATCGCCGCTCAGCATCGTGACCCCCGCCAGCGACGTGCCGGATGCGATCGTCAGCGTATCGTTGCCATCGCCCAGCAGGATGCTGCCGTTAACCGTGGCCCTGTTGATCGTGACGACGGCATTCCCTGCTCCGGCATCAAGGATCGCCACGCCAGATCCGCTAGCGCTCGTCCCGACAATCGCTGTCGATGCCAGATTGATCGAAACCGCGCCGCCAGCCACGGACTGGGTGGCTATGCCAGCGCCGGTGCCCCCTGTCACCACGCCCGAGGCTGTCACGGACAGCGCCCCTGTGCCATCGTTATCGGCAAAAACACCGAAATCGCCGCCCGTCACTGTCCCGGTCGATGTTAACGATAACGCGCCGGTGCCATAGTTGTCAGCAATAATGCCGGTTGTGTTGTTTGCAGAAATAGTCAGGTTTGTGCCATGGTTGGTTGCATGAATACCGTAACCGCTGGGCCCGGTCCCGCTTGCAGTCCCGGTTGAGTTTATCAGCAACACGCCCGTGCCTCCGTTGTAGGCATCAATGGCGGCACCCCCGTCCATGAAGCTGCCTGCGGTTGTGTCGTTAGCCGTGATGGTAAGGTCAGTGCCAAAATTGTCCGCATCGATGCCAATGAGGCCTCCGGTCGCTGTGCCGGTCGATGTGATCAACAACGCGCCTGCGCCACTATTGCCAGCAACAATGCCACGGAGGCCGCCATTTGTGTTGTTCGCAGTGATGGTAAGGTCGGTTGCGGACGGGTCGTTGGCGCCAAAAATCCCGTAGAGGCCCCCTGTCGCCGTCCCTGAGGAGCTTATCACGGTCGCGCCGGTGCCATAGTTGAAGGCCCTAATGCCGCCGTTGCCACCGCTTGAATCGTTGGCAGACAGGGTCAGGCTCGTGCTCGTGCCACGGTTGTAGGCAGAAATGCCAGCATATCGGGTCGCGATCGCAGTCCCGGTCGAGGTTAGTGACAATGCGCCATAAGAATTTCCTACATAAATGCCGACAAAGTCCCCGCTGATCACCGAGGCGTTACCATCGATGAAAGTCGTGCCATCAAACCTGACGCCGCTGATTGCCAATCCAGTTTCAACGCCATGGACAGTAAGGCCAAATCCAGATGTCGTCATGACGATCAACTGCGTGTCTGCAATACTGTCACTGGCACTCTGCATGACATCGGTGGCGCTGGCGGCGCCGGAGCAGACAAAGTTTCCCGAGGTTCCCTGCTGGACACACGCCCCCGCTTGAGCGTCCACCGGAGCGAGCAGCAGCCCGCCGCCCAGCGCAAGTGCAGTCGCAAAGGCAGGCAGCGAAACGCCCCCTGCCAGTCCACCGGAATGCGGAGAGAGGCTGGCCGTGCGGTCTTTCCACCTGCTGATCCGTACACCGCGCCGCAACATGTTGAATGAACGCGTCTTTATTTTGCTCATGCCCTTCATCGCCATCTCCGTCATCGCTCATTCGAAGTAGGCGAGACACGGCCATTTTGGATGCAGCGGGGGTCGAGCTATTTGAGGTGGCGCCGTGCGGGACGGGCCGGGAGTTTCGTGCTCCAATTCTGAATCAAATCCTCCCCATCGGGGGAGGTGGCAGCCTGCAGGGCTGACAGAGGTGGAGCCAAACAAAGAAAGCCGCGAGAGGCTGCACGCTCCCGCGTGCCATGGCCAGTGCCCTTTCCGCCGGCTTCGCCGACACCTCCCCCGGTGGGGGAGGATTATGCGTCCGGAGCAGATCAGGGCCGTATCGGCAGAGCCCAATCGATCGGCGTCAGCCCCTTGTCTTTGAGAAACGCGTTCGCCTTGGAAAAATGCTTGCACCCCAGAAAGCCGTTATGCGCCGAAAAGGGCGAGGGGTGCGCGGCCATCAGCACCAGATGCCGGGTGGCGTCGACGAACTCCGCCTTGCGCTGTGCATAGGCACCCCAGAGCATGAACACGACTGGTGTTTCCCGCGCGTTCACGAGCCGGATGATGGCATCGGTGAAGCGTTCCCAGCCCTTGCCCTGATGCGAGGCGGGCTGGCCCTTTTCGACCGTCAGCACGGCATTGAGCAGCAACACGCCCTGATTGGCCCAGTGTTCCAGAAATCCGTGCGTGACGGGCCTGATGCCCAGGTCGCTTTCAACCTCCTTGTAGATGTTGACGAGGCTCGGCGGGGGGCGAACTCCCGGCTTCACGCTGAAGCAAAGGCCATGCGCCTGGCCTTCGCCATGGTAGGGGTCCTGCCCGAGGATCACCACGCGCACCTTGTCGAGCGGGGTCAGGTCGAGCGCGCGAAACCAGTCTGCGCCTTTTGGGAAGATCCGCTTGCCTGCCGCCTTCTCCGCGACAAGGAACTGCCGGAGTTCTGCCATATAGGGGTTCTCAAATTCGGGAAGGAGCGGGGTCTTCCAGCTTTCGTGAAGGGCAATGGCGTCGGACATGCATTGTGTGTCGAGCCGTGGCGCCACCAAGTCAATCGTTGCGCACAGCCCATCGCCTTTTATGCACATCTGCCGCCAGGTGGGGCGCTTGGGGCGACGAGGCGGGACGCGTCAGCTTGCGCGAATGGGGTTCGCGGGCGTCTAAGCGTGGCGCGTGGCGACAAGACCCGTTCCTCGCCCGCTTGTCAGGAAAGAGTGGAGTAAAACAATGCGTAAACTTGTTGCTACGGGCGCAATCGCGCTCATCGTCCCGGCCATTGCGATGGCTGCTCCCATGGATCAGTCTGCGTCCCAGCCTGCCACGGTCGCTGAACCGGCCCCGGCACCGGTCGATGCAAGGATGGCCGTTGCGGAAAAGGTAAAGACGGACTGGCCCAAATATGACACCAATGCCAAGGGCCACCTGACCCGCGCTGAACTTGGCAAATGGCTCGCCGACCTCCGCGTCGCCGCCGGTCAACCGGCGCCCGATGCCGAATGGCAGAAAAGCGCCTTCGCCCAGACCGATACAAACAGGGATACAAAGATCTCGGTTGAAGAATTGACGGCATTCCTCACTGCGGGCGCGTAACTTCCCGTTTCCGAGGTTGGGGGCGTGCACCCAACTTGCGCGTCGAGGCCGGGGAAGTCTCGCGCGCCTCTTTTCAAGTCCGATGATTCCGGCCAAGGCTATATTCCGTGAAGCGGGAGATTTGCCTTGGCCGATTTTGAAACCATCTTGGCTGAAGCCAGCGACGGCATCCTGACCATCACGCTCAACCGGCCCGACCGGATGAATGCTTTTACCGGCCAGATGATGAAAGACCTGATCGCCGCCTTCGACATGGCAGATGCTGACGATGCGGTGCGGGCCGTCATTGTCATGGGTTCGGGCGATCGCGCCTTTTGTGCTGGCGCGGATCTGGGCTCTGGCGAATCTACGTTCGACTATACAAAGCGTCTGGAACGGCTCGAGCATGGCTCGCCAATCCAGCCCGATGGCAGCATCGATTTTTCCCATGAGAGTGTCCGCGATAGTGGCGGTCGGCTATCCCTGCGCATCTTCAACTGCAAGAAACCGGTGATTGGCGCCATCAATGGCGCGGCGGTCGGCATTGGCGTGACGATGCAATTGCCAATGGATATCCGGTTGGCGAGCGAGACGGCGCGTTTCGGCTTCGTCTTTGCGCGGCGCGGGATCGTGCCTGAGGCTGCCTCGAGCTGGTTCTTGCCCAGGCTCGTCGGGATCAGCCAGGCACTCGAATGGTGTTATTCGGGCCGTGTCTTCGGCGCGGAAGAGGCACTACGCGGTGGGCTTGTCCGCTCGATCCATGCGCCTGCCGACCTGATCCCCGCCGCTCGTGCACTTGCGAAGGAATTGACGACCGACAGCGCGCCGGTCTCGATCAGCCTCACCCGCCAGATGATGTGGAGGATGCTCGGCGCGAGCCACCCGATGGAAGCACACAAGATGGACAGCCGTGCTATCTGGGTGCGCGGGCAGGGCGGTGACGCCAAGGAAGGCGTGACATCGTTCCTTGAAAAGCGGCCCGCCAATTATACCGATAGCGTGGCGAACGATTTACCCCATTTTGCACCCTGGATGGACGAACCGGGCTATGAATAGGGCATAAGCTGATGACTGCAGGGGGACAGCGCGTATTGCCACTGGCGGCCGACCTCTACGGGGATCTGCTAGACACGTCCGCGCCTGCGCAACATNNGGATTGGGCTTTGCGTCCAAGACATTGCTGCGTTGGGGCATCGTCATTGCCGGACTCCAGGTTACGCTCTGGCAGATCATCGATTTGGGCTGGGCGAGTTTTCTCTGGATCGCGGCGATGGTCGCGCTCGTCACGACCACAGGGGCACTTGCCGCGAAGGCGATGCGACTGGGCCCTGGCTTCGGTGTGTTGGCTGGAGGATCGGTCGCGATCTGCGGTGCGTCTGCCGCGCTCGCGCTTTCAAGCGTGCTGGGCGAAAGGCGTTCGAGCCAGGCGCAACTGACGCTGGTGCTTGTCACCATCTCGGCCGCGAGCGCGCTGGCCATGTCGCTCTATCCGGTGATCGCGCACATGATCGANNGCGTTGCTCGCGCCCGCGCTCGCGGTTGTCGCGCTGGTCTTTCCGGCAGAAGCGGGGCAGAGGCGCGACCGGATCGGGCTGCCTTGGTTTGTTATCGGTTTCCTTGTGCTGGGCGCGGTCAATTCGTTTGCGATTTTGCCCGCAGAGGCTGTTGGCTGGGCCAAGACCGCAACCCAATCACTTCTTCTCCTGGCAGTGACCGCGATCGGAATCCGCTCTCCAATGAACCTCCTCCTCAATCAGGGCTGGCGCAGCGCCGTGCCCGTGATCGCTGCAACGCTCGTCGCGTTCGGGTTGAGCCTCGCTGCGGCGTTGCTGATCGCCTGAACGTTAGGTCTTGCCCCTTATAGAAACCCGTGGCTTCCACTGACTGCGCCGATGACGGATATGAGCGCCAAGATTAGCAGAATGCGATGCGCCGACTCCATCCGCCCAAAATCCGCCTCGGGTGTGGCAGATTGCATCATCCGGCGGTGGAGGAAGAGCGGCTCGATCACAAAGAGCATCAGGGCGAAGACGATCCACAGCGCCACCATCGCATGCATCCACCAGAAATGGAGATCGAGGAAGCGCGGCCACATATCGCCGCGATGTAACATCCAAAGACCGCTGGTTCCTGCCAGCGCAACCCAGATGCGGGCCTGCCACGCAAAACCCGCTTCCAACGCCTGGAAAGCCGAGAGTCGCGCATCTGCCCCAGTCGATTTGCGGATTGTCGGCATGACGACACAGGTGACGAAATAGACCCCGCCAATCCATAGAACCACGGAAGCCACGTGCACAACGCGGGCTAGTGTAAAGTCATCCACGGCCGCCTGACTCCGTTCGGTATCGGCTTTCCTGATCGCACCAACGCGGCTGGCGGTCCTTGATATACATCAATTCAAACTTGCGGAATGCCGACTAGGAGGCACACAGGTTTTGATAGTAACTAAGGGATTTGTCATGCAGCATCCTAGGAATTGCCTCGTGGTCGCGATGCTTGTGCTGGCCCAGCCAACGGCGTCGCTTGCCGGGGAAATCGGCAATGCTCCGGTAAATCCCTATGTCGATGCGCGTTACCGGCTTGAACTGGTTGACCAGGATGGCTTTGCGCAAGAGGCTGTAGCCTCCACCCTGCGCGTCCGGGCCGGTCTGAAAACCGTCGAGTTTTCCGGATTCAGCGCGGTGATCGAGGGAGAGGCCATCACCGATATCGGCAAGGAACGCTACAATGATACGGTGAACGGCCGTACGCAATATCCAGTTGTCGCGGATCCGAGCGATGTGTTGCTCAACCAAGCCTATGTCCGCTGGCACAAGAAGGACGTGGCAGAGGCGATTGCAGGGCGGCAGGCAGTCAATCTCGATAACCAGCGCTGGATCGGCTCGGTTGGCTGGCGCCAGAACGATCAGACGCTCGATGCCGCGCGGGTGACGGTGAAGCCCGTCAAGGGCCTGTCGCTCGGCTATGGCTATGCTTGGCGGGTCAACCGCATATTCGGGCCGGATTCACCACAGGGAATTTTCCGCGATACCGGCATCCACCTGTTCCGCGTTGCGCAAGAGGTCAAGGCGGTCGGTACAGTTTCGACCTATGCGTATCTGCTCGACATTCCCTCCGCCCCGCTGCTTTCATCGCAAACCTATGGTGTCCGGCTGACGGGCACGGTGCCGGTCAATGGCAAGACCAAGCTGCTCTATGCTGCCGAATATGCCCGCCAGTCGGATCATGGTCGCAACCCGGCCAATTTCGGGCTGACTTACCTGTTGCTCGAACCCGGCGTGAGCACCGGGCCGTTGACCCTCAAACTGGGATATGAGCGGCTGGAGGGTAACGGCGCAGTTGCGCTCCAGACTCCACTTGCGACGCTCCACGCATTCAATGGCTGGGCAGACAAGTTCCTGACGACGCCCGTCAATGGCCTGCGCGACGTCTATGCCGATGCGACGGTCAAGCTCGCAACCAAGGGCGCGCTCAAGGATACCAGCTTGCGTGTGGCCTTCCACGACTTCCGTTCGACACGAGCCTCGCTCCACTATGGCCGCGAATGGGATGTCCAGATCGCGCGCCCGATCGGCAAGCATTTCTCCGTGGTTGCCAAATATGCGCGCTACGACGCGGTGCGCTTTGCAACCGACACGAGCAAATTCTGGTTCGGCGTTGAGGCTAAATACTGACGGGTGTCACATCGGGGAAATCGATCAGCGCGTCGGGCTTGGCAAAGGCCTCGAGCTTTTCCCGGTCTTCGATGATGACCTCAGCCCCATCGACACGAACGCCGTGCGTTGCAAGAGCGCCGAAGGAACGAGACAGGCTTTCCGGTGTCATCCCGAGCAGCGAGGCCAGAGTCCGTTTCTCAACCGGCAGGATGAAGCGTTCGGCATTGTCCAGCTGGCGGCTGTGCCGCAGCAAATTGTTGGCGAGGCGCTCGACCGATTGACGCAGTTTCATATCACCCAGGGATCGCACGAGTCCGCGATAACCTGCCGACAACTCGTACATCGCCGCCTTGAGCAAAAGGGGGTCGGCATTCATGGCTTCGCGTAGGGCCTTGGCCGGGATCAGCAATATCCGCGACGGAGCAAGCGTCCGCGCGGCCATCAGATAGGGCATGTCGGTATAGACGGCAGCCAGGATGAAGACCGAAACCGGCTGCACCACAGCCATCGTCGTTTCGCGGCTTCCCGTGCTGGTGAACAACTCACCCAGGCCATCGACCAGCACGTGGAGAAAATCTGCGCGCTCGCCGACACGGAACAGTTCAAGCTGGGCCGGGAACGCTTGTAGATAGGAAACCGCAAAAATCGCCTCACGCTGTTCCGGATTCATCGCGGCAAAGAGGGGAAGTTTCGCAATTTCCGGCTTTTCCCCGTCTCGCATGAAGCTCCCCAAAACGATTCGAAATGAATGTTTGATGCGTTTCGATTGATAAGTATCAAGCATCGACAAGGCAAGGCGCAGTTGGTCGCCCCCAAGTCGTCAGGGCAGATAGATTTTACGAGCCCCTCCAACCAGTTCTTGATCTGGATCAACGTGTTGCAGCCGAGAAGCGCCAGCATCTCCAGAGGCCAGCGCCAGTCATTGTGGCGCTAGCGATGGAGAACAGGGACAATGGGCGATTTCGCACTTCCCGCAAGGGGCGAGCAGAACCGGGCTTTGGGGCTGAGCACGGTTGCATTCACGGTTTGCTTCGCAGTGTGGACGATCTTTTCGATCATCGGCATCCAGATCAAGGCGGAACTGGGCCTAAACGACACCCAGTTCGGGCTGCTTGTCGGCACTCCGATCCTGTCGGGCTCGCTCTGCCGCGTCTTTCTGGGCGTTTGGACCGATCAATATGGCGGGCGGCTGACCTATGCCGTCACTATGCTCGCCGCGGCGATTTCAACTGCTTTACTCTCAATGGCGCACAGCTACCCGATAATGTTGCTTGCCGCACTCGGTGTCGGCCTGGCTGGGGGTGGCTTCGCTGTCGGCGTGGCCTATGTCTCCAAATGGTACCCTACCGAAAAACAGGGGACAGCGCTCGGCGTGTTTGGAGCCGGTAACGTGGGAGCGGCGGTCACCAAGTTCGTAGCCCCTTTTGTGATGGTTGCATTCGGCTGGACAATGGTCGCGCAGATCTGGGCCGCCGCCTTGGCCGTCATGGCAGTCGTCTTCTGGATCAGTGCGAAGGACGATCCAGATCTCGCAGCGCGGCGAGTATCGGGTGTGAAACCGAAATCACTGATGGAACAGCTTGAACCGCTCAAAAACCAGCAGGTCTGGCGCTTCTCGCTCTATTACTTCTTTGTCTTTGGGGCCTTTGTCGCACTCGCGCTCTGGCTGCCCCGTTACATGATGGGCGTGTACGGGGTAGATGTGAAAACCGCAGGCATGCTGGCTGCGACCTTCTCGCTCTCGGCCAGCCTGTTCCGCATCTATGGCGGCGTGCTTTCGGACAAATATGGCGCGCGCAAGGTGATGTATGTCACCTTCGGCGTCTCGCTGCTCTGCCTATTCATGCTGTCCTATCCCGAAACGGATTATGTGATCCACGGCATCAAGGGGCCGATCGCTTTTTCAACCTCTATGGGCCTCGCGCCGTTCGTCCTGACGATCTTCGTGCTCGGCTTCTTCATGTCCCTCGGCAAAGCGGCGGTGTTCAAACATGTCCCGGTCTATTACCCGGATCATGTCGGCGCAGTTGGCGGCATGGTCGGCATGGTNNTCCGACCTGCCGCAATTCCCGGAAATGTCGGATATCCACGAGCCCAAGCAGCACCGGGAAGCGACTAGCCCGGTTCTTGCTGACTGGCGTCCCGAGGATCAGGTTTTCTGGGAAGAAAAGGGCCAGAAAGTAGCAACGCGCAACCTCTACATCTCCATTCCGGCGCTGCTGCTTGCGTTTTCGGTCTGGATGGTCTGGTCGGTTGTCGTCGCAAAGCTGCCCCTTATCGGCTTTGACTACACGACCGACCAGCTGTTCTGGCTGGCCGCTCTCCCCGGCCTGTCGGGCGCGACGCTGCGCATCTTCTACAGCTTCATGGTGCCGATTTTCGGCGGCAGGCTTTGGACGACGCTCAGCACCATGTCGCTGGTCATCCCCGCATTCGGCATCGGCTACGCCGTGCAGAACCCTGAAACGCCCTATTTCATCTTCCTTGTGCTGGCGCTGTTGTGCGGCTTTGGCGGCGGCAATTTTGCCTCCTCGATGTCGAACATCAGTTTCTTCTTCCCCAAAGCGAAGAAGGGCAACGCGATGGCCCTGAATGCCGGTCTCGGCAATCTGGGTGTGTCAGTGATGCAGTTCGTCGTGCCCATCATCATCACCGCAGGCGTGTTCGGCGTCATGGGCGGCGAGGCGCAGGCAACGAAGGACGGTGGCCAGTTATGGCTGCAAAACGCGGGCTTTATCTGGGTGCCCTTTATCCTCGCCTCGGCCGTTCTGGCCTGGTTCGGGATGAACGATATTGCCGATGCAAAAGCGAGCTTTAGCGAACAGGCGGTGATCTTCCAACGCAAGCATAACTGGCTGATGTGCTGGCTCTACACCGGCACCTTCGGTTCCTTTATCGGCTACTCGGCAGCACTCCCGCTGCTCGCCAAGAGCCAGTTCCCTGACGTGGATTCGTTGAAGTTCGTATTCCTCGGCCCGCTTGTCGGCGCGGTTTCGAGGGCCGCGACTGGTTGGGTTTCAGACAAGTTCGGCGGCGCGCGCGTCACCTTCTGGGTGTTCATCGGCATGATGACGGGCGTTTTGAGCGTACTCTACTTCCTCGGGATCAAGGATCAGCCGGGGGCGTTCTGGGGCTTCCTTGCCAGTTTCATCTTCCTGTTCTTCGTGACGGGCGTCGGCAATGCCTCAACCTTCCAGATGATCCCGGCCATCATGCGGCAGGAGCTGCCAAGGTTGATGCCGCATCTGTCGGCAGCCGACCAGCTACGGCAAGGAGAAAAGGAATCCGCAGCGATCATCGGCTTCACCTCCGCGATCGCGGCTTATGGGGCATTCTTCATCCCCAAAGCCTATGGCAGCTCGATCGCTGCGACCGGATCGGCCAATACCGCGCTCTGGGCATTCCTCTTCTTCTACGCGAGCTGCGCCGTGCTGACCTGGTATGCCTATACGCGGAGGGGCGGGCTTCTGCATGACATTGAACGTGGTCGCACACGTCCAGCCGCCAACCTTGCTCAGGGAGCCGCCGCATGAGCCACCTTCTCGACCGGTTGACCTTCTTCAAGCAGGTGCGTGCGCCCTTTGCGGGCGGGCATGGCATCACCACGGAGGAAAATCGAGACTGGGAGGATGGCTATCGCAAACGCTGGCAGCATGACAAGGTTGTCCGCTCTACCCACGGCGTGAATTGCACGGGATCCTGCTCGTGGAAGATCTACGTCAAGGGCGGGATCGTCACATGGGAGACGCAGCAAACCGATTATCCGCGCACCCGGCCCGACCTGCCCAACCATGAACCGCGCGGCTGCGCACGCGGGGCGAGCTATAGCTGGTACATCTACTCCGCCAACCGGATCAAATATCCGCTGGTTCGTTCGCGGCTGGTGCGATTGTGGCGGAAGGCGCGCAAGTCGATGAAGCCGGTTGCCGCATGGGCGTCGATTGTCGAGGATGCCGCCAAACGCAAGAGCTATACCTCGATCCGCGGCCATGGAGGCTTTGTCCGCGCGGAATGGGATGAAGTGACCGAGATCATCGCAGCCGCCAATGCCTATACCGCGAAGAAACACGGGCCAGACCGGGTAATCGGGTTTTCACCGATCCCGGCCATGTCGATGGTCTCCTACGCAGCCGGTTCGCGATACCTGTCGCTTCTGGGTGGCACCTGCATGTCGTTCTATGACTGGTATTGCGATCTGCCGCCGGCCTCTCCGATGACATGGGGCGAACAGACAGACGTTCCCGAAAGCGCCGACTGGTTCAATGCTGGATTCCTGATGCTGTGGGGATCGAATGTCCCGCAGACGCGCACTCCGGACGCGCATTTCTATACCGAGGCGCGTTATCGGGGCGCGAAATCGACCGTCATTTGCCCCGATTATTCGGAAGCCGCAAAGTTCGCAGATATCTGGCTGCATCCCAAACAGGGAACCGACGCGGCGCTCGCCATGGCGTTCGGACATGTCATCCTGCGCGAATATCATCTCGATCGACAGGTGCCCTATTTCGAGGATTATTGCCGCAAATATTCGGACATGCCTATGCTCGTGCGGCTGATCGAGAAGGATGGGAGCTACGTGCCCGAGCGCTTGCTCCGTGCGTCGGATTTCAAGGGTGACCTGGGCGAAGCCAACAACCCCGAATGGAAATCCGTAGCTATCGACGACAAGACCGGAAAGCCAGTCGCCCCACTTGGCTCGGCAGGCTTCCGCTGGGGCGATGCCGGCAAATGGAACCTTGAGGAAAAGGACGGCAAGGGCAAGGACACCAAACTGCGCCTGACCGCGATTCTCGACGAGGATCATGACGAGATTGTCGATGTTGCCTTCCCCTATTTCGGCAACCGCGAGCATGACCATTTCAAGGGCACCGACCACCCCGACGTCCTGCCCCGGCGTGTGCCAGCCCGGCAATTGACGCTGAAGGACGGCAATGCGCTTGTCGCGACCGTGTTCGACCTGCTCACCGCCAATTACGGGCTGGATAGGGGATTGGGCGGCGATCATGTCGCGCGCGATTTCAGCGACAATGTCCCTTACACGCCGGCATGGGCCGAAAAGATCACCGGGGTTCCCGCCGATCACATCGTCACCGTTGCGCGCGAATTTGCGACCAATGCCGAAAAGACCAATGGCAAGTCGATGGTGATTCTGGGGGCGGGCCTCAACCACTGGTATCACATGGACATGAACTATCGCGGCATCATCAATATGCTGGTGATGTGTGGATGCGTGGGACAGTCTGGGGGTGGCTGGTCTCACTATGTCGGGCAGGAGAAATTGCGTCCGCAAACGGGGTGGCAACCGCTTGCCTTTGCGCTTGATTGGAACCGCCCTCCGCGCCAGATGAACTCGACCAGCTTCTTCTACGCCCATAGTGACCAGTGGCGTTATGAGACGCTCGATGTCAGCGAAATCATCTCCCCCACCGCGCCTGCGGGCGATTGGGGCGGTGCGCTGATCGACTATAATGTCCGCGCCGAGCGGATGGGCTGGCTCCCCAGCGCACCGCAACTCAAGACCAATCCGTTGGAGGTCGCGAAAGCGGCTAGGGCTTCAGGCCAATCGGCCAAGGACTATGTGACCGAAGGTCTCAAGTCGGGGGCGCTGGAAATGTCGTGCAAGGATCCAGACGACCCTGCGAATTGGCCACGCAACCTCTTCGTTTGGCGCTCGAACCTGCTCGGATCGTCGGGCAAGGGCCATGAATATCTGTTGAAGCACCTGCTTGGCACCACACATGGCGTACAGGGCAAGGATCTGGGCGAAATGGGGCTGCGCAAGCCCGAGGATGTCACCTGGCACAATGATGCGCCACAGGGCAAACTCGACCTTGTCGTGACGCTCGATTTCCGGATGTCAACGACCTGCGTCTATTCGGACATCGTCCTGCCAACCGCGAGCTGGTATGAAAAGAATGACCTCAACACGTCAGACATGCACCCCTTCATCCACCCACTATCCGCTGCAGTCGATCCTGTATGGGCTTCGAAATCGGACTGGGAAATCTACAAGGCGATCGCAAAGAAATTCTCCGAAATCGCGCCGGAGGTGTTGGGTGTTGAGGAAGATCTGGTCCTCACTCCTATTCTCCACGACACAGCGGGCGAAATGGCCCAGCCGTTCGATGTGGCCGACTGGGGCAAGGGCGACACCGACCCGATCCCCGGCAAGACCATGCCAAATGTGACAGTAGTCGAGCGCGATTATCCCAACCTCTACAAGCGGTTTACAGCGCTTGGCCCGTTGTTGGACAAGCTCGGCAATGGCGGCAAGGGTATTGGCTGGAACACTGAGCGCGAGGTTGAACATCTGCGGACACTCAACGGGGTTGTGACGGAAGACGGCCCGACCAAAGGCATGCCGCGGATCGAAAGCGATATCGACGCGACCGAAGTGATCCTGATGCTTGCGCCCGAAACCAATGGTGAAGTTGCGGTCAAGGCTTGGGAGGCGCTCTCCAAGGCTACCGGTCGCGAACATGCGCATCTGGCGCTCCCCAAAGAGGATGAAAAAATCCGTTTCCACGACGTGGTCGCGCAACCGCGCAAGATCATTTCCTCGCCGATCTGGTCTGGGATCGAGAGTGAAAAGGTCTGCTACAATGCCGGTTACACCAATGTGCACGAGTTGATCCCGTGGCGGACGCTCACCGGGCGGCAACAGCTTTATCAGGATCATCTGTGGATGCGCGCCTTTGGTGAGGCGCTGTGCGTCTATCGGCCGCCCATTGATACCAAGGCCGTGAAGCCGATGCTTGATCGGGCGGAGGGACAACCTCATGTCATTCTCAACTTTATCACCCCGCACCAGAAATGGGGGATCCATTCGACCTATACCGACAATTTGTTGATGCTGACCTTGTCACGCGGCGGCCCGATTGTCTGGATGTCCGAACTAGACGCTGCAAAGGCTGGGATTGAGGACAACGACTGGGTGGAAGCGTTCAATTCCAACGGCGCGCTCGTCGCCCGTGCCGTCGTTTCCCAGCGCATGAAAGAAGGCACTCTGTTCATGTATCATGCGCAGGAGAAGATCGTGAACGTGCCGGGATCGCCGCTTACCGGCAATCGCGGCGGCATCCACAACAGCGTGACGCGCGCGATCCTCAAGCCCACGCACATGATCGGCGGCTACGTCCAGCAGAGCTACGGCTTCAACTATTATGGCACGGTCGGCTCCAACCGCGATGAATTCGTCATCGTCCGCAAACTTGCACAAGTGGACTGGCTCGAAGGCCCCCTTGAACACAAGGAGGCCGTGGCATGAAGATCCGCGCGCAAATCGGCATGGTGCTCAACCTCGACAAGTGCATCGGCTGCCACACCTGCTCCGTAACTTGCAAGAACGTCTGGACCAGCCGCGAAGGCATGGAATATGCGTGGTTCAACAATGTCGAAAGCAAGCCCGGCATTGGCTATCCCAAGGACTGGGAGAACCAGAAGCGCTGGAATGGCGGTTGGGAACGGCTACGCAATGGCCGCATCCAGCCGCGTATGGGCGGCAAGTGGCGGCTGCTGGCGAAGATTTTCGCGAACCCAGACCTTCCCGAGATCGACGATTATTATGAGCCCTTCACCTTCGATTATGAGCATCTCCAGAATGCGCCAGAATCCAAGGCTATGCCCACCGCCCGCCCGCGCTCGCTGGTAACGGGGCAGCGGATCGAAAAGATCGAATGGGGTCCCAACTGGGAAGAAATCATGGGCGGCGAGTTTTCCAAACGTTCGGCCGATTACAATTTCGAAGGCGTCGAGAAGGAAATTTACGGCCAGTTCGAAAACAGCTTCATGATGTACCTGCCGCGCTTGTGCGAGCACTGCCTGAATCCGACCTGTGTCGCCGCCTGCCCGTCCGGCGCAATCTACAAGCGCGAGGAGGACGGTATTGTCCTGATCGATCAAGAGAAATGCCGTGGCTGGCGGATGTGCGTGTCAGGCTGCCCTTACAAGAAAATCTATTACAACTGGAACACAGGCAAATCGGAGAAATGCATCTTCTGTTATCCGCGGATCGAGGCAGGCCAACCCACCGTGTGTTCGGAAACCTGCGTCGGGCGCATCCGCTATCTGGGCGTGTTGCTCTATGATGCCGACCGGATCGAAGAAGCGGCAGCGACCAAGAAAGAGGAAAACCTCTATCAGGCGCAGCTTGATATCTTCCTCGATCCAAACGATCCCAAGGTTATCGCCCAGGCACGAAAAGATGGCATTCCCGATGCCTGGCTCGAAGCTGCCAAGACATCGCCGGTTTACAAGATGGCGATGGAGTGGAAGGTCGCCTTCCCGCTGCATCCCGAGTACCGGACGCTGCCGATGGTCTGGTATGTCCCGCCATTGTCACCGATCAGTGCTGCCGCGAATAGCGGACAGATCGCGGTCAATAACGACATGCCCGATGTGCGTAGCTTGCGCATTCCGCTGAAATATCTCGCCAATCTGCTGACGGCTGGCAACGAAGAGCCGGTGGCACTCTGTCTCGAACGGATGCTCGCAATGCGCGGTTATATGCGGGCCAAGACGGTCGACGGTGTGCTTGACGATAGCATCGCCGAAAGCGTCGGCCTGACGGCGGCGGATATCGAGGAGATGTATCGCATCATGGCCATCGCCAATTATGAGGATCGTTTCGTCATTCCATCCAGTCATCGCGAGGAGGTTGAGGATGCCTATGACGTGCGTGGAGGCTGCGGCTTCTCGTTCGGCAACGGTTGTTCGGGTGGCAATTCCAAGCCCGACTTGTTCGGCGCGGAAAAACGTAAGCGGCTGCAAACGCCGACGGAGGCTTTCTGATGACAGTCACCTTCCGAATTCTCTCCGCCCTGCTCAGCTACCCCAGCGAGGATTTGCAAGTCGCGGCGAGCGAGTTCGCCGTTCTGCTGCGGGATGACGGGATGCTGTCGCTCGCAGAGGTTGAGGCACTCCAGCCGCTGCTGGCGTCGCTCGCCAAGGACGACCTGATCGAGTTGCAGGAGCGCTATGTCGGCCTGTTCGACCGGAGCCGGACACTGTCGCTCCATATCTTCGAGCATGTCCATGGCGAAAGCCGCGACCGCGGCCAGGCGATGGTCGATCTGAAGGCACATTACGCCGAACACGGGCTGGAGATCGCGGCGACGGAGTTGCCCGATTATCTGCCGCTGTTCCTTGAATTTCTTTCTCTCCTGCCGAAAGACGAAGCACTCGACTTGCTTGGCCAGCCTGGTTCGGTGTTGGCGGCACTTGCAGAACGACTGGATCGGCGCGAGACGCCTTACGCCGCCGTGCTCGCCGCGCTTGTGGCGCTCGCCGACGCCAAATCGAATGCAGAGCTGGCGAGTATTCCCGACGACGATCCGAACGACCTTGAGGCGCTCGATGCTGCCTGGGCGGCGGAGGAAATCAGCTTTGGCGCGGGAGCGGCACTGGGCGCCCGGGACGGTGGCTGCCCACAGGCGGATGCGATGGTCGCGCGCTTCTCCGCACAACCAGCTCAAGACAATGGGAGCGCCCAAAATGGCTGAATTCCTCAACCATCTCGCTTTTGGTATCTATCCCTATCTCGCCCTGTCTGTGCTCGCTCTGGGTTCCGTCATCCGCTACGATCGTGAGCCCTATAGCTGGCGTTCGGGGTCGAGCCAGATGCTGCGTCGCAAGCAGCTGATTGCCGGATCGGTGCTGTTTCATGCCGGAGTGCTGGTGATTTTCTTTGGCCATCTGGTCGGGCTCCTCACGCCGATTGCGCTGTTCGAGATGATGGGCGTCAGCCACGGCGCAAAGCAGTTGCTCGCGATCATCGCGGGAGGTGTAGCGGGTGTGCTGGCAATTGCAGGTGCGACGCTGCTGCTCCATCGCCGCCTCACCGATCCGCGCATCCGCATCACATCGAGCTTCAGCGACATATTGATCCTCATACTGCTCTGGGTGCAGCTCGCGCTGGGCCTTGCCACGATCCCGCTGTCGATGGCGCACCTCGATGGCGGGGAAATGGTCAAGTTCATGAGCTGGGCGCAGGGGATTTTCACTTTCAACGGCGCAGCCTCGGCTTACGTTGCGGACGCCAGCCCGATCTTCAAGGCGCATTTGATGCTGGGCATGACGATCCTGCTGCTGTTCCCCTTCACGCGCCTCGTCCACATGCTGTCCGCGCCCGTGCGCTATGTTTGGCGACCCGGCTACCAAATCGTGCGCAGCAAGAGACTGGTCGGAGGTGGACGGGCATGATGGCGCAGACGATCCTGGTAGGCGGCACGGAAATCGCCGCCACAGCCATTGCGGCCGAGGCACAGAACCATCCTTCGGACAGCCCCGAAGCCGCCTGGATCGCAGCGGCTGAAGCACTCGCAGTGCGGCAATTGCTGTTGAACGAGGCAGACAGGTTGGGCATAGTCGCGCCCGAAATGACCGACCCTCAGGGTCGCAGGCTGGTGGATGAGGACGCCCGTATCGAGGCTTTGCTTGAGCAGCAGGTTCGTACGCCGACCGCGGATGAGGAGACCTGCCGCCGCTATTATTACCGGCACCCGGATCGCTTCACCAGCCCGACGCTGGTCGAAGCCTCACACATCCTGATCGCGGCGCCGCGCGATGACGAAGCGCGTTATGCGATTGCGCTCGACGATGCGAAGATCATTCTTGCCGAGCTGAAAACAGCACCGGAGCGCTTTGCTGAAATCGCTCGTACACGCTCAGCCTGTCCTTCGGCGGAACAAGACGGCAATCTCGGCCAGATCGGCCCCGACCAGACCGTCGATGAATTCGAAACCTTCCTGTTCAACCTCGAACCCGGCCAGCTTTGCCCGGTTCCGGTCAAGACGCGCTTCGGCGTCCACATCATCAAGGCCGGGCGACGTGTGGCCGGAGAACGGCTTCCCTTTGCAGCGGTTGCCACCAAGATCGCCGCCTATCTCGAAGAAGCGAGTTGGCGCCGTGCGGTTGCACAATATGTCGTGATCCTCGCTGGAAAGGGCGGCGTCGAAGGAATCACGCTGGGTAACGCTGATGGCTCGCTTGTCCAATAGTTCCAACTTCGCCAACCCGAATGCTCAGGGCATCGGAGTCTCCAGGATATAAGTTGACCAGTCCAGTGCTATTGTGGCAATCGGCCAGCGGATCGTGAGGGCATTGTAAACCGCAGTGTAAACCGTTCCATCTGCAGATTGAAATATCATTGTATTTCAATCTGTTGCGGGTGTAGCTCAATGGTAGAGCAGAAGCCTTCCAAGCTTACGACGAGGGTTCGATTCCCTTCACCCGCTCCAATGACTTAGCTAGTTCTCCAAACCTTCCTGTCTCTTTTCTGTCTCCGGAAACCGCTCAGTTACGAATTGGTCCACTCAGGTTCTGTAGCTTCGGCAAAGGAGTGTTCTGGCCTCAACTTCGTTCCTTCGTCACTACGACGAGACCAAAATACTCCCTAAATCACAACCTCAAATCTGAGCCATACTGCTGACGGGAAACAGCACAGGGAGGTGATTGCGACGCCAACAGAGGTCGGTGCCTTGCCCCCAAGTCATCGATGGCCATGAGAGCCATCCCGTGACACTTACAGCGCTAAAGCTCCCGCCGCATGTCTTTGTCCGTTCGGGCGATCTCCGCCACGCCGAGTGACGGATACCCCGCGCTACCGTGATGCAAACGGGAGCAGGACAATTACCCTCAGCCCTCCAAGAGGAGAGTTTTCGAGCGCAATCGAGCCGCCATAAAGCTGAACAAGGTCCCTTGCGATCGCAAGGCCGAGACCCGAGCCGGGCATATCGTCGTTCAGTCGCTCGCCAATCGAGAAAACCTGTTGGCGCATTTCTGGGGCGATGCCCTCACCATCGTCGTCGATCATGATACGGATCATGTCGTCGGCCTTTTCCCAGCTCACCATAGCGCGCGCGCGGGCCCACTTCGCGGCGTTGTCGATCAGGTTGGAGAGAATTTCGCCAAGATCGATTGCGTCGGAGAGAACGATGACATCCGGAAAGTCACCACAGCATATCGATATATCGCGACTCTTGTGCAAGCGCGCCATTGCGGCGATGATCGGGCGGGTGGTTTCCCTCAGTGATGCAACCTGACCAAGGGCTGGTTCGACGGCGGCAGTGCGCGCACGCGCGAGCTGATAGTCGATTTGTCGCTTCATCCGCTGGCTTTCGCGGATCAGTATCTCGGCGCTTTCCTCATGCCCGTTGGCAGCCAGACTTTCGGCCTCATCGAGAATGATGGCGAGGGGTGTTCGAAGGCCGTGCGCCATATTGCCGGCCTGAATTCGTGCCTTTTTGACCATTGCCGCGTTCGCCTCAAGCAATCCGTTCAGGTCGCTGACCAATGGCGTAATCTCGGAAGGATAGTCGCCCTCCATCAAGGCGGTCCGGCCGGAGCGAACGTCGCGTATCGCCACGGCCATCCGTTGCAGGGGGCGCAAGCCATAGGCGATTTGTGCCGCACCGGTTGCCAGCATGACGATCGCGAAAGCAGCTAGGGCCCAGCGGAGCGGCCAATCGAATTCCTCCAATATCTCGTCAAGCAAGCGCATGTCGGATGCGATAGAGAAACGTAAGGGTGGCCCATCATCGGCGGCAGAGCGAACCATCCCGTATTCGAGTGTTTGGCCTGTTGGTCCTGATGTGATCGCCCAATTCTTTTCGTATCCGACGGCCAGCTTGCCGGAGACTGTACGTCCGGCCAGAGAGGGAGAGGAGATCGGTTTATGACCTGCCCGCTGCACCTGCCAGTAAAAGCCGGAATATTGGGGAATGAAGCGCGGATCGGAAAGACGGCGGAGCATGATCGGGTCTCCACGCGCATCGACCAGTGTCAAGGCCGACAATTCCTCGATGTGAATCTGCATTTCGTCATGAAAGCCTTGCGTGACATAGATGCGAAACAGTGCAGAAACCATCAGTCCGGTCAACACCAGGCCGATTGCTATCCAGGCAAAAGTGCTTGCGATGAAACGGAAGCGCAGGCTGTTGGTCGGCAATTTCACCGTTCGAACCGGTAGCCCAAGCCGCGGACCGTCGTGATCGCGGCGCGTCCGACCTTGCGGCGCAGGCGCCCGACGTGGACTTCAATTGTGTTGAGGTCGCGCTCGCTCGCCATCGGGTAGAGATGGTCGAGAATGTCCGACTGTGCAAGAATATGCCCTGCACGGAGTACAAACATGTGGAGCAGGCGATACTCCATTTGGGTAAGGTCAAGCTGATCGTCGCCCAGCCACGCGGCTTTGGCAGCAGGGTCGAGTGTTACCTCTCCGGCTGAAATCGTTGCGCCAGTATGCCCGGATGCGCGTCGCACAAGCGCATGGAGTCTGGCAATTAGCTCTTCTGCGCGGACTGGCTTGACGACATAGTCGTCGCCGCCTGCGTTCAGCCCTTCGACCTTTTCCTGCCAGCTGCCGCGCGCACTCAGTATGAGGATTGGTGTTGTCAGTCCGCGTTCACGCCATCGTTCGACGAATTCGACACCGCTCAAACCAGGCAAGCCGAGATCGACGACCAAGGCTGAAAATCCTGACGGGTCCGGCCAGTCCAGCGCGGCTTCCGCGTCGGTTGAGTGCTCAACGACAAAACCCGCCGACGTGAGCCGGGATACCAGCCGCCGCGCAATTTCCAGATCATCTTCAACAAGGAGAATGCGCATCCTGACCCTTCACTCCGCGCGTCGCTGCCTTACAAACCTGCAACCATCCTGACAAATGACATATTCATTTCAGTCTGGGAGGTGCTATCGACCGATGGCCTTGTGGCCCTTAGCAGATCAGACCGTGCCGAATTTTGTTTCGACTTCGATCCCCGCACTCTTGAGAAATTTGGTCGGAAGGATGCCCCCTGCGCAAACGATGACAGCATCGTTTCGAATATCGACCGGACCATTGCGGGTCTTGATGCATACCCGTTCCGGCGCGATATGCTCAACTTCAGATTCAAGCAGCAGGGTGATCCGGCCGGAGTTGACGGCGGCGTCCACGCGATCGCGATTCTTGGCGCGAGCACGACCGAAAGCCTCACCGCGATAGGATAGGGTAACAGTTGTGCCGACTTCGTCGGCAATCGATGCTGCTGCTTCAAGCGCGCTGTCGCCTCCGCCGACCACGAGTACATGGCACCCTGCATATTGCTCGGCATCGATCAAGCGATAGACAACTTTGGATTGATCTTCGCCAGACACTCCTAACGCTCGCGGGGTTCCCCTTCGACCAATGGCGAGCAAGACCGTCTTGGCGCGATATTCGGATTTGGTTGTCGTGATCCGGAAAATCTCGTTTTCACGGATCAGTGCGTCCACGCGTTCTTCGAACGCAATCTGCAGGCCTGTATCGGCGACCACGCCTTCCCAGAATGCGAGCAATTTTTCCTTGCTGACCTCACCAAACTTGACCTTGCCGACCATTGGAAGTTCGGCAGGAGAAGTCATCACCACCTTGCCGCGCGGGAAATGCGCGACGGTTCCGCCGAGTGTATCCTGTTCAACAATCTTGAATTTGAGTTTCTTCTCCATTGCGCCAAGGGCGCTCGATATCCCTGCCGGCCCCGCGCCCACGATCAGGACGTCGAGAATGTCGGGGCCGGAATTGATCGCCTTGGCTTTCGCTGCAACGTTGCCAATGGCTTGACGCCCTTGTTCGATGGCATTGCGGATCAGGCCCATGCCACCCAATTCGCCGGCAATGTAGAGGCCGGGAACGTTGGTTTCGAACTTGGGCGATACATAAGGAATGTCCACGCCACGTGTCGCTGTGCCGAACACCAGAGAAATCGCGTCGGTCGGGCAAGAGGCTGCACAAGCGCCGTGGCCGACACAATGAGAGGGCTCGATCAGCTTGGCCTTCCCGTCAATGATGCCGAGGATCGATTTTTCGGGGCATGCTTTTACACAAGCCGCACAGCCGAGGCACAGCGCCGGATCGATTACAGGGTGAAGCGACGCGGGTTCGCTCAATCCCGCTAGCCGTGCCTCCTCCATGACGGCAAGCGCCCGTCTGCTCTGGTGCCTAGAATAGAGAAACCAGAACAGCCACAAACCGACGAGTGGAATGGCATAAGCCAGCAAAAGCGGGTTCAACGGCATAGGTAATGTCTAAAGCCCCAGTTCGCGTGCCAGGGCGTTGATTTGGTCCAGCTTTGCGGGTTGGGCGCCAAATGTTTTGCGGGCCATAGCAAGGTCGTCCTTGGCCCGGGCATTGTCTTTCAGCACGACGCGTGACCGGATCAGTTTCAGCCAGCCATCTACGTCATTTGGGTTGGCCTGCAGTTTCGTCGCGAGTCCATTGACCATGCCGTCGATCATCGATTGCTGCTGTGCCGCAGGAAGTGCGCTGGCCGCCGCAACCTGCGCGGCATTCGGTCCGCCGGCCGAATTGCTGATTGGACTCTGGACTGCCGACAGGGGTTTCAAGCGGCCCGAAACATCGACGCCCAGTTTTGCGGCCAGCTTTTCAACACGCTGGTGCACATCGGCTTGCCACGGCTGGTCGGGTGCTGTGCTGTTGGAAAGCGCGATCCATTCGTCGAGCGCTGCACGTTCATTCCCGTTCTGCGCCTTGTAAAGCGAAGCGAAAAACCGCGCGCGCGGCTCTTTGGGATCGAGCCGGAGTGCTTCGTCAAAATGAGACTTTGCCTCGGGGGTTACCTTGTCACCGGCAACAGCGACCAAGGCTTCACCATATCCTGCTTGGACATCGGCGCGCTTGGGCAGGAGTTTGGCCGCATTGGCATAGGCGAGCACAGCTTCGGCCGGTTTGCCTGTGTTCTGGAAGGACCATCCCAGCATGCGAAATCCTTCGCCATCCGCCGGATTTTTCTGAAGTCGCGCCTCAAGGCGGGTAATCATTGTATCGACATCATCGAGCTTGGTCGCTGATGGATCCCCGGATTGAGCAGTAGCGGCGGTGCCGGATGCGGCAATGGACCTATCGCCCGGTCGGAAGAAAAGGACGGCAATCGCCAACACCGCCAGCGCCCCCGCAGCACCGAGGATCATCTGCGTTTGCGAAAGGGGGAGCCGGGGATTGATCGCAGCATTGTTCTTCCCACTTTCCGGTTCGGCGCCTGAGAGCGAGGGCGTGTCGGGTGCGCTAGATGACCGTGTTTGAATCACCCGCATGATCGCGGCGCCAAGCGCGAGACCCGCCACGCCTGTAAGAAGCAATTGTATAACCATGATCGAACGCGCGCCTTTTCTTTCTGTTTCCGGTTCCTATGGCCTGCGAAACGCCTGTCGCCACTGGCCAACCTGACAGCAAGCTGCAATTTCGAGGTGTAGGCCGCTACTATGGTCGGAAAACAGGGCGAAACGAGACGAGGTTTCGCTGGCAGATATGAACTTTTCGCTAATGAACCTCCGCTAGGGGATGTGCCCAGTTGATCATTTTGAGCGGACGGACTCCTCGCATGACGCAGACCATTGCTACGCGCTCACAACCCATTGCCAAACCGCATATCAGTTCAGCGCAATTCGAGAAGCTGATGTCATTGCTTGTCGGCGCAAGCGTTTGCTGCCTGCTCGGCTATGGCTGGCTTCATCGGGCGGACGCCTGGATCAATCCGGAACATGGTGTTGGCTACATGCTAGGCATCATTGGTGGCAGCATGATGCTGCTCCTACTGGTTTACCCGTTTCGCAAGCGCATCCGTTTCCTCCAGGCCATTGGATCGGTGGGCTTCTGGTTCCGGTTTCACATGTTGCTTGGGTTGCTGGGGCCTGTCGCGATTCTCTATCATTCGCGCTTTTCCTGGGGCGCACTTAACAGCGCAGTTGCCCTGAGCGCTATGCTGGTCGTCTCTGGCAGTGGCTTGATCGGCCGCTATTTCTATTCTCGAATTCATCGCGGCTATTCGGGGCGCAAACTCGAAGTGCGGTCTTTGCTCTCCGAGATGCACACGCTGCTGGACGGCTTGGCGGCGCTTGGTCACGACGGCGCATTAACGCGAGCCCGACTGGAGCCATTTGAACAGAGAACAGTTGCGGCGGGCGCCGGATTTTGGACGAGCGCAAGCTCGCTACTGAGCATTGGCCTTGGAACGCGTGTCGAGGAACGTCGGCTGCGCCGCGACATCATGGCAGCACCTTTGCCTCAAGGCGTGACAACCGCCGCTATGATGTCCAACCGCAAGCGGCTGATTGCCCAGTCTGCCGACTATTTCGATGCTGTACGTCGCGCCGCCGAATTTGCCTATTACGATCGTATGTTTCGCCTTTGGCATTTGTTCCATTTGCCCTTGTTTTTCATCTTGGTGGTGACGGCGATCATCCACATCATTGCCGTGCATATGTATTGATGCAGGTTTGGCTACGCCTTCTTGCCATATTGTGCCTGACGCTGGCCGCGTCTTCGGGTTCTGCCCAGGGCATTATGGAACGGCTCATCACGCCTGGGCCGCTGAGCAATGCCCACGCTCGACTGGAGGCGAATTGTGGAGCCTGTCACGAGTCCTTTTCGCGTCAGGCACAGAACGGCAAATGCCTTTCGTGCCACAAGGGCATTAACGCTGATGTCCGCGGCGGGTTGGGTTTTCACGGGAAAACGAACGCGCGATCCCAAGCATGCAAGGTCTGCCATAGCGACCATCACGGACGCGGCTTTGCGCTTGTGCGTTTCAGCCGGGTCGGGTTCAATCACGCGCTTACAGATTACCCCTTGCTCGGCGGTCATGCCAAGGCGGCGTGCACGGGTTGCCACGGCAATAGTCGCCATTATCGTGGCGTATCCACGGCCTGTGCGACATGCCACGCCAAGAAAGATCCCCACTTCGGTCGATTGGGCAGGAATTGTCAGGGCTGCCATACCGTTACCGACTGGAAGCGACCGTTACTGTTCGATCATGGTCGAACAGGCTTTGCGCTCACTGGCGGGCACCGCACAGCTGGATGCCTTTCCTGTCATGCCGGGCAGCGTTGGGCGGGCACACCTGGCCAATGTGTAGCATGCCACGCAAAGAATGATGTCCATCGGGGTTCGCGTGGAACCAACTGCGCGAGCTGCCATTCCACATCGGGCTGGAAAGCCTCTTCGTTCGATCATGGTCGGGATACCGGATTTCCCTTGATCGCGAAGCATGCTGGCGCAAGCTGTGCGGCCTGCCACGGCGTTGGCAACACGACCCGGAAGCCGTCCCGCTCGTGTGTATCGTGCCATGCCAAGGATGACGCGCATAAAGGTAGCAATGGAACCAATTGCGCGCGCTGCCACAATAGCCGTGACTGGAAGCAGAGCAATTTCGACCACAACACGATGACTCGCTTTGCGCTGCGCGGTGCGCACCAGCCGCTCGAATGCAATGCCTGCCACAAACAGCCGCCGCGCACGATAAAGCTCGCGGTCACATGCGTAAGCTGCCACGCCGACGACGATGTGCACAAGGGCAAGTTCGGTACCGACTGTGCGAGTTGTCACAATGCGATAGGCTGGAAGGAAAAAGTCTCCTTCGACCACGCGTTGACCCGCTTTCCGTTGCTTGGCAAACATGCGCCGCTCGCGTGTACCCAATGCCATGAGGATAAGAGTTTTGCGGCTAAGGGCGTTACGTGCAGGGCATGTCATGCCGACGATCATCATGCAGGCACGCTGGGGGCGACCTCGAATTGCGCCCGCTGTCACACTGTCAGCGGCTGGAAATTATGGAAGTTCGATCACGACACAGCCACAAAATTTCCGCTGACCGGCAGGCATCAGGGGCTGATCTGTTCGGCCTGCCATGCAAAACCGGGTGATCCCGCAAAACAAGCGTCAGATTGCGTCGCCTGTCACCGGCAGGACGATGTTCATACAGGAAATTTCGGAGACAATTGTGAGCGCTGCCACGTGACATCTAGTTTTGCTGAAATAAAGATGGGAAGCTAACTTGCTACCAACCTGTCATGAAACTGCAAAAACACCCAGTTGATCGGGTGAATTGATTCAATGCTGCGATAAGATGACCTAACACTACGCCAATATTTATATTAACCATCAACGATAACAACCTGTTTCAACTAATGGTTGAACGAGAAACTATGGGGTGGCGGCATTGGTCGCCAGGGTCGCGGGATCTGTAAGGAACCAGCAATCTAAGCCCTCCTTGGCGAAAGGAGGCCATTAAACGTGATAGGGAGATGGCTTCTGGCGCTCCTGGCAGCGATGATCGCGATGGCGATTGTCGCCGGTAGTCCCGCGTCTGCTGCTCGCAAGTCCAATTTCGATCATTTCTCCACTGGCTTTCCGCTGACGGGCGCGCATGTGGCGGTTGCTTGCGAAACCTGCCATAAGGGTGCCGTATTCAAGGGCACCCCGCGAAAATGCTCGAGCTGTCACAACGACGTTCGTACCAATGGCAAGTCCGCCAACCATATCGTCACCCAAGCCGAGTGCGATAGCTGCCATACCACCCGCCAATGGACGATCGCGCGGTTCGATCACACAGGCGCCACCCAGAGCTGCGTGAGCTGCCATGACGGTATCCGCTCCGTGGGAAAGACCGCGAACCATCCCAAATCCAGCAACGAGTGCCAGGATTGCCACACGACCAATACGTTCGCAGGTGCGCGGTTCGATCACACGGGGGTCTCCGGGAATTGCGTAAGCTGCCACAATGGATCGAAGGCCGCGGGGAAAACTCCCAACCACATCCCGTCATCCAACATTTGCGAGGATTGCCACAAATCGACCAACAGCTGGGCCGGCGCCAAGTTTGCGCATAGCGGCGTTACCAGCAATTGCGTCACTTGCCATAATGGCACCAAGGCGAGCGGTAAAAACGCGACGCATCTTGCGACTGGCAATGCATGTGAGGATTGCCACAAGACTTCGGCATGGACACCTGCCACGTTCAATCACGGCGGCATTTCGGGCAACTGTGTCTCCTGCCACAATGGCACGAAAGCCAAGGGTAAGAACGCGACGCACCTTGCGACCAGCAACACTTGCGAGGACTGTCACAAGTCCTCCGGCTGGGTTCCTGCGACCTTTACCCACGCCGGTATCACGAGCAGCTGCGCGTCATGTCACAACGGAGTCAAGGCCACAGGGAAGAATGCGACCCATCTGGCGACAGGAAATGCCTGCGAAGACTGCCACAAAACAACCGCGTGGGTGCCTGCGACCTTCAACCATAGCGGCATTTCAGGGGCGTGCTTCAGCTGTCACAACGGCACCAAGGCCACGGGCAAGAACGCCACGCATCTGGCGACGAGCAACACCTGCGAAGATTGCCACAAACCTACGGGCTGGGTTCCTGCGACATTCAATCACTCCGGTGTCAGCGGAACCTGCTTCAGCTGCCACAACGGCACCAAGGCCACGGGCAAGAACGCCACGCACTTGGCGACCAGCAACACCTGCGAAGACTGCCACAAACCTACGGGCTGGATTCCTGCGACGTTCAATCATAGCGCGATCTCGGGCACCTGCTTCAGCTGCCACAATGGCACCAAGGCAACCGGCAAGAACGCCACCCATCTGGCGACGAGCAATACCTGCGAGGATTGCCACAAACCCACAGGCTGGATTCCTGCGACGTTCAATCATAGCGGCGTCAGCGGCACCTGCTTCAGCTGCCACAATGGCACCAAGGCCACGGGCAAGAACGCCACGCACTTGGCGACCAGCAACACCTGCGAAGACTGCCACAAACCTACGGGCTGGATTCCTGCGACGTTCAATCATAGCGCGATCTCGGGGACCTGTTTCAGCTGCCACAACGGCACCAAGGCAACCGGCAAGAACGCGACGCATCTGGCGACGAGCAATACCTGTGAGGATTGCCACAAGACCTCAGGATGGATTCCTGCGACGTTCAATCATAGCGGCGTCAGCGGCACCTGCTTCAGCTGCCACAATGGCACCAAGGCAACCGGCAAGAACGCCACGCATCTGGCGACGAGCAATACCTGTGAGGATTGCCACAAGACCTCAGGATGGATTCCTGCGACGTTCAATCATAGCGCGATCTCGGGGACCTGTTTCAGCTGCCATAATGGCACCAAGGCCACGGGCAAGAACGCGACCCATCTGGCGACGACAAATACCTGCGAAGACTGTCACAAGCCTTCAGGCTGGATACCCGCGACCTTCAACCATGTTTCAGCCAATGGCACTTGCGTCAGTTGCCACAACGGGACGCGCGTTCCCGGCAAGAATGCGACGCATATTTCAACGACGGACAGTTGCGACAGCTGCCATATCACGACCGCGTGGGCGACGGTGCGGATGGATCATAGCCAGGCACTTGGGACCTGCGCCGGCTGCCACAATGGCACCAAGGCGACCGGCAAACCCGTGACACATATCCCCACCACGGCTGACTGCGGCGACTGCCACAAGACAATCGCCTGGCTGCCCGCAACCTTCAATCACGCCAACGTGTCGGGAGGGTGCAGCACTTGCCACAATGGCACCAAGGCAACGGGCAAACCGCCTACCCACTTCCAGACAACAGTCGCTTGCGAGAATTGCCACCGTGTGACCGCATGGATCCCGACGACCAACTATATCCACTCGTCGCCGGCCTATCCCGGGACGCATGCGCGCCCGTTGAACTGCACGGATTGCCACACCAGCAATTCACAATCTGTGCCTTACAGATACGCAGCTTACGTGCCGAATTGCGCCGCCTGCCATGCGGGCGATTTCAAGACGGGTCCGCACAAGAAATACGAGTCACCCACCACGCTGAACTACACCGTATCCGAACTGCGCGACTGCACGGGTTCCTGCCACGTCTACACGAACAGTTCGCTCACCACGATCAAGGAACGCCGTAACAGCGAACACCGGGTCAGTTCCGGCGAATTCTAGACAAACAAGGATTATCTTCATGCAGTCAAATCGGGGTAGAGCCGCCTCCTTGCTTGTTACGGCGGCAATTGCCGGATCGCTTTATCCGCTCGAGGACGTCTATGCCCAATCGGTAAGTGACCGAATCCTGTCGGACGTGACGGCGCAAAGCGTCGGCACCTGCTCGACCGTGTCGGTCATGTTCAACGTTCGCGTCCAGATTCTCAGCTTCTTCCCCCAGACCGGCGGGCGGGAGCTTCACATACGAGTGAAGCCGCTGGATGGGGTGTCGCTGAAGCGCGAATCGCTGCGCGCGCCAACAGGCGTTCCCGCGCTGCGCTCGATACAATATGAAGGCGACAATGCGTCGGGGCCGGTGTTGTCGCTGTTTTTCAATCGGGACGTTCAGTTTGACGTTGCTGCAGGAAAGACACCACAGACGATCGTGGTGACCGTGTCGGAGGCAGGCGACATAACGGCATGTTCGGCGTCAGCGGCCGCCCAGCCAGAACAGACAGTTCCACCGCCTGCAGCTCCGCAATCGGGCGTTGCACCCATCAAACCCGCAATCGCAATTCCCGGCGGACTCTATGTCGTCAACGTCCTTTCGCAGGCGAGGGACATTGGAGATTTGCCCCCCCGCCAAGCCGATGCCCTGGCCGATACGACCACGTATGAAACCCGATTTGAACGCGATGGCCAGACATGGCATCGGCTCCGCTCCGGATTTTACGAGACGCGTGCGGCTGCAGATGCTGCGCGCACGCGGCTTTTGAAGTCTTTTCCCGAGGCGTGGGTGGTGAAGGTCACGGCGCAAGAACGGGCACAGGGCGTTGCCACGCGCCTTGGGATCGGCAGCAATACGCTGCCGACTGCGACGCTCGCGGTGCCGGCTGCACCGCTGTCCAGCGCAGACCAGTTGGCCGCAGCCAAGGCAGAAGCGGATGCAGAAGCGGCGCTCAAGGCGGGCGAGAATGATCGCGCAATCCAGATTTTGACAAGAGCGCTCACGCTTCCCGAAAACGAACGCACGGCCCGCGCTCTCGAACTGCTGGGGTTGACGCGCGAACGCAAGGGGCAGGTGGCGCATGCCCAAGCCGAGTATGATGAATATTTGCGCCGCTATCCATCAGGCGAGGGCGCAGACCGCGTGCGCCAGCGGGTTTCAGCTCTGCTGAACCCTGCGACACAAACCTCACAGGAATTGCGAAAGCCAACCGGGCGCACCGGTGACGCGGGACAACCTGCTTCCTGGCGCTGGGGTGCTCGAGGCAGCTTTTCTCAATTCTATTTTCGCGATCAGAGCACCTCCAAGTTTCTCGATGCGACCCGGATCGACCCAACCGCCGAAGTCGATAATTCGGTCAACCTCAACCAGTTGCTGAGCAATGCCGATATCTCTCTTACGGGCGGTAGCGATCGCAATCAGCTGCTCCTGCGGGCGGCCGGATCCTACACGCGTGATTTTCGTCCCGCGAGCAAGCGGACAGATCCGTTCACAGGGGTCGAGACCTTTCGCCGCAACCATGTAAAATCAATCAGCGCGCTCTATTTCGATTTTTCGGATTCCACCTTCAACGTCTCAGGCCGGATCGGTCGGCAGACGCGCAATAGTTCGGGTATTCTGGGGCGTTTCGATGGCGGATTGTTGGGTTGGCAGGTCAAGCCCAAGCTGCGAGTAAACCTTGCAGCAGGCTTCCCCGTGGCGTCATCGCGCATCACGAGTGTCTCGACCGACCGGTTCTTTTATGGCGTTGCGGCTGATATCGGCTCCAAAAGCGACAAGCTGCAGACGACACTTTACTGGTTTGACCAGCGCAGCCGCGGCCTGATTGACCGGCAGTCGGTTGGCACCGAGATGCGCTACCTCTACGACCGCTTCAATGCCTATGCGATCTTTGACTATGATGTGCATTTCAAGAAGGTGAATCTGGGCCTGGTCACCCTCAACTATGCAATGAAGGATCAGTCGAGCATCAGCTTCACCGCTGACTATCGTCAATCTCCACTGCTGACGACCACTTCGGCGCTCAACGGCATTTTTGCGCAAACCCTGCCTGGAAGCCTCACAAAAGTCCGTTCGCTGAGCGATCTCAAACCAAGCCTTACCGACCGGCAGATATACCAATTGGCACTAGACAACACTCAAATCGCCAAGACAGTTACGGTTTCCTACTCCAGGCCAATCAGCCAGAAATTGCAGGGTAACCTAGATTTCACGATGACCAACACCGGCGGCTATCTCGGCTCCTCCAGGGTGATACCGGCTGCAATTCCGCCCCTCAACCCGGCGCAACCGGCGGTCGGGCGCGAATATTATTATGGCGCCCAACTTGTAGGCAGCGGGATGCTGTTTTCCAACGACATCTACATTTTGAGCGCGCGCTATGCGGACAATGAGCGATCGCGAACCTACACGGCGGACATCAATGCCCGCATCCCAATCACAAACAAGTTCCGATTGAGTCCGCGTGCGCGTTATGGCTTTCGTGACGATAAGTTGACAGCCAGCACATTCCGACAAATCCAGCCGACGCTGCGGATCAACTATTACCCGATCCGCCAGTCGGAAATTGAAATTGAAATTGGCGGGAACTTTTCCCGACAGCATCAAATGAGCGCAGGGATCAATTCTGTCAGCACCGAACGAGGCATCGTGCTGAGTGCCGGCTACCGGCTCGATTTTTGAGTTGCGGAGTTCAGCATGATTGACATGCACCTCAAGGAGCGTCGCGCGAGCGGGGCGATCGAACCAAGATGAAAGCCAAACACCAACGGCTGACGCTCGCTGCTGTGGCCGTTGTTGTTGTGTTAGGGGCGGCGCTACTTGCAATGTCCGCGCTCAAAGACAAGGCGGCCTATTTCTATTCGCCGGCAGATTTGAAGCGTGAGCGTGTAGAGGCCGGGCGCGCAATCCGTCTGGGCGGGATGGTTGCAGACAGGTCGATCAAGCGGGCGGCGGATGGAGTAACAGTGCTATTTATCGTCAAGGATGGGGCATACACCGTGCCTGTTACTTTTAAGGGTATCACGCCGGATCTTTTTAAGGAGAATTCGGGCGTCATTGCTGAAGGCAGCATGATGGCCGATGGCAGCTTTGTGGCGACCAACCTCCTTGCAAAGCATGACGAACGGTACATGCCGCCCAAGCTCGATGGGAAAATGCATCGGACAGGCGAGGTGGAACGGTGATCGCAGAAGCCGGCCTTGCCGCGCTGTGGCTTGCAGCAGCTATGGCGCTCCTGCAACTGGCATTGGGGGCGCTTGGTCTGACGCAGCGACATGCCGCGCTGATGTCAGGCGTGCCCCAGGTTGCTATCGCGCAAGCGGCCTTGACCAGCTTTGCCTTCCTTTGCCTCGTCGCATTGTTCCTGCGCTCTGACATGTCGGTACTGCTGGTCGCAAGTAGCAGTCATTCGGCCAAGCCTTGGCTCTACAAATTTGCAGGGACTTGGGGGAACCATGAGGGCTCGATGCTGCTCTGGGTGACGATTCTGGCGGCGGGCGGGGCAACAGTGGCGGCGTTCGAGCGTGCGCTCGACAAACGCACCAAAGTCGCCACCCTTGCCGCGCAGGGTGCAATTTCGCTGGGATTTTATGCTTTCCTGCTACTCTCGTCCAACCCGTTTACGCGCCTCAGCCCGGCGGCCGGGGATGGGCAGGGACTCAACCCGCTGCTGCAGGATCCCGGCCTCGCCTTCCATCCACCGACGCTCTATTTCGGCTATGTCGGCATGTCGGTGGCGTTCAGCTTTGCGGTTGGCGCGCTCGTCACGCGCGACGTTGGTCCGGCCTTTGCCAGGGCGATGCGACCTTGGGTGCTGGGCGCATGGGTATTCCTGACGTTGGGTATCACTGCGGGTAGTTATTGGGCATATTATGAGCTCGGCTGGGGCGGTTGGTGGTTCTGGGATCCAGTCGAGAACGCCTCGCTGATGCCGTGGCTGGCGGCAACGGCCCTGCTCCATTCGGTCACGGTGCTGGCGACGCGCGATGGGCTGCGTGCCTGGACGATAATGCTCTCGGTGGTCGCCTTTTCCATGTCGATGATCGGCACCTTCCTCGTCCGTTCGGGTATATTGACCAGTGTTCACAGTTTTGCGGTCGATCCGCGACGTGGCGGCTTCATCCTGATGCTGCTTGCGCTCTACATCGGCGGCGCGATGGCACTGTTTGCGCTGCGCATCGGTACGGTACGAGAAGGCAACAAATTCGACATTGTCAGCCGTGAGGGTGCGCTGGTTTTCAACAACCTCCTCCTGTCGGTGATCCTGGTGATCGTGTTGGTCGGCACGCTCTATCCGTTGGGGCTGGAAGCAACGGCTGGCACCAAGATCTCGGTCGGCGCACCCTATTTCAATGCAACCGCTGGCCCGGTGGCATTGCTCCTGATGCTCGGCATGGCAACCGGGCCGGTGATGCGGTGGCGACATGATAGTCTGCGCCAGGTGATCGAACGCCTTGCCATTCCGCTGTTGGTGCTCGCGGGGGTGTTGTTGCTGGTTGCAACGTTTGGATCGAAAATCGGCGTCCTGGCGCTGCTGGGGCTGACCGTAGCGGGAGGAATCGCGGCGGCGAGCGTTGCTCCTTTGTGGAAGCGCAATCTCAAACGTACGCCGCTTTTCACTTATGGCATGGTCATCGCACATCTCGGCTGCGCGGTCAGCCTTGCCGGAATGGCGTCGGACAGCGCCTATACCCAGCAGGTGCTGATCGCGATGCAACCAGGCCAGACGCAGCAAATAGGGCCCTATAGCGTGACCCTCAAAGGCGTTAGCGAAGTGCCTGGCCCCAACTGGTCAGCACTCGACGCCGAAATGCTTGTCCGGCGCGGCAACGGTACGCCCATTACGATGCATCCGCAGTCGCGGACTTTCACCGATCCGCCGATGGAGACGAGCGAGTCTGCGATCCGAACCAGTTGGAACGGACAGCTTTATCTCGTGATCGGCGCGCCCAGTGGAGACAATGGCTATCCGATCCGGATGTGGTGGAAACCGTTCGTGACGTTCATCTGGCTAGGGGGCCTGATGATCGCGATTGGCGGCGCGCTTTCACTGCTTGGTCGCATTGATCGCGACCTTTTCGCCATTGGCAAGCTCCGCTTCTTCGGGAAGGCCGCTGCATGAGGCGCTTCTGGCTCTGGGTCCCATTTGCGATTTTCTTCGGGCTGATTGGCATGTTTGCCAAGGGGCTGATTGCACCGGAGGATCGCAGCGTACCGTCGGCAATGGTCAGTAAGCCCTTGCCGCAGTTTGCGCTCGCAGGCGCAATTGATCCAACCGCCGGGCTTGAAACCGGCTATTATCGCGACGGGAAATCGAGATTGGTGAATGTGTTTGCCAGCTGGTGTGTCCCGTGTGTCGCCGAAATTCCGGTATTGCTGCAACTCCAGCAAAAGGGCGTCGAGGTGACGGGCATTGCGGTGCATGATCGTGCCGACGCGCTCCGGAAATTTCTTGCCGACAATGGCAACCCCTATTCGCGGATTGCGTCGGACGCGAACAGCCGCACGCAGATCGGGCTTGGTTCGGCGGGGGTTCCCGAGACTTTTGTTGTCGATGGCAGGGGCATGATCGTTCACCAGCATATCGGCGTGATCACACCCGAAGACGTGCCGACCATTCTCGCCAAGCTAAAGGGTGCCCAGTGATACGCTGCCTGATTCTCGCTTTGGCCTTGATACTCGCACCCGCACCGGCGCTTGCCGAGGGTGAGTATAACGATGTTCAGCTTGCCAACCCGCAACAGGAGGCTGCCGCACTCGCGCTGATGGATACGATCCGCTGTGTCGTTTGTCAGGGTCAGTCGATTGCCGACAGCAATGCCGATCTGGCCGCTGATATGCGCGGCCTGATCCGCGAACGCATTGCGGCGGGCGAAAAGCCTGAAGCCATCCGCACCTGGCTGATCGCGCACTATGGCGAATGGGTGAGCTTCAAGCCCCAATTTGACGGGCGATCGGCGCCGCTTTGGTTCATTCCACTGGCAGCGCTTGGCATCGGAGCATTCCTGATGCGCGGGCGTTTCAAGAAGAAGGCAGGCTGATGGGCTGGTTGTTTCCATTTCTCCTTGCTGGCCTCACGGTTGCGGGGCTTTGGGCAAGCAAGCGGCTCAACCGCATTGCGCTCGAATTCACCGCCGTCGCCATTCTCATCGCGCTTGCCGGATACGCCTGGCAGGGCTCTCCCGATCTGGTGGGTTCGCCCGTCACCCATGCGCCGTCACAATAGGAGGACCGGCATGAACTACGACAAGATTTTCAATGCCGCGATTGACCGTCTTCATGAGGAGGGTCGGTATCGTGTTT
>CXWL01000022.1_pt1 | contig 37906 bp, 37 predicted proteins | sample 590931 | NCBI WGS metagenome assembly CXWL01 (sample SAMEA3498368, study PRJEB10139) | groundwater metagenome | biome: water well; material: biofilm material | place: Germany | collected 2015-04-27 | reverse complement strand
TTGAGGTAACCCATCAATTCTTCCTGCTCAAAAAGTTCTTGTGCGTAATAGTGCTCGTCGCCGATTCGCTGATACTTGATACCATCCACGAGAGCCAGACGCTTTGTCCGATTGATGGATTCCGTTGCTAACTCTATGAACTGCTGCGGATTGCGCTTGAAGTCATCAAGACGGCCGCTGCCTATCAAAATGCGCATGAGACTGCGGCGCGTAAGCTGCGTCTTGTCCTGCAAGTCGGTCAGCAAGTCTGGCAGTTCAATGTCTGTTTCTTCGAGGATGATAGGAGCGCTGGCGGCCGTTTCTTCCGATAACACCCCTCCACGCCCAATGGCGAGGTCCGCCTTGCGGATTTGAACGCGGGTCTTGGTAATCGGCGGGCATTCGCCGATCGCCTTGGCGCACTCGTCAATCAGCTTCTCATTATCAAAGTTCACACGATAAGTGGTCTTGTGCTTTATACGGTTCCAAAGCGCCCGGAACTCCTCGCTGTGTAAAACTGCCTGCCGCGTTCTGATGGGTTGTCTCTCGTCCGCGTTCTTGATGTCGAGTTTCCCGGCGAGTTTGCGCAGTACATCCTTCACCTGCTGGAGGTGAATCTTAAACGGATCCGGAAGTTCCAGGGTGCCTTCCTTGAGGGCCTTCCTTAAATGATCTTGTACCTTGCCCTTCGCGTCTACGTATCCAGCTTCCTTAAGATGATTCCAGATGGTTTCCGACTGTGTAATACCGAGCGACGTGGTTTTCCCTGCTTCATCCGTCACCGGAATCGCTGCAAACTGGTGCTTCTCAACAATGCCGAACCTTATGCCAGTGTCCTCCTCGATCTCCTTCTGCAGGTTCGCGGCGAACTGCTCGTAGCTCTCGGTAGCGATAACCGTCAGTGTATTCACATCGAATCCGCGAACGCGCTCGCCTGTCGTGGAATTGACGCAAATCCGCAGGCCACGACCGATAGTCTGCCGGCGCTCGCGCTCTGTTCCAATTTCCCGAATTGCGCAGATCTGGAACACATTCGGGTTATCCCAGCCCTCACGCAGGGCGGAGTGAGAGAAGACAAACTTCAGTTTGGTATCGAAACTGAGCAGCTTCTCTTTGTCCTTCATAATCAGGTTATAGGCGCGTTCCGCATTGTCGCGATTGCTCTGATTATTCTCTGCCGTGTCCGTCCACGCTCCTTTCTTATCTATGGAGAAATAGCCGTCGTGGACTTCCGAGGCGTCACTTTGCAGATCCACTTCCTTGAAAAGAGTGTTGTACTTCGCCTTTGCAGCGGCCTTCCGGTATTCATCCTCAAACATGAGCGCGTATTTGCCCTTCACAGGTGCGCCGTCGGTCGTATAAGAGCGGTAATACTTAACCTCATCGATGAAAAACAGGCTCAACACCTTGATTCCCTGCGGCCGCAAACGGAGTTCCTTGTCGAGATGCTCTTCGATGGTGCGGCGGATCATAAGCCGTTTAAGCGCATCGCCATCCACATCGCCGATGGCTTCACCTAGACGCAACGGCTTCTCCTGATTGCTCAGTTCGATATATTCTTCGCCAGATTTACAGCCGATATTTTGCACAAGGTAGTCGGCATAGACGGCGCGCTTCGTGACCTGTTGAAGATCATCGCCGGGGTACACCGTGACGATGTCCCGGTTCACAGTCGTTCCCTGCTGCACGTCGAGCTCGACTCTGGCGCTGAAACTACCCTTCTTGTTGCTCGTAGATACCAGCTTCACATAACCTTTGTTGTGGCCACCCTGCACTTCAAGAGAAGCCACTTCGATCTGCTTGACCAGTTTGCGTTCGTAGGCGTCAACAGCGTCGAGACGATAGAGCATGTGGTGCTTGTCCGCGTGTGTGGCTGAATATCGCAGCGTACAAAGTGGGTTCATAGCGCTAAGCGCTTCTTTGCCCCGCCCTTCCAGGCCTCCATCCACACTCTGCGGCTCGTCCACGATCAGGATGGGTTGGGTAGCCTTGATGAGATCGATAGGCTTTTCTCCGCCGGTCTTTTCGCTGTCCTTATAAAGGTTGTTCACGTCCTTTTTATTGATGGCACCGACCGTCACCACCATGATCTGGATATGCGGGCTGGTGGCGAAGTTGCGGACCTGGCCGAGCTTGCTGGAGTCGTACAGGAAGAACTCGAAAGGGGTATTTGCGTAGAGCGCGCGGAAGTGCTCTTCGGTCATTTGAAGTGTCTTGTACACACCTTCCTTAATCGCCACTGACGGGACTACGATAACAAACTTTGTGAAGCCGTAACGCCGGTTCAGCTCAAAAATGGTTCGCAGATAGACATAGGTTTTACCTGTACCTGTCTCCATCTCCACTGTGAAATCGCCAGAGGCCAGAGAAGAAGATGGTTTCAAACCATTGCAGATCTGGATGTCGCACAAGTTTCCCAGGATCTCATCGTCCAACAAATGCAGGCGGTTCCCAATCCCAAGGTCATTTTGGGCAAATGCCAGGGCCTGTTGCTCGGAGAGCGCATCGCGCGTAACTGTAAACTCGGTCCGGCAGATTTCCTGCCCACGGAACAAGTCGCATACCGACTCGATGGCAGTGTGCTGGTAGTCCAGATTCGGTTCAAAGTGAAGCTTCATTCTGTTTCCACTTACAGGCTGCGCACATTCTCCAGCCCGTGCTGCTGGAGAATGGCGGTTAGATTGGTCTTCGCAACATCGTTGGCAAAAGCGCTGTCGCGGAACACTATGCTTGTCTCACCCACTGGAGCCAGTTCTTTATGCCATGCGACGATACCAAGGGCGAGCGGCTCCACTTCATTAGTAATCTTTTCAGATAGGCAGACAATGAGCGTGCCTGCGCCGATGCTGTGGACAGTCTTGCTGGCGATTGTCTTTTCTTCGATAGGTATTGTGAGGTCAAGACCGAATTTCAAGAGTAATTCAAAAAGAATATCGTTCTCGCTGCGGCCCTTCTTTAGGTGCTCAGCGGATTCTTCCAGCGTCTTCGGCAGGTCGTCGCGGTCTGGCTCCCAAGCCTGAATGTTGCTGGAATCGAGCTTGAAAACGCGAAAACCCAAGTCACCCGCAAACATTGGGTTTTCATCCTTGATCTTCTTGGCGGCGCGACGGAGCCGTTCCTTGGTAATTTCGGCAATGTTTCGAGGTTTACCGAGCTGGTCACACAGTCTGGCCGGAATCTTCTGTTCCTTGTCGGATGGATCGAGAGGCTCCGGCAGTTGCACAAGCACCACGCGCCGACGGACGTGATCCCTCGAATTCAGCTCAAACACCGCCTTAGCCGTTGCCCCGGAGCCAGCAAAGAAGTCTAGAACCACGTCTCCATCGCGTTTCAGGAGAAACGGGAAGAAGGTTGTGAACAGCCGGACGGGCTTGGGATTACTGAAGACCTTTCCTTCGCTGGGAAAGTCTTCTTTGAGATCGTAGGCACCAAGACGGCCGTCGAGTTCGATCACACTAGCCAGCTTCTCTTCAAACTCTGACGCATAGACTTTGAGCTCTATGATCTTTTTTTCGTCGTCTCCGAACAGAATTTGGCCTTCTGCCAACATGGCGTCCATGGTCTCTTTTGGAAATCGGTAGCCCATGAGCGGCTGCTTGCACGGCTTGTGTGTGACTGGATGAAGAACGTCGTAGCGGTAACCTTCGCGGCCAGGGTTATGCACGCTTTGGCTACCGGTGTAGATTCCACCATTGTCAATGTATTTATACCGATCTAGAGGCCACAACTCCGCCTTGTGCTCGCGATACCACGTGTCATAGGCTGCGACAAGCTCATCTCCTGTGAAGCGCGATGTGAGTTCGTTACCGATTCGAACGAGAAGGTTCTTGACGTCTGAGGCACTCGATTTCCATTCCTTTTCGAGACATGCCCTGTCTCTTGCCACAATCAGCAGATACTCGTGCTCGGTTGCAACATTGGTGGGATTGTTGTCAGTGGCGTTCTTCCACACCACTGTCCCGAGGATGTTCTCCTCGCCATAGATTTCAGCGCATACCGTTCGCAAGTGAGCGTATTCACGCTCATCGATAGAGATGACGAGCACCCCGTCCGGCGCGAGGATGTTCCGAGCAAGCCGGAGTCGTGGATACATCATCTCAAGCCACTCCGTGTGAAAGCGGCCTGATGCGTCCGTATTGGCTTCGTTCCTCCTGCCATCTTGCTCCGCCTGGCCGGTTCGGATCAGGTAGTTTTTGATGTTGTCCTGAAAGTCATCCTGATAGATGAAGTCACCGCCGGTGTTGTATGGCGGGTCAATGTAAATGAGCTTCACCTTCCCGGCATATGACTTCTGGAGCAGCTTGAGCACTTCGAGATTGTCACCCTCGATCATAAGGTTCTGCGTGGTGTCCCAGTCCACACTGTCATCAGGACAGGGTCGCAGGGTTCCGGTTGAGGGAGTGAGGGCCAACTGTCGCGCGCGGCGCTTACCGTGCCAGTTCAGGCCATACTTTTCTTCTCTTTCATCAACAGCATCGCCGAGGAGCTGCTTTAACACTTCAAAGTCGATCTTTCCCTCGGTGAAGGCTTCCGGGAACAGGACTTTGAGGCGCTCGATGTTATCCGCTACAAGGTCTGGCGATCTCGTTTCCATATCTTCGGCGGTCAATTTCTTCATCTTGTGATCCTTCACAGGGTTTTCTCTGTCGCGGCTACTTTAGCTTCCAGCCGCTTGATTTCAAGGTTTAGTTGCACACGCCGATTGAGCTGCTTCTCCTTTGCCGCCTGGGTACGCAGGGACGCGAGGTCGCGCTGCAGCCGGGCATGCGCATCGAGGCCGTCGCGCAGCAACTGGGCGCGACCATCGGAATCAGGCGGAGCAAACTGGCCTGTGATCCGAGCCGCTTCCAATGCAGCCAGCCGATCCAGCCAGCCCTGGTACAGCGCAAACAAGTCCCGATTTGGCAGGCCTGATATAGTGAGGCTGGTAAGGAATTGGCCTTCTTCTGCAGTAGGGTTCTTTGGGTCAAACGGTGCTGTCCGGCGCACGTCCTCAACTACTACCGCGCCCGCCGCACCTTGCGACCATCGCTTGTGTGCCAGTGAGAGGCTCACAGTGTCCCCCTGCCCGGTCCAGAGCACGACCGGATAGGGAATGGCGCGATGAATCAGCTCGATAAGCCTCGTTGCCTGTGCGTTTAAGCGAAGCGTGGCGGTGAGCACGGCGATCTCCAGATACTCCCGCACATTGTCCCGGAAAGCCGGGACCGCGATATTGGTGGGTTTCAGAGCTGCCACCCAGAGCAATTCCTCAATCCCCTCCTGAATCTGCCGCTTGTCGGCCGCCGTCGGTGCACCGTGCTCTGTCAGGAGCTTCTTGGGTACCCGCTGATCCACTTGGGCGTCCGGCGGCAGCGCAAGAGCGTCAATGACCGGAGTGAAGGTCATGCGCCAGTCTCCTCCGGCAGCACGACAAGAAAGGCCACGACCTCGAAGTCGTTAATCCCCTGGAATTCGCCCTTCATCGCATGCGTACCGCCCGGCGTGAACAGGCTGGCAATCGCGCGTTCCTCTTTCTTGCCGACAATCGAGGCGACGGCTTTACTGAGCAATTCCTGGGCTGCGCTCATGTCCTTCCCGCCTTTGGTCATCTTGCCGAAGCGATCACAGGCTCCAGCGTCCGGCAGGTCGCAGCCAATGCAAAGCCGCTTCAGCCGATCCAGTACTTGCTTGGCCTGAGTAAAGGGCAGCAAAACGGCACCGTCGTCACCTACATGGACGACGTAGTGCGGAGCAAGCGGATAGCCCGGTTCCATGGCTTTGAGCGCCGCATCTCCAACGGCGCGCAGGCAGAAGATGATGCCTGACGGGATCGCGGATTCGCCGCTATTCTGTGCAGTGGTGACAGCAAACGTCCCAAATGGAAGGCTCTCCAGTTTACCTGCGTGCTCTTTGAGGAACCCCGCGAGATCGACACGGAAATCATTCAGTGTCAGGTCGGCGATTGAAACACCGCTGCTTAGGTCTTCAAGATCGATGACGGCATCCTGGAGCCTGAGGAGCTGCTTGCGGCGATATTCCAGATCATTCATCTGGTCGCCCGATTGATGCTCGATGATGTTTTCCTCGCCGGTCGCGGATATGTCGAGCAGCACCATGCGTCCGCTGACGCGCTGTTCGAGATTGATGTACTCCTCCAGCTCCATGTTCGGCCAGAAGTTTATGAGCTGGATGCGTTCGTTGACCGAGCCGATCCGGTCGATCCGTCCGAACCGCTGAATGATCCGGACCGGGTTCCAGTGGATGTCGTAATTTATGACAGTGTCGCAGTCCTGCAGATTCTGGCCCTCGCTGATGCAGTCGGTAGCGATGAGCAGATCGATTTCACCTTCGGCGGAAAGGTCCTCGGGCCGTTCTTTTGAGCGTGGCGAAAATGCCGTCAGGATACTGGTGAAGTCTTTGCGAAGCTTGGGCAGCGTCGTCTCATTATGACCCGCACCGCTTACAAACGCCGCGTGGATACCAAGTTCCTTCTGTGCCCATCCAGAAAGCTCTAGATAGAGATACCGGGCCGTATCCGCAAACGCTGTGAAGACGATGATCTTCCGGTTTCCGCCGTTGATCGGCTGCCGGCACTTGCGCTCGATGACATCCCGGAGTGCCAGGAGCTTCGCGTCACGCGCCGCACTCACCTGTTTAGCTGCAGAAAGGAGCGTAGCAAGCCGATTGCGGTCTTCCATGAGATCCTGCTGCCAGCGGACCCGGTCTACGTCCTGCAGCAATACTTTCACCTTACGGCCAACCAGTAAACTCTCGAATGCCGGGTCATCCACATCCACGTCATCGATGTCGATTTCCTCTACCTCTTCGGCATGAGCCTCAATCTTGTTCAAAGTGGCCTCGACATCGGCAAGCTGCCGCTTGATCGTAAGAGCGAAAGAAGTGACCGCGCTCTCCATGCGCTTCAGGACGTTCACCCGAAGCAGGTGAACAAGGCTTTCCTCGCGGTCTACCTGCCGGAAGAAACTCTCTCCGCCGCGGATCTGAGTGCTGTACTTTGCGTCATAGGCCGCCTGTTTATGTGGCAGGACGTATCGCAGCGGCGCATAAGCAGCAAGCGTAAGCCGCCGAATTTCATTGTTGATATCGCGGACGGAACGAAACTCCCCGGCAAGATCCACATCCGGCTTGATGTTGATGGGCTTCAGCCGCTCAGGAAAGCGGCCTGTCTCCTTGGTCCCATAATACTTCTCAACGTGCTTTCGCGATCGTGCGATGGTCAATAGATCGAGTAATTTGAAGTAGTCGAAGCCGAGCATTTCAAGGAGGTGGGCCGGCTTTCGTTCGGCATCCTCCAGGGAAAGCCACCTATTAAACTGAAGCTGTGCCTGCCGCACGGTTGCCTCTATGCTCGCAATTCCGTGTGAATCGAGAGCTCTATCATCCCCTTCTGTAACGAAAGCGATCTGATTCTTGAGATCGGCCAAACGGTTGTTCACAGGCGTGGCAGAAAGCATGAGGACACGCGTCTTCACGCCATCTTTAATGATCCGCCGCATAAGCCGGTCGTAGCGGGTTTCCCGCGTATTGTGCGTGGACTTGTTCCGGAAGTTGTGAGATTCGTCGATCACGACGAGGTCATAGTTTCCCCAATTCACATGCGAAAGATCGATATCACCGGACGTTCCACTGTCGCGGGAGAGATCGGTATGGTTCAGCACATCGTAATTGAAGCGGTCGGACGCCAGGAAATTGCGCCGGTCGTTGGCTTTATAAAGCGTCCAGTTATCGCGTAGGCGCTTGGGAGCCAGTACCAGAACACGATCATTGCGAAGCTCGTAATATTTGATGATGGCGAGCGCCTCAAATGTCTTACCCAGACCGACACTGTCGGCGATGATGCAGCCCCCTAATCGTTCCAGCTTGTCGATCGCGCCGACAACCCCATCCCGTTGAAACTTGTACAGTTTCTTCCATACTGTGGTGTTACGGATGCCGGTGGCGGATTTGATGATCCGCTCTTCGTCCAACTCATCGCCAAGGTTGTTAAAAATCTGGAAGAGGGTCAGGTAATAGATCAGGGACGGCGCTTTCGCCTGAGCGAGTTCCTGCAGCCGAGACAGGAATCCGGCTCTCTGCTCCTCGGATGCCGGTAGACTGTTCCAAAGACTCGTGAACCAGGAGCCAAGAATGGCGGATTCCTCCGGTTTCTCGGAACACTGGATCAGACTGAATTGATTGCCGGGAGTGATGCCCAGGCCTTCCGTTGTGAAAGCGCAATTGCCCGTGATCACACGATGAAATTCTGAATCCGGTTTACCGGCAATGAGGATCGATTGTGGCAGCATGGCCGGAGCGCCACGAAACTCCACTTTCTTCTTAACCCATGCCGCACATTCGTGAGCGAGCCAGTGGAGCTGAAGCCGATTTCGAAATGCGCGATCTGTCTCCGAGCCGGCCAGTCCAAGATCATGCCCATCGGTTGCCGGGATTACCACGCGGCAAGTTTCGAGTTTATCCAACAGATCACGCAGCTCTGCAAAAGCGAAGATGGAAAATGCAGGAGAAGCTATGTCAAGCGACGATGATGGCGCGAGGGCTTCTCGGAGTTCGTCGATGACACGCTCACTCCCTGTGTTTTTAATAAGCTTCATGAGGAACGCAGTCTCTCACTCTTCCGTGCGGTTCCGGAGGATCGGCGCTCCGTTTTCCCATCATTCGCATCTTCCGCAACGTACTTTTCCGCAGCATCTCTCACAACCCATGCCAGCGACACCTTTTTTCTTCGGGCTATCTCTTCGAGACTTCCATAAATATTCCTCGGGAAGCTCACAGATGCTCGTGTCGAACCAGATTCTCGTGCTTTAAGGAGGGGTTTCATTCCACTCTTTGTCTTTGCCATTACGTCTTTACCTCTCAAATGTGCACCACATTACACCACTTGGTTTATCAAGAGCACGTCCTTTTTAGAAAAACCACTATTTCTATAACTATTTCACATCCAGCACCCGGATCGCCGCTTCCCCACCTCAGGACGCCCTGAATGGTTGCCTATGCAGGTTTTCGCGCGCGGCGCTGGCCGGGCTTTTAATGCCTGCGGGACCGCACAGGCCGCGCCAGAGCTGAAGCGGCTCTGTCACGGTCGACCCTGTGCAATCCGGTCCCTCCGGCACGCCCACCGGCCCCCCGCTCAGTCCTCCTTGTTCCCTGTCGGGTTGAGTTTGCTCTCCCCCGCTTGTGAGAGCGCAAACATCAACTTCGAACAAGGAGGACAAGATGAAAACCTGCACCGGTAATGACAACAATCAGCATGAAGGGATCACGCGGCAGGATGTTTATACTCGCGTCACCGACCGGATCGTGGCCGACCTCGAACAGGGCGTGCGGACATGGGTGAAGCCTTGGAATGCCGAACATGCGGTGGGAAAGATCACCCGGCCGCTGCGTCATAACGGCACACCCTACTCCGGCATCAATATCCTGATGTTGTGGAGCGCGGCCATGGCCGGAGGTTTCGCGGCTCCCATCTGGATGACCTTCAAACAGGCCCTGGAGCTGAATGCGCATGTGCGCAAAGGCGAGAAAGGTTCACTCGTCGTCTATGCGAATTCCATCACCCGCAAGGAAACCGATGATGTTTCTGGCGATGAAACCGAGCGTGAAATCCACTTTATGAAGGGCTACACCGTGTTCAACGTCGAGCAGATTGAAGGTCTGCCCGCCCACTACTACGCGAAGCCTGAGCCGCGCTTTAGTCCCGTACAGCGGATCGAACATGCGGAAAGCTTCTTTGCCAATTTACGGGCCGATCTCCGCCATGGCGGGACGCAAGCCTATTATGCGCAGGAATCTGATTACATCCGCATGCCGCACCTTGAGGCTTTTTGTGATGCGCAGAGCTACTACGTCACCCTGGCACACGAGGCGACGCACTGGACCAAGCACCCTTCGCGCCTCGCCCGTGAATTCGGGCGCAAGAAATGGGGCGACGAAGGCTATGCCGAAGAAGAGCTCGTGGCTGAACTTGGCTCAGCCTTCCTGTGCGCCGATCTGGAGCTGGCTCTGACGCCCCGCGAGGATCACGCCTCCTACATCGCACATTGGCTGACCGTCCTGAAGAATGACAAACGTGCCATCTTCCGCGCCGCTGCCCATGCGCAGCGCGCTGCGGACTTCCTGCACCGCCTGCAACCCGGCGACCAGAAGGAGGCAGCATGACTCCCTCCTCAATTTGCCTCCCGCACAGGACACACCAGAGCAAAGGCGGCCATCGGGCTGTTTGCTTGCCGCGATAACAATGCTTACGAAAAACAAAATTTATAATTGCGAGCCCTCGCCCGCACTGATAACACTGGCATATACAAGTTAAGCAGGATCAAACAAAGGGCGGCTGGCAATCGATCGAAACTTCGCCGAAGGATGAAACAGCTTTTATAGCTTACTCAGGCCAGACACATGCTTACGGAGCTAACAATGGCATGGTCATAGAATTCTGGTCGGACACAGACCTCCTGGAAGCTCTGACCGGCGAGAAACTCGACGAGGCTCTTTACACTCATTGGTCACCGATGCCTCATCAACGCTCAAAATAAACCGATTCAGGAAGTAACGTGGTGCTGCGACCTATTTGCGTCGCAGACAGAGAGCTTGCGGCAGTAACACCAAACAAAAGCCCCGCCCTTTTTCAAGGACGGAGCTTAGTAGAACAGTGCAATTGTTATATTCCATTCCTGATAGCGTTTCCGCCACCCGGTCAAAATATTTCCACTGCCCTGTTCCGACTGCATACTACTTCGCTTATGCGTCACGGCGGTACTGGCAAAACCCCTGGAGAGGGTAGGTACAGACAAGCAACAGGCCTGAACATAGAGTTCAATGGTCCGTGCGTGTATTCGATGCGTGCGACGGCCACAACGAATGTTCTCTCGCATGATGCCGACATCGCCAAGGTTCAGGAATTGGCTCGGGCATGCCATCGTCTCCACGCCCCGCCTCTATGTCGGCTCGAGCTAAAGCCCGAGGATTCCCCTGCGTTCCGCGTCAGATTAAAGCATCCTTCTCAGTGCTTGCGATCGCGTGGCGGCATGGGATCGTTTCCGGGCGGCACGGTGTCCGAGTCGCGCCAGTGCCCGTCTCGACCCTGAATGCGAACTTCTCCTCCGCCAAGGTTTGAGACGATCTCCTTCGCTGTCCGCTCGGCTTCGCGCTGCGTATCATGGCGGCTACTAATTCTCTCCGCACCTGCCTTTTTAACAGCCCATCCATCCTCGTGTTTTACAACATACCGGTCATTGTTCTTTCCCATAGAATCCTCCTTTACTGAAATTGCTATTCACGTTTATGCATGCTGATGGACGCGGGCATTGATCCACTCCCATGCATCCTTGGGCAACCATCCCGCGTAGTCACCAGTAATGCCGATCACAAGCAGGCGGTCATTCTTGTCGATATGATTTCGAATTCTTGCGGAAATCTGTTCGGCGGTGAGATAGCTGTCCACAAGCCATGTGGATTCGAGATAGTGCCACCACGTTCCACAAGACTTGATGGCATCATGGACATTGGAATAATCCTGACCGGGCTTCTTGAGATCGTAGGTGATGAGATAGACCATGGGACCGTCCTTTCTGCGTGAAGGTGAATATGGCCGCCTGTCATAAATCCGTCATATAAGCGGATACGCGGATTAGCGTATCATGGGAGCGAGAAAGATGCAAGAATCGAGGAGCGTAAAAGGAAGGCTACTGTAAGAGAGTCTGGCCGGAAACGCTGGCAGAGAGGAAGCTAAGCCGCGACAGGCGGACACTGGCCGCTTCTTCTGAGACGCGGAAGGTGTCAGCCGCCGACCGGATGAGGTTTCGTCCATGAGTGGAGTCGGGCGTTACGGCTACATAAATTCCGTGATCCCGAAAGAAGGATGCAACGAGGTGTTTGACGGCTGTCGCAGGCATGAGCAGAGCGCCGCAGGCGTATCCCGCCTGCCATTCCATCCAGTCAGTCTTGATGGCGGCGAGGATGGTTTCCCGTTTACAGGTCATGGGCTGATTGGGCTGACCGGTGTCAAACAGGCTTGATTGGCGCGCAACGGAATCCGACAGATAGCTATGAAAATGGACATGGCTAAATTCGTGGGTCAGCGTGGTGCGCAAGCGGTTTTCCCGACGCAGGTCGTCGGAGAGAAGGCGGGATATTTTCACGTGGGGCTTTTCTCCATGCCTGAATTCAGTCAGGCCCTCCACGTCCTCTCCTAATGCTGACAGATCGGCATAAAGATCGAGATCGTCCGCGTGTAATTCAATCAGCTTGGTGAGATCATCAGTGGAAACTGGATAACCGACAGTGCCGTGAAGTTCCCGTAGAAAATCACAAATAATCTCCTCGCATTCGGCATCAAGTTCGGCTTCGGTAAAATGGGGTCTTTCAGCAAACCGTCCCGTGCCGTCCTTGATGTGCATGACCATTTATTTGGACTTCCTGCTGGTGGCAAGACTGCGCCTGAAAGCGACCATGGAAGCAGCGAACGTCTTGTCATCCACAGCCAACGTCCGCAGATCTTCAGGCAGACGCCCGGCCAGGAAGTGTAGGTAATCAGCGTCGATTTTCAAGACGGTTGCGAACTTGCCTATCAAAAATGAGGTCGGGACACGCCGGTCATGTTCGATGTCGTTAAGATACTGCGGTGTGATGGAACCGTCTTCGTCTTCCCGCTTGATCTTGGCCGCCAGTTCTTTCTGGCTCAGCTTCAACTGTTTTCGAGCGTCCGCAATGGCCTGGCCCAATGTTTTTTGATGCGTCATAAGATCCTTCCAGCGGACTTCGCAACAAAGCTAATCCGCAGTTTAGCGTATCAGCGAGAGACATAAATGGCAACAAGGAAAGGGTAACTATTAAAGTTGAGCGATCCGGCAAGAGCAATCAATTTTGAGGAGTTTTTCTGCGAAAGCTTTATGACTTGGGTAGGTAGCGTTCCGATCAGGCTGCAATGGACCTTGTTTTCCAGACGTCTTGTGCCAGAGCCAGGAGGAGCGCATGACGCTTGTCGATGTTGGCAGCGTTCCATGTCGTGAACGTCTCCAATTTCGTATTGATTCTGTTGACAACCGTATAAAGCGCCTTCTTTTTCTCGAAGAAGCCGCTGCTCGCGACGATGTTGTGGGGTTCCCCCAAAAGGGTCAGATTGCCCAGCCTATTTTTATAGACATCGTAATCGGCATTGGGGTTCTCCGCCTTCCGTGTCCCGAGCAGGTCGTTCTTCGGATTGTCCAGCAAGATATGTTCAATCTCCAGATTCTTGTACGGAGCCAGACTGGCAGGGCCTTTTTTATTGCGGAAGGCCAAGTCCACATGCTGAGTCAGGGGTAATTCCTACACCGCGGGTCGCCGTGCCCATGGGCACGGACCGGTCGGTCATCGCACACGACTACGGAGGGACGTCATCACTGGTTGCTGTCCCGCAATGCCTTCATCAGGGCCTGAATCGTCAACGGCGCATTCCCCTCGCTGCGATTGTTGACAATCACGTAGACTTGCCGATTCTCCGCCACGGCCTTCTTGACGAGGTCCACAGTGTCCCGTCGCATCTCGGGCAACTCCCCCACGATCTTGTCATACGGTTCGGCCCGCTTCTTCGCAGCCTCATAGCTCATCTTCAACGGAGTGAGGAGTCGCAGCACGGTGAACGGAGCGGTGAAGCGTTCCATCTGCAGATGCTGCGCTGCCAATGGCGGCATGTCACTCCAATGATTGTAGACATGCGCGACGCCATGCTTTTCGAGCGCGGTTCGATATTCTGGTCCGACGAGTCCTGCATTCCGAATCTCCACCGCGTACCGAAAGTCTGTGGGGAGTTGGGTGAAGAAAGTATCGAGGCGTGCACAGAACTCCTGGGTGCTCTTGCCGTGGCGTTGGAATTCGAAGAGAAAGGGGCCGGTGTGGGGGTGGAAGTTGGCCTCGCGATACGGCGTGAGGGCCAGATCCTTGAAGAGTGTCGCATCGAGAAAACGGGGGTTGAGTTGTCCCGCTTTGGCCCCATAGCGGCCCTGCCGCGCAAATTGCGGGATCGTAATCTCCTCCCAGACCTTGAAACACATTTCGAAATATTCTGGGATTTGATTCAGGTAGTGCCGGAGTTGATTCGCCGTGGGGGGACGGTAGAAGGTCGAGTCGTTGCCCACCGTTCGAAAGAGCGGCTCGCCCTGGTATTGATACTGGCAGTATTCCCCTAAACACTCTCGTGCAAACCTGCTCTTGGCGTAGGCCTTCGTATAGACCTGCCCATGCCAGCCTTCATAAGTCCAGGTCGAGGTGCCGAATCGAATCAAGGGTGAGATCGGCATGGAGGCAGGATTCTATCGCAGCGACGCCTGAGAGTCAGCACGCGAGTAGGAAGCACGTCCTGATGACTAAGGGCAACGGACCGGCACGAATCCCAGACCGAACAATCTGGAGAGTGTGACGTATCGCGTATTGTCATAGAAGGAGTAGCTTGGTCCACGCTGATTGCGAGCGGAAAGATTGCCGCCATAGGAGGGATCCGACCCAAAGAACATCCCCCCACGGGTCTTTTGCACCAGATGCATCCATTCAGAATAGAGCGAACAGACTTCTTCCTGTACCGATCCTGACGGCGCGATGCTGGTGTGCCAATCACGCGCCCAATCCGGGACCTGGCGATCGGCTCTCGCAGACACCCGTCCGTGAGTCGGGGCACTCTCCCGAGGTGGAGTCGCTGCCGTTGAAGGCATGGCTGGCCACGTCGCCCCATCGGGGACGATCGACAGAGGTGTCAGCGTCATCGCGTGGCACCCCGCCCCTTCTTGATTCGTATAGCGCGAGGTGCCATCGGCTTGAGAACAGTCCCACATGGTCTCCGTTGCATCGAGGGTCTCGGCGAGACTGGGAGCCGTCGGGAGAAGCATGAACACTCCGGCAGAAAGGAGCAGCGTAGAGAGCAACTGCATGGGACACCTCCCGAGGAATGGGGAAATGACGCCAGAACGTGCATCGGGCTGGATCCGTGTGGTTGTCATATCGACAGCGTACGCAAGGCCATCGTCAGGGGTCTATGCCACCTTGGGTGGGATCTTCCACACCTGTGCGGTTACGTGTTGACGGTCTCACCCGCCTCGATCGGCGACTTTTCATAGTGGGAGGTCAGAAGTCGCAGCTCCTTCACCGTGAGCGTGACCGTGGAAAACTGCTCCTCCACACGACCGGTCACGATGTAGGCGTGATTCGTGGCGAGGAGATGGCAGACGCGGCGATAGACATCGGGAAAGACGGCGGCATCGTAGAGCGCGGTCTGATCCTCCAACGTGAGAAACTCCATCGGCTCGCCCGTTTTTGTCGTGATCACCTTCTCCGTCACGAGCCAGCCGAGCACGGTCACGGATTCTCCGATGTGATGAGAAAGGTCTTGTGCCAAGATGTGCGGCGTCCGAGCGAGGACATCGGCGAACAGGTCGAGCGGGTGGCAACTCAATGGAAAGCCGAAGAGCTTCAGCTCCAGGGCGAGTCGTTGTTCGAACGAATATTCCGGTGGAATCGGAATCGAGACCGCTCGTGTCTCTGCGAAGGAGGCGACCAGTCTCCACAACAACGCCGGTCTGGTGAGTTCTCCGGCGATCGCATCACAGCAGCCCGCTTGAATGAGCAACATGGCTTGCGCGAGGTCGGGTGTCAGTCGATGGAGCACGTCGGCCAGCGATCGAAACGGTCTGTGCGCCTGTCGCTCCGCGACGATTCGTTTCGCGAATGCTTCTTGCAGCCCTTTGATCTGCATGAGACCGACGCGGACCGTCTTGCCGGAACCGGTATACACCCAGTCGCTCGCGTTGAGGTCCGGTGGCAGGATCGTCAAGCCCATGCGCCGTCCTTCTGAGAGGTAGGCACAGGCCGAATAGTAGCCACCCTGGTTACTGATCACCGCGGCGATGAACTCGGCCGGATAGTGGGCGCGGAGATAGGCCGACTTGAAACTCACCTGGGCATAACTCGCGGAATGGGGCTTACAGAAACTATAGCCCGCGAAGCTCATGATCATCGCCCACACCTGGTCGATGACAGGACGCGTGAGCCCACGTACGGACGCCCCGTCGTAGAACTGGCGCTGATAATCTCGGAGCTGTCGCGCCTTGTGTTTCTTGCTCAGCACCTTTCGCAACTGATCCCCGTCTTCGACCGAGAACCCCCCGAGCGCCACGGCCACCTTCATCACATCTTCTTGGTACACCATGATGCCGTGGGTTTCTGCCAGGACCTCATCGAGGAGCGGATGGAGCGAGCAATACCGTTGTCCATGGGCGCGACGGACAAATGCATCGGCAAAGACGTTGGCGGCGGGACGGATGATCGAGGACACGATCACCAGATACTCGAACACATCGGCGACAGCGCGTCGTTCCGGCGGCATCCCGCCCCACAGTTTCTTGAGGAGTTGGCGGGTCGCCGGCGATTCGACGTAGAAGCAGCCCATCGTCTCCCCTCGTCGAATCAACTCATTTGTGGCCGGATCACTGAGGGGGTCCCAGGTGGCATAGTCGATCAGTCGACCCGTGCTGCGGTGAATAGCCGCGATGGCGTCGCGGATCACGGCCAGGGAGCGATTGCCCAGCAGATCGATCTTCACCAGACCCGCCTCTTCCGTTTGTTCCTTTTCCCATTGGATCACTGGATAGCCGGAGGCCGAGATCTCCACCGGGACATAGCGACGGATCTCGTCGGGTACCAGCACGACGCCACCAGGATGAAGCCCGAGGTTCCGGAAATGTCCCTGGAGCTGGACCGACCAGGAGAGGATCTCCGGCCACGGGGTTTTAAGCGACAGGGCTCGGCAGACCTGGGCGGCCCAGCTCGCGACCGTCATGCCCGGTGCGACCTCGACACAATCAGCGCGTCGATCAAGCAGATTCAACGCCTTACCGATCTCCGCTGCGGGAATCCCGTGCACGTTGGCGAGCTCCCGGAGCGCGGCTCGCGTCGCGAGGGTGTTTTGATTCGCCACCATTGCCGCCTGACGATGGCCATAATGCGAGAATACCCAGTTGAGAATCGCGGGCCGTTCATCCCAGGGAAAATCGATGTCGATGTCGGGTGGGTCATGCCGACCCGGATTGAGGAACCGTTCAAAGAACAGGTTGTGCCTGATCGGATCCACATGGGTGATGCCGAGACAGTAGGACACAATCGAGGCGGCCGCCGAGCCACGGCCACAGGTCCGGGGCGCTTGCCGGACGATCTCATCCACCACCAAGAAGTAGTCGGCATACCCTTTGGCTCGAATGACCGTCAGCTCCTTTTCAATCCGCTGCCGCACGACCGTGGAGAGAGTGCCATAGCGCCAGATGGCTCCCTCGTAGGTCTTGGTCGTCAAGGTCTCGAACGCTGACTCGGCGGAGAGGTGCCGGAAGGAGGGAAAGATGGTCTCTTTGAAATCCCACTCGGTATGGCACTGCTCGGCAATTCGTCTTGTATTGGTGAGCGCCTCGGGAACATGGGGCAGATGCTGGGCGAGCGATGTGTCGGACATGAGCCACTGGAGCGGCGAGGCACAGTCCTCAGCTCGCACACGGGAGAGAGACGTATTCTTCGCAATGGCCCGTAACAAGCGATGGGCGTGATACTCGGTCGGCTGGAGAAACGCCGCTCGCGTGGTGGCCACCGGGGGAAGGCCAAGCTGTCGGCTGAGCAGGACGGCATCGTGTAAGTGGGGTCCCGGTGTCAGCTCCACATAGAGATCGTCCGGCGAGGCGGCGCGCCAGGCTCGGAGGGCCGGGGCATCGTCTGACAGAATGATGAGTCCTGCACGATGCTGCGCGACTGATTCGATGACGTGGAACGACGCGTCGCAGTGGCGAGCCGAGAGTAGCCGACAGAGATTGGCGTACCCCTCGGGAGTTTTGGCGAGGAGGACAGCCCGGTGCCGGTCATGGACGAGTTCTGCGCCAAGAATCGGTTGAAGTCCAGCCGCTCGGGCGACCTCCAGAAAGCGGATCACACCATAGAGCCCGTTGCGATCCGTGAGGGCCAACGTCGTACATCCCTGACGGCGCACAGCCTCACAGAGCGCCTCCAGCGTGGGCACGCCGTACATCGGCGAATAGGCCGAATGCGCATGGAGATGCACGAAGTCAGTCGACACTCACAGACTCCTCCCATACCGGATCACATCTTCACCGAATCGAGTATGGAGCTGGTCGAGCGCCACCGCGAGGTGCTTGGCGCGGGCCTGCCGTCGGTGCTCGGCGGGTGATCGGTTATCGAAGAGCGGAAGTTGTTCGGCATAGCCGGTCAGACTACTGAGACTGATGGTCATCTGCCGGAGACGAATCCGTCGAGTGAAGCATCGGTGAAAGAGAGACTGGAGCACAGGAGCCAGATCGTCTTCCCAACAGGTGTCCGTAGCGAGCCGCTCGTGCTTCGCGACGTCCACCTGATCGCTGTGGCGAATCAGGAGCGTGACCGAACCGCACACACGTCGTTGACTGCGGAGCGTGCGGCAGAGTCGTTGGAGGGCATCGAGTAGGATCCCCCACAGCACCGGATCGTCAATGGCGTCCGGCTCCACGAGGATCGTCTCGTCGAGGCAGGGTTGCACCGCGGGCGGCAGCACCGGAAGATGATCGATCCCCTGCGCCCAGCGGGAGAGTGGTCCGGCATAGTCCCCGAAGACCACTTCCAGCGCATCGAGCGGGCTCTCGGCCACCTCCCCGAGTGTGCGCAAATTGAGGGCATCGAGCCGTTCGAGCACCGTGCGCATACAGGGCCGATGCAGACCTGGCAGGGTCCGCACGGACAGCGGCGACATGAAGACCTGTTCCGACCCAGGCCGGACATCATAGAGTTCGGAGGGCGCCATTAAGGTGGCGGCCGTCTGGGCGATCAGTTTGTTAGTCCCGACTCCGGCGACACCATCGAGGTCAGATTGCGACAGCACTTCTTGTTGCACGGTCGCGGCCACGTCCGAGGCGGGACCGAAGAGTTTGCCAGTCCCCGTGACATCCAGCACAACGGTGCCGGGTTGTGCCGGCTCCCAGACCGGCGCATAGCGCGTGATGGTCCGGAGCAAGATGTCGTCGGCGTAGCGAGCGCGTTGCGGATTCGGCGAGAGGACCTCCAGCGAGGGACACAGGCGCCGGGCATGATCGAGCGGCATGCCCATCGCCAGTCCTTCTTGCGCTGCTTCGAGCGATACTTCTCGGAGGAGCGCGCGCGGCGTGTTCAATGGCGCAATGGCGAGGGGTCTCGTGCGGAGACGTGGATCGTGCAGCCGGGCCACGGCCACTTCAACGGCGGGAATCCCGACACAGACAATCTGTCGGTCCATGCGGCGCTACTTTTTCAAGTGGCGAATGACGCCGACGACAAGCCCTTCGATGCGAAACGTGTCGTGTGCCTGCACGATGATCGGCTGCATGGTGTCGTTCGCGGGATGGAGTTCGATGGTCCCGGCCTTGCGGTAGTAGGTTTTGATCGTGGCCTCCCCGTTCACCAAGGCAATGACGGTTTGCCCATTCCGCGCCGTCTGTTGCTTCTGCACCACGACCACATCACCGGGGAGAATCCCCTCGTCGCGCATGGACTGGCCTTTGACCCGCAGCGCGAAGGTTTCGCCGCGTCCCACCATGCTCTTCGGGACATCGACCCGTTCCATTTGGGCAATCGGTTCGATCGGTTCGCCTGCCGCGACGATCCCGGCCAGAACAACCTGAGCGGTCCCGAACGTACTCAACAGCAGTTCCGCCATTCCGTGGATGCGCCGGGTGCCATCCTCGTACCGGATGATCGAACGACGCGTGGTCTTGAGCTGTTCGGCCAATTGGGCCTGGGTCAATCCGAGCTGGAGTCTGGCTTGGCGAAAGTCGGTAGCACGCATGTGACCAATGGTCACATAGAAGAGAGCACCTGTCAAGTGAGACCTTCGAAAGCTGTCGCGAGCCCATCACTCCCGGTGGTTGAAGGCTGTTGTCAAATATGACAATATACGGCACGTATGGATCGTCGTGGTCACTGATGTCCGAGGTTCGGAAGACACGGCCTGTCTCGTGGGTCAAGGCGGCACTGAAGGAATTCAGAACCTTTCCCGAAGGCGCCCAGTCCATCTGCCTTGCCGCCCTGACCATCGCGGCGGAGGGTGGCAAGGCAGATCTCGCAAAACCGCTGCAGGGCCTCGGCTCGGGTGTTTTTGAAATCGCGTTGCCGTTCAAGGGTGATGCCTTCCGCATCGTCTATGCGGTGCAGTTGGCACACGACATTTGGGTGGTACACGCGTTTCAGAAGAAATCCACCACGGGCAGCAAGACACCACCACGCGAGATTGAGGTGGTCAGGAATCGGTTGAAGCAGTTGAAGGAGATGTTCTCATGAGGGGAAAAGAGGAACTAGCAGTCGTACGGGGTAGCGGCAATGCGTTCCGAGATCTCGGTCGGATCAATGCGGACACCGATCAGTTCAAGGCGATCCTTGCCACCGAGATTATCAAAACCCTGGACCGGGAACGCCTCACGGTCCGAGGTGCGCAGGCGCGGACCGGCATCGCTGCGGCCGATTTTTCTCGCATTCGCCATGCCGATCTTGGACGTTTCACCGCTGATCGACTGATCATGATTCTCAACCGTCTCGGGTCACGAGTCGAGGTGAAAGTTCGGATACGGCCGGCCAAAAGCGCTGCCTAAATTACAGTTAATCACTGCATGCAGTACTCTTCTCATCAGTCTCGCTGTGCAACGACCGTCCGATAATTGCACGTAACTAGGCTTTTAAAGAGCGCCACGTTTGGGTCATAATGAGCCGCTTGGAAAATTCGATGGCGTATGAGGAGGCTGCACAATGGCAAGCGCCCAACAGTTAAAAGCGCTACTAAAGGCGTACGCTGAAGGGGATCAAAGCCATTTTCTGGCAGTAGTCGAACAAGTAGCTGCTCACGAAGCCCGAGCAGGGCATGCGAAATATTCCCAAGAACTAGAGCAACTAATTTCGCTTGCGAAGCGTCGAGCTCAGACCGTCGGAGAGCCCAAGGCGATTCCTATAGCTCAACCTAAGGGCGAGCTTGTGGGATTGTTGAGTGTAGCCTATCCCAAACAACGGCTTTCAGACATGATCCTTCCTCCTGCACTACGGCGTCGATTAGTAAGAATCATTCAGGAACAGAGACACGTTGGTCGAATTCGTACCTATGGTCTCTCTCCACGGCGTAAGGTCCTTTTTGTGGGTCCACCAGGAACAGGCAAGACATATTCAGCTGCAGTACTTGCTGGCGAACTATCTCTCCCACTTTTCGTAGTTCGCCTTGAGGGAATGATCACAAAGTTCATGGGAGAGACAGCCGCAAAGCTTCGGTTGATCTTTGACAACATTGCGAGCGTTCGAGGTATCTACCTCTTCGATGAATTTGATTCCATTGGATCGGAGCGAGGGCTTAAGAACGATGTCGGGGAGATTCGCAGGGTTCTAAACAGCTTTTTGCAGTTCATCGATGCAGATGATTCGCAAAGTCTTATTTTAGCTGCTACGAATCATCCAGAATTATTGGACCATGCACTGTTTCGTCGCTTTGACGACGTGATCGAGTATCAGCTACCGACACAGGAAACCGCGAAGGAGGTACTCCAAAATCGCTTGGCTTCGGTCAAGAGGATGTGGAAGGGGTGGGACAAACTCGCACAAGAGTCCGCGGATATGAGTTATGCGGACATTGTTCGCGCTTGTGACGATGCCATTAAGTCCATGGTCATTAATAACAAAGACAATCTCACCGAAGCAGATGTGCTTGAGTCACTTCATGAACGGAAATCAATAAGCCGATCATAGCACCTTCAAAGGGTATTAAATTTGCCAGAAGGTCAGCCGAACCTACTCCGTCATATCAGGATTGAAGGGACTGCGAGCACCGAGCCGTATACGCCCCGCGGCCAAGGGCCTAGATTCAGAGCACCTCAGAGAAATCGTCAATCTCACGCGAAACGTCTTCTTAGACAGTTCAAAACTCTTAAACGAGAGTATAAAACTCTTTCTGAAGAACGAAGCGAATTCGGCTTCGATCCTCAAGCAGGCCTAGTACTTCAGTTTGAAAGCGCACCGGACTTCGATCTGAAGTTTGAGAGCCTTGATCTCCGTACCCAAGGGATTGAATTGCTTTCTCTACGTCAATCAGAAGGCAAAACAATAGCTGTTTGTTACGTTCCTGATGGAAAGCTCGAGCATTTTATTAGCCGTATAGAGGAATATCGGACACAGGAAACGCACCAAGGTACTCCGAAGCATAGAGCGTTGGTGGAGAGCATCGAGGCCGTTCACCTCGCTGCGGTTGAAGCCCTATGGACGGATAGTACCCCCTTACCCACTGATGATGAATCAATCTGGTGGGAAATTTGGATTCGAGGCGAGGGCGAAGCGTTGGTCGATACATTGAAGAGCGCGGCTCGCGTCGCTGGGTTTAGCCTGTCCAACGAACGATTGTATTTTCCCGAACGCACAGTCGTAACGGCAAATTGCACGAAACGCCAGATAAGCCGATCTTTGCGTTTCGTCAATTCTGTCGCAGAGCTTCGGCACGCCAAAGTCACGGCGGCTGATTTCTTAGATCTATCACCACGTGACCAGTATCAGCTTACGTCCGACATGCTGGCGCGAGTATCGATGAGCGATAGTCCTACAGCTGCAGCTTGCATCCTCGATACAGGGGTAACGCAAGGTCATCCACTGCTTGCGCCTGCCTTAAAACCTAGCGATTGCCAATCTGTTCGTGAAGAGTGGGGAAGTAACGACCCACACGGACATGGCACAGAGATGGTAGGGCTCTCGTTGTATGGAAATCTTGTTGATGTACTGGCGACGAGTGGTCCAATCCAACTTGAACATTGCCTTGAATCTGTGAAGATCTATAACGAAAACGACCCCAATCCTCCTCATCTCTATGGCGAAGTAACTATTCGAGGTGTCCAACTTGCCGAACAGGCTGCGCCTCATCGCCATCGGGCCATTGGGATGGCTGTAACTGCGAGTGACGAGGAAAAGGGACAGCCTTCAACATGGTCTGCAGCCATTGATTCCCTGACGTCTGGCTATCATGACGACAAACGAAGGTTATTACTCATTTCTGCAGGCAATACCCCGGATGCTCATTGGCATGAGCATCCTTCTAGTTGTCAATCATCAAGCGTCCAAGACCCCGGTCAATCGTGGAATGCCCTGACCGTTGGTGCGTCGACTCAATTCGCCAGTTTACCGGTTGAACGATATCCAGATTGGCTACTCGTAGCCTCTAAGGGAGATGTGAGCCCGTTTAGTAGAACCTCGTCTAACTGGCAGCGCCCATGGCCGTTGAAGCCTGAGATTGTAGTGGAGGGTGGCAATTGCGCCATCGACCCGGTTGATGGCAAGGGACGTACGGTCGATGAATTGTCTCTCCTGACGACTTATCGGACTCCAACGGTACGTGCGTTTTCATTATCTGCCATGACCAGCGCCGCCACGGCTCTTGCCGTACGATATGCTGCCATTTTGCAAGCCCGCTATCCTGACTTTTGGCCAGAAACTATCCGTGCATTACTTGTCCACTCAGCGGAGTGGACCGACGCTATGAAGAAACACTTTCTGCCATTGAATACACGAGAGCAAAAGGAGAAGCTTTTACGGTACTGTGGATACGGAAACCCGGATTTCACCCGCGCCTGCTGGAGTGCAACAAATCACCTTACCTTGGTCGCACAGGATAGTTTTCAACCATACAAGAAAGAAGAAAGTACCTACAAGACGAAGGCTATCAACTACCATAATTTGCCCTGGCCAACTGCAGTCCTAAGAGACCTTCGTGGAACTCTGGTAAAACTCCGTGTTACCTTGTCATACTTCATCGAACCGAATCCTGCCCGAAGGGGATGGAAGGGAAGATATCGGTACGCCTCTCATGCCCTTCGATTTGAAGTCCAAACTCCTACTGAAACGAAAGAGGAGTTTAAGCGGCGTGTTAATTCCGCTGCACGAGAGGAAGAAGAGGACGAGAACCAAGGCTATCAAGGTGATGCGGCTGATTGGGAATTAGGTCCACAACTACGGCATCTTGGATCCATTCACTCTGATTGGTGGGAAGGGACTGCTGCTGAATTAGCAAATCGCAATATGATTGCAGTGTATCCTGTGGTTGGCTGGTGGAGAGAACGCCATCATCTGGGTCGGTGGAACAAACAGGCTCGGTATTCATTGGTTGTGACGATCCAGACACCAAGCGAAGAGGTTGATATCTATACACCAGTGCAGATCCAAATCTCTTCCAAAGTGTCGGTAGAAATCCCCATCGATGGAGACTAATTGAATGTGGATCCTAGCCTTCGGGATCGTTTGCAGAAAGGGGCGAGCTTCTTCGTGAGTGACACCCATCCCACTCGTGCAGAAATCCGTGCACTCTGGACAGGCAGCTTGTGCGTGTCATGATGCTCGGAAGGCCCGCTGGATGGACGATGCACACTGGTCTCAACGGGCCCATCCGATGATGGGATGTTACTTCTTTCCGAGGATGGCGTCTTTCGCGGCCTTGACGACTCTGAATTTGACCACGCGTTTCGCAGGAATCTTTATTTCTTTGCCCGTTTGAGGATTGCGGCCGATGCGAGCCTTGCGGTTGGCGAGCTTGAGTTTTCCGAGACCGGGGAGGGTAAAGACGTTTTTCGCCTCGCGATAGGCCAAGGCGGCGAGCTCGTCGAGAAACTGCACCATCGCTCGTTTGGTGAGCGCAGATTTCTCAGCGAGATGCTCGGCGATCTGTGACTTGGTGAGAGGTTTCCCCATTGAATGCTCCTTTCCGAATACACGGTGAGCGATGGTTCTAGCGAGATGCGGCAACGGTGTCAAGACGTGCTGCGCGCTGGGGTGGGAACGGACCTCCTCACATATAGTGTCGAGCCAGATCTGACGAGATCGCACCGTCCACCTTCATCCTGATCCTTGTGTAATCAACCGCCCCGCGCGGGGCACTTGGTATCCTCCCGCATGCAGCACCCGACTCGCCTCAATTCAATCGCGTAGCAATCGACGACCCGCGCGCCTCACGTCCGCTTCGAAGCTGGTCCTTCGACCATCTGTGCTGTAACAGCGAGCACGTGTCGTGGCTTCGGCACGTCGCAACAGGCTTCTTCGCCTCCTACTGTCCATCTTGCGTGCTGCATCCGTGGGACCGGCATGGGTCGTGTATGTGGTGCCTGTGCGGTTCCGTCCTCGGCCCTAGTTTTTCTCCTCCAGGCTGCGTCGATCACGCCAGCCTTGCTGTCATTCCTCCGCGTTGCGCCCGCCGGTCCGCCAGGTGGCCTCGTCCTCGTTATCTCCTTTGTCGTCGCTGTGTGGCCTCCACGTCTGGTGAGAGGCCAACACATCAACTCTAACCAAAGGAGATCAGCCCATGGCACCTCACACGCTCAAATCCAAGCCGGTCACCACGCTACGATGCAGCAGCATCCAGGCGAGCATCTGGAAGAACGAGGGCGAGAAAGGTCCGTTCTACAATGTGACCGTCGCTCGCTCGTACAAGGGCCCAGATGGAGCGTGGAAGAACTCCGAGTCCTTCGGATTCGCCGACCTTGAGGCTCTCTTGGTCGTCGTCCAACAGGCGAAAGTCTGGATCAGCGAGCAAACGAGCCGCTGACCGTCACCGGACGCCTCCGGCCCTCGCGTCGGGGGCTTCCATGACTGTACGAAAGGAACAAGTCTATGAAGAACTATCAGCAATTTGCACAGCAGTTGGAACAGCTGCTCGGCGGTGCAACGGCCATTCGCATCACCGTTCCCAGCTACATGCCGCTGAGCGTTGAAGAGATCGGCATCGACGGAGAAGGGCACCGACTTGTGTCATTGTGCCACTATGGCGAGCAGAACGGCGACCTCATGCGTGACCCTGATATCGTGTTCATGTTTCAGGATGCTCCATACGGCCCAATCGCTGAACCGGTGTCATTCAGGAATGATTATGTTGGCCTGGAGCAAGAGGTCTATCGCTACGATGAGACGGGCAAGCGCACGCATCTTGATACCAAACTGAAACAGGATTTGAAGGAGTTTGCGCAGATCTGGTTTGCCAATCTGAACGAACAAGGATTTTTCGGAGACCAGGCGGTTCGCACCATCTTATCACCGTAATCGTTCATGGGGCATGATCTATTGAGATCATGCCCCTATCGCTTGCTGAGTCGATCGACAAAACGAACAGTCGTAAATCGCGCGGAGAGCCAATCGGCCCACTTCGCCGCTTTGCGCATCACACTGGATCGGTAGCGAGCATTCCGTGTCGGGGTGCGTGAGTGGTAATTGGCCACGCGTGTCCAGAGATCACCTCGATCATTGCGGATGTGGGATCGTAATCGCCACGCGGCCAATTCATAGGGATAGCAGCCTGCCTGCTCCACATCCGCAGCCGTAATGCCGTACGGCTTCAACTCTTTCAAATAGGACGTGTTGAACTGCAGGGGGCCAACATCATGCGTGCCGTTGGTGTTCTTGACCCATTGCCCCGTCTTGCCCCCTTCCTTCTCCGCCACCGCTAAAACGATGTTGGCCGGGACTTCGTACTTTACCGCTGCCACGATTGAGCAGACGACCCGTTCCTGGTCCTGAGGTGGCAAATCCGCAATCATGATGACCGGCCTCAACGCACCAGCGGACAGGCCGCGAGAAAGGCGGGACCTCCGCCGAACATCTGCGCCGCATGGTATTTGGCGAGCGATGCGGCACACTCGGCGGGAGCCGATCCGATCGCGGATAGACAGAGCAGGGCTTCGCAGGCGTCACGCGCCGTCCCTGTGAGGAGCGATAACTCTCCATTGTTCGGGCTCATCCCAGGAGGCAACGGTGTGGCTCCTGGTGTCGCTGGTATGCTCGACATACGCGGTGGCGGTGGCTGCACACCTGAACTCTCCGCTTCTGCCGACAGTGTGCCAAGACAGAGCAGAGCAAGCACAACGGCCGAGAGGATGACCCAGTAGCGTGTCATGCGTTTCCTCCTTTCGCCCCAGTGGATGGTTCGTTCCGATCACGAAATGCGGCGATCTCTTCCTTCGGATGAAGGGCCTGGTCGTCGGTCTTGCCCTTCGACAGGCTCTCACCGCCGAAGGTGGGTTCCGGTGACGGCGATGCCGTGTTCGCATCGCTTCTGGCGACACTCGGATAGGAGCGACCGGTGAATTGGGGGCCTGGGCTCACGCCATCCATGGCGGCCGCTAAGGGCATGCTCCCGGCGGGACTTCCACGTGGCGTAGGATTATTGGGGCCACCTCCGCTCGGGCCACCATCTGGACCTGGAATCATATTGGTTGAGGGAGGTGCACCCCCATTTCCGTTCGAGACGGCTTGCATCAGCGAGTGAGATCCGGCCGCTCCACCCGCCATGCCTGCCCGCGCCATATTTGCCGCGAGTCCGACTCCCGCGGCCATGGCCGCCGCGGTACCGATCGCTGAGACCAGCGACACGCCTGAACCCAACGCCCCCACCCCGCCACCCATCGCGAGTCCCCCAATGAGGGGCGGGATTTTGTTGACCAGGGCTAACAGCATGATCGACGCGACGAGCACGNNAGCGCTAAGACCGTGCGGTAATAGCCAATGGCCATGTCGGAGGTCCACCGTGACCCACCAAACCCCAAGAAGAAGATCCCGGCATAGGCCAAGATCCATGTACTGACATAGAGCACCAGGAGATTGACCCCGATGAGGGCCAGCACCACGAGGACGACACAGCTCATGATAATGCCGACGGTGCTCGCCACAGGGGTCCACACCGTCGATTGGGTCACCGTTTGATGCAGCAATTCAAACCCAATATCCACCACTCGTGATGGAGAGGTGGTGGACCCTAACCCGCTCGCGTGATTGGCGATTCGTTGCAGTGAATCGATGATTTGTAGCGCGAATGTTGGACCATTGCTGAGCAGCCACCAAAAAAACCCCGTCATCAACGTGAAGGAAAGGAATTCCCCGAGAAACTCCCCGATCTCCGCACGGCGCAGAGCCAGGTGACCTATCGTCCACACCAAGGAGATCGTGGCAAGGGTCCAAAACAACCAGCTTGCCCGTGCCAGAATGTAGGGTCCCCATCCTGCGGCCGCCGTCTGAAATTTGAGGAGTGCGTTGTCGAGGAGATTTCCTGAATCGATGGCCGCATGAACGTCCAGCGGCCACCACATCAGGACCATCAGCAGACCGATGACGGTGTGTTTGGTGCGCACGTGAGGTTCGAGGAGTACGCGCATCGTTTTCAACGGACATTCTGTCATGACCCTAAGAACAGTCGGCTTGCTGCTTCTTTCGCGTTGACGCAATTTGGTGTCTCTGCCAGTTGGCCCGGGTTGTTCAAACACTTTGTCAGCATGGTCTCCCGTTCAGCGTCATGGGCTTTGTACCACTCGACGGTGTTGACCGGCTCAAGAGCTTCTTTCGTACAGCCCGTGAGGGCGATCATGCCGCCGATGAGGATCGCGCAAACCAATCCTGTGGTGACGGTTACAGACGGAGGTACGTGATGTGTCCTCATGGTGACCCCTCGTGATTCAATCGTTCGATTGGTAAATTCCATACTCAGTGCAGACCATAGACAGACCAGGTACGGGCAGTACTCTGTTTATACGCAGGTTGTCGAAAGTTCCGATCCGCGGCCATCTGCATGGCCTCCCGATCGGCAATCGCTTGCTGGCGAGTGGCGTCCATATTCTGTTGCGCCAAGAGCGCAGCCCGAATCTGCAGTAATTGATTCGCTTCCGCACTCGCCAGCATATTGGCGTGCTGAATCCCTTCCAGTTGCCCGTTGGACGTTTGGGCGGCCAGTTGGAGCCGCTTCAACCGTCGCGCATCGCCATTGAGCGTCTCGTACTGGCGCTCTAACCCACGGAACAGGGCCTCAATCGATTTCTTTTGCGATTGGGCCCCGATGACTTCGTTCTCCAAGATCAGGCCCCACTGACTGGGGGAACAGCCCGGCTCTTTGAAGCACTGGGCATTGCGATACCACGCCATGTCGTGGAAGTTGCCGGTAAACCCGGCCACGGTTCCATACAGCTGCCGGTAGAACGACACGGTATCGATCATGTAGCGCAGATCGTTCATGGTGTCTTGCGCGTTGTCCCAGATGAACAAGCCGGGGTTCATCGTGTTCTGCAGCATGTTGATGTATTGCTGGAGCTGCAGCCGGTATTGCTCGATTTGCTTCAGTTGTTGGGCCATGTTCGAGATGGCCCCCGTCACCGACGGGGCCAGCACCGCGCCGTCGAAGGTGGGAATCCCACTGCCATAACTCGGGGTCAGTGGAGCCAGTAACACGATCGACAAGGCGAGGCCTGCAAGACGAGATCTGATGGTCGTCATGGCGTCTCCTTTCCTGCGTAATCGAATTCTTGGTACGGGTTCGGCAACACGAGGTCTTTCACGACCACGACGTTGAATCGATACCCAGGGCGAATGGTCAACTCGGGCGCGATACTCAAATTCTTCGCGATGAGCTGCGCCGTGACCTGTCCCAATTGCTGGCCGAGGGCTTGGCTCATGGCGGTCCCGGCATTGTATTGCGGAATGGCGACTTGCCCGGGAATGCCGGCCCCTTGCGCCTGTTGCTGACTGAACGTGACACCGGCTGTCACCGCGGACATCAAGAGGGCAGATCCGAACAGTCGAACATAATGGTTATTGACCAGATCAGTGAGGCCGGACGCCCCGGAACCGGTGGCCCCTGGCATGGACCCGAGATCGAGCGTCTTGCCGTCGGGATACCCGAGCCGTTGCCAGGCCACCAACAAGGCCTTCTGCCCGTAGCCGACCTCGCTCGAATAGGTCCCAATCAGTTTGGTGCCTTGTGGGATGAGCAGCTGGGTCTTGGTGGGCGTGTCGTAGACATGCTGCGACACCTGCGCGATGATCTGTCCGGGCAAGGACGAATCAATTTCGGACAGCATGAGCGCCGGGAGCACATCCCCGGCTTGAATCACGAATGGTGCACGCGGCGGGAGTTGTTGTCCGTCGTGCTTCCATCGATCGCCTCCCGCCAGAGGTGTGGTGCTCGTGGTCCCACTGTTGGCGCTGCGACTCGCCGTCGGTGACGGGTCCGCTCCGCCATCCAACGGGCTGAGCAGGCCGGATTGTCGTAATTGTGTGAGTTGCGCCTGATAGGCCTTCGTGGGGTCGTCACTCCGCGCCGCATTCGCCACTCGTTGTTGGGCTTCCGCGACACGGGTGCGCGGGTCGCTGGGCGATACAGACTCCGGCTTGCTGTCGATCGTCGGCGTGGGTCGCTCGCTCCGTGTGAGAGCAAAGCTCACGGTGGAGGGCGCTTTGAGCGCGTCCTGCAGCTGTTGAATCTTGGCGAGTCGCAACGCCTCCGCTTCCTCACCCGACGGTGTTCTTGAGAGCGGCTGGCCGGCGCCCAGCTGGACGCTCCCGGCGCGAGTCGGCCTCGGTGGGGATTCGAGATCATCAGGCCGTGCGATCACGATATTCGCGTTCACCTGTCCGTGCGTGTCGAGACTCCCCGCCCCGACCATCGGAGTCTCTGGCGCAGGGAGTGCTGGGCGAAGGATGAGTTTCGAGGCCGCCGGCGGGATGATGCCGCCCAGGTGCGATCCCGCGATCCGATCCGCGAGCGCCATCGTCCCCCCGCCTTTGCTCTGCTGTTGCGGCCCTGTGGTCGATTTCAACATCTGCGCTTGTTGCTGGGCCCGATCACTCGCCACCAGCGCCACCATGAGCGCGACCACCGCGATCAGCCCGATCCCGAGATAGAGCGGAAGTTTATTGGCGCGACGAACCCCAGCTCCGGGTGAGATGGACCCCGGGGACCGCTCAGGAGACATCTGAGGATTGGCGGAGGGACTCACGTTCCGTTACTCCTTCCGCACCCAGGCCCCGGCCTGTGCGATTACTTGTTGGTCCATGCGATAGACGCGACTCAAGGATTGATTCCCAATGAAGACGGTGACACGGTACAAGCCAGGCTCGAACGGACCATCGACCACATAGCGGAACGGGATGCCTGCTTTGTGGCTCACGGCTGGCTGGACTGGTCTTGGCATATCGTCTCGCGTGGAAATGGCTGTTCGCATGTTCGCGCGAGACTCCATCACCCCGTACCCTTTCCGCCGTAACGCCTCGATCAGCGCCAGGCCGTAGGCGTCGGTCGCGGGATGGATCACGGCGAGGCGCGTGTGGGCAGGCGGGTACAGATCCTCCATCCGCGTGACCGTGTCCTGCGCCAGCTGTTCAGGCATCTGTGACGGTACGGTTCCTGTCACCAGATAGCCGTATGGCGTAGGACTGACGCAGCCAGCCAGCAGGAGTCCGATCCCGAGAACAAGAGACAGCCGTCGCCTCATCATTTCCTCCGTTGGATCGTGACTCGATCTTGATTCGATCCGACCCCTGCGACGAGCACCGCTTTCTCAAAGATCGTATCCACGATATAGCGATGGCCTTGCAGCGAGTAGTTCACCATCACTTCTTCGGCCTCGGTGAACAGGCCTCCTTCCTTGCGCACGAGCAAGAGGATCGGGGCTTCGGTTTGCGTGATCGACGGCGGCATTTCAATGACGGTCCTCGCGCCATCGTTGTAGACTCGCACCGGTTTCCAGGCGGCCTGTCCCGACACGTCATACTCGAACGACAGTTTGGGCAGATAGTCATGCGTCTGCGGAATCGTCTTCTCTTTGACCTCCCGCTGCTGCCGAGCCTTTAGGAGGTCGAACTTCATTGCCGAGTCCTCGGGATAGCTAAAGGCGACTTGCGGCATGTACCGCGTCTTATGGGAGCGCAGCCGCAGATAATAGGCGCGGCGGTTCGTGGCGACGACCAACGAGGTCTCCAAGCCCACTTCACGGGGTTTGATAATCACGTGCTGGACTTCTTCGGCGCCGCTCCCGGTCAGCGCAGGCTCGATCGACCAGCGGACATTGTCGCCGACGTTGACCGAGTTCACCTGTTCACCCGGTTGCAGCGCCACATCGCAGACATGCAGCGGCGCACAGACAATGCTGATCTGGTTCACGCCGTAGGGAAATGTGATGAATCCATTGGCTCCCGCCACCGGCGCACTGCCTGATACCGTGCTGTGTTCGCCGTATGCCAGTCCCGCTTGTTCTTGCGGCGTGAGGGACGGATTGGAGCCGGTCAGTACGTCCTCCACGCTCGGGTCACTCCCAGCCAAGGCACGGAGCGGCAGCAGTAGGAGCAGCGCACACAGAACTGAGAGCCTCATCATGTTCCTCACTCACAAATGTTTAGACCAGGAGAAATCACGGACATAGACGGAGAGCGGGTTGCGCCGCAATTCGTCCTCGGTCACCGTCGCGGAGGGTTCGGCCCGATAGACGGTGACGAGCGCCCGCATCGGGACCGGTGGGGATTTCACCTCCCCCTTCCGGTCCCACAGGGACTCCAGCCAGGTCACCTCCCAGGTGTCCGCGGTTTGAGGCAGGACCGTGGAGATGTCCACCGTCACCGTTTCTTTCTCCGCCCGTGTGAACGGGTTCGAGTCCTCGGTCCCGTTCATCCATTGGTTCATTTTGCCGGTCGCCGGATCCTGTTCGCTCAACATCGCATACACGTGATAGACCGCCTTGCGCTGCAAGGCGGCATCGACCGTCACCAGCCGCGCATTGGCGATAAAGTCCCCGATGGCGGCGGCCAGCACACGGGGATCCGTCGGGCTCGCCCTCTCGACCGGCCCCACGGCCACGGCATGACCGTGGGTATCGACGTTGTAGAGAAAGGGGATGAATTTGGATTGGCTCCCGACATAGGCGATGCCGCCGACCGAGGCTAAGGCAATGAGCAAGCAGAGGATCGCGATCAGTTCCCACGACCGACGGGAGGCCACCTGCGCCTTCATCAGATCGTTCCAGGTCCGTCGAGCCGAGAGATAGGGATTCGGACTCTCCCCGGTGCGTCGTCCACCCTCTATCGTGATCTGAGACTGCCGTTCGTCCTTGGAGGCCCGCTCCCCTCCCAATAGGTACTTCACGTCCTTCCACGCTTCGACCAGGTTGCTCATGCTGTGACCTCGTCATAGGGTCCATAGTCACGGAGCGTGAGCCCACGGCTCGCGAGCCATTCATCCGTCCAGGCCTCGCCGTACTTGGCTTCCAGCGAACGGATCTCCGCGATGGACTCCTTATCCGACGCGCCGACGAAGGCGAGGGCCAAGGGTCCTAATGCGAGGTCGTAGAGCCGATGCCCACATTCGGAACTGTAGTAGTACTGGCGTTTCGGCACAGCCGTGGCCACAATTTCAATTTGCCGCGAGTTCAACCCCATCCGGCGGTAGAGGGCCGAGGTGTCCTCATCGCGCGCAAAGACATTGGGCAAAAAGATTTTGGTCGCGGTGGATTCGACGATCACATCCAAAATGCCGGAGTTCGCCGCATCGGTGAGACTCTGAGTCGCCAGCACCACCAGGCAATTGGCCTTGCGCAGGACTTTCAACCATTCCCGAATCTTGTCGCGGATCACCGGATGCCCGAGCATCAACCAGGCTTCATCGACGATGATGGCGCTAGGCTGCCCTTGCATACTCCGTTCGATCCGCCGAAAGAGATACAACAGGGTGGGGAGCGCATATTTGTCCCCGAGCCCCATCAACTCCTCGATTTCAAACACCATGAAATCCGCGAGCGCGAGACCGTCCCGTTCGGCGTCGAGCAGATGTCCCAGGGCCCCGCTCACGGTGTATTGCTTCAGGGCTTCACGGATGGCTTCATCCTGCACCATATTCACGAAATCGGAGAGCGAGGCCGGCGGCCGGTCCTGCCCGTATGCAGAGTCATGACTCACCTCATTGGCGTACAGCGCCATGACCGTTTCCGCGATGGCGTTCCGTTGGAGCGGCGTGGTCTTCACGCCGTTCAGCGCCAACATGGTATCGATCCACTCCAACGCCCAGGCCCGATCCCCTTTGGTCTCCAAAAATTGGAGCGGGCAGAAGGCTAAGTCCTGCGTATCCCCCGCGATGGTGAAGTGCAGTCCGCTCTGTCCGTTCGTGTGGGCTCGAATCGCCGCCGCCAGGGGATACATCGACTGGCCCTTATCGAAGACATAGACCGACATGCCGGCATAGCGGCGCAGTTGCGCGGCCAGCATCCCGAGATGCGTCGATTTGCCTGAGCCGGTCGGTCCGAGCATCAGGGTATGGCCGACATCCCGCACATGGAGATTCAGCCGGAACGGGGTGGCGCCATGGGTGACGCACTGCACCAAGGGCGGGGCGTTCGGCGGATACATGGGACAGGGCGCGGTGGCGCTGCCGGTCCAGATCGTACTGGTCGGCAAGAGATCCGCCAGATTCATGGTATTCAACGGCGGACGCCGGACGTTTTCGACGCCATGTCCCGGCAAGCTGCCCAGAAAAGCGTCCATCGTATTAAGCGTTTCAATCCGTGCGGCGAATCCGAGCTGATGGATCGCCTTTTCGATGCGTCGCGCCGACCGTTCCACTTCGGCTCGATCTTCATCCATGAGCACCACCACACTCGTGTAGTACCCCATCCCGATCACTCCACTGTTCACCTCCCCCATGGCGGCCTCCGCATCGGCCACCATGGCCATCGCATCCTGGTCCAATGGACCGGTCTGCGAGTTGGTGATTTGATCGAGGAATCCTCGGATCTTCTGCTTCCATTTCCGCCGATAGGTCGTCAACGCGCGCACGGCCTCGTGTGAGTCCATGAAGATAAAGCGGGAGGACCAGCGGTACTCGATGGGCAGCTCCCCGAGCGATGTCAGGATGCCGGGAGTACTGTCGAGGGGGAAGCCTTCGATCGCCACCACCTGCATGTACTGCCGGCCGATTTTCGGAATGACGCCCGTCCAGACTTCCTGTCCGCCGATCACGGCATCGAGATACATCGGATGGGCGGATAAGGACACCGGCTGATTGATGCCGGTCACACAGCGTTGCAGCCAGCGGAGGAATTCGTCATGGATGACGGTCGACCCATCTTCGAGGACGAGAGACTGTCCACGGAGGCGATGCAGCCGGAAAACTGACGACAAGCGCGATTCAAAGGCTGCGCAGTCCCGGGTGAACTGCTCCACCAGTCCCGTCGTCCGGTCCTGGGCCGTGACGGCCGCCTGGTCATCGTCGAACATCAATTCCACGAACTTTCTCTGTGCGACCAACGGCGGGAGATACGTCAGCGTGACCACAAAGTACCCGTCGTACATGGTTCCCAATCCTTCAAAGAGCCGACGCCGTTCTTCGTCCAACGCGGCGGTCAGCGGATCGGGAAAATGGGAGAGACCGGGTGCGGCATAGCCGGCCGCCCGACGCCGTACTGCGTCCACATGCACCATCCAGCCATTACCGAACGAACTCAAGGCTTGATTGATCCGAAACGACAGGGCTTCGCGCTGGGGTTCCGTACTACTGGCCTGGTCGTCGCCGCGGTAGATCCAGGCCGCCATGAGCGAGCCGTTTTTCCCGACGATCACGCCATCCTCGACCATGGCCGCGTAGATCAAGAGATCCGACAGGCCCGCGTCCTGTGACCGATGTTTCTTCAACGTCACGTGTGCATCGGCTTCTCGAACTCGTTGGATCAGCAACAAGAGGAAGACGAGACCCAGCCCGGCAATCACGACGGTCAGTACCACCATCATGAATACTGGTTCCCTTGCCTGGCGCTGTTGATCCGCCAGGGCGTGCTGCGGGCGGGATAGTAGGGTTTGTAGCGCAACTGGCGGAGATAGACCTGCCGAAGCTTGGGATCGGCTTTGGCCATGAGTCGCAGGAGAGCGAGCATGACAAACCACAGACTCACACCGACGATCCCGGCCCTTAGCTCTTGCGCGGTGAAGACCAGCGCAAACGCGACGGCACCACAGAACAGCACCAGTTCACGATCCCCGCCCAAGAAGAGATTGTCCCGGTGCATGACACGACGAATCGGGATCTTGCGGAGCGCCATGGTCAGCTCAGCCTCATGAGTTCAGACTGAGGCCCTGACACGATCATCTCTCTCCCCTCCCCGATTGAGGAGATCTCGGCTCCCGCGGCGAAGAGCGTGGTCAGCACGTTTTGGGCTCCCACCAGGATGGCGATCAACAACACGAGGAAGACCATCATGCGGAGAAACCCGGTCAACTCGCCGCCGAAGATCAACGCCCCTGCCGCTCCCACAATCCCGATCAACGAGAGGGTAAAGGCGACGGGGCCGGTGATCGAGGCGCGCAACCGGGTCAACGCGGATTCGTAGGGAAGCCCTCCCCCGGCTGTCCCCGCCGCGTAGGCCTCGTGCGGCATGGTGATGACGCACAACGTCAGCAGGACGCCGACGAACCACAGGTATTGTTTCCAGTGCGATGCATGACTCATGGCTTGTGCTCCTTCGGTTCGATCAGTGACCGTGTGATGTACTGTCCGTGTTCGTAGCCTTGGACTTCGAGAATGTCTGCAACCCGACGCCCTTCCGCACAGCGCGTGATGTGCACCACGATCTGCACGGCTTCGGCGATCAGCGGCTCGATGGGTTTGGGATAGTCTTGGTTCATGCTGATATAGAGCGCCAGCTTCGAGAGCCCGGCTCTGGCGTTGTTGGCGTGCAAGGTCGCAATGCCGCCTTCATGGCCGCTGTTCCAGGCCATCAGGAGATCCAAGGCTTCCGGCCCACGGACTTCCCCGACTAAGATCGTGTCGGGCCGCATGCGCATGGAGATCTTCAAGAGCTTCGCCATCGTGACATCCACGGTGGTGTGGTACTGCACGCAGTTCTCGGCACGGCATTGGATTTCGACCGTATCTTCGAAGATGAATACGCGGAGATGGGGAAAGGTACTCATCATCGTGTCGATGAGCGCATTCACCAGGGTGGTCTTGCCCGAACCCGTCCCCCCTACCACGAGAATGTTTCGTCGAGTGGTAATGGCGGTCAGGAGCACATCCCGTTGCCGAGCCGTCAGGATCCCCTGCTCCACATACTGCTCAAGCTGATAGACCGCGAGCGCCCGTTTGCGGATGGCAAAGGTCGGAGCCGGAACAATCGGCGGGATCTGTGCCGCAAAGCGGGAGCCGTCGAGTGGAAATTCGCCATCAAGATAGGGAGACTGGCGCGTGATTTCTTTCCGATGAAACCCCGCCACGGTTTTGATGATGGCTTCCGCCCGGGCGGGTTGCACGGTCCCAATACACTCCATGCCCTGTCCCAGCCGTTCGCACCAGAGCCGCCCATCCGCGTTCAACATGATTTCCACGGTGCGTGAATCATTGAGGGTGTCGAGTAACCGTGCCCCCATATCCCGCTCAATCATCCGGCGGGCCCGCTCTCGCGTCGAGAGTCCGTCATCCATGCGAATCCTTGTGCGAATCAGTTACGAGTTACACATGCATAACAGCATACGTATTGTACCTATTTGTTATTGCTTACTCACTTTTCGTTCGCACTACTACGCGGATCTGTCTTGCCTGTCAAGACGATATTCCGCCTATCGCGATAATTATTTTTGCAGTGTAGAGCCGTGTAGGGATAGGCCTCTACCGAAAAACTGGACTTATTGAACAGTGTAGGTAGTGGAGGACAGTGAACCGGACGGGTTACTTCTGTAGCGCTTTGGACATGTTCACGATCATGATCGGCGCGTGAGCGATGCCATAGGCGATATGGGCCGCCGCCCCAAGATTCACGAAGGCACGCGGCGTCGATTTATTCCGAAGGGTGGCGAGATACCATTCCTGCGCGTGGTTCTTGATCCGAAAACTCACCTGATATCGTTTATTCGGGAGGGCCCATAACGTGATTTGTTCCACCCCAGAGGCCTCCGCTACGGCCCGTAAGACATCGTAGCGGGCACAGACGATCATCTGTGGGTCGGCACGCGTTGTGCCGTCCCGAACAGCGGTCTCGTTCACGCCCCTCCCGCTCCGACGAGGGACGTGTGATCGTGTGTTCCTTCTCGGTTCTACAGGTTGGTGGCGAGCTAGTCCTGGCACGTCTCTTCCTCCTTGGTCAGGTGACCCGTGCGCCTACCGTCAGACGTCTGC
>CXWL01001474.1_pt1 | contig 37912 bp, 42 predicted proteins | sample 590931 | NCBI WGS metagenome assembly CXWL01 (sample SAMEA3498368, study PRJEB10139) | groundwater metagenome | biome: water well; material: biofilm material | place: Germany | collected 2015-04-27 | reverse complement strand
CTCACAATCACACTCACGCTTACACTCACACTCACATTCACACTCACTCACTCACTCACTCACTCACTCACTCACTCACTCACTCACTCACTCACTCACTCACTCACTTACTGACTCACTCACTCACTCTCTTACTCACTCACTCAGTCACTCACACTCTCACTCACTCATATACTTAGTTCAGTCACTCAGTCACTCATTCAGTCACTCACTCACATTATTTCTTACTTATTCATTCACAATCACACTCACGCGTACACTCACTTTCTCACAGACTCACTCACTCACTCACTCACTCATAATCACACTCACGCTCACACTCACATTCACACCCACACTCACACTCACACACTCACACTCACATTCACACTCACTTACTGACTGACTCACTCACTCACTCACTCACTCACTCAGTTACTCACTCAGTCACTCACTCTCTCACTCACTCATACACTTAGTTCAGTCACTCAGTCACTCATTCAGTCACTCACTCACATTATTTCTCACTTATTCATTCACAATCACACTCACGCTTACACTCACTTACTGACTCACTCACTCACTCACAATCACACTCACGCTTACACTCACACTCACATTCACACTCACTCACTGACTCACTCACTCACTCACTCACTCACTCACTCACTCACTCACTCACTCACTCACTCACTCACTCACTCACTGAATCTACCCCCTATCACTTCTTATCCGATCAGCCACAACTCGTCACGAGTAGCCCAAGCGGTTTCTTGCTCCGTCTCCCCAAAACAAACAGAGTCGCGGATATGCCATCGGGCAGGGCAAGATTGCCTGGCTCATGCATCACCATGCCGAAGGGGGCTAACCACACTACCTCATGGAGGAGGTCGGCTGGGGGTGCGTGGTCTCGATCATGCTCCTGCCGCTGGGGTCACTGATGCTGGTCAGGGGCCACCCCTGTTTGGCTCAGATGGAAACGGAAGAGAAGACACGAGGATTGAAGGAATGCGTGCAACGGGAATCTGTTCGGGTCACATCGGTCGGCTGACAACAAGGAGCGTCCCTATGGTTCCCATGCGTGCATGCACTCGTCATCTGTCGCTTCTCCAGCGAGGCCATGCTCTCGTCCGCAGATTTGCCTCGGCTATGTTCTTCGGCCTGCTGCTCGTTGGGCTGCTGGCGGGGTGCGGGAGTGGAGGGGGCGGGGGAACTTCTTCGCCTTCTTCCGTGACTCAAGTTGTCGGGTCTGCAGGCGGGACGGTTAGCCTGTCGGATGGGAGCGCAGCGACATTCGCGGCTGGAGTGTTCAAGGCCAACACTTCTGTCACTGTAAGCAGCTCGCCACAGCCATCCGAGCCTCTGCCAGATGGTGTCCAAACGCTCTCAAGCACGCTTGCTGTTGAAATTCCTGCTGGTGCGTTTTCGGGAACACTGGGCGACGCACAGACGATTACCATTCAGCTTCCAGGTACTGGAACCAGCGCAGCAAGCACAGCATTTTCGCTAATCGGACCAAATCCGGCCTTTGCGCAGGCTTCTGTTTCAGGTTCTCGTGCCATCCTGATGAAACTCCGCGGATTGGGAGGGAGGGATATCATAAGCTTATTCCCTGCCCAAGCTCAGCCGATCATCGCGGGCATGGGCAGAATACTCAAGCTTAAGGGGGCGGTCGATAATGTTGTTGCCGCCGTAAAGCTGACCTTTGCTCTGGTTGATTTGCAGAATTGTTTTACGCAGTCGATGGAGCTGTATCAACTGAAAGAGGATGGCTCATTCACTACGGTGATTTCGCGTGACCCTACAAAAACGGCGCTTGTGCTCGTCCATGGCACACAGGAACTCAATGCCGGTAGTTGCAGGAGACCCTATGAAACCACTTGGAAAGACGCGAGCGGAGGCAAATTCGTCAACCGGTTCCTTGAGGACAACGATCTGAACTCACGATTTCAAGTCTTCAGTGTCCACTACAACTCGTTCTACCCTATCTACATAAAGAACGGGCCGGATTTGGCCAAGCTTCTGCGTGACAAGCTTCCCCAGACTCCGGTTGTGGTGCTGGCTCACTCCATGGGTGGGCTGGTTGCGCGAGCGGCACTTGCACCACCCCCGCCGTTAGATCGGGAAGGTGTGGCTGACATTAGGGGACTTGTCACACTGGCGACGCCTCATGAAGGCGCACCACTGGCGAGCCGAGAAGCTGCTGACGTACTGAAGGCTCTCCGTCCGGCCGCCTTGTCTGCGGTTGTGCTTGCCGGACTCGTCGGAAGGAGCGTGGACTGGACGCTCTTTTTCACCAGTTTGCTTTCGCTTACTGTGGACGGACCCAGTGTGGGGCTTAAAGATGCTGCTTTCGATTCCCCTGGCTTCACTGATTATAACGGTAATCCCGGAAATCCTGATCTTGCTTCTCTGAGGCAAAGGGAAGCAAACAGACAATTACATGCGCGTCAGATTGCATTCGCTGGAAAATTGGACACACTCGACTTTGTGGATGCCATATTCCGAGACCTGAACTTTGGCCTCGAGAACGATTCTATTGTGCCAGTGACCAGCGCCCGATTCACACGCGTGTCTGCGCAGGGAGATACCTTCCAAGCGGTTGATCACCTTTCAATTTTGGACATGGGCGCAAATCCGAGTGTCTTTGCGGCGGTGAAATCAGCCCTGTTGGGCTTCCTTCCGTTACCGCCACCGCCCCCATCCACCTTTACGCTTGCGGTCACCAAGCAGGGCACAGGAACCGGCACGGTGACCAGTAGCCAGGCAGGGATCAATTGTGGTAGCGGCTGCCCATCCATATCATTCGATTTTGATCGGGACGCCTCGGTCACGCTGACCGCCATGCCAGACAGTGGTTCCACGTTCGCCGGTTGGAGTGGGGCAGGGTGTAGTGGGACCTGCACCGTGACGATGAGCGAAAATCGTTCGGTTACCGCTACATTTAACGTGCCCCAGGGGGTGCAGGGCACTGTGCGGAATTTCGTGGACAGTACGGGGATCAGCAATGCCACGCTCACATTCCGGAGCGATCTTGGCGTGGTCCTCGGCACCACGACGAGCGAGACGAACGGTGGGTATTCGCTCACGCTCCCGGTTGGGTCAGTCCGAGGGACGGTCTCGGCCTCCGGATTCGTCACCACGACGGTTGATGTGCAGGTTCAGGCCAACACTGTCACGACTGCTGATGTGGCCTTGCTTGTCCAGCAAAGTGCGTCCACCACAGGCAGTATCAGCGGGCGGATTGACGACGCGGTGACCGGGAGTGCGGTCAGCGGGGCCACGGTGGTCCTGCGTAGCGGGATCAACAACCGAACCGGCGCGACCGTGGTGGTCCCCACGACGACGGATTCAACCGGCGCGTATGCCTTCACCAACGTCACGGCGGGCACCTACACGGCCACAGTGTCAAAATCCGGCTATCTGACCAACAGTTTCGCGGTGGGCGTGGTCGGGGGCCAGACCAGAACTGGGCAGGATGGGACGCTCTCGCCGATTCTCGCAACCGGCGAAGTGCGGATCGTACTGTCCTGGGGAGCAACGCCTTCTGATCTGGATTCACATCTGACTGGACCGATCTCTGGATCATCGACCCGCTTCCATGTGTATTTTGGCGATAAAGGCAGCCCGACTGCATCGCCCTTTGCAATTCTGGACCGTGACGACGTGAACAGCTTTGGGCCCGAGACCATCACAATTGCCCAGCGTTTTGTTGGGACCTACCGTTACTCGGTCCATGATTATAGCAACCGCTCCTCCACCACCAGTTCGGCTCTGTCGAATTCAGGGGCACAGGTGAAGGTCTTTGTCGGGACCAGCACGACTCCGACCACGTTCAACGTGCCGCCCAGTCGTCCTGGAACACTCTGGACGGTGTTTGAGATGGACGGTCTCACCGGCGGCGTCATCACGCCGGTCAACAGCATGACCTTTGAGTCCTTGGACTCGGTTATTCAGAGCCTCACGCTGCCTCGGTCACCCGGTGAGGATCTGGAACTGTTCAGAGGTCTGCCAGCGAAGTAGTCCCATGGCGAGGGAAATAAGCAGGGAAATGCTTATCCGGTTTACTCCACATACCCCAACATGTAGTATCCGGCGTGATGCCGAGGCCAGACTTTCCCAGAACGCTACGGGATTTTCAAGTGCGGTTCGCTGACGAGGCGGCCTGCCGCTGCTACCTGGCCGAGTCCCGATGGCCGGATGGGTACCGCTGCCCTCGTTGCGGGCACCAGGTTGCCCGCAATCTGCCAGCGCGCGCGATGTGGCGGTGCAAGAGAGCGAATAAAAGGGGTCGGGAGTCTTTTCTGGATAGTTTGCATGGGGTGGGCAACAAGATGGCCCAGGTCACGCCGACCGCGCGCCGCCACCGGCGGCTTCGCGTACCATCGTTCCCCGTCCAGACCGACGCGTACTTTCTCGCGGTGGTGCGGTATGTGGAGCGGAATGCGTGGCGCGCGCAGTTGGGCGGCCGAGCGGCGGCGTGGCAGTGGGCGAGCTGTGGCGACGCGAAGAGGGAACCCCGACGCGGTTCACGTTTCTGAGCGAGTGGCCGGTCCAGCGGCCGCGGAATTGGGTAGCCCGGGTCAATCAGCCAGAGACAGCGGCAGAGCTAGAGGTCCTGCGGTGCCGCGTGCAACGGGGTTGGCCGTTGGGGGGCTGGGTGGAGCGCGTGGCGAAGCGTCTGGGGTTGGAATCAGCGCTCCGTCCGCATCGGCGTCCGAACGGCCGTGGGCGCCAGCCATAAAAAGACTCCCGACCCCTTGTATCTTGGTGTCGACTTTTAAATGATAGTGTGCAGAAACCATCTGAGCGTGGCAGACCGCTGACCCCTGGGTCACGAGACCGAAGAAACGCGTGGGTCGTCACGCTCTGTATCCACCGAGCCCGAACAGTTGCCTGGGCAAGTAAGCCCGTATCCGTTGCAAGGCTGGGCTCCTTTTTCAGACGGGGGGATCGATGAATACCACCCACCATCTTCGTTGGCATTGATGTCTCCAAAGCACAATTGGATCTCGCGATCCGTCCGCGCGACGAGACGGCGGCCCTGCCCAATGATCTCGCGGGAATTGAAGCGGTGATCACGCGCCTGCGACCCCTCAAGCCTGCGCTGGTGGTACTCGAGGCCACCGGCGGACTAGAGCGGGGCGTGGTGCGAGCGCTTGTGGCGGCCACGTTTCCCGTCATCGTGGTGAATCCGCGCCAAGTCCGCGAGTTCGCCCGAGCGACTGGCCAGCTGGCCAAGACGGACCGGCTGGATGCACGTGTCTTAGCCCGCTTCGCCGAAGTGGTCCGGCCCCCCCCTGCGGGTACCACCGGACCCGCAGACCGAGGCGTTGAGTGCGCTTCTGGCTCGACGGCGCCAACTGATCGAGAGGCTCACGGCCGAAAAGAATCGCCATCACACGGCCCCCAAGCCTATCCAGAAACGGATCACGGCCCCTATCACCTGGCTGGCCGCCGAACGGGAACGGGTGGACAGCAACGTGGATGCGGCGATCCAGCAGAGTCCGGTCTGGCGGGCCCAAGAAGATCTGCTGCGCAGTGTGCCCGGCATCGGCCCCGTCCTCAGTCGCACCCTCTTGGCCAAACTGCCGGAGTTGGGGCGCCTGAACCGCAAGCCGATCGCGGCCTTGGTCGGGGTCGCCCCGCTGAATCGCGATAGCGGCGCGTTCCGTGGGCGTCGGACCATCTGGGGTGGACGGGCCACGGTACGCACCGCGCTCTACATGGCGACGCTGGTCGCCACGAAGTGGAATCCCGTCATCCAGACGGCCTATCGGCGGTTGCGTGAGGCTGGCAAAGTACCCAAGGTCGCACTCGTGGCCTGCATGCGGAAACTCCTGACGATTCTCAACGCCATGATGATGCAGCAATGTCCGTGGCGCCTGACGACTCGCGTAGAGGCTTGACAGTCAAGACAGTTGCTTTCTTCTCTCAATTTAGAAATGTCCTTTTTCTCCCAAAGTAACCGCGCGGGAGCCGATGGTGTACCAGTGCGATTAGTGTATTGCTTATAACATACAAATATGTAATATATGTGAGTGATAAGGAGGTGCAGCATGGCACAACCCCAGGAACCCGTCACGATCAGCATTCGCGCCAAGGCTGGGCAGCGTGATCTGATTGATCAGGCTGCCGACCGGTTGGGCCGTAGTCGCTCCGACTTCATGCTGGAAGCGGCCTGTCGACAGGCTGAAGACGTCTTGCTCGATCAAATCTACTTCGTGCTCGACGCGAAGGGCGTTGCGGCGTTTCAGGCGTTGCTTGATGCGCCTCCCGCTCCCACGGACCGGCTCCGCCGCACGATGAAGGCGTCCGTTCCCTGGGAACCGCGCCAATGATTTCGGCGCCAGCGCCGCTCACCGAACACCATCAGTTTGCCGACTTTCACTGTGGTGTGCCGTCACTTGACGACTGGCTCAAGCGCCGCGCCGCCAAAAATCAGGCGAATGACGCATCGCGCACCTACGTGGTGTGTGAGGGGCAGGCGGTCATCGGCTATTACTGCCTGTCGGCCGGTGCGATCGGCCATGCCGAGGCCCCACGTGCCCTGCGCCGGAACCGGCCCGATCCGATTCCTGTGCTGGTGCTCGGTCGCCTGGCGATCCACAAAGACCACCAGCAGCAAGGCCTCGGCACGGCCTTGCTGCGTGACGCCATCCTGCGCACGATCCAAGTCGCTGAGATCGCGGGGATTACGGCACTGCTGGTGCATGCGCTGACCGAGCAAGCCACGCGTTTTTATCGTTCCCGTGGCTTCATCGAGTCACCCATCCAGCCCATGACCATGTGCCTGATGCTGGCGACGGCCCAACAGGCGTGGCGGGAGGAATAACGGTGCTGCCGGACCTCCTCCCGCTGCACATCACGCGGATCTACCGCAGCAAGTCGGAAGGCATGGGGCCCTTCGGCAAGGCGGCTCCTTCAATTATCACCAGTCCGTCACGCTGGTCGGCACGGCGCTGCAGCTCCAACTGCCCGACCTCAGCCGCTACCTGTTCCCGCAAGACCCTGACGGCAAATATCGCAATACCGCCATCCCCTTGTTCACGGGCGCGGCCTTCACGCGTTTCGCCGACGGGCGCGCCGAGTTACGCTGGCGGGATGGGCGCGTGGACGCCTTCAATAGTTATGGGTATCTGGTGGAGCAGCGGGACCGCGACACCAACCGGGTGCAGATCGTGCGGGACGGGAGTACGGCGCGGATTCTGGAGATCATCGCGCCGTCGGGGCGCAAATTCACCTTCACCTACGTCTCCGTCATCCGGGGGCACCTGAGTCCGCCCTGGGACGTCATCGCCTCGATCACCGACCCGCTGGGGCGCACCGTGCGCTATGGCTACTACGCGGGCTCCAACGGACGGCTCACCGCCGTGACCGATCCGGCAGGCGGCGTCACCCGCTACACCTACGGGGCCTATGCCCAAACGTATCTCCCCAGCGAAGGGCTGCTCACCATCACCGATCCGAAGGGCCTGGTGTATCTCACGCACACCTACGACGCCAACGGCCGAGTGGCCACGCAAACGCTGGCGGACGGGGGCACCTACACGTTCACGTACACCCTGGCGGGGCAGACCGTCACGCAAACCAGCGTCACCGACCCCCGCAGCTTCGTGAGCACTCACCGGTTCAACGCCGGGCAGTGTGTCACCCAGCTCGACCGCCCCGGCCCCAGCGGGACGCTGACCACCACCTTCGAGCGGACCACGGGCACCAACGCGCTCACCGCCGTCGTCGATCCGCTCGGCCGCCGAACGGAATACACCTACGACGCCAGCGGCAACGTGGCCACCCTCAAGGATCCGGAGACGCATACCACCACCTTTACCTACGAGGCCACGTACAACCGGCTGGCCACGCTCACGGATCCGCTCAGCCACGTCACCACGTTCACATACAACGACACGGCTCGCACCACCACGATCACGGATCCCGCCGGTAAGGCCACCGTCATTCAAACTACCGCTGCGGGCCAGCCCACCACGCTCACCGATCCGCTGACCCACGCCACCACCTTCACCTATGACGCCCACGGGAACCTGAGCACCACGGTGGATGCCCTGGGGCAGACCACCACCCGGTGGTACGACGCCGCTTCCCGGCTCCTGGCTTTGGCCGATCCCCGCGGGGCCCTCACGCGGTTCACCTATGACGACCTCAACCGAGTTACCGAGAGCCAAGACGCCGCCGGCGGCCTGACCCGGTTCACCTACGACGGCAACGGCAATCTCCTCACCGTCACGGATGCGAAGACCCAGACGACCACCTACACCTACGACGTCATGGACCGGCTCCTCACCCGGACGGAGACCGCGCAGTACGATAAACACGGCAATCTGAACACCATCACCGATAGCAAGAACCAAACAGCCACCTTCACCTACGACAGCCTCAACCGGCGCACCCAGCGCAGCCTGCCACCTACGGCTACCATGCTCTTGGGCGGTTCACCAGCGTTAGGGATAGGCTCATTTTGGCCTACGACGTGGTGTGGGTGCATCCACGAGTCGCCGAAACTGAATGCACCGGCACGGTCATGGTCGAATATGACGAACTCGGGTGCCGGGCCTCGCTCAGCGCCATCGGGCAACTGGACATGATCACCGATCCGCTGACCCACGTCAGCACCGTCACCTAGTTGTGCCAGGCGTTCTGTTGTATGATCGGCGTTGAACGAAGGTGTGTGTTGATGGACCTGTGTGTACGAGAGGAGCGAGCGATGAAAAATGTCGAGATGACGGTCGAGGGAAATCTGCTGACGATTAAGGTGGATTTGAGCAAGGAGTTCGGGCCATCGGCGTCGGGGAAGACGATCATTATTGCGTCGACCGAGGGCAATGTGACGATTGAGGGGCGAACCGAGAAGATCGGTCTGAACGTGTATCGGAAGAAGTGAGGATCTGTCGCAGATCCGCAGGTGGATGCAACGGGGCCGAGTGTGGTGTCGCCCGGCCCCGTTGAACGGTCCGTTACTTGGCGAGTGCGGTGTGATCGCCTGGGCACACGCCTGGTGTCATATAGAGCAGGTAGTTCCCCATCGCATGGCCCATCTGCGGGTCATGGATCGGTCGATGGTAGACCATCGAAATTTCGTAGTCGTGATTCTTTCTCACCGAGAACCCGGTGTCATCCTTGTAGACTTGATGCGGCTGGAAGGAGAGGAACGTGCCGTCCATGGCCACATCGGGCACCGTGCGTAAGAGGGTACGTTTGGCCGTCTTATCGTCCAAGGCGATCATCAGCAACTGATCGTGTCCGTGGGGATAGGCAAATTTCACGCAGCCGTCCATGTTGAACTTGAGCGGGGCGGCCTCCACGTTGACTCCCGGTTTGACTTCGATGCCCTCGTCAGTCTCATCCGCGCGCCGCTGGCCAAACTTGCTGTAGCAGACGACATTGACTCCCACCTGATACACATCCATGGCCTGCATCGGCTTTCCCGCCGGGGCCATCTCCATGGTGAAGGTGGCCATCACATCCTTCGTGGGTGGCACGCCGTGGTAGAAGGCGACGATCGCCATCAGGTGTTTGCCTTTTTCGAGCTTCACTCCGAAGCCGTCCGGGAACTTGGCTTCCGTCATTTCTAGTCCAGCGCCCGCGAAAAAGAGCGGCTCGTCTTTGCAGGACACGCTTTCCGTATCGTTATTCATCATGAGCACATGATGGAGATATTGTTGCGGCAGGGGTTTCCCGTCCTTGGTGAAGACCGCCGACTTGTACCCCACCATGTACATATCCTGAGGTAACTGGAAAATGTGCTTGGGCATGCTCGCGGCCAGATCGCCGGTATGTGCCGCTGGCAAGTCGATGGGGCCGAAGGTGAGGGTCACCGTATTTCCCTCAATCGTGACTTTCGTGGTGGTTTGATTCTTGAGCGTGGGCACGGTGGCATGATGGGCGTGGTCGCCGCTTGCGAGGACGGGGCTCGCGATGCCGAATACGATCAGGACGGCCAGGAATAGATTAATCATCGAACTCTCCTCGTTGGTCGCATCTCGGGGTGGCTCAGACGGTGGTCGTGTGTCCGGCACAGGTCCTCTGGATGTCAGGGGTTGTCATCTATGCTATCAGAAACTGCAGGCATTTAGGATTAGGGGGTCCCTGTCGGCAGGGGCGTGAGGCGCTTCCATTGGTAGGTGCCCCCATGTTCGCGGGGAGGAATATTTCCTCGGTTTCCCACGCGGGTGTACCACCAGATTCCGTCGGCGGCCTGGCCGTCTTCGGAGAGGAGTACTTCGAATCCACCTTCGCGGTCGTTTTCCGTTTGAGACCAGGTGCCTTGCCATTGGCGTTGGTCGAAACTAGTGGTCGTCAGGCGCCCACCCTTCCAATTATAGGTGCCGTTGCCTGAGCGATTGAGGGTCGCCACATACGACTTGTCTTCTTCTTGGATATCCCATTGGCCGCTGAGGTCTGGGCGTACTGAGGCCATCTCGCCATCGGCCGCCATGACAGGTCCTGCGGGATGGGTGGCGGTGCCTTCTGCCGCAGCTGTGTGTAGGGTGGTGGCCCGAAATGACTCGTGCCAGGAGACGAGCATCCATTGGCCGTTGCGTCGCTCCAATACACCCGAATCGCGGAGCGGTAACACGATCGGATTGGGGGTGTGGTGCAGATAGCGTTTGTACTCGAGTTCCATGGTGAACCACGCCACATCCTGATGTTGCCAGACGTGCAGTTCGGAAATAGGAATTTCTAATTTGGCCACCGAGGCGAATTCCTCTTCCATCTCCTTGGCGAGCAGATTCCATCCCACGTACTTGCGTCCGCCTATCGTATAGCCGACGGTATCGGCGTCGTGGGCGATATAGCGGCTCAGGGTGGCCATGTCTCGATCGGCATTGGCCTGGATCAAGAGCCGGATCGTCCCCTCTGCATCCGGGGGAGAGGCAAGGGTTGAACCCAGTTGGCCGAACGAGGCCACAAGGAGGGTCACCGCATAGGTACAAGTCAGAAGGAGCAAGCGGAATAGGAGTGGATGATGTGAACGAGAAATCAGCAAGCGTGACTCGCAGCCTAGGGTCTTACAAATTATCACTGCTGTCCAAGATAGCCGAGACCGGGTGGAAGCCCATTTGATTTGATGCGGGTTTCGGACGGGTTATGACGGGTTTTCAAGTTCGTGCCTCCGGATGCTGTCCAAGATCAGGCGAAGGCCAAGAGGGCTTGGGGGTTGTCCTGTTGATTAGGTGGCGTGGTGAACGGTTCGTCGAGCCAGGTCATCAGATCGCGGTGGGTAAAGAGATTCATGCGCAGAAGCGCCACGAGGTTGGCGAGGCTCCAGCCGAAACGGGAGGACCGTTGCAGATAACGCAAGAGCAACATCGAGATCAATGCTGTCCAAATCTGAGTCTTGACCGCATTTGCCGAGGTGCCGACGAAGGTCTTGATCTTCAGGTTCTGCTTGAGCGCCTTGAAGAACAACTCGATCTGCCAGCGATCCTTGTAGATGGCGGCGATGGTGGACGCGCCGAGGCCGTGATGATTGGTGAGAAACACCAGGGTGTCTCCCGTGTCCTCGCGGATCGCCTCAACCCGGCGCAGCAGATGCGGACACTTGTCTTGGGCACCTGTGCCGGTCAAGCGGATGGTCTGATCCTTGACGATGTTCCGGTTCTGCGGCACCGCGTGTTCCTCGACCATCTCGAACAGGGCGTTGTCCTTCATGCGGGTGACGAAATAGACGCTGGCATCCGTCCATTTGGCGAACAGCCGGTCGTCGTTGTATCCCCGATCATCAACGACGATGGTGTCGGGCGCAAAGTGCATATGATGGGCGGCCTTGACGTCAGCCACCTTGCCATCGGTGACGATGCCGAAACACGGCAGATAGCCGTCATGGTCGAGGACCAGATGCAGTTTGACTGCCCCCTTGGTGCGACGGAACTTCGCCCAGTCGTACCGCGACAGGCACAGGTCGATCACGGTTGAATCCAGGCTGACCAGCTTGTTCTTGAAGCGGAATTTCTTCTTGCCCACGGCTTTGGCCGCCACGATCTCGAACAGGCCGTAGAAGACCTTCTCAAACAACTGCCACGGACGGTGGCCGTTGGCGTAGGACAGCGAGGAGCGGGCCGGGGCTTTGATGCCCAAATGCACCAGCTTGCCCTCGCAGCTCTTTAGTCCGCCTTCGATTTCCCGCAGGGAGTGCGCCCGGCCAAGCTGACAGAACAACATGCCGACACACTGGCTCCAGCTCGACAAGCCCTTGCTGCGATATTCGGCCCCCGTCTCCTTGACGATACGTTCGAAGTCGGTACGCGGGATGAGCTTGAGTATCTGGCTGAACATGCTGCATGATGCGTTCACGTTGGGTCTCCTTCGGTTAGAGGCTGGTGGGTTTGGCGATTCACCGACACCCTACACCTTCGGATGACCCAACGTCATAAGCTGTTTTGGACAAGAGTGACAAATTATCTTAAAATCTACAGGGGAGGCGGTGGCGTGTCAATCGAAAGTCGTCCCGATGGTGCTAAAGGGGAGAGGTACAGCACGGTGACGTTATCCTCGCCGCCGCGACGATTGGTTTCTTCAATGAGGCGCTGACAGAGGCTCTCCGGTTGGGAGTCGAAGTGGTTCAGCAGGGAGAGGAGTCTCTCGTCTGGGAGCATGGTGGTTAGGCCATCGGTACAAAGCAGAAGCCGGTCATTGGATTCTAAGGGTAGGGTGTGCACCTCGGGTCGACACTCGCGTCCGACACCTAAGGCCCGGCTGAGAACATGTCGGTCAGGATGTGCTGCGGCTTCTTCCGAAGACAATCGTCCCTCTCTCACGTGTTTCCTGGCAAGGGTGTGGTCCTGCGTCAATTGGCGTAGTTGTGGGGGTCGCCAGAGGTAGGCTCGACTGTCCCCAAGGTGTCCGATTACGGCCTGTGGTGAGGGCGTGGACACGATGCGTAGGACCAGGATTGTGGTGCCCATGCCTCTAAGTCTGGGATCACGTGTTGCTTCGCGTCGGATGGCTTCGTCCCCGTGCCGGAGGGCTTGAGCAAGATGGGTCTTATGCGTCTCAAGTGACATGGTCGCGTGAGCCGACGAGGCGGTGAGGGATGCGGAAATAGTCGCGATGGCTAGATGGCTAGCCACGTCTCCCCCCGGAGCGCCACTCATTCCATCTGCAACAATCCACACGCTTCGGGCGTTGTCTACGTACCAGGCATCTTGGTTCGAGGGTTTGACCAGGCCGCAATGGGTGTGCCCGACCCCGAGCCACTGTGGACGAGACGTATCGGTGACAGGGTGTGTCACTGCGGTGAGGTGACGAAGGTGCCGTGGTCGGCCGATCCCGTACAGTGCTCGACGAGCTGGTCATACAAGAGGTCGGCGAGGGTGTTGAGGTTGATGGTGTCCGCTTCGTTGTAGGCACGGAGTTGCGCCAAGGCCTGTGGATCGCCGGCTTCCCAGGCGTGCCAGAGCCGCACCGCGTCCCATCCATCCAGGCCTTGGAGATGTGGTGGCCGTTCGATACCCATCTCTCTTTCAATGTGTTTAAGCCCTCCTCGTAAGCCTAGCCGACGCGCTACAAAACAGAGGTCAATGTGAGGCATGTCGACCGTCAATCCCGGAAACTTGGCTTTGAGGTAGGGGACATCGAACAGGGTGCCGCAGAAGGTGACGAGGACCGAGGCCTTGGTGAAGTGGTCCTCCAAGTGTTCTCGGGTGAGGGAGTCTCCGCGAATAAGCGTGGTCATCGTCCCGCCAGACGAAAGGCCTACCATCGTGACCTCGCCCTCGTCAGCCGAGAGACCGGTGGTTTCGATGTCTAAAAAGAGGGCCGAGGCCCGGAAGCGGTTGTAGAGTCGCCAATGGTCGCGTGGCTTCAGGCACTGGGTGAAAAACCGGCTATCGTCCTGGGCCAGGTGTGTGTCGGCGACCGCTAACTGTTGATCGTAGAGCGTTTTTCTGGCGGTGGAGATCCACGGGATCGTTGGGGTGGACCGGAAGGCCGCCCAGGTGGCGATCCCGTGATCCCAGAGTCGCCGTTCGGTGGTATCCCCGATCCCTTTCAGGAGGACAAATGTGGAACTAATCATGCAGCGAGAGGGCTCCGTGTTCAGGGGATCGTACCTTGCAATCGATTGGGAAACAAGCTACATTCCGATACAGTTGTCTTGCAAGCCCGGCCAGGTTGGTTGAGCCATCAAGATGGTCATTTACTCGCACAACCGCACTCACGACATCATTTATGGATACTCATTCTCGTCGGATTCGTTTCATCATTGGCCCCGTGGTGTTGGAAGCAGAGCTGAAATCCAACAAGACGGCGGATCAAATCCTTGCTGCGCTGCCGATCGAGGCTCCGGTGAATACCTGGGGTGAGGAATTCTATTTTCAAATCCCGGGGGTCAAGGATCACCGGGAGGTCGCGACGACGAAGGTGCAAGTGGGAGATGTCGCCTATTGGGGAGTGGGCGGGACCTTGGTGCTGTTCTTTGGTCGGACCCCCATGAGCACGGGGCCGGATCCCGTCCCTGTTGACCGGGTGAATGTCATCGGGAAAATTCTGGGTGACGCGACGCAATTACGGTTGGCGTTTGGGGCGACGACGATTCGTGTTGAACGAGTTCCCGGCGGAGACGCAGTATGAAACTGACGGCCGAGCGAGTCCGTCGCCTCTCGGAGGTCGTGCTCGCGCGATTGCAGAACGAGAAGCTGGTGGAGGCGCCCGAGGCGAAGAAGCCGATTGTCGAGGCGCTGGAGCAGGCGATTACATACGAACTTCAGGCAGAAGACCGGCTCAACGCGGATGTGCGGAACGTGCTGAAGACCTACGAAAAAGAAATCGAACGAGGGCAGATCGACTATCAGAAAATGTTCAGCATGGTGAAACGTCAACTCGCAAAGGAGCGAGGAGTCATCCTCTAGCGTGCCATGTTACTGAGCGAAGAGAAGGCCACCCATCTCTCCCACATTATCCTGGACTGTCTGAAGAAAGGGCCAGGGGTGCGGTTTCTTCGCCCTGACGCCGATGTGCTGAAGGAGATTAAACGGGTGCTCTCTGCCGAGGTGGCTGAGGAAGCCGAAATTGATCAACAGGTTCGTGCCAAGCTGGTCTCCTATTCCCGTCACATTGTGGAGGGGAGTCAGGAATGGGACGTGCTGTATCGGAAGACCTTTGATGAGGAGTCGCGGAAGCGAAGGAGAGGGTAACTCTTCGGACCAAGGGGGAATCGATGAACAGGCTATTATATGGATTGGTGGTGTGCTTGGTGGCGATGACTGTGGGCTGTGCGACAACTCCCAAGGCTAAACCACGGGTGCCGCTCGCGCTGACGGCTGAATCGGCCCAGCCCGCAATCGCGGCGACCGAGCAAGGCTCTAAAGCCTATGAGAGTAAACAGTTCGAGGACGCCAAGGCGTTATTTCAGCAGGCCGTGATTGCTGCACCGACCTCCGGTGAAGCCCATTACAATCTCGGGTTGGCTCTGTCTGCCTTGGGAGATACGGACCTGGCGCACGAAGAATTCATCGAGGCGTCGAATCTCGCCCCTGGTAATAAAGTCATCTGGGACTCGCCTGCGTTACGCCCCTTTGGAACACCGGATCCGAGTGTGGCGAGAAAGGGGATGGATTATCAGGGCCGGGCCGGTCAGAAGACTATGGGGCCTGGAGGCGGCGGGTCGGGGTTCGGGGCACGATAGCCTCTGTCTCCCTCTCGGTTGTCAACCTGCACAAGGGTGGAGCACGCGTCGTATGGCCAAAGAGTTAGCGATTGGAGACAAGGCGCCAGACTTTACTCTCCCCTCGCAGTCAGGAGACACGGTCAGCTTGAAGCAGTTTCGCGGGCGGTTTGTCGTGCTCTATTTCTATCCCAAGGACGATACGCCAGGCTGTACCAAAGAAGCCTGCGAATTTCGTGATGCCGACAGAACCGTCTCCAACCTCAACGCCGTGGTCTTGGGGGTGAGTCGAGAGGGAGCGGCGTCCCACCAGAAATTTATTGCCAAGTATTCACTGCCATTTACATTGCTGTCCGATGAGGAGACGGAGGTCTGTCAGGCCTATGGGGTCTTCAAGGAAAAGAGCATGTATGGCAAGACCTACTGGGGAATCGAGCGGGGTACCTTCGTCATTGATCCTGAGGGAAAGGTGAAGGGGATTTTTCGGAAGGTCAAGGTCGACGGGCATGTGGACGCGGTGCTGTCGGTTCTGAAGGCGTGAGTGTGTGGCCCTGTGCTGCTTGGAGAGTGAGGGCACGAACACGAGCAAGGATACGAATACGCGCAAGAGAGAGATGAAACCAAGTCGCCACACGACGCCCGCTCCTCTCGGTACGCGGGATCGGACATGGGAGGGGGTACGAGCGGCATCCCTGTCCATCGTCGCGGGGGTTGGGCACTTGTATCTAGGCTATACGCGGGGGGCGATCATGTTTGTGATCGGGATGGGTCTCCTGCTCCTCTCCCGAACCCTCTGGCCACAGGCTGAACTCTGGTATCTGAGCCTGGCGATTTTCTCCGCGGTCGATGCGTATGGTATTGCCAAGCGGGGGCATGGATTATTGTAACGAGTTCGGGCTGCTGTATGGCTCGATCATGCCAGCCGGGGCTGTCGTTGTCCTCCTGTTGCGGAGTGTGTCTTATGGGCCGGAAGAGTGTGCCTCGGTCCGACAGTGTGTTCTTTTCCTCCCCCGGCTCTTCTCCTGTGCATAGCTGGTCGTTCGTACAGTGGAGCGCTTGTGTGTTCCTCGGGATCGGTCTCGTCTTGGCTTCTGGATCCGATAGTCTTGCCGGCAATAAAAAAGAGGTCTTCCTCTCGGTTCGCGATGCCGTGGTCTTAACCGGAAAACCGGTTCGCCTCGAAGCCACGTTGGTCGAAAAGGCCTTGCTCAAACCACTGGGCGTGGGCGGGGAGGTTATTGAGTTTTTCGTCGGCAAGACGAGCATCGGCACTGCCATGACGGGTGGCGATGGCCGGGCCTACTTGGAACATGTCCCATCCTTGCGAGGGATGCTCACCCTGACGGCTCATGTCGTGGACAACCCACGAACCGGCACGGCTCAGGCTGCGGCCACGTTAGCTTCGTGGGAGCGTCGTCGTCCTATTCTCCTGGTCGACATCGCGTCCCTTCGTTCCCAGGAGGGGGAGAAAGGGCCCTCCCTGCTCCCATTTCTTGTGGGCCAGGATGCTGACGTGTCCCCCATTCCGGATGCCGCCCAGGAACTCAAACGACTCACGGATTATTATTATTATGTGATCTACGTGGATTGGCGGGAAGGACAGGCGGGAGCGTCGGGGGTGTTGGGGATGTTTTCCTCAGATGTGCGTGGGTGGCTCACACGGCATCACTTTCCCTTGGGGGTGGTGGTGTCGTTGAAGGAGGGGCCGGCATCCCTGATCGAATGGGTGGGCGCCTTGAAAGCGCAAGGGGTTGACCATCTGAAGTGGGGGGTGGCGGGCACGCGCGCCTTTGCCGAGGCCATGGCTGAACTCCGGATTGGGACGGTCTGGATTGTTGGGGCCACTGATGTCGGCCGGCTTCCCCGTAAGGTGCAGACGGTCAAGGCCTGGACCGACGTGCGGAAGAAGCTCTAATCGCGATGGCTATGAAGACCAAGACGACGTTTGTCTGTCAGGAGTGTGGGCACCAGGCTCCGCGCTGGGTGGGGCGTTGCCCCGATTGCGGACGATGGAACAGTATGCGAGAGGAGCGGATCACGGGGTCTGGGCCGGGACGTGTGCTGTCCTTGGGTGGCTCCTCGTCTCGTCCCGTGCCGATGGATCAGATCGAAATCGTCGGCGAGGCGCGACGTTCGACTCGGATTTCTGAATTGGATCGTGTGTTAGGAGGGGGAGTGGTGCCTGGGTCGGTCATCCTGATCGGCGGGGACCCTGGGATCGGGAAAACCACGCTGCTGCTGCAGGCCTTGCCGAACCTCGTGACCGGCGATGAGCAGGTCCTCTATGTCTCCGGTGAAGAATCTCCCCAACAGATTAAAATGCGAGGCGATCGACTGGGGATCCAAACGCCTCAATTGCTCATCCTTGCCGAAACGTCCCTTCCCACGATCCTGCAAATAGCCAAAGAGGTCTCACCCGCGGCGATGGTCGTTGATTCCATTCAGACGGTGTTTACGGACGAACTGGGGTCTGCGCCAGGAACCGTCAGTCAGGTGCAGGAGGTCGCCGGGCAACTGATGGCCTATGCCAAACGCAATGGCGTCCCAGTCTTTATCGTCGGCCATGTGACCAAGGAAGGGGCGATTGCGGGACCGCGTCTCTTGGAGCATATCGTGGATACGGTGCTCTACTTTGAAGGCGACAAGGGACAACGGTTTCGCATCTTGCGGGCGGTCAAGAATCGATTCGGGTCGACCAACGAGATCGGGGTGTTTGAGATGAAAGATGGGGGGCTGATGGAGGTGCTCAACCCCTCCGAACTGTTTTTGGCCGAGAGACCAACCCATACGGCTGGATCAGTGGTCGTCTCCAGTGTCGAAGGCTCGCGGCCGATCCTTGTGGAGTTGCAAGCTTTGGTGTCGTCGACCAGCTATGCGATGCCGCGACGGATGGCGACGGGGGTGGAAACGAATCGGGTCGCGTTGTTGCTGGCGGTCCTGGAAAAACGGATCGGGATGCATTTTTCCGGGCAGGATGTGTATGTCAATGTGGTGGGCGGGTTGCGTCTCGAAGAGCCGGCCATTGATCTCGGGATTGTCGCCGCCGTGGTCTCGAGTCTGCGCGATCGGGTGATCGATCCTGGGACGCTCGTGATTGGCGAGGTGGGTCTCGGGGGAGAGGTCCGGGCGGTCACCCAGCCGGATTTACGCATTCGGGAGGCCGCGAAGATGGGGTTTACACGCTGCGTGATTCCAGAAATCTCGAGACGAAAACTCGATGCCCTGCCAGGGTTGCAGGGTGTGGAAATTGTGGGGGTGCAGGATGTGGGCGAAGCCTTGGAGGCGACACTGGCCTAGGTGGGGTCGGTCGGTACAGGCGCTCGTTGTGGTGGGGGTGCTGGGGCTGACCGCGTGTACGTCTGTACCGCCTCGTCCGTCGGTCGTGCCTTCCCACATGACTGCCGATCATCTCACTGCCGTGCTTCGGGCCAGAGCCCAGTCCGTCCAGTCGCTCAAAGGCCTCTTCCAAGCCAGGATTAAGGGGCCGGGGCTCTTGATTCCGCAGACGATTCAGGGAGCGCTATTCTTTCAACGGCCGGACTCTTTTCGCATTCAGGGGTTTACACCGTTTGGGACAGAAATTTTTGAATTGGTCACGACGGAACGAACCTATCGTTTGCGCATTCCGCCTCTGGGGCGGGTCCTTGAGGGCCGGTTGGAGGATCTGGGACGGGTGGGAACACTGGGTCCCCCATTTCAAATGAGTCTACTGGCGATGAGTGGACTCATCGGCCTGGCTCCGGTTGAAGCTGGTCACACCACACGACTGCAGGAGGTGGATCAGCGATGGTGCCTAGAGGTGTTGCCTGAAGAGGCGAGTCGCGCCGATGCGGTGCAGGTAGGTGCGCGACGTCTGTGCTTCGATCCAGAGTCGTTGCAGGTGGTGGAGGAACAACGGTTTGGTGAGGATCACAGCCTGATTGCCAAGGCGGAATTTCAGGACTACCGTCGGCTCGGAGGCGACGTAGCCCCGATTCCCGCGGTCGAGGGGACGGATATGGTCTACGAGCCGATCCAGAAACCATTTAAGATCTCTGTGCAGGATGGATCGGGGAAGACGTCGGTGTCGATTACGCTGCAATCGCTGATGCTCAACCCTGACCTTGGTCCCAAAGAGTTGGGTCTCAAGGCGAGGGGAGCTGTGAGAGAGGGAAGTCTGTCACAGTCTATGGGCTCACAACCATGAAAGTCTTGGCGGTGGAGACGGCCACTTCCTGGCAAAGTGTGGCGATTGTCGAGCCTCCCACCGTGCTGGCTCAGGTGGACCAGGCGGCTGAAGGTGCCCATGCCAAGTTGTTGATTCCGACCATCGATCGCCTCCTACAACAGACGTCCCTGACCCTCGAAGAGCTCGATGCATTCTTCGTGTCGATTGGCCCAGGATCCTTTACGGGATTGCGGGTGGGGCTTGCCACCGTGCTTGGGTTTCGGGCCGTGCTGGGGAAACCAATCGTCGCGGTGCCGACCTTAGAGGCGTTGGCGTGGAATCTTCGGTCAGTGCCAGGCCTCCTGTGTCCCATGCTGAAGTCACGGAGAGGAGAGTTGTACTGGGCGTGTTATCAGTGGGAATCCGCGCAGACGCTCACGGTGTTACGCTCGCCCAGCGTGGGAACCTTCGCGGAGTTTGTCGATACCGTGCAGAGTCCAATGACCGTTGTGGGAGAAGGGTGGCAGACCTGTGGTGAAGCGTTACAGGGCTTGCTCGGCAGTCGTGCGACGTGGTTGGTGCCTGGGCCGTTGTCTGCGATGCCGGCATCCGCGGTGAGTGTTGCGTTAGCCGGTATGGCACGGCTGATGAGCGGAGACGTGGCGCCCCAAGGTGTGGCGCCGCTCTATGTTCAACGGGCGGAAGCCGAAGTCCAATGGGAGAAGAAGCATGGTCGCGCCCCACAGTCATCAGCCAGCTGACACCCCCGTGCGTGGGGATCAGGCTCGGTCCGCCGTGCCCGGTCACGATCAGGTGCAGATCACAGAGGCGGTGCTCAGCGATCTCGATGTTTTGCTGGCCATCGAAGAGGCCTCGTGTCTTTCTCCCTGGACCAGAAAAATGCTGGAGGCCGAACTCTCGGGCAATCCCTTCAGCACCGTCCTGACCGCACAGAAGGCGGGGCAGGGGGAGCCAGACACGAAAATCCTTGGATTTCTCTGCTTTTGGATGGTCTTTGAAGAGTTGCGGATTATGGATGTGGCGGTCCATCCGGAGGCCAGGCGGCAAGGGATTGCCTCGGCGTTGCTCACCGAGATGTTGATTCGTGCCAGAGCCCGTGGTATGAGGCACGTACAGCTGGAGGTGCGTGAGTCGAATCTTGCGGCCCTCACGTTGTATCAGCGACTGGGTTTTGAACGTCAGGCGGTGCGCAAACAGTACTATTCCCATCCAAGTGAAGATGCAGTCCTCATGGAACTGATCCTGTCAGTGGAACCATAAAGACCCGTGAAGGTGTCTGAAAGGTGGAGTGGCCAGGGGTGCAGGTCGGGGTGGTCTTCAACAAGGAGGTGCGGTATGCAGTCTGAGGNNCTTGAGTGGCCAGGGGTGCAGGTCGGGGTGGTCTTCAACAAGGAGGTGCGGTATGCAGTCTGAGGAACGAATTGCCAATTCGTTACGGAATTCCAGTCTGGAGTTTCGCAAACTTGAACAAACGCATCAACGGCTAGACGTTCAGTTGGCCGATTTACAGCGGCGCCATGTGCTGACCCCGCAAGAAGAAACCCTCAAGAAACAACTCCAGAAAGAAAAGCTGGCCAAGAAAGATCGTATGGCGGAGCTGATTCGTTTGTATCCTCCCGAAGAACAGGCGGTGGCATCCTAGCGATCACACCGTTCCTGGAGCGTTCGTGTTCACACGGTGCCGTCGATCCCATTGGTCCGCAAGGAAAGAGGGGTTGACGGCACCGGTGTTTTGGCAGGACGCTGAACTCGTTCGACGACTCCATGCTCGCTGTGTTCAGAGTACGTGGGCGTGCCGGATGGTCGATGAGTGCATGGGTTGACGGCACCCCTGCTTCTAGGGGACTATGCAAGTCAATATGTTGAGTAGCTTAACCCATCCGCTTGCCGCGCATATCTCGACCATCAAGCGCCGCCTGTATATTATCGGTGCGACGCTTTTGGTGTCGTTTGTGATCACGTTTGCCTTGGCTGGAGATGTCATCCAGTGGTTCAAACGGCCGTTTGCCGACGACCTCATCTTCTATAGTCCCACGGAAGCCATTTTTGCCTCGGTCAAGGTTTCGTTTTTGGCCGGGCTTGTGCTCAGCCTTCCGGTCATTCTCTATCAGGTGTGGAAGTTTATCGAGCCGGCCTTGCTGCCACGTGAACAGCGCTGGGCCATTCCGCTCTTTCTCCTCGCCTCGGCGTTGTTTGCCCTGGGTTTGACCTTTTGCAATCTGGTGATTTTGCCCCTGGTCATCCAATTTTTTGTCAGCTTTGGGATGGATCGGGATATCACGCCGCAACTGGCGGTCGGCACGTTTGTCGATTTTAACGTGAAATTTTTGGGGATTTTTGGCGTCGCCTTTGAACTGCCGTTAGTGTTGACGCTCTTGAGTCGGATTGGGGTTATCACGCACCGTCAGCTCGCAGAGTATCGAAAGCATGCGATCTTGTTGGCCTTGATTGTCTCGGCGATCGTGACGCCCGATGCCACCTTATTTACGATGCTGTTGATGGCGGTGCCGCTGATGGTGCTCTATGAGATTGGGATTGTGGGGGCGAGGTTGTGGGGGCGGCGTCCGCCCGCTCCGGTCCCAGCGGGATCTGACGGCAATCCTCAAGAAGGTGTTGACGCTTCCCCCCCACTCCCCACGGGTACTGCCGGTCATCGAGTTCGATAGGGGACGCGTATGGTATGTCCGACGGGTGCGCTGCTCATCGTCCTCGGAATGGTTCTGTCCCTGTCGGGACAGGTCGGCGCAGCTGGCCTGTCCGTGCAGTTTGAAGGATGGCCGCAAGAGGTTGTACGGCCTCCCAATACAGAAGGGTCCCCGACGCCGCACGCCTCGCCGAAGCCTCCCTCTCGTCAAGACACTCCAACACATGCCTATCCGTTGGCTCCCAGCGTCCAAGCGTTGGTGGTCACGAATGGGCAGACCGTGTATGCCGGGGCATTTGGCCAAGGCGTCTATCGTAGCGACAATCGGGGTGCATCCTGGGAAGCGGTGAATGCGGGGCTTCGCGACTTATTTGTGTTGTGCCTGGCGGCAGCAAAAGAGGGCACGCTCTATGCGGGCACACTGCGAGCGGGGGTGTTTCGGTCCAAGGATGGGGGCCGTTCGTGGCAACCGCTGAATGATGGATTGAAACGGCTAGAGGTCAAGACGCTGCTGATGCATCAAGACCAGCTCTATGCCGGGACGGCCGACGGGGTCTATCGCTTAGGCGAGGGGGAGATGCAGTGGACGGCGGTTAGAAAGGGCCTGGATGACGTGCTGGTCCATGCGATTCTCGTCGGGGCCGACCAGACCCTGTACGCCGGCACCTCGGGGAAGGGGTTCGTGCGGAGCCGCACGCCTGAAGAAGAATGGAAGCGGGTGACTCACGGATTAGTGGATCATGAGGGGCTTGGACAAAGTTTTGTGCGGGTGTTGGCGATGGACAAGGAGCACGCGCTGTATGCGGGGACGTTTGATGGCGGTGTGTTTCGCAGCGCGGATGGAGGGGATACCTGGAGGGTGATTACACGCTCGCTGCCTAATGATTCTATCCGCGGCATTGTGATCAACGAGAAGGGTGTCTACGTGGGGACTGGGCGGGGGGTATACACCAGTGAGAATTTGGGGCGACAATGGTTGCCACTCAACAAGGGGTTGACGCAACTCTCGGTGCAGGTCTTGGTGGCATCCGAGGACGGATCTCTATATGTGGGAACGAGCGGAGGGGTTTTTCGCAGTGACGATGGGGCGTCCTGGATCCCGGTGAGTGCCGGGATTGAAGGGGCGATGCAATCACCGTTTCGATAAAAGCGGGCTGTACACCACGATAGTCGGTATCGGTGGAGACCGATGGACAGCGCGTCCATTCCGGTCATGGACATCCCGCAGTCAGGAAAGGAAGGCTTTGATGAGTGTAGCAACCGCAGAGACTCGGGCGACGATCGCCATCAAGTGTAAAGGGGAGTCATTGGGGGAGATCGTCTTGAAGTTCTACCCGGATGTCGCGCCAAACCATGTGGAGAACTTCACCAAGCTGGCGAAAAGTGCTTTTTATGATGGCACGACGTTTCATCGGGTCATTCCCGGCTTCATGATTCAGGGTGGTGATCCAAATAGTAAGGGTCCGGATCGCGCCTCTCATGGCATGGGAGGTCCTGGGCATCAGGTCAAGGCCGAGTTTAATAGCCGTCCGCACAAGCGGGGGGTGGTGTCGATGGCCAGGTCAAATGATCCGGATAGTGCCGGGTCTCAGTTCTTCATCTGTGTCGCTGATGCCAATTTCTTGGATTGGCAATACACGGCGTTCGGCGAAGTGGTCAGCGGCATGGAGGTGGCAGATAAACTCGTGAACATGAAGCGGGACGGGCGAGACAATCCGCTTGAGCGATTGGAGATGACCATCACCATCACAGAATGAGGGATGGCGTGAAACGTGGATTGGTAGGCGCAAGCAAACGAATGGACTGACGTTCGACATGTCTGACCTTTCACGCTTCACATTTCACGTTTCACGCTACGCGCTTCTGTGCGCCCTCCTCGTCGGCTGTGCGATTCCTCAAGTGCCGTCTCATCCTATCTATGAAGACCCGGTGAATTTCGTTCGGTTGGAGAAGGATGCCCGCGTGTTGGCGGAGTGGCCTCCGTCCCGGCATCGACATCCCGCACAGGTCTCAGCCCAGGATATGGCGAAGGTCTTACGCGGGTTTTCCGTCAAAGTGCATCGCATTACGCTCCAGCGCTGGTTTTTAGGCGAATCAGTGTGGGAGCCGGTGTTTCGAGAGGAAGAGATTCAACTCTTGGCCCCGGCGCTGGCGGAGGGGATGCGGAAAGCCGCTCCAGATGAGCGGTTGACCTTCTATTTGAGTCAGCCGATTACGTCCATGAAGCGGGAGATCACCTCGGGAGGGCTGTTCGTTCGGGAAGACGGATTACACTTCATCTTAGGCAACCACCGATTCATGTATGGGATTCCGGCCTACGGCATGGTGTATGACAAGCGGTACCCGATGGCCCCCACCGCTCCCAAGGGGCTCGACTTGGCGTTTCATCCCTCTGATGCCATGGTGAAGCCGGTCCGTCCCATCATTGATGACATCTTCGGTATGGTTGATGATGAAGTGATCCTCGATTTGGCCAAGATTCAGGCGCCCGAGACGATTTCTCGCGATCAGGGAGCCACTATGTTCGCGTTGGCCGTGAGCCCTGACGAATAGGCCAAGGTCGCTTCGGCGATCTTGTAGTCGTATTGTGCTTCGGCCAACCGCGTTTGTGCTCCCGTCACCGCCACTTCAGACTGCGTGACTTCCACCACCGTGCCGAGGCCGAGCTTGTAGCGCTGCTTCGCGAGTTGCAAGGCTTCCTGCGCCGTTTTGACCTGCTCCTCCGCCAACTTAATCTGCTGAGCGAACGTGGCGGTTTCCAGATAGGAGTTGGTGACCTGTTGGGTGAGGGCTTGTTCGACGCTCATGCTCGCCGCATCCGAGGCGTTTCTCTGCGCGCGTGCCTCACGGACCTGGTTTTCGATCAGATAGCCCGTGAACAGCGGCATGGACACTAAAGCCCCAGCCGTCCACCAACCTCCAGTCTGCTGATTCTGTCTGGCATCGAATGGCTCGAAGGCTCCCCCGCTGGCGATGGCCGAGATCGTGGGGAAATATTGTTGTTTCGCCGCACGCAATTTCGCTTCTGCGGAGGCCGTTTGTTCTTTCAGGCGTTGGAGTTCCGGATGGGACAAACTGTCGCTGATCAACGAGTCCAGTGTGCGGGAAGGTTTGACGTCTATCGCGATGTCCTCTAGGACGTAATCTTCTCGCCCCACCACACCCATCGCCCGATTGAGGTCCGCGAAGCTCGACCTGAGATCGTTGCGACTTCTGACCAGGAAGGACTCTGCATTGACGAGTTCCACGCGCATGAGGCTCCAATCCAATTTGGATTTGAGTTGCTGGCGGAAGAGTGCCTCCATTTGGCCGGCAATCAGTCCTCGTTCACGGACGGTTTCTTCCGCGATCTGCACGAGTTTGCGCCGTTTGAGGCTGGTGAAGTAGGTACGCTGAACGTTCAGGATCACAAGCGCGCGTCTCGCGTTCACATCTTGTTCCTGGGCGCGTTCGGCCAGTTTCGACGATTGGACGAGGTTACTCGTAAACCCAAAATCATAAATGCGCTGATTGGCGATCACGCCACCAGCAAAGGTGGTCTGGTTTTCTTGAAGCAGTCCGCCGCCGACCATAAACCGTGGGTTGGTTCGTCCGGCTCCGGCAGTGGTGTTGGCGTTCGCGTACACCTGGGGGAAATACAGGGAGCGCGCCTGTTCGGTTCTCGCTTCGGAGGCTTGCAAGTTGGAGGCGGCTTCTTGCAGAGCCGGATGATTCTGCACCGCGACGTCGATCGCTCCCTGCAAGCCGAGGAAACTTCCACGGGCCGGCAGTTCGGATGAGGGTTTCAGTGGTTGTGCCGAGGCGGGGGATAGCCCGCTGAGCGTGGCTAGGATCGTCAAGGCGATCAAGCTTCGAGCGAGTGTGGTATGCATGGTGCCTCCTCAGGGTCAGGTTTTATCGTTGCAGGCTGCGGAGCAACTCGATTCTTGCCGAACATGCCGTCGTCACCTCATGCGCGACACCACTACCGGGACAGTTCACAGGATGCTCAAAATAACCGTCCAGCGCGGCCGCAGCGAGTGAGAAGACGACGCGTACCCTGGTGGTACGTGGAGTCTTCGAGCGACGCGAGAACAATGCCGGCGGTTATTTTCAGCATCCTATTCGGTCCCCCAGAGCTACTTGTGAGCGTTGGGCTGTGCTGTATTTGCCGTCGAGGGTGCCGGTGCCGTGGATCCGGCGGAGCGTCGTTCGAACTTCTGTACGGCTGATTTTCCCTCTGGCAGATCGAACGGGGACGGTTGCAGCGGCGAGCCTTCGAGGAGCTTCCGTTTCCCAACCACCACGACGTCTTCCTCACCGGAGAGGCCTTTGGTGATTTCAATCCAGCGGCCGTCGCTGATCCCCGTTTGAACCGGCACTGACTTTGCCCGTCCTTGATCTACGATGAAGACGGACTTGCCCTTCTGCCCACTGATCACGGCTTGTGGCGGCAGGACCAACGCGTTGGGGATTTCGCGTAAGCCGAGCGACACTTCCACGAAGGTGCCGGGGAGGAGCGCATGATCGGGATTCGGGAGGTCGATCTCGACCAACAGACTGCGCGTCGAGGGATCTAACACCAGCGTCGAGCGTGTGATGGTTCCGGTGAACGAGCGACCAGTCTGTTCCCTCACCTTGACGGTGGCCTTTGTTTTTCCCGGGACGACCCAGGCCGAATCGTCCTGCGGGACGTTGGTATACACGCGCACGGTGTTGAGATCCATGATCGTGAACAACGGAATGGCGCCGGTGGCGGAGGCCGTCGCAATTTGAATCAGCGCCCCCGGATCGGCAAACCGAGCGGTGATGATGCCATCATAAGGCGCGCGTACCTTGGTGTAGTCCCGGAGTGCTGCCCGTTGCTGCATGAGATTCTTCGAGCTTTGGTAGCCGGATTCCGCCACATCCACGTCCTGCTTGGCGATGACATCCGGCGATTCCTTCCAGACTTCTGCCAGCCGCTCGTATGTGATTTTCTTAATCTTGAAATCCGCGACCGACTGTTCGTACTGCTCCTCCACCTCAGGCGCGTCGATGATGGCCAAGACCTGATGTTTCTTCACCGCATCGCCCTTGTCTGGGCCGATCCATTTCAAATAGCCGGAGACCTTGGCATATAACGTCGTCTGATAGAGCGGCGAGATGTTCCCCGGCAGGGTGACCGTGTAGACCAACTCCCGCCGTGTGGGTTTCGTGACCTGCACATCCACCGGGGCTGTGTCGGTGAGTGTGCCCGGCTGTGGCGTGGTCTGATGAGTCTCAATGGGGGATGATGTGCCAGACCCATCTGGTGCGGTCGATGTCCCGGCGCGCTGGCTATACAGATAGGTGCCGAGCGCAAGCGCCAGGACTACGGCTACGGCGGCGATCATCCGTCCTCGCCGAGGTGGTGGCTGCAGGAACGCCGGCTGTTCGTCCAAGTCATCCATCACTGTTCCTTCCCTGTGGCCTGAGGCGTCTGGGGGTGCCGCGCGTGCACTCGACGCGCCAGAACCACGCTATGCATCACGGGCACCACCACTAGCGTCATGATCGTGGATACCGCGAGCCCTCCGACGACCGCGCGAGCCAACGGCACCATAGTTTCGTTTCCCTCGCCGAAGCCTAAGGCCAGCGGCAGCAATCCCAGAATCGTCGCCAGGGCGGTCATGAGAATTGGGCGAAGGCGGCTGGTCCCGGCTTCGAAGACGGCCTGTTCAGCGGTGGCCCCGGCCCGCACCATCCGGTTGGCATAGTCCACCAACAAGATACTGTTCGAGACCACGATTCCCATCATCATCAGCGTGCCGATCATCGATTCCACATTGACTGACGTGTTGGTGAGATGCAGCATGAGCACTGTGCCGATCCATCCCAGCGGCACGGCCACCAAGATAATCAGCGGATCGATCAACGACCGAAACAACCCTACCATCACCAGATAGATCAGCAACACCGCCAACGGCAGGGCCAGCGCGAAGCTCCCGATCGCCGACCGCATGTTCGCCACCTCCCCACGAAGCTGCACGGTGACGTCTTTCGGAAGCTGGATGTTCGCCAGCACCCGTTCGATATCCTTGGCGACATGGCCGAGGTCGTTGCCGACGGGGGTGATCAACACGTCGATTAAGCGAGACAGGTCATAGTGGTCCACGGAGTCGGGACCGGTCTTAAACGAGATGGCGGCGACATCCCGGAGCAGGACGGGTGGTCCCCGCCGCTCGTCTCCGGAGGCGTAGAGGCCGCTGTTCATCTCCATCTGGCGTCCGGCAAACGGGGTGTTCTGAAGGGCGAGGGTCGAGCCGCTGGCCCCCGCCGTGGTCAGCGAGGAGGTCGGGAGCAAGGGCGTGCGCGCCCCGATAATGGGGATGTTCAGCAGGTCCTCGGTGTTGGTCAGCGATTGCTCCGGATATTGCACCAGCATGAAGTAGCCGTTGGCGGTTTTGGGGTCAAGCCAAAAATTCGGGCTCAACGCAATGTTGGAGCTAATGCCGGTAATCACGTCCACAATCACGCGATCCTGGGTGATGCCATAGTAGGCGGCCTTGGTCCGATCCACATCGATATGCAATTCCGGGTAGCTTTTCCCTTGCTTGATCCGCACATCCACGGTGTTCTGGACCTGGGCGACTTGCTGCTGAATTTGTTCCGCCACGGGACGAATCAGGTCGAGGTGAGGACCACGCACTTGAATGTCGATCGGCGCGCGCAGGCCGAAGTTGAGCACATCGCTGATAATGCCGCCGGTCTGAAACGCGACTTCCACACCAGGCAGCTCCTCTCGCAGGGTCCTCCGAAGGTGGGCAATGTAGTCGTCGGTGTGGCCCTTGTGCCCGGTGACGAGGTTCACGAGCACGAAGGCGGTATGGTTCCCGGTGTTGGGGGCGAAGCGAGCCGCATCGCCAAAGTAGAGTCCGGTGTTGGAGATCACCTCTTCCAGATCGTCCTTGGGGATCGTGTCCTGCACCAGTTGTTCGATCTTCGCCACAATCGCGGTGGTTTTTTCGATCCGCGACCCTTCCGGCGCCGAGATGTGCATGGTGAAATTGCCGGCGTCGATGCGCGGGAAAAATTCGGTGTGGAGCATGGGCAGCAAGAACACGCCGGTGCCGATGAGTCCGAGCAGGGCCAGACCGATCACCACGGCCTTGAAACGCAGGCAGGCGCGCAACAACGGGGCATAGACCGCCAGCACATGGCGGAACCAGCCCAGGGAGGCCGCACCGTCGTCATCACCGTTGCGGCCATGGCCCTCCCGGTATAAGTAGGCCAGCAGCACCGGGGTGACGGACATCGAAACCGCATAGTCGGCGAGCATGGCGAAGGCCACGGTCATCGCGAGCGGCACGAAGAGAAATTTAATAATGCCGGTGAAGAACATGATGGGGAGGTACACGATCAGAATGCAGATCGTCGCCACCAGAATCGGGAGCGTCAGTTCCGTGGCGCTGTCTTCGGCAGCCGACCGTCCGTCCTTCCCCAATTCCAAATGGCGATGCAGGTTCTCCTGCACCACAATATTGTTGTCGAGCAGGGTGCCGATCACCAGCGCCAGCCCACCCAGGGTCATGATGTTCACGGACTGCCCGGTCAGGTAGAGGGCGACCAGGGAAGCGGTCAACGACAAGGGAATGGCCAACCCCACCACCATCGCCGCTTTGAAACTGCTCAAGAAAATGAAAATCATCAGCCCGGCCAGCCCCGCGCCCAGCAGCCCTTCTTTTTGCAGATTGGCGATGGCCTGCCGGATGTACAGCGACTGGTCATAGAGGAATTTCACCGTCGTCCCAGCCGGAATTTCTGTCAGCGTGGGGATCTTCGCGCGAATGCCATCGGTGACCTCAAGCGTATTGGCGCCTTCCTGCCGCGTAATGGGGATATAGGTCGCCTCATGTCCGTTCACCCGCACAATGGAGGTTTGAATCGCAGCGGAGTCCGCGGCTGTGCCGATGTCGCGCACGAAGATGGGGGTCCCGTTGACGAGCTTAATGGGGACGTCGTTGATCTTGTCCACCGCCTCAATCAGGCTGTTGGAATAGACGTAGTAGTCGAGGTCCCCGATCTTGATGTCTCCCGCCGGGATGATGGCGCTCTGGGCATTAAGGGCTTTCACCACCTCAGAGGGTGAGATCCCGCGGGCCAGCAGCCGCTGCTGGTCGAGGAACACCGTAATCTGCCGGACTTTTCCGCCCAGCGGGGGGCCGAACGAAATCCCAGGAATCGTGGCAATCTGCTGGCGCACGGTGAAATAGGCGAGGTCGCGAATCTCTTTCGGGCCGAGGGTGTCGCTGTTCACGGACAAGAGGCCGATCGGGAGGCTGGCCACGCCAAACTTATACACCGACGGCGGATACACGCCAGGCGGCAACAGGCGGATGATGCTGTAGGCCAGACTCGTCAACTCGGATTGCGCCGAGTCGATGCTGTACTCCGGCTGAAAGAACACTTTGATGTAGCTCATCCCGGCGAGCGATTGTGACTCGATATGTTCCACATAGCTTGCTTCGACGAACCGCTGCTCCATCTTCAGCGTAATCGCCCCTTCCATCTCACTGGGGCTCAAGCCGCGATAGAACGTGGTGACGAGAATGGAGGGAATGCGGATTTCCGGAAAAATATCCACGCGCATCTTCTGGTACGACACCGAGCCGAGGACCAGCACGATCATGCAGATGGCGAAGACAGCGTAAGGATTTTTCAGCGCGGCGCGAGTCAGCATCGGGTTTCAACCATGGATGGCACACGATTGCGATCGACCCAATAACGGCAGATGTCGCCGGCACAATGAATCAGGTCGGTAAACGTGCCAGGTTTTACCACATAGCCGTTGGCGCCAGCGGCATAGCCGCGCGCCACATCACTCGGGTCGTCCGAAGTGGTAAATATCACCACCGGCAGGTGAGCAAACCGGGCGTCGGCGCGAAGTCGTGTCAACAAGTCACACCCATGTTGGCCGGACAGCTGAAGATCGATCAAAATCAGCGATGGCAGCGAGGCCTGCGAGGGGAGCTGGGTCAAAAACTGCCAGGCGATCTCAGCGTCTGGTTCGGTGTGCAGCGACACGGCCAGGTGAGCCTGCTCCAAGGCCAAGCCAAACAATTCGCATTCACCTGGGCTGTCGTCGATCAACAAGATGGAGGGATGGACCGTCATAACGCTCCTATATACAGAAATCTGAGCAGAAGACCTAGCACAGACTGTGCCGTGGGGGAGGAATGGGAGGGGAGGGGGCCGGATGATGACAATTCAATGGCTTAGCGGGGTGTGGCGATAAGATCGGGGGAGAGGAGAGATGAGAAGGGTGGTTTGGCTCTGGAGAAATGCCAGAGGACCAATGGAGAAATTCCAGAGGAAGGGAGGGGGAGGGTGGCCTGGCTGGGTCTCCCGTGCTCGCGCAACGCGCGGTCTCGGAAGACCCTCGTTGGACGCGCCCACGGGGGACCCAGCCAGGCCACCCTCTGGGGGGAGACAACGAGCAAGCTTGGAGGGAGCATTTGATGGATGCGGAGATACTCAATTCTTGCTCAAGAACTCAGGCCTATTTAATCAGACGCATATACGATGGTAGCGATCGGGCAACATGTCGGGGGCCGCGACATGTCAGTCATTCGTGCGGTGCGGAAGTCTTAAAAAGACCGGATGAAATGCCGTAATGTTAGAACCGACCCCTGATTGTCTGGGCGGCCAAGGGGATTATGAGAAAAGACTCCCGACACCTTTTCTTCTGCTCTTGCTGCCGCTTCGGCGAACAAAGTAGTTCGTTTATTTTGATGCGAGTCCATACTGCATACAAGCCAGCTTCTGTACAGGTGATGGTCTGGGCGACCATTCTTGGGCCGCCCAGACTACTCAACTTATCGAGTGTCTGTCTTGGTATTGGGGTTATAGCCAGAGATCGGTACGAGTCTAACGGTATAGGACGCGTTCGCCACGTACCACCAATCGCCAGTGATGGCATCAACAATGAGGGGGATGGGTCCGAGAAGAAGTCCTGGAAAGATATCCTGAACCAGGGCGCTGGTACGAAAACCCCTCTGGACCGATATCGTTTGGGGCTGATAGCCTTCTTTCGTAATTTGGATGCTTTGTGGAATGGAATACCCTCCTGGCACGGTGGCAGACATAGGGGTGACCGAGGTAATACTGCCCAGCTTAACATCAGCCCCATCCGGGATGGTCGTCACCGCAATTTGCTGATCGATGTTGGCCATGGTGGCACAGCCCCCAAGCCAGAGCGTGACAAATAAAATACCGAGAAAACGGCTAAGCATTAAAAACTCCTTTCGGTTTGAACTATGACGGACAGATAGATGCGGAAAATGACAGACATGGGTGATTTGTAATGATGAAATTATGAATGGTTGGCCAGATAAAATCAAGGATGCCTCAGTTTACATGAATGGATGATCACTCATATATGTATTAATAGCGCTACGGATTGGGGGTATCGATTGGACGTGCATCGCTATCTTCAATGTATTCCGTAAGGCGCTGAAAGTCTCGGCGTGGGTTATGCTCACCTCGGCACGGTCCGGCCTTCCTCTAAGTCTTGAAGGTCTGACCAGGCGGTGAGGTCGGTCCGGGAGGGATCGACGGCGTCTCTGAGCTGGTTGAAGTACTGTTGTTTCTCCGGCGTGCTCGGCCCGCGGGTCAGCATCAATTCGTTCCATAGGTCGAGTTCAGTGGCCTTGTGAGGCGTTGCAATTTTCCTGAACCACTGGGCCACCGCTTCATCAGTGGGATGGGCTTTGACGGCTGCGGTGAACTGATCGGCCGTGATCCCGGCGAGTTCCATAAGTCGATCATCCATCGGGCAGGGGTAGATGTATTCGCCTTCCGTGCCGGCCAGCACAGCGCGGCACTTATCGATCATCCGTGCGAGATGGACATAGCCTTCCAGTTTGGATCGCATGCTGCGGGGGAATGATCTTCGTAGATCCATAGCAGGATGTTAAAAAAGCCCGCCCGCTTCGTTCTCGCATCGTTCAGACCCTCAACGTACCCTCAAGGGTACGCCTCGGGTCTTCACTCGCTGCGGCCTCGCCGGACGGACTTTTTGACCATCCTGCGGGCCACGCTCTCTTCGCACGGGCTATCGCGGCTCCTTTGTTAGATCAGCTTGTGATTCGTGAACGTCAGGTTCTTCACAATCACTTCGCCGTTTTCGTAGGAAATATTCCGGCGGGTGGCCGGAAGATCCGCTGAGCCGATGTGCACGTAGGTGTCGGTGATGCTTTTCGCGTTGGTCAGCTTCCCGTCGGTGGGGGAATAGTAGTACACGCTGAGCCTCAAAGGGGTCACATCTTGTAATGTGATAATTTCGTGGGCGACTCTGCACCATGGCTCGCCCACTTCGCATCGAATTCTCCGGCGCCCGCTATCGGTAAGTTTCAGGATAGATGTCGCGTCAGCGTCAGCTCACCGTGCGACGGTTCGCCATGCTCACGGACAGTGCTCCTTCTTTCGTCCCATTCAACGTGACGCGTTCGATCTTCGTCCAATTGCGTGTGGTGCCGGACCAACGCGAGGGATGGGTGCGTTGGGCGGCGTGATACACACGATCTATGTTGTGTAAGATCGCGGTGTCCGTGCCGGCATGTCGTGAGGCCGGGGTCGTGAACCGGATGCCACTGTGCAAATGCTCGTGGTTGTACCACTGCATAAAGGTGGCCACCCACTCGCGGGCCGCGTCCAGACTGGCAAAGGGCGTGGTCGGATACAAGGGGCAGTATTTCACGGTCCGAAACAGCGACTCAGAGAACGGATTGTCGTTGCTGACCGACGGGCGACTGAACGAGGGCATGACGCCCAGCCGCTGCATGGTGGCCAGCATGGTCGCGCCTTTCATCGCCCCTCCGTTGTCCGCATGCACGGACACCTGATGCGGCGCGATGCCCTCCTCACGGCAAATCGTCTCGAGTAACCGTGAGGAGTGTTCCATGGATTCCTCGGCATGGACTTCCGCGCCCACGGCCTTGCGAGAGAAGACATCCACGAATGGATACAAATAAAAATACTGCCCCCGAATCGGACTCAGCATATACGTGATATCCCAACTGAACAGCGTTCGCGGCGCCGTGACCTCATACGCGCGCGGCCTGGCTCGGTGCGCGGGTGTCGCCCGACCGCGATGCGCCAGCAGATCGCGCGTCTTCAGCACGCGGTAGAAGGACGATTCTGAGGCCAGATATTCTCCTCGGTCCGCCAGACGTGGGACGATCTGATGCGGACTCACATGGCAAAACTCCGGACGTGCCGCCATCGCCACCATCTGATCACGCTCACTTTGTGACAGCGTGTTCCGTGGAGCCGTGCGCGGCCCCCGGCGGCCATCCTCGGCCGTCTCCGGGCACTGCCACCGTTGCAGCGTGCGCACATCCACCCCGATTATCTCGCACGCCGTGTGCTGGCGTGCCCCCTGCGCGACGGCTTCCGTCACCAGCGCCAGCACCGCACTCCGATCCGACACGGTCACTTTGCGGCCTCGTGTCGGTTCCCCCAGATCAGGTCGACTTTTTTTTGGAGAATGAGCAGCGCGGACGCTTCGGCTAACGCGTTATCTTTTCGTAAGATCTCGCGCTCCAGTTGGCGGATGGTCTCATCCCGCACATCTTTAGCCCACGTTGGCCTGGTCTCAAAGTGCGCAATGACCTCTGCCCGCCAGGCCGTGATCTGGTGGGCATACACGCCCTCGCGTCTCAGATACAGACCCAACTCGTCCTCCGCTAACCCTGTCGTCTCAACGAGGGCTTTCAGCTTGGCCTCAGCCGTCCATGTCATACGACCTCTTTGTGTGGGGTGGGCGCTCACCGTCCCACACCGCTGCAGCCATTTGGTCGCCGTTCTCCGTGACACACCCGCCTCGTCACACACCGAGGTGATCGTGCGGTCCCCTCGAGTGAGGAGCTGGGTCACGAGGGCCTCTTTAAACTCTCGTGAATATTTCGGACTCATTCCCATGTGAATCTCTCATCTCTCGCCCCAAGATTTGGAAAAACCCGCACGACATCTATCCTGACACAGGGGGCTATCACGTCACCTCGCGCGGGCACGCGCGCCAGAAGATCTTTCGCGACGACGCGGACCGCGAGCAGTTGCTGGCCACCCTGGCCTGGGTCGTCGAGTGGTGTGGCTGGCGCTGTCAAATGCGCCTATTGCCCCATGGGCAACCAGGTGCGCCTGCTGATCGATACCCCGCAGCCCAACTCTCCTGCGGTATGCGATAATTGAACGGCGTCTCTACCCAGCACTTCAATCGCCGCCACAGAAAAGTCGGGCATCTAGTCCAGGGGCGGTTCAAAGCCATCCTGGTGGAACAGGACCGATATCACAATAGCGGTACGATCCTTCCCAATATGAAATGCGGTAAGACTCCTCTGTTCCTGTCTGTCGCCGTTCCGGCGGCGGTGCAAGGCCAGAAACTTGTCCTCGGTTTCGCGGATGTCACGCGCGTGGAATGCCCCGTCCTCCCCGCTGCTGGCCCCAGAGCGCGAGTGGTACCGGTCGCCGATGGCCGTCTTCTTCGCTCATTTGGGAAAGCATACTGGCGCCAGACACCGTTCTTCTTCACGGAGACCTGGCGATTGCTAGCGTTCTCCGGGTGAATTGGCTAGACTAGCGCAGGAGGCGAAGGATGAGTATCCGCCAACTGCTTCAGGCTAAACGCACTCAAATTCTTCAGATCGCGGCGCGGCACGGCGCACGAAAGGTGCGTGTGTTCGGCTCGGTGGCGCGAGGAACGGCACGGCGCGGAAGCGATATCGATTTCCTGGTCGATATGGAAGAAGGCCGAAGCCTCCTGGACCATGCTGCACTGAAACTCGACTTGGAGCGTCTGCTCAAACGGCCGGTCGATGTGGCCTCGGAACGCGGGCTTCGCCGTACGGTTCGAAAGGAAGTCCTCAGAGACGCCATCGCCTTATGAGGGACGATCGCGAGCGGTTGCAAGATATTCTCGATGCTATTAAGCGGATCGAACGGTATGCACAACGCGGTCGGCGCGAGTTCGAGGAAGACGAACTGGTCCACACGTGGATGATTCACCACATCCAGATCATCGGCGAAGCAGCCAGTAAGCTCACGCCAACGTTTCGCAAAACCCATAAGCAAGTCCCTTGGCCGCAGATCATCACCATGCGTCATGTGCTGGTCCACGACTATCTCGGCATAGACCTTGCAGAAGTCTGGGCTGTGGTGGAACGGGACTTACCGATCCTCAAAAAACAGGTCAGCCAGATACTGAAGCCTGTCACCAAACGCCAGCCAAAAACCTAAACAGTCAACTAAGGGAAGAAAGTCTTGGTCTTGTACGCCTAGACTTTTCGGCAAGCGGCGACCCCGTTCCGCCTGCGGATGGGGTGTGGCGCTGCCGCTCTTGTCAGTCAGCGTTCCTGATCTCGTCAAAGGGTTCACATCTTGTAATATGACCTTTTCGTGGGAGACTCTGCGCCTTGGCTCGCCCTCTCTGCATCGAATTTCCACCCATCAACGATTCACCTTCGCCCACCGCGTCCGAAAGGTGAAGCGGCCATGCACATAGCTGATCGCCTGTGGCTGAGGAGAAACGGGGACGGTCCCTTTGGAGGCGATCGTAGCCGAGCACGTCGAGGGATTCGACTTGGCTGTTCGCCTGGAGGATTCGTTGACCGTCTGGGAGTAGACTGCTATCATTCTACTATCGTTTTAACATGGGTAGGGGGATGGGGAGGGTATCGTGGCGCAAGTGCTTGTCCGGCAACTAGACGAGAAGGTGGTGGACCGGTTAAAGAAGCGGGCGAGGGAGCATGGCCGCTCGCTCCAATCTGAGGTCAAGACGATTCTGGAAGAGGCCGTGCCCGACTATGAGAGTGCGTGGAAACGGATTGAATTACTTCGGATGAAGTTAAAGCGGTCGGGCCGGACGTTCAGTGACAGCGCTGATCTTATCCGAGCAGACCGCGATCGGTGAGGCGCTACGTCGTCGAGACCAGTGTCGCCATCAAGTGGTTTGTGCCTGAGATTCATTCAGAGGCGGCGTTGAGGGTTCGGCACGGCGGATATCGGCTCCATGTTCCGGCTTTTATGATGCTGGAGTTGGGCAATGTGCTGGCGAAGAAAATTCGCAGGAAGGAACTTACACGACAGGAAGGTGACGCGATTCTGAAGGAATTGAAACATCTCCCGCTCCAACGGCATGTCGACGAGCGGCTCATGCTCGCAGCCTACGCGCTGGCCTGTGATACCCACCGAAGTCTGTACGATTGCCTGTATCTCGCCTTGGCCGAAGCGGTCGATGGCACCATGGTCACGGCTGACCGAAAATTCTATGCCGCGCTGGTCGATGGAGTGTACGGCCGACGTGTGCTGTGGGTGGAAGACCTCCCAGAATGAACGAGTGTCAGGTCTTGCCATCACACATTGCAAGATTCACCTTCGCCAACCGCCACTGCGTCTGAGATTGTCCCTCGCCCTTTGTCGTTCGTGAAGCACCGCTCGCCCCAGGGTTCCGTCAAAGTCGCCTGCGGGGATATCGAGCACGGGAGTCTGACCGTCTGAAGTG
>CXWL01007203.1_pt1 | contig 37943 bp, 59 predicted proteins | sample 590931 | NCBI WGS metagenome assembly CXWL01 (sample SAMEA3498368, study PRJEB10139) | groundwater metagenome | biome: water well; material: biofilm material | place: Germany | collected 2015-04-27 | reverse complement strand
GCCTCGGGCGACAACAGCAAGCTCGCCGCCTCGGGCTACAACAGCCAGCTCGCCGCCTCGGGCAACAACAGCCAGCTCGCCGCCTCGGGCGACAACAGCAAGCTCGCCGCCTCGGGCTACAACAGCCAGCTCGAAATGACTGGCATAAATAACGTCGGGGCAAATATCGGAGTCGATGGAACAATAAAAGGGGAAAAGGGCGATTGGATTACTCTTGCTGAGTATGAATATACAGACGGCAGATATCTCTGCATAGGAGTGAAATCTGCAAAAATAGACGGGAAGAAAATCAAGGAGGACGTATGGTACAAACTGTCAGGTGGTAAATTTGTCGCGGTATGAAAAACATTCTTATCGTAGACCTGAATCCAAGAATCATCGAAGCCGCGAGTAACGCTGGACTGGACTTCATACATGCGGATTATTTCTCTATAGCGTATCGCACGCCTCACAGTGTTCTAATGACCGCAAGCAACCCTAACTGGACGTTTGGCGGAGGTATAGATTACGACTTCACAAGACATTTCCCTAAATTGTGTGAGTTCAAACGCATAGTAGGAGGCGATATGGAGCGCATAGGAAATATCTGCTTCACAATAACTGTAGATGAGACTCTGAAAGCAACACCAGAACAAGTAGAGAAAGCTATAAGATTCGCACATTCGACGCTCTTGGAGGGTGAGAAATTGCTTGTCCACGGCGCGGGTACTGGTATTGGTGGTATGAGTCCAGAAGAGTTTGTACGAATAATAAAGAACATATGACCGAACGCCGCACCATATTCAAAGCCACTCGACTCAAGCCGTCTAAGTGGGCGCAGTACAAAAAGAAGAAGATACGAGTCCACTACAACGGCAAACTCCGCAAGGAATCAGACAGCGACTTACTAGAACGGGCGCTTGAGAGACTTTAATTAAATAATATACTATGAACAATAAAACTTGCAGCGTTCCTAAAGGAGAGACACCGATTACTTGGGAAGGATTGGGATTCCGGGTATTCTTCGCTACCCTCCTTTGTTTCTCTTTCTATGGACTAGTAGTGTTTATTATGTGGATGGGTGGAGTAGTGCAGTTTTTCCCACCAACACCAGAAAAGCTAACTTACCCTAACCTAATCTGTACAAATGGGACAAAAACGCACATGGGTATTTACTATGATTTCACTCAAAAACAAGTAAATAAGTACTGCGACATCGTTGCCCCCTCACCTATACAATCATGACCAATCCCCTGCCATCGAAGTGTGAGAAGTGCGAAAGAACAAGCGATGTTGTGGACATGAAAGACTGTCCATTCTGCCACACTGTGAGCCAGTCTGAACCTAAGTGCGAGTATTGCGAAGCAGGAGAAAAACACGAAGAAGGTGCAACATATCCTTGCGCCAAACTCTCTTCCGAAGAATCGCCCGTGAGCCAGTCTGTTGAGGAGTTTGTAGAGAAAGGTGCTGATATTGAACACGACCGCTGGGCGAGGTGGCAGAAGTATATGTTCTCAAAAGGCGAGGTAGACAGCGATGGTGTATTTCACCTGCCGAAAGAGTTTGTTGATAGATGGTTCCGTCAAATTGACACAAAATATGCAGACCTCACAGGAGGTAGTTAAGAAGATGGGGGTATGAAAGAAACTTACGAAAAAATGGGTACGATTCGGGGAACTCGGTATGCTATTAAACTTACCAAAGATGTAAAAGGTATGCCTGGTTTTGCACCTGATTATTCAGAACGCGATGTGTGTGATGTTGTATTCAAGTTTCCGCACGGAGAGGGAACACCGTATGTCCAGTTTTCAGAGAATCCGCCGATTCTTGAACTCACCGATATAAATCAGATTAAAAAACTCCTTGAAAGTGAAAACGAGTTTGATGAAAGCAAATATTCATTCCCTGAACCCCTATGACCACCTTCTTGGAGAGAGTTATTAGATTAATGAAATAGTATGGAATGTCCAAATTGTCAATCAAACACAAGAAGTGTTGGAATGGAAGGTGGGGATGAGAAGCGATGTTCACATTGTGGCACTCCGTTGGTTGTCGTTGAAGAACCGACTCGGCATTGGGAAATAATTAAAGACCCAACCCTATGACCCCCACCCAACACCTACAGAAGAGCCAGAACGCCCTTGGCGAAGCATTTTCTGATGCTTATACAAAAGCACCCACACTTGAGGATCTACAGGAGATAGAGGGTAAGCTGGCGGCTGTCTTAGACTCTAGTATTCGCGAAGCCTACCTGCTGGCAGCGGAGGAGGTGGAGAAGATGCTACCGACACGAGACACAAAGATAACGATACAAACCGATAGAGACCCGCACGACACTACTCCTCAAAGTCTTGTTGCTATGGGATACCATACTGCCCTCACCGACGTCGCCAACCGTCTTAGAGAGATAACAAAAACACCATGACCTGCCCCCGTTGCTCATCAGAAATGGAAGTGAGAGGTCAATCGTGGTGGTGTCGAATGTGTGGTTGGGTGGGGGAAGTTGTGCATAACACCTCATCCTCAATTCTAGCGCGGTATAATTAAAAGCAGAGAAATCGCCAGTACAGTATCTCTATTGGAGGATGTTGCCGAAAATAAGGCAAGTTCACTTTATAGAAATATTATAGAGTGTCAGCTCGAATCCAGCTAATAGGGGTACTACACTGGTTGTTTCTAGGCTCTTTGAAATAGTTGGAGGATTCGATTCTGTGGTGGTCGTGTGGAAATACCACAACGCCCAAAAGGAGAAATACCTAAGGTGCGGCAGACCCGTTCAGACTATTGCGCGTAATGTCTGAAGAACCACAGAGCCGAGTCCTTCAAACAAAAGGAGGTGCCTCATGTCCGACCCCACATATCGCCAATGTCCGTTTTGCAGCCGCAAGTACGACCTCGATGGTTGGAGGAGGCTTGAGTTCCATTCGTTCGTTGAGTTCGGCCATAATTTCCTTGAGTTACGCTCATGCCGTTGCAAGAAGTTGGTGAGTGTCGAGCATGTCCTTCATGTAGAAGTCAAAGCACTTCCTGCGTATAAGGAGTACACGGAATACACGGGCATTGCGATTAAGTCCAACAAAGGAAGGAGATTCTAACATGTTTGTAACCTGTGAGTATTGCAAACTCAATCACCTCATCGAAATAATCGACGGATACCGAGTGTTCTGGTGCGCTAAAGCACAGAGATATTTCAAACTCCACCATGAACGAACCGATGTCATGGGAGGGAAGTGATGAAACTTCTGCCGATGCTCTACTACTATTGCCGTATCAATAAGAATCCCAGCATGGGCAAGATACGAGCGTATTGTACGGAGTCAGGTTGTCCTCACATGAAGACACGTATTCGGAAAGGAGGGAGGTCATGAAACATGCGAAATATATACTGGCTCTGGTCTTACTGGTATATCCGGTACAAGCTCTGGCGAATGAGCCGTTGACGTGCGAGACGGCGTATCAAATCCCGAAACCTGTTGCCAATATCCTCTCACAAAAGAAAGGAGCTGCCATTGAGATCCGTGAGCAAGACCCGACAGGATACATCTGGTCGATTTTCATCAATCGGTTGTACCTCGAAGGGGTCTTCTTTCAAGACGGCGACGGCATTGCTGTATGTGAAATCTCGTTCGCTGTCGAAGTGGATACGGACGGTGCTCTGGTTTTTATTTGGAATCCGTCGGAAAAAGAGATGTGAATAAGGGGAGCTGTTGATAAACTCAATAGCTCCCTTTTCATGAGTTATGATAGAGGAGACGAGGTCACTGGGTGAAGTATCACGCGGAAAGCACACTTATATACTCCAACATTACACTTCACCTGCGGAGCCAAGAATGGCTCCCTCGTCATCTATATATGAAACACAAATGCCAATTCTTTGAAGTCTGCGGTGAGTATGTGGAGAGAATAATCAGCAGTAAACCACCATTTACTTGCATCAAGTGCAAGATGGATAGAAATAGAAAGCAGTTTGCCGAGCGCAATTTACATAAAAAACTTGTTCGTCTTTTCAATAAGAAGAAGACGATCCGTTGGTACGAACTTCCTTTAGAGTTGCGGAAGCAGCTTAAACGTCAGTAGAATAATTGTCGCTAGGAACCGCACTCCACCTGCCGAGCTTAATCTTTCGTCCGATACCGACAACGATACCGATGGCACTGATGAACATACCGATTGCGGTTATGATGCTTACTATCGCCCCGATTCCTTCGTCTGCCATCGAACTATCTACGCCAAACAGAACCAATATAGTCGCGAGACTTTTAAGTGTTAACGATAATTTCTCAGGGTTAGCAGAACTCGTTGATATCCACGTCAATATTGCTGAGGTATTCATAGGGGTATTATACCGCAAGGTTCCACATTCGGGAGGTCTTTGGAAGGAACTGTGTATAAGTTTTAGTGGTGTAGCTTGACCACGGCTGGAGTCTTCCTGTGGTTTTCATTTCCTCTATCATCCACAGGACACCCTTCTCTGGGTTTGCGAGGACATCCTCTACGGAAGAAAAGCGTAGACCTTTGCCGATATGCCAACCTTTTGTATCGTTTACTTGCACGATCCCCCAGTCCGTAGACCAAACCTTGCCTGTTTTAGGGTCTTTGTTTCGCCCTATAGCATTATTGTTGAACTCCGATTCACGGAAAATACAGGCGCAGACGATATTCTTTTGGTCGTAAGTAAGCTCATGAATATCACAAAGCACCCTTGTCGAGTGGAATGCTTGCTTTGGAGTGTCCCACAAGAGCGCAGGAGGCTCTGTAGTCTTAGTCTCCGTAGGATTGGTAATAGGAGGCGTAGTGGTCGCTGTAGGGGCCATGACGGGCGGTACAGAGGCAGGAACATAGGGTGTATCGTCGGGTATACGGTCTAGCGATGGCATGAAAGGCCCTATCTTATACTGACGAGCAAATGCAGTCAAAGCTCCTGCTATTGCGGCGAAGATAAGACCAAAGAATGCTAGTGGTGTCATACCCCAAGTATACTCCTTAGAAGTTTGATGAATCTATCCCACGCACTCTCCGATGCAACCTGTCGAAGTAATGTGTATCTATAAGCGACTAGGGGAAGTGAGTCCCACTTTACATGTTTTATAGCCGAGCCGTTAGGAGCATAGCTGTCGAAGATAATCCAGTAATTGTTCCTTACATATCCTATACAGACCGTATAATGCCCGTCTGAGGCTCCACTAGGACGGTAGTAAAGGCCGTTCTCATCTTGAATCCACGCATACACAGAGAACCCAAGAGGAGAGTATTTAAGAGCATCCATAAGGTCATCATGGTTTGGTTTGACGTATTCATACCCGAAGGCAAACTCTGCTTTGAACTGTAGAGCTAGCGTATGGAGAGATTCTTTAATAAGCGCATAGAAACTGTCGTATGTTGTAATAGAAGAATCAAAAGGCAAGTCTCGTTCTTCGACACACCCTTTATCCTTAAGTACATAGGCTACGTTATTTGGAGAATTACCTTTACGCTCTTTCGTCCCCGATATCGTCGCAAGGAATCTGTCGCTCCAATTGTTTGTACCGCCATAAAGTTTACGTTCGAGGATTTCTACGATGTTTAATGTGGCGAAAGTAACACATGCGCTCGGTTCGATACCATTGAGATTCTGAATCTCAACATCGGGCAAGTAGCCAGACCAATTCGCGTCAGGTTGAATCGGGGAATCGCCTAACTGATTACCTCCGAAGACGTAATCTTCTGGTTTCGGATCTTCGATTTGTAGTCCGTGGTTATTCATTTGTTTCCAAGTAAACTTAGTATAGAAATGCCCCATAACTTAAACATCGAAATGAGTGCGATGATGGTGAATATCCATCTGCCGAATCCTCCAATGCTACCAAAGAAGCCACCAACATTTTTAGCTTGTGTGAGGAGTTCGTGCATTTCATCCACTTTTGCTTTCATCCCCAATTCATTAATATCATCTCCAAATAACACTCGCTCCACCTTATCATTAAAATTAAGTTGCGCTTCTTGGAATTCCTCGTCTTTTTTAAGATGATTTATCCATTCTTCTGAGGTGAGGCGGTGTTCGTCCATAGATATTGACAATTATACCCTACATACTCCTGATGACTCTGGATTATCCACAAGGTAGGTCATGATGTAATTATAAAATCCTGATAGTTAGTAGGAGCAGAAACACCACCAGCCGAAACTATCTCATCCGCGCCGATATCCCACGGAGCAGTACGAGTGTCGCGATTTATATCATCAGAAAACAACCCCGAACCAGGGTCAGTTAGCCCGTAATCCTTTGCCCCAGCATCTCCAGAACCGAGTGCGTAGTCGTCTGCCGCAACAAACGTGAATGTCTGAGATACACGGTCATTTGCTCCCGCTGTATAACCAAGAGCAGCTTGGTTGGTGGAGTTATAATTACACCGTGTGTTGACATGACTTCCATTTGTTGGATTTACAGGCCCACTAAAAAGATTATTTTTTACATAATGAAGACGGGCTGAATTGTCGTCCCCACCAGTTCCATCTGTCCATGCTCCACGAATAGTGTTGTTGTAGATGTATGCGTTGTTGTCTCTGTGCTCTATTCTTATACCTACATGATAGGTAGCTTCTGTCCACGTTCCTGTCGCCTCCCAACTACAGATATTGTTCCAGATATAGAAGTTTGGGACGGGTACTGCACCAAATGTCGATGGTGCGCCCAATATCGACGCCGCGTTGCCAGTCATTGGGTTGAACGGCAACGTACCTATATGGCGAATGTGGCAGTTACTTACCCGCTGGTCGGCACCAAGCACGCCTGCGGCTGGACTGCACACGATAGCAACGGCGGAACGACTAGCGGCTTCGAGCACAGCGCAATTCACCTCAATCTGTAGCCCATCCACTCGGCAATACGGCGCACCGCTAATGTCCAAGATGGAGACAATAGATACATTTGAATAGGTCATCCGATACTTGTTGGTATTCCACTTGGTGGATGCCCTACTCGTACTTGCTGCCTTAATGTCAATGTAAAACGCAGCCGTCGTCGTCCACCCTGCCACAATGCACTGTGCAGTGTCAGCGGCGTGGGTAGAACCAGCATCGTCCGACGAACAGATGACTTCTTCGACCTCTGTCAGCACTGCTTGACGCGCCGCTTCCCAAGCACTCAGGCTAACATAAGCCCTATTCGCACCCGTCAGAGCGTTGGTGGTGCCGTCACCACCTGCTGTTGAATTTGGGTCAACGTATCTTGTTGCCATAATTAGTTTATTCCGTCAAGGTTTGTAACCTTATTACGGACATAATTACGAACCTGATTCAACGTAACCTCAATATACTTGAAGTTAATCAACTGATTCCTGATAGCTAAAGGAACATCATCAAGACGAAGTTTATACAGTCTCCGCCGGTTGATTGTTCTCACAGTCTTTCCTTCCGCATCTACCGTGTCAGTCTCATCTTGCGACATGTATTTCTCCGCCTGCTCTTTAGTCAGACCAAGAACCTTTACGAGCATGAACGGGCCAGTAATAGGATTACTAACCAAGTCCCCGTCATGGGCGGTGTCATCAAGCACCTGCACGATGTCCCCACGCTTGTAACACATGACATCCTTCGCAGGGTCTGCGTTGGTGTTGTCTGTGTATTTAATCATGAAGATTGCCATGTTAATCAGCGTCGTAGGTATACAAGAACCTGCAAGAAAGTTCCTGTGGACTTGATGCAGGAGTTCCTAAATCCACGCGCATTGTCTCTCCTGCGGTAAATGTATTGTTTGAAGTGTATAGATTTTTATTTATCGTTGACGAAGCCGTAGGGACGTAATTCGCTCTATTTGTTCCGTCATACAATGATACCCCGACTGTCCCTGCGTTTGTCTCGCAATACACAGCAGAGACAGTGATATTTGCTGGTGCCGGCCCAATACGACGTGTGGTAGTACCCGACCAAGTAGACGTAGCGTACGAAAAGCCCAAATCACGAACTGGAGAAATAACTCTCACCGTACCCGTTATATCGCTGTACCGAAGCTGTCCTGATGTGGTGTCTATCGCCATGTTTCCAGCGACAGGAGTAATGACTGATGCACCTACAGGGATAGCGAGTGTCCCTGTTGTCGTGGCGTTGGTGGCTGAAAGACCTGCGAAAGTCTGTAGTGCTGTCCAGGTATTCGCGTTTGCCATGTTTAGTGAGAGGGATGAAGCAGTACCGCCGATTTGATATCCGAGCGTTCCTGAATTGCTTATAGACGCTCCCACAGCGAGAGTTGAGGTAGCAACGTTTGCGAAGGTTTTTGCCCCACTGAAGTATGGAATGTTGCCGATGACCGCGGCGGTCGACGTTGCGAGACCTCCCCACGTGAGATTTGGCGCCGTGCCGCCGGAGGAAATAATCGGCCAGGTGCCCGTGACGGCAGTGACACCGCCGCCTCCAGTTATACATACACTATTCACCGCAAAGCAGCCTGTTCGTAGGTTTATGCCAGAGCCGAAGGTTGAGGTTGCGGTGGTTGAGAGGTTGATAGTGTCATTGCCGGTGTTGCCGAGGGAGAGAAGCGAGCCTGGAGTAGTAGTGCCTATACCTAGGTTCCCGTTCACATCTATTCGCATTCTCTCTGTTATAACTTTAGATGAATTTGCTACCGAGAATTTCATTGCAGAACTCAAATAACTTGTCCCTGGAACTGAACTTATACGCCCATGGATGATACCCCCTGCCGAGTTTACAAAATCTATTGCTGGCTCTGATGCCGCGAACGCACCAGAATTAGTAAGCTGCAAACCAACAGTTGCACCCGAAATAGTTCCAGCCAATATAGACAACACCCCGACTGGTGTGGTCGTACCTATACCGATTTTCCCTGTTGTATCAAGGAATAATGAAGAGGTGGCGGTGAGGGTATTTGTTCCTGAGAAATACGGGAACTGCCCTGTCGTTCCGCTGTAGAGCGATGAAGTAGCTATATTCAGTGTTGGAGCAGAACCAAGGACATCCCATATTCCACCGCCTGTAAGACCCAGCCCGAATGTAGGAGTAGTTGTAGCTACCCCAAACACCCCTGACCCTCCGTTAGATACCAGGAGGTTAGAGGAGGAGGGCTGCGAAGTAGTTGCAAGACCAGTATAGGTAACTGCGCCGTTCTTTAGAACACCGATTGGATTTGCGATGGTGAACGGGCCTGTTATAGAAAGCGACGTTGTTGCAATACTGTATGCCGAGCCAGCACCAGCAGAGTTGTAGACGAGGACTTGATCGTTTGCAGTTGGAGAGGTTGTTGATAGACCTGTACCGCCTACACCCGAAGCATCGCTTCCGTCGCAGAGGTCGGCACTTCCTGTAATTGTGGTGCAGAAAGAAGCCCATGTGGAGCCTGTTACGCCGTTGAAGGTTAGGAAGTTTGTGAGATTTAGTCCTGCGGTTTCAAGGCGAGGGAGAGTTGATGTGGCTGTTGTAGTGGCTGTAAAATGACTTGCTACCGTTTCTCCTACTACTGAGAGTTTAGCGTAGGGGGAAGAGGTGCCGATGCCGACGTTGCCGGAAGACAACATGGTTAATAATTCAGTGCCGTTATTTCTTATATTCAAGAATTTTCCTGTGTATCCCGCAATCGTATCAATAAATATTCCTTGAGGGTCGGTGTCGTCAATTTGCATGGAGAGAGCGGAAGCATTGGTGTCAGCTCCCGAATTGACGGTGAATTTAAGAAGTCCGAGTCCTATCGGCGCACCTGATACACCGAGTGTTGTTCTATTCGCTCCCGCAACGTCAGTGATAGTCACGCACTCTCCGCCCGATACGCGGGTTGCGTTCGTACAGTCAAATAGTGCCGCACTTCGTGTACCGTCTTGCGTGACAAATAGCCCCCGTTGGTCGTTCAATACGTTGTCTGATTTTATACGCAAGAGGTCGTTCGTTCTTCCCACGCCCGCATTGGAATAAATCGTAAGAGCAGAACCAAAGTTATTTGTGTTGGTGAGATTAACCATACCTCCAATAGAGTCGGATGATGGATATCCACCAGAGCGTGAGGTGATTTTGAGTGCCTGGTCGCCCACCGTACCCCCTATTTGTACTGCCCCCGCAAACGTACTCGTCGCCGTGGTACTCGTCGCTACAAAGTAAGGAGCGTCTACGTACGAAGAAAAGATGGCGTCCTTGCCCCGAAGAATAGCGTTTATCGTACTGGAAGCCGTAGAAATGAATCCATTTAAGAACCCGAGCGTGGTCGAGGTTGAATTACCCCATGATTGCGGTGTCCATTCAAAAGCTCCTGAACCTCCCGTCGCATTGATAGTAAGATTCGTCCCGCCGATGAGATAGCCCGGTGTGCCGGTGAAGGTTACGTTAGTACCAGGAGTGAGGGTGGTGGTGGCGACACCTGCGAAGGAACCTGAGCCGTTGTACTGTACTTGACCAGAGGAGCCGCCTGGGGAGCTAGCTGCGCCTACTATACCGAGAGAAGAAGTTGCGGTCAGCGTATAAGTGCCTTGGGAGTTGCCAACAAGTATGTTTCCGTATGTGGGTGGCGTAGAAGTGCCAGTGCCTCCATTTCCCGGGAAGAGCGTGGTTGCGGCTTGAACAGAAACTCCGACACCGAGGAGAAGTCCGACAAGAATGAGAGAAAGTTTTTTCATAGCGGTATTATAACATTTGTAAGAACTCATTTAACTGTTCGCGTGTGTTATTTCTCTTCCCATACTTTTTGTGAAACTCTTGATGCGATTCTTTTGAAAGTGTAATGCCATTAGTTATTGATGTTCGTAATTCAGGAAAATCAGCAAAGTTATTTATATGATGCACAACCAATTTTCCACCTCGTTCTCCTGTTTTTTGACAAGTAAAGTCGTCTCGTTCCATACAAGATTTGCGCCACAATTTCATTTCTAATGACATTCTTATTCTATGATTTTCTGGTGTAACGCCCCCCTTCCATTGTGGATGACTTGCTCCAAATACCCCATACATAGGATTTTTAGAACCTGTTCTATCCCTACTCATTTTCATTTTCCACTCTCTCGTTTTGAAATGCTTCCCTATATTAGCTTCACCAATTTTTTTCTTATTTTCTTCTGTGAGTTTTTTGCCTTTATGAGCTAAACTCATATTCATTCTTGATTCTTTAGAATGCACGCGCCCTTTATTGTTAGGAATGAACTTAGGCATTTTCCCTTTTTTGGCATCACTCATCTTTTTACGAGATATTTCAGAAATCATAATCAGATTCTTAGGTCACATAGAATTATTTCACCGACTTGAGGTGCAATAAGGAAAGTAATCGTTACTCCCGAAAGCGTAAAATCTTCGGTGATGCGTTGTCTCGCACCTCCTCGGTAGACTTTTAATGAGGACGCAGGGTTTGGTACGTTGGGCAGAGTAAAAACAGTGTTAACCCCGTTTATCGTTCCTGTCAAAGTAATGTCGTCTAAAATGTGGAAATCCATTGACGAATAATTGAATCCTCCTACTGAACCCCTAGACATTCCAACTTTCTTTTCTAAATCTTTTAACTTTTCTTCGAGGTGTGCGATGGCGGAAATTGCGAGTTTTTCTTCTTCTTCTTGTATGCTTTCCAGTTTGTCACGGGTCTGCTCTGGTGTCTCTTCTGGGTCTTCAGGAATCTGCGCAATGATTTCCTCTACTGTAGGGACACTCTCTATTTTAGCATTTAGCTCGTCGACTTTATCCCCATATTCACTTATAAGAGCCTCGAAGCGAGCGTTGAGACGCATCTTCCCAAAGAGCGAATCAATGCTCTCTAATGCCCGTGTACGCAGTTGAGCGAGGGTTGTGGTGTTGGCTTCGCGTGTTTCTCTTACGATTTGCTGTAAATCCTGCTTTGCTTGCTGGACTGCTTGTTTTGCGACAAGCACTTCCGATTTAGCAGATGCTATTTCAGAATCAAACGCTGAAGATTTGTCGGAGAGTTTACTGTCGATTTTAGAGATGAGTTGTGATTCTATTTGCTTCACTTGGTCGATGACGGCTTTGAAGGCGGAGACGAACTCTTCGCGGGTCAGAGATTCATTGACCATCTTCATTATCTCTTGTAATTTTTGGAGTTTGGGGTTCATGTTGCTTTTTTAGGCGTATCGTGGTATAGGGGAGGTATGAACCTAGTAGGTTTTGCGCTATTAGCAATCGGGACTATTGCACTCGTAGTTACATTCCCTGTTATATTGATTTTTAGTGCAATAGGGTGGGGCATAGGTCTTATCATTTTACGGAAGGAACACCTAGATTCTTTGTTGCATTGATAATTGCATCATCAGAACCAGACTCTAATGCTTTTCTGATTATTTCAAGATTCTTCGAAAGTCGCTGTTCCAAATCTAGAGCATTAAGCAATTTATACCCTGCTCCACGAGGCAATATACCCCCAATAAATCCTCGTATAGAACCGCCAGTTAATATGTCCCCATATTTCGAGACTGTATAGCCGATTTTTTCAAACAATCCGCGCTCTGCTATGCGTTGCTGTAGTTTCTGTACCGCTGCAACATTTTTAGTAACGAGGTCGCGAGTGTTGTAAAGCGAGCTTATTATCTTATCTGTAGCCGCTGCTTCAGTACCTCCCATGCTTTGACGAGCGACATTTTTTAATCCTGTTCGGATATTTTCGTATGCTTGCGCGTTCACACTGGTCAATGGCTCCCCTGTTACTTTAGAAAAGGCTTTTGAACCAAACTCTGAATTATAGAGTCGTGATATGTCATTCACTTCAAGACGAGTCAATCCTGTGGATTTTGCTTTAATCAACAAATCATCAATATCAGCGAGTCCAACATCGTCAGCACTTTTTTGATAAAGCTCACGAAGATGCTCGATGGCTGTTGAGACGAAGTTCCTCTCTATCAAACGCCCACTGCCTGAGGTTGTTTTTGTAACAAGATTATTTAGTGATACAGGATTTGGGTCTTGAGACAAATAATCATCTACTTGATTAGAAAGTTTGCCTATGGACTCATCTACTTGAGCCTTGAGGTCTGCATAAGTCTTTACATTTGCGGTATCAATACTTCTAAACGCTTTTACATCTCTAGGGGAGATTGGTTTAGTTCCTTGCAATACTTCACCAACGGCTTTAGCAGGAGTTGGCAAAGGTTTGACGAGTTCCTTAGAGCGATTATAAAGAGCCTTGGTCGCAGGTCGGGCGCGGTCTATCGCACTACCGATAGTTTCAACCGCCTTAGCAGTTCCAACTTTTGTTATATCAACGACTTTCTGCGCACCAGCCGCCGCTCCTTTAGCAGCCAATATAGTGCCGGCTATCTGCCCACTAGCTGCACCAATACCCGCAACTTCCTCAAGAGATTTTGCAGCTTCAGGATTTTTACTAACCCAATTTTGTACTGCGGGTATACTGCCTATTTTATCTCCAAGAAACTGCACAATCCCTCCAATTACTTCTCCAGCCTTCCCCAGACCAGCACGTACTGGCTCAGGGAGCGTTTCTGCGACTATCGCTGGTGCTGCACCAAAAGCAGTCGCAGTTGCTTCAAATCCACGCCTTAATGGTGTTCTTCCCTCAAATTCACCTGTGCCGGAAATAGCACTCTCTACCCTTTCACCTGCTTGTTTGATACCAGAAACAACACGGCCTCCAAGAGAAGCCGCATCAACCGCATCAGGTGTTTCCTGCACTTTTTTAGGCTCAACACCAGTTCGTAATTTAGACAAGGCACTTTCTACCTCAGCGCGACTTTTGCCGTTCTGCACTCCGTATTTTATTATTTCCAATTCTTGTGGGTTGAAGGCCATATTAGTAGAATGAAGCAGGGCTGAGAACACCCTGTGATTGGTAAAGTTCGTCAAGCAAGGAAGTTTCAGCGTCATCAAAGACATTCCCACTCGCTTTTACGAGAGCGCGTTGCGCGAGTTTCTTTATACTCTCCAGTTCGTCTTTGAATGATTTTTCATCAACTTCGTATCCGTATACTTTTCCTGTGTCGTCCACCAACTGCCAACTTCCTATTTTAGTAGCCGCGCTTTGAAGAAGAATGCGCTCTTGGTCTGATAGTGCGCCGAGAGTCCCACCGCGCTCTTTTAGATTGACGAGTGTATCAATCGTCTCCTTATTTACCAACTGCTGAACACCAGCGATGAATCTAGTTCTATCTGCTTTATCAATAGCAAATGGAGTAAAACGAGCGATACCATAAGCCCCAACCGAACCCGCAAGACCACGACTATCTTTAAGGACATCAATAAGGTCAATCTTATCTTGCAAAATAGGTATCGCTGTCTGTGCGTTTTTAAGAGCAGCTTTTTCTTCCTTTATTTCTTTGTCTGTCTTTTCTCCAAGTAGACGAGTTTCCTTTTGCACCTTTGCGAGTTGAGCTTGTTTCAATAGAATATCTGCCTTTGCCGCATTTAATTCGTATTGAGCCATAGGGTCTTGCAAGTATCGTGAAGCTAGTTGTTTAGCTTCTATTGGGGTGCTTGCGTTTTGTATCTTTTCCATCAAACCAGTGTTGGTAAGACCATACTTTATGGCGAGATTGAGGGTGGAGTTTATTTCCTTTGAATCAGATTCCTGTTTTGCGATTTCTGCCTGTCGCTGTTCCTGTATCGCTTTTTGAGCATCAGCACGATTTTTCTGTGCAAGTGTAAGCGTTGGGTCTTTTGAAAGAATCTCTAGGTTCGATAACTTAGCATTTATCTCGGCTTTTATAGGGTCGTATTTCTGCGCGGTAGCCCGATCCGCAAGAGACTGCGCTGTAGTAAGATTCCCGCGAGATGCTTCAAGTAAGGAGGATACCGAAAGTGCTTGAATAGCGTTATTACGAAGTGCGGCGGTCTGAATCGGTTGGAGACCGCCAGCAGTTATTCCTCTTCCTATTGCTTCTTGTTGGAGTTGTAAGGGGATGGCAAGAGCTTCGTTTTGGAGTGTTTTGAGTCGTGCAGATAGGTCGCTCTGTGTCTTTTGGAGTTCAGGGATGCCCTGTACTTTTTCTTGTTCTGCTTGAAACCCTGCTTCACCGACTGTTTGTGTCGTTAAGCCTTGAAGTTGTGTTATCAAATCACTCTGCTGTGATTCTTGTGGAAGTGGCGCAAGTTCCGCATTAAGTCCTGCGACTGACGCGACGGGTGTGGTAGTTGGTTGTACAGGAGTAAAAGGAGTCTGCGGTGCCAAACTCTGCGCCGTAATTGCGACTCCTTCTGGAGTGCCAGACGTATACAACTTCTGCCCTGTCGGGTCTATTGTTTCTTTGTTGAGGATTTGAGAAGGCATATGTGTTTTAATAATTATATCACGCGATAAGTCCAAGTTCTTGCAATCGATCTATAATTGTGTTGATAGCCGTTCGTGCTTGACTATCTATCGTTGCACCACCTGACGGGTCTGAAATTGTTGCTGGCCTATCCACGGGAGTTGCGCCATAAAAACCAAGAAGTTGGTCAGATGCAGTAGCGATTTTCGTTCCCGTCGTTCTTCCTGTCTGTACATTCCGTCCATCGAGCAGTTGTAGATGTTTTTCAAACCTATAGCCATCTAATCTGAAAAGACCTGATATCTCCTCTTTCACTATTCGGCGTACAGTGTCCTCGTTCATATCAATATATTCGTTTCGACACCACCTCACTTTCAAACGAGAACCCAGTTACCGCTGCGCCACCTGTGGCAAGGATTTGTAAATGACATTCTTTATATTCAGGTAGCGTCGCACCTGAAGATTCTATATTTATCGCACTGTGTGAAATGGAGTTATCCGTTGTGTCGGTGAATATGGTCGTCCACGACGAATCTTCGTCTTTTTTATATTTCACTGTCACCGAACCCGCTGTCGGGAGTGGTTCATACATTACAGTTACTCCAATGAGTTTCTTTGTCCGCGACGCATCACCACCGTCATAGATAAGAGATTCGATAGTTGTATTATGAGAAAAAGTTGTAGCAGAATCGTTTGTTTTAGATAGACTGTCATTTGTTACGGTTGTTGAGTATGCGATAAACATATAATCTACCCCTGAAACTGTCGCGATATAGAATCCAGTTTGCGAATTAGGGTCAGTGTCATTGTTCGGTGTTCGGTCAATAGATAGTGCATATACCCCTTCAGAGTTTTTCCCTATCGTCCACACCCCATAATGAGTTGTGCCGTCTATCACTGCTTTCAACATAAAATACAAACGATTATTGAGAATCTGTTTGATTTGCTTTAATTCAATGGTTGAATCCGCGACAAATTCCATAATCACTTGCGCTCCCTGTATGCCAGCATATCTTTTTACAATAAGCCGTGAACCGAGTTGCATTATTCCAATCAATTCCCCTGCCATTTCTTCAAGAACGAGAAGTGTTCCCGCACCCCAGTCAATGGATTCTGAAAGTGTCGTGAGTGAAGAGTCCCTATCCCAGAGAAATACTCGTGAGTTTTGTCGTCCTGCTGTCGTTAGTGGAGCACACGCTATTGCGAGATAATTACCGTACTCGCAAATTGACGTTAAATAATAATCAGTTGGTAGAGTTAGAACAACACCGCTTGCCGTTGCGTCCCAAGTTGTCGCATCATTTTTCCTTATTATTTTATTATCTACTCCGATATAGAGACGGTCATCTTTCGAGTGCACTATGCCATTTGATACTGTGGTATGTGCAATAGATAAATCAGCATCAGCAAAAGCTACCCCTGCATTAAACTTCCAAATCCTATCCGTTTGCGCCCCATAAATATCACCTTTATAATAAACAAACAACCCTGTTTTTCTTGCAAATGCGCCAGAATCGCCATTAGCTACACCGTTCCAAGTCCCATCAGTATACGAATCTTTATAAAAAATACTTACTCTCGATGTTCCTGTTTGAACACCTAATCCATATAAACGAGAGTTCGCATAAAGAAATGCCGCAAATTCACGCGCTGGCGTATCGTTCCCTGATTCAGAAGAATTGTACGGTTTTATTTTTGATGGATAAGTGAGAATATCAGCGTTTTTTACAAGTCGTAGTCCATTCGATTTATCAGAACGGATGTCATTCTGCATCCCCCCATCAAAACGCACTATTTTTGTTGGTATGATTTGTCCCATAGTTATCGGTTGGCTACTGGGGCTATATTCATACTGGAAGACCCCCCAGTTATGCCAGAGGAATAACTTACTCTCACAGTGAAACTTGTCGCCGTAATACTTGGAATAGATACGGTCATCTGCGACCAGTTTGTTGCACTGTCTCCTGCTTGGAGAGAACAACCGACGGTAGTACCCGACGGAAGCATCGTGTCGGCCGTTTCATTGTTTTTCATAATCAGACCGCTGACACAAGATGTGCCAGAGAATAAGTTAGTGCCTATCGTGTATTTTACAGCTCCACTACTATCTCGACCTAATCCTTTTATATGCAGGATGATTGTTGTCGGTTGAAATGGGGTGGTGTAAGTATAATCCGAGGAGTAGGTAACGCTTACGGCACTACTACTCGTCGCAATAGTTGTTCCTACATACGAAGAGACTGGTGTACTTGTAGCGATGAGTTGTCCGAGGGGATTCGCTGCAACCAATGTACCTGCAGCCGTGCCAAGTCCTGTGACCCACATATTCGTCGTGGTTGCGTTCGTGCTTGAAGCTGCGGTTGCGAACAATGAGGAAAATATATGATGCCCCGTCCAAGTATAGTTCGCCGCTTGGTCTATCGCCGATGTCGTCCAAGTCGGTGGGGTTGCCGCGCCGCCTGAAGTGAGGAATTGCCCAGAATTGCCGAAACCTGATACTACCTTGAATCCGCTAGAGCTATTTCCGAGCATTACTTGATTTAATGTCGGAGAGGTCGTGCCTGTGCCGTTATAGGCTACGCCTATCACTGTGCCGTTCCATATCCCCGAAGTAATCGTTCCTAGCGTCGAAAGGTTTGCTAGCGTAGTTATAGAAGCCACTGAAGTTGTCCCGACTTCAATCGTTTTGTTTAGATTTGCGTTGTATGTTGTGGGAAAATCCGCGAGGTTATCGGTTGATGTTATTTGCGTGAATGCGCCAAATATCTGGTTCGGGAACAGGTTTTTTACAGAAAAGATATGAGCAGGTACGTTGAGAGCCGTTACAAGGAGGATTGCACTAACGACAGCTGAAATTATATAAGTCATTTTGTTTCGTTATTTATTGCTAAAGTATTCTTTGTCTCTTTTAGAATAAAAGTTCCCGGCTGTCCCCACGTTCCACCATCTCCCCACGTGCGAGTAGCGTCGGAGTTCCACTTTCCGCTAGAGGGCTTGCTCTCATTCGTTATCGTGAGAGTTGATTTATTTTCTGGTGTGAGGGTAACAGCCATAATTAAATATATAGGATACGTTTTGGAGTCATAATATCTCTGCGGTCAGGATTCCTCTTTGGGAAATGCTTTATAAAATCTTTTACGCCCGTTTCCCATTCAATCCGCAAATCGTTTACGCGATCTTTCTTGTATGACTGTGCATATTTAAGAGCCGCCCATGTTGGAAGAAGATAATGGAACATTGAAGGAAGTCCTGGCTCTTGCGTAGTGTCTGCGACCGTAAATAGGTCAGCCGTCCGAACGAAATCAATCTTTAATCCTGCGGCTAATGTTACCGATGTTGAAGTCGGAGCGGGATAGAGTCGTATCGTATCTCCCAGGATGTCATAATACGTGGGGAATCCTTTTTTAGCATTTCCGCTGCTGTCAAGTCCAAAGTATTCTTCTATCGTAAGTCCCTGTGCTTGTAAGTCGCTCTGGTCTATTTGTGTCAATAGTCGCCACTGTAAATCGGTGTCTTTAACTTTGACCCGCTTGATTTTCAAATACTCAGAGGAGAACGAATAGCTTTCTTGTCCCTCAACAAGAGTCCCTGTTCCTACAGGTAAATTGGTATAATTAGTATCATCGTATTCAAATACTCCGTCCGTGTTGATGGCAATTCCAACAAGCTTTTCTAATGCAAAATTAAACCGCCTGAAGACTCTTGCAAGAGGGTAGGAGGTAATATCCGCATCTACCAAGTCCCACGCTTCGTGTATGAGAGAGTTTTCTGTACTACCCGTGTTATAGACCTGCATAATTAAAAATTATTCATAAATAGAGTGCGGGAAAGAAACGCCACCACAGCGTATTTTCTTTCCCATACTCTATTCGTGATTTTATGGTTGTGTCCCATATCTTGCCCACTTCCGAAGAAATGGACAAAGATGAAGCACTACGCAACTGCCACATCGTAACTGAGCGCATTATGCGCGGTAGGATGGAGCAAACCAATATCTACACGCGAGTAATATGCCTGTCCCGATAGGAAGTTGTTCTCGGAACTCGCTGGGAAGTCAATCGTGTGTGCACGACCATACGTTCCACGGAGAATACCGAGTCGCTGTGTCTTCTTCACGCCAGCGAAGACGTGGTTTGCTGTGTGCTCGTTTGACCAATAGTGGTCTGCACCAAGATAGTGCAATCCTTCTACTGTGCCTTCTTTGAGAGCCTGGTCAGCGGTTGTGAAGCCGTTTGCTTGCACGAATGCTTCCAGATACTCAAAGTCAGCCGCACGCCACACGAAACCTACGCCGAACTGGTTCATCTTCGACCCACCGTTGCCTTCGCGGATTTCCCGCTTCACGCCACGGATAATGTCGTCGATGTTGGAAGCGGAAACAGTGATGTTCCCAGCCGCGCCGCCGATAGAAGCATTGTCAAAGTCAGTCCACTCGGCATGTTGCCCAAGGACAGCTCCTTCAATGTATTCATTCAGCAAAGCACCAATTCTATCGAACAGCTCTGCGGGTTTTGACCACGGAGACTGTGCGATATCGCCCCAATCCATGAAGATACCCAAATCTCGTCCGGTAGAAATCGTCAGAGTTTCTGCGGTTTCCTCGTAGAGAGTAAGGTCATGTCCAGTGCCTCGGGTAACTGTAGTTACCGAAGGTGTCGTGGACATGTAAGAAGATGAGATAACGCGCGTGTCGGTTATCGTAATATTGCACATCTCCTTAAAGGTCGTTGGATGATCTAGTCTGTCCTGAAGTACATCATCGTATGTTGTTTCATACGTGATGACGTTTACTGTGTCTGTGATAAGTTTAACTTGATTTTACGAACTCGTTAATGATAACGAAGAACTTACATCAAATTGATTAGAACCTGCTAATCACAGAAGATCAGTTATTGTCGAGCCTAATCGTTGTAGAATGTCTTTCCTCCGGTACTTGCCTTCGCCATCATCGTTCTCACAATTTTGGCGCGGGTTTTTCTATCTGGGATGTCTGCCTTGGTAGGCGGGGCACCTTTTGAAATCCAATACTCTGGTGTGAGTTTAGCTTGCGTGGTGCCAGCACTTCCGCGAACATTAGATGTTGCGAGAGCGTTAGATTTTGATGTTCGATGACGTTCAAGTTTTACCTTAAAGTCCTCATCATCAACCACTTGGTCAATCTCTACTCCCCATTTCTTAGCGGTTAAAAGAGCAAGTTCTACTTCTTCGGCATCGGAGATTCCAGCCGCACGAAGGAACGATTTTTGCAATAGACCAAATTCCTCTGGTTTGGTTTTTGTAGGAGTTTCTGTCGCGGTATCTTTGGTCTTTTTCAAGTCCTTGAGTTCTCGCTTGAGAGAGCCGAGTGTCTGATTGAGAGTTTCGTAGTCCTTTTTAGAAACTGCGATTGTCTCTGCACCCTGCTCGCCTTCTCCGTTACCTGTTTCAGTAGTAACTCCTGTTTCGGTTGTTTCCGTGTCCATAACGTTTTTGTTTTCATTAATTAACACTAATGATAGTGCAATCCAATTTTTGACGGATTGAGAACCGCGGGCTTCTTTGTGAGGGCAAGAACCAAAAACCCTTATCTAACTAATTAAATATAGTCAGAAGAGCATCTATATCGAATGATGTGGCAGTTGATGCTTGACGTATGAGTGTGATACATCCAACCTTCCCAGTGAGAAGAACTTTTGAACCAACCGCCGACGCTGAAGATGAAGCTACGACAAGATTCGTTCCAGTGCCTCCTGCAAGCGTTACAACTACACCTGCTGTCGTCGTAGCATTGCGAATACAGAACGTCTGCCTATCACCTGCCCTTGGTACAAGTGAGGGAATAGTTGAAGACGCTGGAAGCGTAAGCGTACCCCCCGCAAGAAGACCAGGCGCATAAGAAACTATTGAACCATTCGCCCAATCCCTGAATTCGTTTACTGCGACAGTAACTGACCCTTGAGATGATGTTGCCACCTGACGGCTATTTATAACACCGCCAGAGAAATTAACCTGATTAGTGAAATCGTTACCTGGGGCTACACCGAATGGCCGTTCGGGATTAACTGTTACGTTTACCACTGGCTTGAATAAGAACGAACTCACGAGAACTGCAATAACTACGAGTGCACCCGCTACAATGTTGTTTTTCATATTGTTCATATTACCTGTTAATTTTTCTTCCCCGCACGCTTTTTAGCCTTCTTTACCGCCTCTAGTTCGACCTCTACAGCTACCTCTTCCTTAATCAATGCTTTCTCCTGTGCCGCGAGTTTATCCTTTAGGCTTGGCTGGCGGGCTTCATTAAGTGTTGACATAAATAATAAGTTATTTTGTTAATCTACCGATATACGACAGTCGAGGTCGCCATATTCCCTGACCAGAGTTCCAGCAGAAGCCCAGCGTTAAACTCTGCGTCAAGGGTATACGTTCCAGCCGCAATACTGGCTGGGAATGAAGCAATGAGTACCGACGACGTTGACGTATTTCCTGTTCTCGCAAGGATATTTGTCGTGGTTGCGTTATAGAAGTTCATCACTCCTGTATTCGCTCCCATAATAACAACTGCCGATAGTGTCCCTGAACCAGTTTTGATTATTCTACCAACTGTTGTAGCCCCGAATATGTTACTTGCGGCAGAAGATGTAGCCATGTAATCATTCCCCATAATTGTGCTCGCTTCTGCCGTGAATGTCTGAGCTTGCGAACCCATTAAATAAACTACCGCTAGAACTAACGCGATAACAATTCCGTATAAAGAGGTTTTCTGTAAAGTCATATTAGTTTTTAATTAGTCCTTGTAATTTTACCATGCTTTTTCTGTCAAGTAGATTTATCCCCATGTTATAAACCTACATTCCCTGACTCTTTCGGTTCTTTTGGTTCCGTTTTGAACTTCTCTAACTCACGCCACGCGTCTTCCAACATAAGAGCCGACATTCTTTCAGCCGCGAGCATTTGCACGTCCTTCGTATCTCTCTTTTTAAGGAAGAACGCCATGAGGACTTCATATACGGAACCTGACATAGCACTGTCATATATGAAGTCCTTAACTTTATTTTTGTTTATCATACGGGGCTGGGGATCGGACTAGGAAGCACTTGTGATACTTTCTGTGGCTGCATTTGTTGCTCTTGTGCCATTTGTGGTTGCATCGTTGTGAATGTGGCGAAGTCTACGGGGGAAATGCCGCTGTACTCCATAATGTCGTTAAAGCTCTTCGCAAGACCAGGGACTGCTTGCATTGTCTGTTGAATCTGCGGATTACCTAGAACGAACTGGAAGATAGACAAGACTTTATCGGAGAGTCCGGCGAGGTCTTTCTGTTTACCAGCGATATTTATACCCATTTTAATTTCAATACCTTCCATTTCTCCTTTCAGGATTTCTAAGAGATGCTTGTTTCCTTTCTTCTTAAACGTCTCGGTTGCCAACTGCTTGTATGCGTCTATTTCTTCCTGGGTTATCAATTCACCATTCAAAATCTTATCTTTCACCATTTGATTGGTTTGATTTGTAACCAACTGTTCCGTGACCCACGATAGCTCATCCATTGAGAGTTCGGCGAGGAACTTCTTTCCTTTCAGTATTTCTTTCTTCATCTTCGGAATAATCATCTTGCGATAGATTTCCTCAATAAACTTTGCGCGTTGCCCTCGCTTGCGATCATGCGGCCCTTTCCCTTGCTGTACGGCACGTTCCTGCCCCCTGAATGTCGTTCCCGACACTTGTTCCTTGCCCATAAGCGGATCAAATGCCGCCCCAGCGAGCTGCGCGTGCTCATAGAACTCGTTTATCGCCTTATCAAGCAACTGAACATTAGCAGGGGCTACTGTAGGTACTTGGTAAATACGCTTATTATCCTCAATCGTGGTGATTTCAAGATTCTCCATATCTTGAATCCTATTCTTTTGTGTGTATGTCGGATCATCGGTATAGAGTGGAACTTTGGAGCCAGCTTCCAGCATATTCATCTTGTGAATCTCCAGGAAGTTCGTCCATATTTGTGGGTGTAGAAGTGTCTCTCCGACGCCTCTACCGAGTGCCCGTCCATATACCTTCTTTGAGGTGTGGAAAAGAATCTTATCCTCATCTTCTTCTTTTCGATACAGAATTACGCCTTGTTTATTGCTGTCTTTGTCAGTGTAGAGCGCGACTATTTCCAACTGGTAGCAGTAAGTCTCCATATCGTCATTATCTTTGAGATAATGTTCAGGAAGACTACCTCGAATGATATACACTTCCACACTCTTGCCAGTGCTCTTATTCGGTTTCCCAGGCATTCCTGCGGGTGTTTTGTTCGCGTCTGCAAGCACAATCAAATCTTCTATGGAAATAGTCGCGCCGTTCTTCTCACTACCCCAGCCATTTTTCTTCATTGCACGGAGTTTCTCTGGTGCAAAGTTTAGCTTAAATGCTATCGGCGCACCAAGAATATCCGTCTGGTCGCAGAATGCTATGGATTGGAGTTCCAACACTTCTGGTTTTGGGGTATTTGTCTCTTGAACTAGAACCCCACCAAAATCAACATCGCACTCGGTAATTTCATCAAAAAGAGTATCTAGGTTGTTTTCTTTTACATACACTTCGTCGTGGTATTTCTTTATCAGAAATGAATTAATACGACTTCCTTCGTCTTCGTAGAAGATAACGTCCTTTACCTCAATATCCTCCGACCAATAGGCGAGGTTAAGAATAGGCTCCATGATGTTCTTGAACGCACGAAGCCATTTATTCTCTCCAGTGAAAAAGATTCCATTTTTAAGATGAAAGATTATTTGGACATGATAACGAAATGACCACAACCAATTATCACCTATTTGTACTTGCTGAGTCTCAAATGCAGTTTCCTGCTCTTTGACGTAATCAACGATAGTAGAAGGCATTGCCATATCAGAAAAATAGTTGAGACGTCTGATAATTACTTATGTAGTCAATGTATTTATCCTGTTTCCTGCTGTTACACGACTTGCAAAGTGGTTGAATGTTGGAGATGTCGTTACTTCCGCATTTTGATACTGGAACGATATGGTCTTCCGTTAGTTTAATCTCTGGCTCGTATCGCTTGCAACAAAGACACATGTGGTTATAGAAATCCTTGAGCGCATCCCAGTCAGCGAGCGTGTGGGAACCGCCATTACCCAACTTCTTTATTCTTCTATTCCTGTTATACATAAGCACCCGCTCATATCCGCCCTTCCAATTCCAATGCTTTCCCCCCATTCGTGAGGCACTCATCTTTCGTCTCGTTTCTTCACTCAACTTTCTTCCACGACTCCAAGTATTCTTTCCTTTTGCGGATTCACTCATCTTTAACCTTGATTCTTTTGACGCTTTCTTTCCCAAACGAAAACTTCTCATTTTCTCTTTATGCTCTTCAGACAAGACTCTTCCCTTCGCCGCCTCGCTCATTCTTTTCCTTTGTTCTGCTGTTCTTTTCATCCCAGTCGTTTTTGCTATTCGTTTTGCAATAGTCTCCGCCGACTGTTTTCTCCCGATGTTTCCCAGATGCATTCTGGCAAGATTCATTCTAGTTGCGTAACTCATATCAAAAAAACAACATGGACACATTTTTCAAAGCTATATCTCTCTGCATCCTTGACTTGCTAAACAAACGAAATGCAGTGTTAGGCATCAACACTCGTTCTCTTGTCATCTTTCCGTTGCTTACCGAGAGTATGCACTTTCCTTTGCAGTTTCCCACATCTAGTTTTGAAATTGCCTCGGATACTGTCGTCCCTTCCGCTGCGTACTTCTTTCCCATTACTGTAGCAATGGCTGTAAACTGTGGCTTATCTGCTGACTTTTTGACTATCTTCTTAATAGTTTTTTTCATAAAATATCGTTGGCATTAAAGAAAATACGTCCATTCTTTCCTTTGAAGTCCTTCGCGGAAAAACGACTAACGACTTGCTTCCGAGGTCGACCAGCTAATTTCGCGTCCACTTCAGCTGCGATTCTTTTCTTTTCAACTAGGCACGTTGCACAATAATAATTATCTACCTCGGAATCTTCATACTGTGCACCGCATTTAATACAGTTATGTGTGTTCATTTTTGAAATTATACCACAATTTTTTGTCAAATCAGTTTATCCACACCTATCTTAATTTCACCCTTCGTTCTATTTTCGCATGAACAAGTTTCCATGCGTAGTATTGAGCAGGACTGGTAAACCCCAGCTTGCGAAGATAGTCTGCGTGATCTTTACCTTTCTTTTGACATTTCACGCACATTGCCCATTCAGACATTTCACTATGCCCGCAAATACTTCCCAATATCTCGTATGATGCTTTCTGTATCTTTTTATATACTCCAGGGTCTTTTAGGTACGCTGGTAGTCCAGTAAGAATGTTGGGCTTCGGAGTAGCGACAGCCTTTTTGATATCCTCCAGTTTGGGTTTATCTTCTTGTTCTTTCATATTGCCATGCCATGAAACGATAAAAGCATCATGTTTTTGGGTGAGATACAGGTAATGCACCTATTATTCTCCCCACTATTTATCTGCACAACAAAATGTTCACCGCCTTCACAATCATCACATACCTCTCTTTTTGAAATTATCTGCCCGTAACTCCCGTCAAATGTAGAGTACAATTTACTAACGATGAAAGCTCTCCCGTAGTGAAACATTCTGTCAGTAGGATGTGGGATCAGATATTTCCTCATAAGCCTATGTTAGTTTTCACCTTCCTCTCTTTCTGAGAGACATGCTTGCAATCATCTCTTCCTTCTACGCAACACTGTGGAATAATAATACTCCCCACGCGCGGAGCTGGTGTTGTTCCAAATACCAGGTTTACTTCTTCTTTGTTTTCGGTTTCTTCCATAGAATCCATTTTTTAGCTTCTTCTACCGTCATCATTTTACCATACATGTCCCCTGCTAGTGTCTCTGCGAGTCTTTGCAAGTTAAGTGCACGGGTGTCTCTGTTCTTGATGAATTGGCATTGCATCCAATACTGCATAGAATACGCTACTGCTTCCTGCTCGATTCTGAATACAGGATCTTCAAGATACTTCTTCCACCAACCTTCAGGGTCTTCACCTTGTTGTCGACTGTGCACTTCCTCATGTGCCATGATAGGAATATCTATCGGGCAGTTGTGAGGATTGTAGATGGTGTCTTTGTATGTGAAGACGGTGGTGTCGTTTATAGTAAACACTTTTCTAATGTCTTCGATATTAGGCGGTTGCTCAATGAGGATTTTCATAGGAAGTAAATAATGCCTGTTCCGTTGTTAAGCCTTAGCTCTGCGCCAAAAGACGTCTGAATCATCTCCGCACGAGGACAGATAGTTCGTATTTCATTCATGTTCGGCCATTCTCTACGAGGTATTAAGTCCCAATTCATACTCCAACATTAACACGCTCTCTCGGTTTATTTTGAGCAATTATATCATGCTGTTTATTGTGCATTGAGGCAACAGCATAAGACAGCGCATCCATTGAGTCGCTCCCTTCATGTTCCGGCTCGCCTTTAGGATTGCCGTCTTTGTCCTCTGCCCACCTGTAAACCTCATATCCTGCCCATACGTTTGTGCTGTGTCTCGTTACTAGAATCTTCTTAGTCGAAGTAGTCTTTATCCGGTAGCTCACACTTCCCTTTCTATTGTCGGTCGCTTCAGCTCTAATCCTATATTTTCTAAGCATCTCGATGCTTTTTGGTTCGTCAGCTCCGCAGACTACATAAACCGTCTCCCAACCTTTTGTTTTCTTTATCTCGTTGGCAACGAACTCGTCGTCTAGATTCGTTCCGTGTATAACCTCATCAATGATATAAGAGCCATTCCAGTAATATACAGCGACGACAGAAACAGGATCGGGATACCACCCCCAATCCAACCCAAATTTAACCAATCGCGCTCCTTGTGGAATTGAGTCAATAATCTGCCACCCATTGTATATTTTCCCTCGCACCTCTTCCGGTGACAATCCACGAATGACTTGCCAGTAATATGACGGATTTAAGAATTTATACGCTTCGTATCGGTCTATCGTATGCTTGTCCAAATTTACCTCATTCTCCTTGAATGTTCCACCAATGAAAATCGTATCAGTTGCTTCGGATTTTAGACTTGGAATAAAAAACCCAGGAGCTTCTGTGCTAGGAGTAAGGTTAAACCACTTCTTCAATATCCAATGATTCTTAGGTGGCGTGTTGAGTGAGAATATAATCCGTATACGCCCTTTAACAGTACGCAGCGTGTCGTCAAGCGTCCTAAACTCATTCTCTCCAATTTCTTCCGCTTCTTCTATCCAAATGAAGTTATACCCAGCCAAGGATTTGAGACGGGCCGTGAGTGAGCCGCTTGATGCTCTGAAACCATGAGCGCGGAGACTATTTTCTCCTCTCTCGATAAACATGTCATTGTCCGCAATCCTGAACTGCTCTTCGATACCTTGCTCTCTCAATCTATCCATGATTTCACCCCAACAAGAAGCGCGTATGTCTTCTCTAGTGGCACGCATTATCGCACCACGGGTATATTCTTTTGAAAGAAGTTGGGAAACAGCATAACGAGAAGCTGTGCCGGACCGCCCATTACCGCGCCCACCACAAATAACAGCATATCGCCAGTCTTTATTCTCCCATAAAGGGATATGCGATTCGTGGACTTGAAATGCTACCTTCATTTCCTAATGGAAACATCGACACCAGTTATCTTCTCACCACCTGAGGTGATATCTGTATCACTCTTCTCTCTCATATTATGATTCGCTGAAAGTACCAGCTTTGCGATAGCAGAATTATATGCACCAGATAAGCCATTATTTAGCAGCCGCTCTTGCTGTTCTATGCGAATCTTGTCTAATGCGTTGGAAAACTCTTCATGTCTTGACTCCCATTCATAAAGTGTTGTCTTATTTACTCCTATGAATAATGCAAACGTCTCTATCATCGGGAGACGAACTGTCTTATTTCCTTTGTAGTCTATTTCGTCTTTGCGAGTCTCTAGATACTCGTCTACTGAAAGGATGTATTTAGGGTCATACTTTGACGGACGACCACCCGCATGTTTAGGTTTGTTTTCCATAATCAAATTGTACCATAGGTCTATAGCCGTTCTTTACAGCACGTTGATAACCTTGTGGGGTCTCTACCCATGTTTTTCTCCACGGGTGATTCTTTGGTGGATTCTTTTTATTAAACCCCCTCGTATCTCCTCTTTTGTTTAATTTTTCCATAGTTATTTCAGATACTGCGTAGAGTTACAACTCTCACGAATTAACGCGGTAGTAAAAGTTATGCACAGGTTATCTCAGCACTATTTCTTTCGTGATTCCGTTCGCTGTCGCGGTAAGTATCGTCTCTGTATCTGTTGGGGTGAAAAGATAGTCCGCGTATCCTCCACGGCTCGTCAGACCTTCCTCACCCAGATTCGCCAAATGTTTTATAGTTCCACTCTGAGTTGTGAGAGTAGTTTGCATCCCTTTGCCGACAGGGTTCCCATCGACTATCGGGTGTATCTCTATATTCCAAGACGCGCCCATGCGTGTCTTAATTATTCGTATTTCTTTCATTGGCAATGTTTGTGGTAATTGTGCCACAGGCTGTATCGGTGCTGGTTGGTTATCCACAAGGGTAGTCGTCGGTGCTGTTTCTGTTGGAGTCGTAGTAACTGTTGTGCCGCCTAAAGCTATCACTGGTTCCTGAGTGAATGAGACGAGGAGATTAACAAAAGCATTCGCCGGAACGCCAGGGGCTTGCTGAACGACGTTTATCAGACTCTCCGCTTGTGGGACAGTGATGTTAGAGAAATTAGTTATGAGAGGGACAAAGGCACTCGCTGGGGTAGTCGGAGATGATTGAACTACAGCTATAAGACTATTTGCTTGATCTTGGGTAAGAGGAGTAGCAAACGAAACACTTGGAAGAATCAACAGACCGACAATGAGGGTTGTGATGTATTTCATGTTTATATCTTAGCATTTTTCTTCTTAAAAATCAACCTCTTCGCCTCTCTAGCGACGTGTTTCATATTTTAAACTCTGTCTTCCCATCTGGATAAAGATAACGAATCGTATTATCCGTGTATACATACACTGCAAATAAATCTATATCTCCTCTTACTTTTGTGGAATATGCCAAAGATTTTGACTGCATATTTAAATATCCAGTTCTACATTCTATTTTATAAATGGAATTTCCCTTCGATACCACCAAATCGCAAAAACACGCAGCAGACAAAGCTCGGAACACCGCATATCCTTTTTTCATTAATTCAATGGCAATTATCATCTCACTCATTGCCCCGACAGTCGCTGAGGGTAATAATTGATGATGTGCTTCCCTGCCCGTCAATCTTCTGACCCTCTTTATTTGACAATCTTCAGAACACGTCTTCTTGCTTTTCGCAGTGCCAAAAATCTCTCCGCAAACTTCACATTGGGTATTTACCTCTTCTTTGCGAATGTATACCATATAAGCCAATTATACACCTATTCACTACATTTTAAATACTCATTGGGGATAACTATAATGCACCTAAAAGAGTCATGCAGTCCATGATTGCTCTGTCCTGCGAGTAAATCCCCCTAGCTCGTTTCTCCATAGCATCATATTTTTTCTTGCCTAATTGCTTAATCTTAAAATCCCTATAATCACCTTGTTTTTCTTTTTCCCAATAATACTTATGGCATGGCATCCAACATGCTGCATCATTATTTTCTGGGTCAAATCTTGTACCCTTGTGTTGCCGTCCCCAAAAATGAGAGCAAGTTAATGGGTTGTCTGGTGATTTCAATTTGCCACATCGTTTACATTTCCCATCTCTTTCTCTTATAAATAGACTAAATTCATCATCTGCTTTCTTCAAAGACCATAGGCGAGGCTTTATACGCTTCTTTCCGCCCTTCATGCCCTTAGTCTTTTTCATCTCTTCGCTAAATAACAAGAATTACAGATCCAGCGTCCGACAGTTTTCCCCCCTTCCTTTGCAATATCAGCAAATCTTGAACCTGTTTTCATTTTAAAACACTCTTGGCACTGGAATGTCTGGAGTTTCTTCATCGCTTTCTTCATGTCTTAATAGTAGCAGATTGATTCTTGTTTTCGAGTGTTATCCACAGGCTAGGTATTGTTGTGATTGTGGGTGTTGTATGATATGGATATGCCGTCAAGTAATTCACACAAAATCGAATATTGCGTATCGCAGCGCAGCGTGGTTACTTTGACGGCAAATCTTAGTTTCTGTGCTGCGATACATAGTGTTTGATTTCTAACCGCCCGTTCTGGCGGTTTTGTGCTTTTCATAACAACAGAATACCGCTATAGGCGGCGTGTGGGACAAGCTGGGAGCACGACAATTTCTTAGCAGAATAGTACCTCAACCTCAAGCAGAGAGAACAGTCCGTTCTCTAGCCTTCAATTCACACATTGGGGTTAGGGGACGAATTGCCCTAACCTAAGCATAGACAGTGAAATACAAAACATACAGACCTAAGAAATTATTACCAAAAGTAATAAGCAATAACAAACCTAGTCAGAAACTAAGAGATACTCTATTCCAAGAGGAAGTATTTAGTTGTATTAAAAGTAATATAGCTGGTGCGAGTTATGTTTCAGAGAAGAAAGTAAATCCTAATGGCGGTGGTGCTCTTTTGAAAAAAGAAAGGAAAGAGAAAGTTCAAAATGTAAAAACACGACTTCTTGAGAAATATACTGAACAAGACATAAATAGATTTAGAAGCAAAAAGGAACGTAGACTAGAGAAACCGAAATTGAGTCCCGAAGAATGGGATTCATTGTGCTGGCTTGTCAATCAGAAATATCCAAAAGCTGGGAAATGGGAAAAAAGAAAGGCACGACTTCTCAAGCGGCGTACTAAAAATAAGAAAACTCGTAAGTTCTCTCAATACGAAACATACATAAACTCAAAGGAATGGGAACAGAGACGTAACAAGTTCTGGCAATCATACTCTAGGCGTTGTGCTATTTGCGATACGGCAAAATATATCCATCTCCACCATATGCATTATGGGAACTTTGGGAATGAGCCGGACGAGCACTTAGTACCTCTTTGCAAAGATCACCACGCAGAGTATCACAAGGAAAACGGTGTTCAGAGAGATATGATTCGCAAGACAATGGCTTTCATAGAAGACAAAAAGCAACCCCACTCCCGCCTATCCTAGTGCCTAGGGTGTGGTAAAATATGGGAAGTGGAATGTTGTCGGAGGGGTAAACGGACACTGCTTTGTACAGAGCAACCCGAGATTGCTGTAATGGCTATCCCTCGCCGAAAGTATTTCACTGCTCTTAGTCTGTATTCCCTGTGGTGAGGGAGGGGTTCCGATTTTTATTGTTTGAAAGCGTACCTATCTTCGCAATCCTTATCGTGGCAAAAGTAATTTAGTCCTGCGACGGTAAAATAAACACTATTTGCGGATATAGGAGTTTCTTGCCCGCATTCCAAACAGCGCAAACTTATCATTTCTACTTTGTCTTCTTTCATAGAGTGGTTCTTAACTGTTAAGGGTGGCTAACCTGCACGAGACACAATAAAGTCCATCAAGTCTTCTCTATCAAACTCGCCGTGGATTCGTATCGTGCCTTCAAGGTCTTCTGTTGCTGGTGGATATTCTTCTACTTCTCCGGTAACACTATTTGTACTTTTCACGAACGCGAGTTCATCAAGTCCACCTAGGAAACTGGATAACATTCTTTCTCGCATATCTTCTATTGCTTTGCTTCTTTGCATTTTGTGTACGTTACGTTGTTAAAAGCATGAATCCCCGTCCCCTTCTTCCCCGTCCTCACTAGGTCTTTTGGTTCAGAGAATCTAGCTTATTCACACTATCTATGGTCTCGTTGAGCTTCCCGATTATTCCGTCCGTTACATTCCAATACTTTCCGTACTTTTCTTCGGCGTCCTTTAGGGATTCCGCTCGTGGAAGTTTCTGTATCTCAAAAGAAGCATAATTACGTGTCTTATACAGGGGAAAACTAGCAAGTCGTAGATTATCGCGACGCATATTCTCTAAGTCTATATAGAATTTCATCGCATCGTGTTCGGCTCTTATTCTCCGCACGCGCTCAAAGTCTTCTAAGGAAAACGGATAATCACTTGGACTCATTATTGCACCGCCAATAATTGAACCGATAAGCAACCCGATAACTACGCTACAAATTATTGCTGTAATCATGTTTATTTCTTTACATAAGTTGTTAAATTGAACGCGTGAACAGCTGTCTTTCCTCTCGCCATCTCACTTTTTACTTCAGAAAGAACAGCGTAGATGTCTTTACCTTTTATCCTTGAAAGCATTTTACCTAGAGCACGTTTGTCGTTAGCTCCGATCAGTTCTGCTAGTTCTCCTACTGCGGCGCGGTATTGTACTTTAGACTTTACTGGTGTGGGTTTCCTTTGAGCGAGGAGAGAGGCGAAGGAGGATAGGGAGTTTTCAGTTTCCATACTTTATTGCCCTCATCACTTCCTCCGCAACTTGCGGGACAATCGCATTTCCAAGAGCCTTGAGTCGGGGATTTCTGTCCATCCTTCGGGGAAGCCCATCATCCACTCGACAAAGGCGGGTTGCAACTTCAAGCCAGTTTTGGTTCCACTCTCGCTGCTCTGATATGTCACGAAGTTGTCCAATGCCCATTGGTGCGCCCTCTCCCCCCTCATTACTTTCTCGTGAGTCCGTTTTGGGTCTACTGCTCCTTTCCAATCCCGTGTCGCTGGTGTCGGGAGCATCGCCGCCATCCTTATGTCGTCCTTGAGAGTCATTGAGTGCCGACTCCCTGGCTTCTGCTGTGTACTCTTGCGGTGTCCATCCGATGCGTCCGTCACTGTCGGCGTTCCTATGAGCGACAAACCAGACCCTATCTCTCCTGTGCGGCGCACCGACGGCGACAGCTGGAATAATAATCGGTTGGACTTCGTAACCAGCGGCTTCCAAGTCAGTGCAGACACGCTCGAATACCACACCTCCGCCTTGAGTAAGGAGGCCACGCACATTTTCAGCGATGACCCATAGTGGAGAAAACTCTCGTATGACTCGTAGCATCTCTGGCCAGAGGAAGCGGTCATCTTCCTCTCCGCGTCTTCGTCCAGCTTGGGAGAAAGGCTGGCAGGGGAAGCCACCTGTAAGGATAAAGACTCCACGGCCATCTTCGGTGTTGGTGCTCTGTTCCCTGCGAACTTCTCCGATTGTCTCGCCCACCACGTTGACTTCGGTGTTCCTAAAAGTGCGAATGTCTCCATAGATTTTACTGGTCGGCCAGTGCTTCTTGAGGACTTCTTGGGCGAAAGGTTCGTTGTCGCAGAAGATGTGCTCGACGTTTCCGAAGACTCTGTCTGCGGCAAGGGCGAATCCACCGATGCCAGAGAAGAGGTCAATGTGCGTGATTTTTTCATGCGTCATATCTCCTCTCCTACACTATGTTCGCCATTTGATGTTTGGGTCATAAAGGTTTCGGGTTCTTTAGAAGTTCTATCTCGCGTTTCAATTCTTCGCGGGAATCTATGAGCATTGAGTAGTTTGCATCTGCGCGGAGTTCTCCCATATTGAATGCAATATCAATCCAAGACATTATTTTTGGTTTTTGCGAGTAGCTATTATAGACTTGCGGACTGTACAAAAGAATTGAGGTTAGGTTCTCTCGCACCTCCTCGTCTTTCCTTTTGGCTAGTTCTAACTTCTGTGTCAACACAGCGTTCTCTTTGATTAGTTGTTCTTTGGTGGTTTTCATATACACAGTATACACAGATACCGCTTGCGCACAAGAGCGTTTTGTAGTAGTATGGGGATATTAAATATAAATAATAAATATGGAAGAATCAAAATATGCTGGAATTGCTGGACAGACAAATACAAATAAGAGTTCTCACCTCGAACAAGAAACTCGCGCCTTAGACAAAGAATCTGAGAATCTGAGCGCCCTTGTAAATGAACTCCATACTCGTTTGGAATTAGTGCTACGAACGCAACCAGGATCAGTTGAGAATACCGGCACTCCTGAAGAAGATCTTGTTCCGGCAGTAGATAAATTAAGAAGGATTCGTTATTCTATTAGTAATTCTGCTTATATAATAAAAAGTATTTTGTCTCGTTTGGAAGTATGAACATTAAAACAATAGCCGAAGTCGCCGCACTTGGCGGTCGCGCTTCATGGAAAGGAGTAACTAAAGAAGAGCGTTCGCGCCGGATGTCAGCTCTTGCCAAAAGACCAAGAAAGAAGCGTAAAAAGGTTGTCCACATAGCGGACTTGCGCGTTAAGAAATAGTGCGCTAGTATCTAAATCAGAGGGAAGGCAGGGACAGATTGGTAGGTTCTTTGATGGGGGAAGGTTATACGACTACTGTATAGGAAACTCGTGTCGCGCGGAGCCTAACCCCACCAGAGAATCATACGAATCTCATCCCCAGCAATAACTTTAGAATCTTGCAAAATAGATTCGCCGTCTAAAAAGAGTTATCTGCTTAGACGGGAGAAATCAAGGCTTGGGATTGCAACAGTGAGAACTGCCCAAGTAACACAAACCCATGTAGCGGAAATAGATTTCTCCCGCCTGAGTGGATAAACACACAGGACTTGTCAAATGAAAAAAGAAACAATAGAACGACTAAACTATAAAAAAGAATGGTCGAAGAATTATAGGAAGACAGATAAGTATAGAGAATACTTAGATAGAACACGAGAAGAAAGAAAGAGTGTTAGAAAAGAAAATCAAAAGAGACCCGAGGTAAGAGAACATGAGAGACTTTTGTCTGTAGAAAAAAGAAACAAGTTCCCTGAGAAAGAGTCCTCTAGAAACAAACTCAGATACGCAGTCAAGATTGGCAAGATAGAGAGACTTCCATGTGAAGTTTGTGGAAAAGAAAAAGCACAAGCACACCACGAAGACTACTCGAAACCCTTAGAAGTAAAGTGGTTGTGCGATTTACACCATAAACAAATACATTATAAACTCAGCTAATACTTTCTGTTCTTCCGATGTGTTATTAGCCGTCGGAAGAACAGAGCGACAAACACACTTATGCCACCACTCACACCCATGGAAAGCGACAACGAAATTAAAATGCCCTACGACTTTACGGAACGAGAAAACGGAGTAGACGAGGATTTAGAGGAAGAAACAATTTAACCCTACTACATGGAAACATTCCTCCCCATCGCAATCATCGCAGGATACGCTCTGTATAAGAGTCTAAAAGAAATCGCAACATGGTAACAAAAGACTTGCTCTCCGTTCCGAATAAGTGGAACAAGAAACATCGGCCATTCAATCAAAGGATGATACCGGCTCGTCTCGCAGAATTAGCAAGACAGGGAGTGTACTTCGATAGTGGAATAGTCGAACATCCTGTCATCGGAAAAGAAACTCCCATCGGTAAAGAGTTTCGAGAGATGATGAAAGACTTGGGGATTCAGACTTACTCGCCTAATAGATTCTAATATGGCAACAAAAACAATCGCATTCGGACAGGTAAAAAAATACGCCCGTGTTGCAGATCGGCTTATGGAGTTTCGCACCGCTAACCCCAATGCTCTCATAGAAACTACCCCGACAGTGCAACCAGACGGCTCTATTTTGTTCAAGGCGCGTATCTTGAAGGATAAGGCTACAGAATCATCAGGAGAGGCTACTGGACACGCTCTAGGGGAGAATAAAGGCACTAAAGCATTTGAGAAACTCGAAACTATAGCCGTTGGACGTGCTCTTGCTCTACTTGGCTATGCGGCAGACGGCGAAATCGCTTCATCGGAAGAAATGGAGGAGTTTGAGACATACAAGAAGCAAAAAGAAGAGGAAATGCTTTTCGCGGCGCAGGAGAAACTAGAGGGCTGTACTTCACTCGATGAATTGAAAACCGCATGGGCGGAAATATCAGTCGAGGCTAAGACTGCACTTGCAGACTTGAAAGAGACGATGAAAGTAAAGCTAACGAAATAAGTATGATTACGAAAACATTTGAGAATCGGGAAGATTGGCTCGCGGCTCGACGAGGAAAAATAACAGGTACTCGTGTAAAGGACTTGATAGTGAAACGCGGTACAGGAAAGAAAAAGGCGTACTACGAATTAATTGCGGAACGCCTTGCTGTAGAGCCTGACACCGAAGAAACTCCTATGGATAGGGGTACGCGCCTCGAAGCCGAGGGTGTGCAGAAGTTCATCGAGACGACTGGCAAGGAAGTTGATACTAGTCTCGTGATATGGGAACGAGATGATAATAGTTCTATCGCAATATCACCCGATGGATTCATTGGGAAAACCGAGGCAGTTGAAATGAAGTGCCTATCCTCTGCGAGTCATATTGAAGCATGGCTCACACAGGAGATTCCTGACGAATATAAAGACCAAGCCTTACAGTATTTCGTCTGTAGTGATGAGTTAGAAACTCTTTACGTCTGCTTCTACGATCCCCGTATCCCCTGTAAAGAGTTCTTTTGGATTGAAATGAATCGCGAATCAGTAAAGGATGAAGTCTCAGAATATCTGAAGTACGAGCAAGACACTCTTACAGAAATTAACAACATAGTAGCCAATCTTTCGGGATTCTGACATGAAAAAGCCAACTCAAAAGGAAAAGATACTCAAAGCCTTTCGAGATGCTGACGGAGCACCTATCAGCTCAAGGTATTTCAAGCAGACGCTCTTAATTTCAGAATGTAATGGGAGAATTAGCGAGCTGAGGGGTGAAGGGTATGAGATAGAGACACTTCCTGAAACCGATGAGTTTGGATTCGCAAGACATGTATTGAAGAGCGAGCCGAAGAAAGCTGTATATGTGTACGACCTAGTAGATGGAGTACGGAAGCCAAGACTTACATATGTCTAAGAAGCTATCCACATTCATTCTGCGAGGAAATATAAAGGACGGTGTCCTAACTTATAACGAACCCTACGCTCGCTCGATAATCAAAGGGTACGCAGATTGTAATGTCAGGATAACTATCGAGGAAGTCTCGCCTAAAAGAAGCCCACGCCAGAATCGTGCACTCTATAAATGGCTCACAATGCTCGCGGATACTCTTAATCTAGCGGGACTCGACCAACGCAAAGTGCTAAAGCCAGAAGTAGAGATACCTTGGACACAAGAAGCCGCGAAGAAGAATCTATGGGCACCGATACAGAAAGCAATGTTTGAAACCGACTCAACAGCTCGCATGACTAAACTCCAAGTAGGGGAAGTCGAGAAAGTGTTGACCAGACATCTAGCGCAGAAGTTTAGTTTTGAATCACCAGAATGGCCGCACTACAAAACCGAAGAAGAATATATTAAAGCAACAACTAGAACAGACTAATTATGGAAATCTACAACCCCCCTCGTAAAGTAATCCTTCGAGACGATCAGCCAGATAAAGAGAAATGGGCTGCTTATTTCGCAGCTCAATATCAGGCACTTGTGGACAACCCAGTTGCGTAACGCGTTACTAATGATAGAGTTAGCTTATAACCATAATAGAAAAGAAACATGAAAGGATACAAAGCGTTCGACAAAGGTCTTACTTGCAAAGGATTCCAGTATAAAAAAGGCGAAACGTATGAAGAATCCAATGCCGAAATCTGTAGGACAGGATTTCATTTTTGTGAAAATCCGCTCGATGTATTGGATTATTACGACCTAACGACAAGCGAATTTGCAGAAGTGGAAGCTGTCGGAAAGATTGATACCGATGGTACCAAGAGTGTTACTGACAAGATTAAAATAGGAGTCAAACTTGATTTGTCTGCTTTTATTAAAGCATCTATAGATTTTCTGTTTGAGAAAACAAGTCATAAGACTCTTATCGAAAAAATAAAGGCCGCCTCGGGCTACAACAGCCAGCTCGCCGCCTCGGGCTACAACAGCCAGCTCGCCGCCTCG
>CXWL01094896.1_pt1 | contig 37991 bp, 35 predicted proteins | sample 590931 | NCBI WGS metagenome assembly CXWL01 (sample SAMEA3498368, study PRJEB10139) | groundwater metagenome | biome: water well; material: biofilm material | place: Germany | collected 2015-04-27 | reverse complement strand
CTGCTGGTTCAATCAATATTTAGTTAAAAACAACAATGTTGATGAAATTCAGTCAGCGATATGCTATATAGAAAAATTTATTATTAAGAAAAATACAGCCGATTAGTAATTTTATATATAAAAACTTAAATAAATTCATACGGTTAAATATTTAAGGTGGTAAGTTCGCAGTGGTTTATTAAATTAGCATGCTTTTTGCTTTTATTAATTCATCGGTATTTATTCTTAAACGAGAGCAGGTGTATGATGAAAAATATTTTCGCTTCCATTTTTTCTAAAAAGACAAATCAAGTCAAAGAGAATAGGCCTACTTTAAAAGCCAATGAGGGTGTGCCTAAATTTATCATAAAAGAAAGTGAACCCCAGAAAAGCGATTTCGAGATAACTGAGATAAGCCTTGAAGAATATAAAAAATTTGTGTGTAATGAACGTAGAAAAACACCAAGAAAAACTAATTATCATTAGAATATACCGCCAATACTACGTTATATCCGGCCGTATGGCTGGCAAAACAGTTCTACACTAATCAAACAGTATTACCTTTTCGCCCAAAAATAAAAAACTCAAAAAATAGTCATGACTAACTAAATTTTAAATAATCCCGAGATTGTCCATTAGCCAAATTTCCGTTCGCCCTGAGCCCTTCGACCTTGCTCAGGAGAGCCTTGTCGAAGGGCAATTCATGGTTCGATGCTTCGACAAGGCCCAGCATCACCACGAACGGGGTTTTACGTATATTCTCGTCTAATGGACAATCTCGGATAATCATTTAATCCACTACCAAACTATTTTGGGTTAACTTTGCCTTCCATCTCATACATTTTATGGTCTTTCATTTCGCAACGGCCCATCATTTTATCTTTGCCAGCTTGGTGCTCTGCCTGGTCAATTTTGCCGTCATGATTAGCGTCCATCTTATCAAACATTTTTTCAACGCGCATTTTATGTGCTCCCATAAATTCTTCGCGGCTAATCACACCATCTTTGTTTGCGTCGGCATTTTGCATGCCATGCTCGGCTTGCATTTTTTTCATGCTGGCTGTATCGGCGGCATTAGCCATTTGGGCTAACCCTAATACTAGTGAAAGCATAGTTAAAACTTGTAAAATTTTCATCAAACATCCTAAAGGTAATAAAAAAGATAGTAGTACGGTAGTAGACGGTGTAATTTCTATGGAGTTCACATTTATCATTAGAATAAGTGCGAACCATTAATCTCACACGAGATTAAATTAACCAATTGTTAGCGTCCGATCATGGAGCCTTAATTGCATAAATAGTCAAATAAACTATTTTCTGCCATCATTGCTGATCATTCCTAATTTGATTATTTCAACATGGCAGATTGTTGCGAAAATAAATCCTGTGCGATTGATGCGCTAAGGGTTCGACAAAGCTTAATCCTGAAGGTCGTGCTGTGCATCAATGCTGTGATGTTCGTGATTGAACTGGTCGCGGGGATTATGGCGTGCTCAACAGCACTGCTATCTGACTCACTCGACAATCTAGGTGATGCCCTTACTTACGGCCTCAGTCTCTACGCTATTGCTAGTGCACCACGTTCAAAGGCCAAGATCGCCTTGTTTAAAGGTATTTTGATACTGATAGCAGGAATATTCGTTTTCTCTCAAGTTGTGTACCGAATCATGATTCCAATCATTCCGATTTATGAAACCATGGGGCTTGTTAGCTTATTGGCACTGTTAGCGAACGGCACATGCCTTGCACTGCTTTGGAAACATCGCGAGGAGGATATCAACATGAGTTCTGTCTGGGAGTGCTCACGTAATGACGTTGCTTCTAATATTTCAGTTTTTGTGGCGGCTGGCGGCGTTTGGTTAACGCATTCTGGCTGGCCAGATATTCTTATTGGTTTGATGCTTGCGCTATTGTTTCTAAAATCTTCTGCAAAAATTATAAGGGGAGCGATTTCTGAATTGAAGCAGCCTTGAGTGTAACCGGTGGGTGTTCAGACTAGGAAAATTTAGCCTCAAAACGATATTTATCATGCATACAAGGTAAAGGGCCCAACACTAATTTTGATACAGTTTAGTTTGTAATATAAATCGAAGTCTGATAAATTGGGCCCATGAAGTTAAACAAGATTAAATGGGTGACGTTCGCTGTTGCTATCTGCTTTGCAATTTTGCAGGTGTTGCAACCGTTTATTCATGCACATTTAGATACAGATCATCCAACTCAGCATGCAGGCTTTCATGTGAGCCTTGAACATGAAGAACTTATTAGTTTGCCCAGCGACCTGACTGATCATTCTATTTATGCGGTAACACATGCTCCGCATACTATATCAGTTGAATCGGGCATTATGCCTGCTACTGATCTGGCAATTTTAATTGATGCTGTATCATTTGTCCTGTTTTGTATTTGTTTCGTCCTCATATTCAAGTCTGTCTCAAATCTTTTCCTACAATCAACCCAAGTTCCTCACAATCTTCTAAAACGACAGCCTCCGTCTGTACGCGCACCGCCACAATTCTAATTTCATACTTTGATAACCCAGAATATGGCTTTGCCATATTCTGGGTTTTGTTTGAGCTTGTATTAGATTTCCGGAGGAGAGCAGCATCATGCAATTTCCATTATTACGCCCCCAATGCTTGCGCATAAGCATTAAAAATTTATTTATATCGCTGCTATTAATAGCCTCGTCAACTACGGTCGCAACTGCAGTTGAAGTTAAAGAAGCTGTTACTAAATTAACCTTACAAGAAGCGTTAAATCTAGCCATAAACGCTAATCCTGAAATTGCCGTTGCACTACGAGAGCGTGAGGCGATTAAAGGCATGAGGATTCAGGCTGCAGTGCGCCCCAATCCCTCGGTTTCTACTTCGATTCAAGATACGCGAAGTACGAATAGGCAAACTTATCTGCAACTCAATCAAGAAATTGAGCTTGGCAGTAAGCGGGAAGCCAGAATTGAAGCTGCTGACTCTTTTTACAGCAAAGCTAACGCTGAACTAGAAAATAAAAAAACAGAGATTCACGCCAACGTTATCACTGCCTTTTATGAGATATTGGTAGCACAAGAGCGATTGAGTTTAGCAAAGTCGTCTCTTGGAGTTGCCAACCTTGCCCTTAACGCGGCCAGCAAACGAGTAAAAGCGGGCAAGGGTTCGCCCGTAGAAGAAACCAAATCAAAAATCGCTGAATCTACGGCAAAGATTGAACTTAGTCAGGCAGGTGCTCAGTTAACAAATAGCCGTAAACGATTGGCAGCATTGTGGGGCAATGCATCGCCTGCATTCGAAAGCGCCGAGGGACAAGTCACGTATATTCCTGAAACTGTTGCCCTAACTGAGCTTTCTGCAATGTTAGAAAATGCCCCCGCCATCAAACTTGCAAAAATTGAAATTGATACTCGCGGAGCTGTCACAAAAATTGAGCGCAGCAAAGGAACGCCCAATATCACCATTAGTGCAGGCGTGGTCAATAACCAAGAACTTGATGGAAGAAATCAGGCATTACTGGGTTTATCTATACCAATTCCGCTGTTTGACCGCAACCAAGGTAATCTTCAAGAAGCGGTGAGTCGTCAGTACAAAGCACAAGATGAATTAGCGGCATTAAAAAACCAGCTTGAGGCAAATTTATCTGGTCAATATGAACGGTTAAGTGCTGCTCGACAGGCTGCTGAGTCTCTCAAGACGGAAATATTGCCGGGGGCACAAAGTGCTTTTGATGCAGCAAATAAAGGCTTTAGCGCGGGTAAATTTAATTTCCTGGACGTACTTGATGCGCAACGCACATTGGTTCAAGCCAAATCTCAATATATACAGGCACTGTCAGAAGCACATCAGGCAGTAGCTGAAATAGAACGCATTCTTGGTGATGTGATTCATCACCAATCAGAAAAGCCTCAGGAGTAAATAATGAAATCAACTATCAGTAAATACAAACAACCTCTCGCTATTATTGCCATTATCGTCATTGGAATCATTCTGGGGGCTTTTATTCTTGGAACAGAGAAACCAAAAGGCATGGAAGACGAGCACGCTGACCATGCCGAAGAAGCGATACCAGCAGTTGCTGATGAGCAACCCAAACACGGTGAAGCGAGTCACGATCATGAAAAAGACCATTTACCTTTAGCCAAAGATGCACATGAGCAGGAACACACCCCACAGGCCAAAGAAATAGCTAAAGGGCCGCATGGTGGAAAGCTATTTACGCAGGATGGCTACGATGTTGAAGTCACCATATTCGAGCAAAACGTACCGCCAGAATTCAGAGTGTATACCTATCAGGATGGTAAACCACTCTATCCTGCAACCTCTAATATCAGTATCCAATTAGAAAGATTAGGTAGCAAACCTCAACTGATTGACTTTACTAAAGAGAATGATTATCTAAAAGGTAATGCAGTGGTAGTAGAACCGCATTCATTCAAAGTAAACATCACAGCCAACCACAATAATAAAAGTTATAAGTATGATTATGAGCAAGTCGAGACCAGGGTTCATGTGACTGGCAAACAACTGACACTCAACGGTATCGAAGTGTTAACTGCAGGCCCAGCGAAGATCAAAAGTATCTTGCACTTACAAGGCGAAATTAAGCTTAATGCTGATAAAAGCGTACATATTGTGCCACGCGTAGGCGGGATTGTTGAATCTGTAGCTGCGAATGCAGGTGATAAGGTCAGCAAGGGGCAAGTGCTTGCCTCAATTTCCAGTCAGTCTATTGCTGACATGCGCAGTGATCTGCAGACAGCGCAAAAAAGAATGGGGTTAGCACGTTCCACTTTTAATCGAGAGAAGCAGCTCTGGGAAGAAAAAATATCCGCTGAGCAAGATTATTTGCAAGCGCAGCATGATTTACAAGAAGCTGAAATCAATGTTGACCGCGTACAACAAAAATTGGGTGCTGTTGGTGCCGGCTCTAGTGGTAAAGGCCAGGCGCGCTACGAGATTCGCTCACCTATTGATGGAGTGGTGACCAACAAAAATATCAGCCAAGGTCAGATCGTCAGTGAAATAGACAGTGTATTTGAAGTTGCCGACTTGTCATCTGTTTGGGCAGAAATGACGATTTATGCCAAAGATATCAACACAGTAAAAGTTGGTCAAAAAGTCACGATTAAAACCACTGCTTCTGATGCACAGGCAGTTGGTGCCATTTCTTATGTAGGCGCATTGATTGGTGAGCAATCTCGCACAGCAATGGCACGTGTTGTGCTGAATAATAGCAATAAAATCTGGCGGCCAGGCTTGCCAGTGAATATCGAATTGATTTCAGATGAAATAGAAGTACCCTTGGCAGTTTCAGTAGAAGCCATTCAGACACTAAGAGACTGGACTGTGGTGTTTGGTCGCTACGGAGAGTTCTTTGAAGCAAGACCACTGGAGTTAGGTCGTCGTGATGACAAGTATGCGGAAGTATTGCAAGGCTTGAGTACAGGTGATAAATACGCAGCAGATAATAGCTTCTTGATTAAGGCCGATATTGGTAAGGCGGGTGCCAGTCATGACCACTAAATCACTGAAATTTGATAACGCGCTTAAGGAGCAGCACCATGTTTGAGAAACTCATTCGATTTTCTATCGATCAGCGCTGGCTAATGATGCTCATCGCACTGGGAATAACCCTGCTTGGCATAATCAATTACCAAAAACTTCCTATTGACGCAGTGCCTGATATTACTAATATTCAGGTGCAGATCAATACCGCCGCCTCAGGGTATGCGCCACTAGAAATCGAACAACGCATTACCTATCCGATCGAGACGGCAATGGCGGGTTTGCCCAAGCTGGAACAAACCCGATCTGCTTCACGTTACGGTCTATCACAGGTCACGGTAGTGTTTGAGGAAGGTACTGATATTTATTTCGCTCGCCAGTTAGTAAACGAGCGCATTCAGCAAGCTAAAGAAAAATTACCCGCAGGTATCGTGCCTGAAATGGGGCCAACTTCCACGGGCTTGGGCGAAATCTTTATGTGGACGGTTGAAGCCAAGGAAGGTGCTTTAAAAGCTGATGGCACGCCTTATACCCCGTTCGATTTACGCGAGATTCAAGATTGGATCATCAAACCACAGTTGCGTAATGTGCGTGGTGTGAATGAAATCAATACGATAGGTGGTTACGTTAAACAATACCAAGTAGCGCCCTACATAGACCGTTTGGTGGCTAGAGGCTTATCCTTAAACGACTTGGCAAGCGCTTTAGAAAAAAACAACGCCAACATGGGCGCAGGCTATATTGAAAAATCTGGTGAACAATACTTAATTCGTGTGCCCGGACAAGTCAGCAATTCAGAAGATATCGGCAATATTGTTGTAGACAACAAGTTTGGTGTTCCTGTGAGGGTAAAAGATGTTGCAGATGTCATTATTGGTAGCGAATCTCGCACTGGCGCTGCGACCGAAAACGGACAAGAAATCGTCTTGGGCACAGTATTCATGCTCACAGGTGAAAATAGCCGTACCGTTTCTGCTGCAGTGGAGAAACGCCTGACACAAATCAACCAAACGCTGCCTGCGGGCATCGTTGCCAAAACCGTTTATAACCGTACTATTTTGATAGATAAAGCCATCAACACGGTAAAAACCAATCTGATGGAAGGCGCGTTATTAGTCGTTGCTGTATTGTTCATTTTTTTAGGTAATATTCGGGCGGCTATTATCACTATGTTGGTGATTCCGCTCTCAATGCTTTTCACCTTCATCGGCATGGCAACAGGCAAAGTCAGTGCAAATCTCATGAGTTTAGGTGCGCTGGATTTTGGCATCATCATTGATGGTGCAGTGGTCATTGTAGAGAATTGCATGCGGCGACTTAGCTCTGCGCAGGTAACGCTTGGTAGGCCACTCACCAAATCAGAACGCTTTGATGAAGTATTTACGGCAGCCCAAGAAGCGAGAAAGCCGCTTATTTATGGTCAGCTAATCATCATGGCAGTTTACTTGCCAATCTTTGCGCTAACTGGAATTGAAGGCAAGATGTTTCACCCGATGGCATTCACGGTGGTGATTGCACTTGTTGGCGCGATGTTGCTATCTGTAACTTTCATTCCAGCAGCCGTAGCGTTATTCATCAATTCATCTGTCAAAGAATCAGAACATATATTCATCCGTTGGATAAAAGCACGCTATCTGCCTATATTTAACTGGGCAATGTTCAACAAAGCATTGGTGCTGACAATAGCCGTCGTTTCAATTGTATTAAGCGGCTTGTTAGCTAGTCGTATGGGTAGTGAGTTTGTACCAAGCTTGAATGAGGGTGATATCGCCCTGCATGCGCTACGCATACCTGGTACGAGCCTGACACAAGCAGTAGCAATGCAAAAAGAGCTTGAACATACGATTAAGGGTTTCCCACAAGTCGAAAGAGTATTTGCCAAATTAGGTACGGCTGAAATCGCAACCGACCCAATGCCGCCAAGCGTGGCAGATAACTTTGTCATGCTCAAACCAAAGTCAGAATGGCCAAACCCCGACTTAAGTAGAAATGAGCTAATTGCACAGATGCAAAAGGCTGTGAGTGAGGTGCCTGGCAATAACTATGAGTTCACGCAACCAATACAGATGCGCTTCAACGAACTTATTTCAGGCGTTCGTAGCGATGTGGCAGTAAAAGTGTTTGGTGACGATATGCAAGTAATGAATGATGCAGCTGAAGACATCTCAAAAGTATTATCCAGTATCCAAGGGGGTGAAGACGTTAAGGTCGAGCAAACGACTGGCTTACCAATAATGACCGTTAATATTGACCGCCAAAAAATTGCCAGGCTAGGTGTGAATGTTGCAGACGTTCAAGAGGCGATTGCAATTGCCATGAATGGACGCAAGACAGGCACCTTATTCCAAGGGGATCGACGTTTTGAAATTGTAGTGCGATTACCTGATGAAGTTAGAGCCGATTTAGAGAGCTTCAAACGTTTGCCTATCAAAATAGCTAGTAAAATTGAATCACCAGTATATTTACAACTGGGTGAAGTAGCCGAGATTGATATTGCAACCGGTGCTAACCAATTCAGTCGCGAAAATGGTAAACGTAGTGTAGTGGTGACTGCCAACGTACGTGATCGCGATATAGGCTCTTTTGTAACTGAAGCGCAACAACGTATACAGCAGCAAGTAAAGATTCCAGCTGGCTACTGGGTTAACTGGGGAGGAACCTTTGAGCAATTACAATCTGCCAGCAAGCGCTTACAAATTGTAGTGCCATTGGCGCTGCTATTGGTATTCATCCTGTTATACGCTATGTTCAATAATCTTAGGGATGGTCTGATTGTATTTACGGGTATCCCCTTTGCACTAACGGGAGGTGTACTAATGTTATGGTTGCGTGATATTCCACTCTCTATTTCTGCAGGGGTTGGTTTTATCGCACTATCTGGCGTGGCCGTGCTCAATGGTTTGGTTATGATCAGCTTTATTCGTACCTTACTTGCTGAAGGTAAGCCATTAGACACAGCCATTCAAGAAGGAAGCATAAGCCGACTACGACCTATCTTGATTACCGCGCTGGTTGCCTCTTTAGGGTTTGTACCCATGGCCATCGCTACTGGTACAGGTGCAGAGGTACAGCGCCCCCTAGCTACGGTTGTGATTGGTGGTATTTGGTCATCGACAATCTTAACTTTACTAGTGCTACCAGTGCTGTATCGACTAGTCCATCAACGTAAAGATTAGTATCTCCTAGCAAATCTCATAAACCCCTATAAAATAAAGTTCACAAGCATATTTGGCAGTATTTAATCTACTAACTCTTTTCGATACCGTCTGTAATACCGCCAAAAGTGACGGTATATAAAGAAGTGATGAATAAAAAAAGCCCCGCATCTATTAACTGCGGGGCTTTTAGAGGTGTCACGATACTTTGTGACACCATGTAATGGTGGTGAAAGAGGGACTTGAACCCTCGACCCCAGGATTATGAATCCTGTGCTCTAACCAGCTGAGCTACATCACCGAGTAAACTTTTAGCAAGGGCGCAATTCTAGTGTTTTAAGCCTGGATTGTCAAAAATAGTTTGTGTTTTATACATTAAATCTCGCGAAGCTAGACATTAAACCGGAAGTGCATCACATCGCCATCTTGCACAACATACTCTTTACCCTCAAGCCGCATTTTGCCTGCTTCTTTTGAGCCTTGTTCGCCTTTGTTTTTAACGAATTCGGCATATGCTATCACTTCTGCGCGAATAAATCCGCGTTCAAAGTCTGTGTGAATCACGCCAGCGGCTTGCGGTGCTGTAGCGCCTTTTTTCACTGTCCAAGCGCGAACTTCTTGTACGCCAGCGGTAAAATAGGTCTGTAAACCTAATAAATCGTAAGCGGCGCGAATTACGCGATCTAAGCCTGGCTCATCTAAACCTAGTTCTGATAAAAATAAATTTTTATCTTCATCTTCAAGTTCTGCGATTTCAGATTCAATTTTGGCGCAAATAGCTACCACTGGCGAGTGTTCTTTTTTACCTAGATCAATCACTTTTTGCAGTAATGGATTATTTTCAAAACCTGTTTCATCTACGTTGGCAAGGTACATTACAGGTTTTACGGTAATCAGGCACAGCGGTTTAATAAGCTGTAATTCGTCATCATCTAAGCCCAGCGTACGCACGGCTTTGGCTTGATCTAAACACGGCAATACTTTTTCTAACACGGCCATTAAAGCAATGGCGTCTTTATCGCCACTTTTAGCTTTTTTGCTTTCACGGTGCATGGTTTTTTCAACCGTTTCCATGTCGGCAAGGGCCAACTCGGTGTTAATTACTTCAATGTCAGACATGGGGTCTATTTTGTTTGCGACATGGATGACATTGCCATCTTCAAAACAGCGCACTACGTGGGCAATTGCGTCTGTTTCGCGAATGTTGGCGAGGAACTTATTACCTAAGCCTTCACCCTTTGACGCACCTGCTACCAAGCCCGCAATATCTACAAACTCTACAATGGCGGGCTGAACCCGCTGCGGTTTAACAATATCAATCAGCGGTTGCATGCGCGTGTCTGGTACTTCTACAATGCCTACATTGGGCTCAATGGTGCAGAACGGGTAGTTTTCAGCTGCAATGCCAGCTTTGGTAATGGCGTTGAATAAGGTGGATTTCCCTACATTTGGTAAGCCTACAATTCCACACTTCATCTATATTCTCTATTCATTTCTTAGTATGCAATTTTAACATTGCAGTTTCAAAGTCACCACTTAGCAGGTGCGGTACTATTTGCATGCTGTTATCAATACAGTGATTGATGGCAGTTTTCTCGTCTTTTAATGGCGCTTTTAGTACAAAGTTGATGACTTCGTTACGGTCACCTGGGTGCCCGATACCTAATCGCAAACGCCAGAAGTCTTGCGTACCTAGCGCGGCCGCAATATCTTTTAGGCCATTATGCCCGCCGTTTCCGCCACCTTTTTTAAGTTTGGCCGTATTTGGCTGCAAATCTAATTCATCATGAATGACTAAAATTTGCGCAGGCAATATTTTGTAATAATTTGCCAATGCTGCAACTGATTTTCCACTTACATTCATAAAGGTAGTGGGTTTGAGTAGCCAAGTATCAGCGGTTGGGTTTAATTTGCCAGCTATACCAAAAAACTTTGCATCTAAGGCTAACTTACTATTTGTTGCGGCTGTGAGTTGATCCACCCACCAAAACCCTGCATTGTGCCGGGTAGCTTCGTATTTATCGCCCGGATTGCCAAGACCTACCAATAGTTTAATGCCGCTCATGGTTACTTTATTTTGGTCGACTATGCTCATGCTCTAAGTGTAAATAAAAAACGCGCACTTTATAACAAAAGCGCGCGTTATTTTTCACTCAAAAAACTTAAGCTGCAGGAGTTGCCGGAGTTTCTGCGGCTGCGTCATCAGAAACGCCGCCACGTGTTTTGGCAATGGCTGCCACGGCGGCGTCGTTACCATGACCTAATTGCACAAATTCAACACCTTTAGCTAATTTAATTTGTGACAAATGGACTGAGTGGCCCATTTCAAGCGCAGCTAAATCAACTTCAACGAACTCTGGCAAATCTTTAGCCAAGCAGCTTACATCTGCTTCAGTCAAGATGTGTGCCACAATGCCGCCACCTAGTTTTACACCTGGAGCAATGTCAGCATTGATAAAGTGGAAAGGTACTTTAACGTGAATTTTCTCAGTAGCACTTACACGTTGAAAATCAATGTGTTGAATGGTGTTGCGTACTGGATGCATTTGAAAGTCACGTAACAATACATTTTCTTTTTTACCAGCTAAATTGAGGCTAAGCACTGAAGCATGGAAAGCTTCATGACGAAATTGTAAAAATAACTCTTTAGCGTTAATTTCGAGTGTGATGGCTTCTTTTCCGCCACCATATACTACACCTGGAACTGTACCAGCGCGACGAAGACGGCGGCTCGCACCCGTACCTTTTACATCACGCTTTACTGCGTTAATTTCGATAGACATTTTATTACTCCTAGAATTTACTACTTGGCATTTATAGCCAGTTACTACACTAAAATCTGTTTTCCGCGACCAGAAAACAGGGTTAAAAACTTTTAAATTATCAATCCATGAACAATGAAGAAACAGAATCTTCACTACTAATTCTACGTATGGTTTCTGCCAACAATTCAGCAGCACTTAGCTGGCGAATTTTTTTACAGTTAGCCGATGCCAAGCCCAGTGGAATGGTATTGGTGACAACTAATTCATCTAATTCAGAATGTTGAATACGTTCAGCAGCACCGCCAGACAGCACAGGGTGCGTAGCGTATGCGATTACTTTTTTGGCGCCATGTTTCTTCAATGCTGCAGCAGCTTCACAAAGTGTGTTTGCAGTGTCAACCATGTCATCCATAATCACACAGGTGCGGTCAGCGACATCGCCAATGATGTTCATGACTTTTGCGACATTTGGTTTTGGGCGGCGTTTATCGATAATCGCTAAATCAGCGTTTAATTGTTTGGCTGCTGCGCGGGCGCGTACAACACCGCCTACATCAGGTGACACAACCATTAAATTATCATGGTTTTGCTTTAACAAATCTGCCAGCAAAATCGGTGTAGCATAAATATTATCTACCGGAATATCAAAAAAGCCTTGAATTTGGTCTGAGTGCAAGTCCATCGTGAGCAGGCGATTAACGCCAACTCCTGTCAACATGTTCGCCACCACTTTGGCCGTAATCGCTACGCGTGCAGAGCGTGGGCGACGATCTTGCCTGGAATAACCAAAGTAAGGAATCGCAGCCGTAATACGGCCGGCAGACGAGCGGCGAAGCGCATCTACCATGACCATGACTTCCATCAGGCTGTCATTTGTCGGGTGGCTGGTGGATTGCAACACAAAAACATCACGACCACGTACATTTTCAAGCAATTCAACCGTGGTTTCACCATCGCTGAATGTGCCAACATGTGCGCGACCAAGTTCAATGCCTAAGTGGCTGGCGACTTCTTGCGCGAGCACTGGGTTGGCATTGCCAGTAAAGACCATCATGTTGGCGCTAGACCCCATTTGATTTCCTACGTAAAACTAAAAATAAAAGCTTACTAAAAAATAAAAGCGTGTAAATCAGATAATCTACACGCTTTTAACAAATATGGCTGAGGAGGAAGGACTCGAACCTTCGGATGCTGGGATCAAAACCCAGTGCCTTAACCAGCTTGGCGACTCCCCAATAACTTAACTAGTATTGTAAATACCTTAATCAGCGTAATCGAACAGAGGGTGCTGATTTAACCCTTTTGCAACAAAACCTTGTACATCTTTGGGTGTTTTATTACATAGTTCAGTCGCAATTTTCTCGCTTGCTACCTCTAAAAAAACTGAAGCACCTGAACCGCTCATTCTTGCATCACCAAATTGTTTTAGCCATGTTAAACAAGCCAAAACTGGCGGATAGTCATTACAAACTATTTTTTCAAGATGATTTGTAAACTCAGCGTTTGTATTTCCTACTACCGAAGTACCGCCGCCCGAATTAGCCATCTCTGAAAAGCCCGACATTGTCTTAGGAATCGCATTTTTTGTCAATTGCTTATTGGCAAATATTTGCGCAGTAGATACATGCACATTGGGATTCAATACCACGTAATAAGCATCACGCAGCTTAACTGGTTGCAACTGTTCGCCTATGCCTTCGGCCCAAGCATTAGTGCCATAGATAAAAAACGGCACATCAGCGCCCAATTGCAGGCTTAGCGATAACAATTCCGTACGACTCAAGTTAAGTTGCCATAAACGGTTTAGAGCTAACAGCACGGTCGCTGCATCCGAACTGCCGCCGCCCAGGCCACCGCCCATTGGAATGTGCTTTTCAACTGCAATTTCCACACCTAGTTTACAGTGAGCATGCTGCTGTAAAAGCTTTGCCGCACGTATGCATAAATCTTGTGCTTCTGGTATTCCAGCCACATCATTCACACGCTTAATAGTGTTGGTTTGAGTGGGCTTCAGGTAAATAATATCGTAAAAATCAAGTAACCGAAAAACAGTTTGTAAAAGATGGTAACCATCTGCCCGCTGGCCAGTGATGTGCAAAAACAGATTGATTTTTGCGGGTGCTAAAAATGATTGAAAATCTTGCATAGCCTGGTATTTTAGCGCATACAGGATTTACGCGGTTTTATTAACTGCTTTAGTTTCCAAGGATGCCCCATTTTTCCACCAATAACTTCAGGTTAACTTTTTCGCTTTTAAGTATAATTTTGCTCGGTAAAAACTGGCCGTTTTGTTCTGAATAGTTTTGGTATTCAATATCCCAGCCATCTTGTTTTAAAGTGCTCAAAAAGCCTTGCTCATCCCAAGTAATCGCTTTAATAGGACTAGTGGTGGGGCGGCCGAGTGACCAGTCAGCAAGGCCTGCAAGGGGTAATTGCCAACCTAATGCGTTTTGTGTGAGTGTTTCTGCATCTGCCGCTGAAACGCTATTTCCCTTTGCGTCTTCTAACGTTACCTGACCTGTAGTTTTTTTAATGTTGGCAACTTGGCCGCCTAGCGGTGAATAAAGCGCGATGTCATCATTGGTAGTATTGTGTTGCCAATGTAAGCTACCGGAAAAGCCTTGGCCATCGGTTTGTACGCCAATACGACCTTGAAGCGTAAATTGCCCAATAGCAGCAATATGTTGTAAATGCTGTTGATATAAAGCTAGTGATGCGACATTCTCAACTGGTTTAGTAGTTGGAACGCTAACGCAGCTCTGTAGCATTACCACAAAGCTTAATAACAACAGCAAGCGCACTATAGGCATATTAAAACGCTAAGCTCAATAAAGTTAAGATTTGAATTTTTTGGTGGTGGTGAGCAATACTTCATTGTCAGGATTAGCGATTAAAGCATCACGCCAAATCTTTTTGGCTTCGTCGCGCTGACCTTTTTGCCAAAGAACTTCGCCCAAATGAGCGGCAATTTCAGGGTCTTGGTTTACTTTATACGCTTGTTGCAAATAGCCGATTGCTTTGTCTAAATTACCTTTTCGGTAGTGCGCCCAACCTAGGCTATCTAATATGTAGTGGTCATTCGGGCTGATCGTTAACGCCTTTTCAATCAACTTGACTGCTTCATCAAGCCTAATATTGCGGTCTGCAAACGAATAGCCAAGTGCGTTGTAGGCTGCTGCGAAATCAGGTTTTGCGGCAATCGTTTTGCGTAGCTCAGCTTCCATCACATCGAACTTTTGTACTCTTTCAGCAGCAAGCGCATAGTCATATACAAGTTCTGGGGTGTTGGGTAAGTTTTTAACGGCTTTATCAAGTAAATCAAACGCATCTTGATTACGTTTGGCTTTGGCTAGCAAAGAGGCTTGTGATTGAATCACAATGATTTGTTGTTCAGTATTCAAGTCTTCCAATGCATCTAACTTCTCAATAGCTTTATCAACAGATTGTGTGCGAGCGATTACATTGGCTAAGTCAAGTTGCGCTTCAATGTAATGTTGGCCTGGCTGTACTTTGTTATACCAAGAAGTTGCAACGTCATCATGATTTTGTTTTTCTGCGGTTTGAGCAAGATAAATATAAATTTGATCTGCATCCTTAAAGTCTTGCTTCAGGGCTTGCTTAAAATAACTTTCAGCGGCAACATAATCAGCAGACTGATATGACAGCAAACCAACAACTGCAGTTATCTCCGCACTATTTTTTGCCGCGCTATTTTTAGCATTTTCAAGAATGACAGGATATTCTTTTTTTGCAGCATCAAACTGCTTTTGGCTCACCAAAAGCTTCGCCATGTTGAGGCGAATTTCATTAGCTTCAGGATGTTTGTTGAGAAATTCTTGATAAAAATCTATTGCCGCTTGAGGTGACCTACCAAATAACACTTGCCCTTTAAGCAGTGCTGCTACATTCCAGCCTGGTTTGAGTGTTTCCGCCTTGTTCAGTGCTTGTAGTGCAACATCGTCCTGTTTTGCTGCCCAAGCTGACTGTGCAACTGCAAACTGTGCTTCAGCTAGCTTTGGGTAAGGTTTAGCAAGTGATTGTACTAAACGCAATACGCCTGCTTTGCCTGCACTTCGGCTCAATAAGGCATTTACATATAAAAATCCGCCCGCTCTTGTTTCTTCTTTTAACAGTAGTTTAGCCAAATAAGGTTCAGTGTCATTTAATTTGCCAGTGGCAATCAGCATTTCCGTCATGGCTTGTTGTGCTTCGGTTGAGACAGGGTCAAGCTCAGCCCAAAGTTTAACGGCAGGAATCGCCAAGCTGGATACATTGCCGTAAGCCGCAGTTTTAGCTGCACGTTCAGCTAAACGTGGGTCACGTTCTGTTTTTGCCAGATCATAAAAAATTGAACCCGACGTGGCTAAATCTCCACGTTGCCCAGCGACTTCTCCTACCAAGTATTTATAGACAAATTCTGCTGTGAGTCCATTTTCACTTGATTTAGCTGCCTTATTGGCAGTGCTGGCGGCCTTCAAGTCAGGCTTGGTCGCACAACCATTAAGACTTAATGCGCTTGCTAACATGTATGCACAAATCAGCAATGTGTAAGTGAGCGAACGGGTTTTAACTTGAGATTTAATTTGTGCTGGATGGGCAATTGAGGGCATAGGATTTTTTGTTGTAATATTTTAGTGTGTAAAAAAATTTTAATAATGGCGATAAATCAACTCTAAGATAATAAGTCATTACTTCGGTATTGTACTGTTCTGTTTCTTAGTCCGTGACAGGTGCGGCAAGTTCCTACATAATTATGAATTGACTGTAGTATGTCAATAGAAAGTGCATGTCAATAGAACTTTCCTTTAGGCAAGTTTTCAGATGAGTGCCTAAATTCTAAGAACCTGTAATTTAAGTACCTGTAATTTCAACAACGACAACCTGTATTTTAGTAACGACAACCAGTATTTTGGTAAAGACAAAGAGTGGCTATGAATAATTTTACAGTAGAAGCAATCGAGCTTACACGGCTTTATGGCGGGCGTGAAGCCGTGAGCAATGTGAGCTTTACCTTAAACAAAGGTGAAGTATTAGGCTTTTTAGGCCCCAATGGTGCTGGTAAATCTACTACCATGAAAATGCTTACAGGCAACCTTGCGCCCAGTAATGGCAGCGTAAAAATCTGCGGCATTGATATGATAGAGAATCCTAAAGAAGCCAAGGCGCTGATTGGTTACTTGCCTGAAATGCGTCCGCTATATAAAGAACTTACCGTAGATGAGTATCTAACAGTGGCGGCAAGACTGCATCGGGTGAGTGCTGGCCATATTAAAAAATCGGTAGAAGTAGCTAAAGAACGTTGTGGTTTAGGCCACATGAGTAAACGATTGATTGAAAATTTATCAAACGGCTATCAGCAACGTGTGGGCATTGCGCAAGCGATTATTCACAACCCGATGGTGGTGATTTTAGATGAACCAACCGTAGGGCTAGACCCCATTCAAATCCGTGATATTCGTGCGCTGATTCGTGAAGTTGGCGGCGAACGTAGCGTAATTATCTCTACGCATATTCTGCCAGAAGTCGAAATGGTATGTGACCGTGTACAAATTATCGATAAAGGTAAGTTGGTATTTAATGGGTCTATTGATGTACTTAAAAAACAACGTATTGGCAATAAGCTGTTGATTGGCATGCATAATCCGCCAAGTGCAGGTGAAATGTTGAAAATTGCTGGCATAATTGAAGCGGAAGCATTGCCTAACGGTTTAATGCGCGTAAGTTTTGCTGATGACGCAACGCCAGCTGAGTCTATCGTGCAAGCTGCAGTCAATAACGGTTGGGGTTTACATCAAATTGCGCCTGATCAAACCAGTTTAGAAGATGTATTCGTACAGCTGACTTATCAAGAACAACCTGCTCAAGAACAACTGGCTGTTTAAGGGATCAATCATGATTATCAACGTAGCAAGAAAAGAACTTAAAAGTATGTTTGCTTCGCCCATGGGCTGGGTGATTTTGTCATTGCTGATGTTTGCATTTGGTACATATTACTTAAATGGTGTTAACGACTATTTTGCGGTGATGTCTGGCGCTATGCGCCCCGCTGAGCGCACTGGCGTGACGCAGTTTGTAGGGCAAATGGTATTTGGTTTTGCTTCATTCATGGTGTTGTTTGCGGTGCCATTACTTTCAATGCGTTTAATTAGTGAAGAGCGTCGCAGTCAAACGCTGCCCTTCTTATTTAGTGCGCCTATTTCACTTACAGAAATAGTCTTAGGTAAATTTTTCGGACTAGTGGCGTTTTTAAGCATACTCATCGTATTTATTGCTGCTATGTTGATCACGCTCAATATTTGGGCAGATATTGACTTTGGCTTCATCATCGCCAATTCAATTGGCCTATTGTTAATGGTGGCAAGCTTCTCCGCGCTTGGTCTATATTTTTCAAGCATGACGCAACAGCCAGTGGTGGCCGCGATTTTAACTTTTATCGCTTTATTTGCTTTAATGTTTTTAGATCGCTTTTTTGCAGGTGATCCAAGCAATACACTGGCCAGCTTGTCACTCACTCGTCATTTTCAATCATTCTCCAGTGGATTGATTGATACGGCCGACATTGCCTATTTCGTCTTATTTATTGTGGCATTTTTAACCTTAACTGTACGTCGTTTAGATGCTGACCGCTTACGTGGTTAACTAATAATTTAACTTTCGTCGCTATGCTGCGTTGCCTATAAACTTAAATTATTAGAAGCACCCTTAAATTTTAGAAAAATTGGATCTAGTTTAAATGAACATCAATCGTAAATTACGTTTTCAGCTTTTAGTACAAAACAGTTTTTTTGTCGTGCTATTTTTAATGCTCATCATTTTGCTTGGCTATTTAGCCAGCCAATATCGGTTTGCAAAAGACATTACGCAAGCCAACCGCAATATTCTCACGCAAGGTAGCGTTAACGTACTCAAGCAAATGAAAGAACCTGTGAATATCACGGTATTTGCTACCAAAGACGATGCATCAGGTGGTGATAATTTTCGTAAGGGGATGATTGATTTTGTAGCGCGCTATCAACGCGAAAAAAAGAATGTCAATTTAAAGTTTATAAACCCGTCTGTAGAGCCAAAACTTGCGCAAGATGCTGGTATTAAAGAAGATGGCGAAGTTATCGTTGAGTACCAAAAGCGTGTTGAACATATTACGCCGCCTATCGCAGAGCAAGAGATGACCAACCTGTTAGTCAGACTGTCTCGCACCAATCAACAAGCGGTGATGTATTTAGATGGTCATGGCGAACGCAATCTCATCGGGGTTAAAAATCACGATATTGGCGAATTTGGTAAGCAATTAGAGGCAAAAGGCTTTAAGTTTGCCAACCCAGATTTAACCATTGCACAGGCAGTGCCTGGCAATGGCGCCATGTTAGTGATTGCAAGTCCGCAAGTGGATATAAGCGATGTTGAAGCTAAAAAAATCAAAACTTACTTAGAATCAGGCGGTAATTTACTTTGGCTACTAGATGACGACAATCTTCGCGGCCTTAAAGACGTTGCCGAGTATTTAGGTTTGCAAGTATCGCCTGGTATCGCCATGGACATGGCGTCAGCCCAATATGGTGCAGATGCCCGCGTATCGTTCGCGAGTCTTTATGGCGAACATGCCATTACCACTAACTTTATGTTGCGTACATTGTTCCCAGAGGCGCATCAGGTCAGTGCGCAAGGCACAGATGAAAATGGTTGGAAAGTCAGTAATTTGGTAGAAGTGGCGCCCAATGGTTGGTTGTTATCAGAAAAGTTGGCCAAAGATGCAAAACCAGTATTTAACGAGAAAAAAGATAAACGCGGCCCTATCAACATTGGCGTTGCGCTAGAGCGTACTTACGGCAAGAAGGGCCAGCGTATTGTGGTAATGGGTAATGCTAACTTTTTATCCAATACTTTTATTACCAACGGCGGCAATTTGGATTTAGGCGTGAATATGGTGAACTGGCTAGCAGGCGACGACAAACTCATCACCATTCAACCCATGCCGTTAAAAGACATCAATATGACCATTCCAGATACTGATACAGGTCGAGTAATAGCCTGGACAGTGTTTCATGGCTTTCAGTATTTTATTCCGCTAGGCATGATGATTGCGGGCTTTTATTTATGGTGGAAACGTAGAAAAGCGTAGGGGTAATTGTAGATCCGCCCTTCGACGAGCCTAGGGAGCACCGTCTCCCGCGCCCGTCGAAGGGCAACAAGATTCGAGTTTAATTTTTGTTTTTATTTTATAAGGTGTACATGAAAAAACGCTGGTTACTTAATTTGGTGATGTTGTGTGTGGTGGCAGGTTTAGTCGCATTTTTATATTTGCGACCTAAGCAAGCCGTAGAGCAAGATAACACCTACGAGATATCAACTTATAAACTTGCAGAATTTAACGCCATTAGTGTGGAGTTTCCAACTAAAGCTGCGGTTACTTTTGAAAAAGTAAATGGCTTCTGGCGCTTAACAGCACCCCATCAGGCACGGGCAGACCAAGCGTCAGTACAGCGTATTTTATCCATTATCGCCGCCAAAACTAAAGATAAAATAGTCAGCACTGATTTAGAGAAATTTGGGCTTAATAACCCTTCAGTAAAACTTAAGCTATTTAGAAACAAGAACAATGTTGAAGAGTTTTTATTTGGTACGTACAGCCCAGTCAAGGATGAGCAGTACATAGGCCACAAAAACGCAATCTATCTGGTATCTAATGTTTATGCCGAAGCGGCATCTACCCAAATAATAGAGCTTATAGACAAAGCACCATTAAAACCCACCGAAAAAGTGGCAGGATTTGATTTTAGCCATCTGGAGCAATGGGAAGAATCAAGGTTGCACGTGGATATTGTAGATGGTAAGTGGAAAGCTTCAATCGCTACAGCCAAGCCGCAACAAAATGAGCTTAATGAGTGGCTAGATTACTCATGGGTACACACAGCGGCTAAATCAGTAGAGTTTTATACGCCAGATCGTAAAACCACTTACCCGTCATTTGAAGTGAAATTGGCGGATGGCAGCAAAGTCCATTTTGATAAAATTCAAGAGTCGCCAGATTTGTTATTAGGTCGTCCTGATGAAGGCTTGATTTATAACTTCCCATCGGATGCAGGGTTTACCATGCTGAATCCTCCCATCAACCTGCCTAGTAAGTAGCGTTTACTCAGGCTTATGCCAGAACTCCCAGAGGTAGAAACCACGCGCTGTGGGCTTTTGCCTCTTGTAGGCAAGGTCGTTAAATCAGTCACTGTTCGCTACCCCATGCTGCGCTGGCCAATTCCGCAGCATCTACCTCAAACATTACCCAATCAAACGCTGCATGGTCTTACGCGCCGAGCAAAATACATTCTGTGTGAGTTTGACACTGGCGTTTTGCTAGTACACCTAGGCATGTCAGGCCGCATTCAATTGCTGGATTGCAATTATCCGCCAGAAAAGCACGACCACTTAGATATTGTATTTAACTCAGATATTCAGTTTATTAGCGGTCAAGTGATGCGGCTACGCGACCCGCGCCGCTTTGGTGCGGTGTTGTGGCTGGATAACAAAAATAATGACCATGTGCTATTAAATAGACTTGGCCCAGAGCCGCTAGAAGACAGCTTTAACGCCAATTATTTACACAAAGCCTTGAGTAATAAAACACTCGCCATTAAAAAAGCTATTATGGATGGTCATGTAGTGGTTGGTGTGGGTAATATCTACGCATCAGAATCGCTATTTCGTGCCCGCATTCATCCTGAAACATCAGCTAACAAGCTCACAATTAAACGTTGTGAAAAGTTAGCTATAGAAATCAAAAGCACATTACAAGATGCCTTAGCCGCAGGTGGTAGTAGCTTGAGAGATTTTTTTGGTGCGGATGGTAACCCAGGCTATTTTCAGCAAGAGTACTTTGTGTATGGGCGTACAGGCGAGCCGTGTAAAGTTTGTGCCAAGCCGATTAAATGTATCCGCTTAGGGCAGCGCTCTACGTTTTATTGTGAGCATTGCCAAAAGCGTTAGTTATCATTGAGTTTGTTGATGAAGCAAAGTGGAATCAGGAGGTTGCGCTGTTACTAGCGCAACAAGAAATAGCACACCGTTTACAAAAACCAGTACATCAACAAGCTCGACAGTTGGAGCAATACTAACAATACAACAGCCACCGTGAGTCTTTTTTGCCAACGCGCTTGTTTTTCTTGCGTTTGAATTAACGCTTCAATGACTTGCCGTATAGGCGCATCTTGTTCAGCACGGGTTTGTTGGGTTAAAAATTGATGTACCAAGCGTGGCATTTGTGGCAGATTCTTTGCCATGTAAGGCAGTTCTTTTTTAAGCGTTTTTGCGATGCTGCGCCAACCCACCTGCTCGCTCATCCAGCGTTTTAGAAATGGCTTGGCAGTTTGCCACAGATCAATATTGGGGTCTAAATCACGGCCTAAGCCTTCGATATTCAACAAGGTTTTTTGCAGCATGACTAACTGCGGCTGTATCACTACGCCAAATCTACGTGACATTTGAAATAAACTTAATAACGTACGGCCAAAAGAAATATCTTTGAGTGGCTTATCAAAAATAGGCTCACAAATGGCGCGCACTGCGGTTTCTAAAGCTTCAACATTGGTGTCTTTTGGTACCCAGCCGGATTCAATATGCGCCATCGCGACATCACGGTAATCACGGTTAAAAAAAGCTAAAAAATTACGTGCAAGATAATATTTGTCAGTGTCTGTTAGCGTGCCCATAATGCCGAAATCGAGCGCAATATAACGGCCTGCATATTCTCCCTCTGTCGCTACCTGTATATTGCCAGGGTGCATATCAGCATGAAAAAAGCCATCTCTAAACACTTGGGTAAAAAATATTTCCACGCCATCATGGGCTAATTTTGGAATGTCGATTCCCTTGGCTCGAAGCACGTCAATTTTACTGACCGGTGTACCAACCATGCGCTGCATTACCATAACTTGCTCGCGACACCAGTCCCAATAAACTTCCGGGACAAGCAAGTTTTTATCGGGGAAATTTTCTGCCAATCGTGCGCAGTTGGCTGCTTCTAAGGTTAAATCCAGCTCACTATGTGTATGCTCTGCAAATTCCGCGACTACTTCACGCGGTTTCAGGCGTTTGATTTCGGTTGATAAAAGTTGCAATAGCCAAGCTGCGGTATCCAACAACTCTAAATCATGTTTAATCACTCTTGCAATGCCTGGGCGCAGCACTTTAACTGCAACTGGCGTGCCATCTAACAGGTGCGCAAAATGGACTTGTGCGACGGAAGCGCTGGCAATGGCAGTTTGTTCAAAGTCTGAAAAGACTTGATTCGGCGGTAAGTTAAATGCTTGTTGTATCGTGCTTTCAACCTCTGTGTATGCAAAGGGCGGTACCTGGTCTTGTAATTTGGCCAACTCATCAGCAATATCAAGCGGAATTAAATCGCGCCGAGTGGAGAGCATTTGCCCAAATTTAACAAAAATTGGGCCTAGTGCTTCCAGCGCTAATCTAAGTCTTGCGCCACGTGCTTGGTTCTTGTTCCGCCAAAACAATAAGCAGTTGATTACGCCTTGTAATGGTTTTAACTTGGTATGACTTAGAATGAATTCATCCAAGCCAAAACGTAGTGCGATGTAAATGATGTAAAAAAGCCGAAAAATGCGCATAAATTTAGTGAGTGCTATCTACAGCATTGCTGTTTAAGTCAGGGTTTTGGGTATATTTTTGGTTAAGTCTTTGTGTGAGTTTTGCCAGTTTTTTTTCAAACCGTGCTACATCGGCACGCAAGGTATCGACTTGCGTATTGAATTCTTCTACATGGCGTTTTTTTGCAATCATCGGTTTTTCTTCTTGCCAATATTCACTTAACATTTCTGCGAGATTGATGCTGGTTTCTTTAACAGATTTAGTCGCATCTCGAGCAAATGTACCAATTTTATTGGCGGGAATATCGCCAACTAACCTGCTTAAATCATCTTCATAATCCCAGCGCATGTTAGCAAATACTTTGGCTAATTCTGCTGCCAAATGGGTATCGCCCTCAATATTAATCTGCATTTTCGCAGCGTCATCTTTAGCGATTAAACGTAATAATAGGCTAGGCGGGATAGTGACTGTTGCATCGGCAATATTGGTTTCTCCCGCTATCGCTAAACCGCCATTTTCTAAAATGATTAAACTTGTAGACATAAATCCAACATTAAACTGCACAGACTTCGCTGCAAAAGGCTGCAGCATTGCATTTGCCCAGCTGTTTTGAGAAATAAGATGCTGCAATAAACGTGTAGTAAGCGCCTTTAACATAGAAGTCTCATCAAGTTTTATAGCCTTTATGTAGAGCCACTACGCCAGCAGCAAGATTGTAGTAATCTACTCTACTCAAACCCGCGTCTGTCATCATTTGTTTTAGTGTTTCCTGATCAGGATGCATGCGAATCGACTCAGCGAGATATTGATAACTTTCTGAATCTTTAGCGAGTAATTTACCCATAAATGGCAATAACTTAAAAGAATAGGCATCATAGATTTTAGATAGCGGTTGCCATACTTTTGAGAACTCCAGCACTAATAATCTGCCACCCACTTTGAGCACGCGCTGCATTTCGGCTAAGGCCAGGTCTTTATGCGTCATATTGCGCAAACCAAATGCCACAATCACACAGTCAAAATAGTTATCAGGGAAGGGTAGTTTTTCTGCATCGCATTGCAATGCAGGTACATTTAAACCAGCGTCTAGCATGCGGTCGCGTCCAACGCCCAGCATAGACGCGTTAATGTCAGTCAGTATCACCAGACCGTCAGCACCCACTTTTTGCGCGAATAATCTTGATAAATCGCCGCTGCCGCCCGCAACATCTAATACTTTATCACCATGGCTAACGCCGCTGATTTCAACTGCAAAACGTTTCCAACCTCGATGTAGCCCAGCAGACATTACATCGTTCATGAGGTCGTACTTGCTGGCGACAGAATGAAAAACCTCACCGACTTTTTTTGCTTTGTCAGCTTCGGTTACTGTTTTAAAACCAAAATGAGTATTGTGTTCAGTGGTCATAGTATTATTTTCTCTAAACTTGTTCTTTCCGACACTTAAATTATTTCTGCGCTTAATATTATTTACGTTTCAGGCCAGCCGCGCTTAATTTGCCTAAATATTCTAGCCAGAGTGCTTCGTAATTTCGTCCTAAATCATACAAGTAATCCCAAGAATATAAACCAGTATCATGGCCATCTGAGAATACAAGCTTGATTGCATAATTACCAACAGGCTCTATCGCGGTGATATTCACATCTTCTTTACCAAGCTGAAGCACTTCTTGCCCATGGCCATGACCGCGCACCTCGGCCGATGGCGAATACACACGCAGAAACTCGCAAGACAACTTGCATTCGGTGTTGTTATCAAATTTTATTTCTAACAATCGCGATGTTTGGTGCAGCCGAATGTCAACCGGACGCGGTGAGTTTTGGGTTAGGCCGCTCATAATATGTCGATACTTTTAAAGCTAAGATGATAACAGAATGGCATAATTTACTGATGTTACAACAGCGCTCCGATTACCATAAAAACCGTTTATCATGAAAATCAAGCCGCTCGTCTGAATTTTATTTGAAATACATTTAATAGTTAACTGATTTAGTTGATTATTCTCGCAATAATGCTAAAGTTCTAGCAAGTAAAAAGCGGTTAAGGGTTGTTATGGCTGAAAATAAATTAGCTCATCAATTTGCAGCATATACTGAATGGCGAAAAGCCTTGGTAGATACGATATGTGACTATCGTAGCTGGTTGAACGAGCAAGAACTGAATGATGCGCAAATTGATCAACGTATACAGCAACTTCTTGAAAGGTTGCGCGAAGATAAGCTTAATGTAGCTTTTGTAGCCGAGTTTTCTCGAGGCAAATCAGAGCTTATCAATGCCATTTTCTTTGCGGGCTACGGAAAGCGCTTGCTGCCATCTAGCGCTGGCCGCACCACCATGTGCCCTACGGAGTTACTGTACGACAAAACCAAGCCAAGCTCAATCATGCTACTGCCGATTGAAACGCGGCTGTCTGATGCCACTACTACAGAGTATAAGCGCTATCCCGATGAGTGGAAAACGGTTGCGTTTGACATAGACTCAAATGAAGATATGGTTAATGCATTCAAGGAGGTCAGTAATACTAAGGCCGTGTCTGTATTAGATGCTGAAAAATACGGCTTATTTGATCCCAACAGTGCGGATGATGCGCTCAGTATCAACAAAGAGGGCACTATTGATGTTCCGTGTTGGCGTTATGCAATAATTAATTTCCCACATCCGCTACTTGAGCAGGGGTTGGTGATATTAGATACACCAGGCCTGAATGCGATTGGTACCGAACCGGAATTAACTCTAAATATGTTACCCAATGCGCATGCAGTGCTATTTATATTAGCTGCTGATACTGGTGTGACCAAGTCGGAGATTGACGTTTGGCGTCAATATATTAGTGGTACACGTTGGAAACAAAAGGGCCGTTTGGCGGTGCTGAATAAAATAGATGGTCTTTGGGACGAGCTAAAAAACGAAAAAGACATTCAAACAGAACTTACCAAACAAATCAAAACCAGTGCTGAATTACTTGGTTTGGAAACCAATCAAATATTCCCAATTTCAGCACAAAAGGCCTTGCTGGCTAAAGTCAACAATGATGAAGCTTTGCTTGTAAAGAGTCGTATATTAGAGTTAGAAAAAGCATTGTCAGACGAACTCATTCCGTCTAAAAAAGAAATCGTTCGCGATAATACGCAAAATGAAATTGAAGATTTAATTTCTAATTCACACCTGATTTTAGATGCACGTTTGTCAGGTATTAATGATCAGTTAGTTGAGTTGCGCGGTTTACGTGGTAAAAATGAAGACGTTGTTGAACACATGATGAATAAGGTCAAAGTAGATAAAGAGAACTTTGAAAAGGGCTTGCAACGCTTTCAGGCCTTAAGGAGTATTTTTTCTCAACATACCAATCGTTTATTTACTTTATTGGGTATGGAGGCGCTGAAATCACACGTGCATACAACGCGTGAAACTATGATTGAGGCTAGTTTTACCAAAACGATTCGTTTGGCGATGGATAATTTTTTCAGCGAGTTGAAGAGTCGTTTAATTTCATCAGATATGCAAATTGATGAAATCAAAAAAATGATGGATGTGATGTATGAGAAATTTTATAAAGAACATGGGCTTCGTAAGTCAGAACCACCACCCTTTTCAACATTGCGTTACCAAAAAGAATTAGCAAAGTTAGAGCGCGCTTATAAAGAACAATTTAATACGACCTTTAACATGATCGCCAATGAAAAAATGACACTGACCAGCAAGTTCTTTGAAACTTTGGCTAGTCGGGTGATCCATGTGTTTGAAGTGGCAAATCGAGATATTGAAAATTGGCTTAAGGCAGTCATCGCTCCGATGGAATCTCAGGTGCGTGAGCATCAGTTGCAATTGCGTCGTCGCTTAGAAAGTATTAAGCGCATCTATAAAGCGACGGATACTTTAGAAGACCGTATTTTGGAGCTGGAAGCGATAGAAAAAAGTATTCAGGCACAGATCGATGATTTAAAAGTATTGCGTATGCACATGAAGAATGCACTGGCATATGAGGCAGAAAAAGATGCAATAGCAGCATAAATATTTATGTTCTTTTGCAATAAAAAAGGCTGCATTTAAACTGCAGCCTTTTTTATTGCGCATGAATTTAATTTCTACCTACTTAATCAGAAGCGACTGTCATACGCTCAATCAAGATAGAACCCACTTGTTTTGAACCTTGTACTAACACATCACTACCAATCGCAACAATCATTTTAAGCATATCTGCCATATTGCTGGCAATGGTAATTTCTTCAACCGGGTGTTTAATCACGCCATTCTCAACCCAAAAACCAGCAGCGCCTCTTGAGTAGTCACCAGTCACCATGTTAATTCCGCTACCCAATAACTCAGTCACTAACAAACCAGTTCCCATTTGCTTCAATAGCCCAGCAAAGTCATACGCACCAGATTGCACAATTAAATTATGATTACCACCCGCATTGCCTGTAGTTTGCATGCCTAATTTACGGGCTGAATAACTTGCCAGCACGTAGCCTTGTAGTACGCCATCCTTTACTAATTGCCGTGGGTGTGTTGCCACGCCCTCATTGTCAAATGGGCTGCTCGCCAAGCCCTTTTTAAGATGCGGTTCTTCATAGATATTCAATAGCGGCGACGCAACTTGTTTACCCAAACTATCTAACAAGAACGAAGATTTACGGTATAAATTGCCGCCTGAAATTGCACTTACTAAACTAGAGACTAAACCACTGGCCAATGGTGCTTCAAATAAGACAGGCACTTGGCAGGTTTTAATTTTCTTGGCATTTAAACGCCGTACCGTGCGCTCACCCGCTATTCTTCCAATATCAGCGGCTGCTTGCAAATCCTCGGCTGCACGCGCTGTGCTATACCAATAATCACGCTGCATACTAGCTTCAGATTCTGCAATCACTGAGCAACTAATACCATGCCTTGAGCTAGGGTAACCTCCTGTAAAACCGTGGCTATTACTGTACGCAAAATATCCTGAACTTGCTGAAACACTCGCGCCTTCAGAGTTGGTGATACGAGTATCCACATTTAAGGCGGCGGCTTCACACTCTTTTGCAATGACAATCGCTTCATCTACAGAAATATCCCAAGGATGATGCAGATCTAAATCCAGAGTGTCTGTTACCATTAAATTGGCGTCTGCCAAACCGCAAAACTCATCTTTTGCGGTATATTTAGCAATATTACAAGCAGCCGCAACCGTATCTTTTATGGCTTGCGGACTTAAGTCAGAAGTACTGGCATGGCCTTTTTGTTGCCCAAAATATACGGTAACCGACATCCCCTTATCGCGGTTGTATTCTATGTTTTCTACTTCGTTCAAACGCACCGACACGTTTTGCCCTATGCTTAAACTTAGTTCAGCCTCTGCTGCACTAGCGCCAAGGTTTTTTGCCACTTTAAGCACGTCTTCCGACATTTGCTTAATCTCATCTAAAGAATAACTAAACCGTAAATCTGCCATAACTCTTTCTGCTATCTTCGCTAGAATAAAAATGCACGCTAAAAACTAAACTCCAAGGCTGTTATAATACCGCAACATGAAACCTAAAAAGACAAACTCGGGCATTGATTTCAGTCATGATGCGAATTTAGCCTCTAAAATAAATGCTGAAGAGCCTATTAGCAAAACGCAGCTCAAGGCTGAAGCTGATGAACAGCAAGCACTAGGTGTGCGGCTCACAGAGCTGCCTAAGGACAAATTGCTTAAGTTGGATTTACCAGACGCAGTACTCACCGCTGTGCTTGAAACTAAAAAAATTACCGCCAATGGCGCAATTAGGCGCCATCGCCAATACTTAGGCCGATTGATGCGTGAAATTGACAACACACCTATCTTGGAACAACTGGCGCGTTGGGATGGCAAACATACCGCCGAAAATGCCTATTTTCATAGCTTAGAACGCTGGCGTGATCGCATGATTGCAGACAGCAATGTGCTTTCAGAATTTATTGCGCTTTATCCACAAACAGATAGTCAGCAATTGCGAACCCTTGTGCGTAACGCGCATAAAGAACTCATTGCAAACAAGCCGCCTAAAAGTAGCCGTGAGATTTTCAAGTTGCTACGCGAGATTACCCAAGCTTCACAGGAAAACAGTGACGCAGACTCAAACTACACACCAACTGACGGGTTGGACAATAACAATTAGCAAAACCATATTAGTGAAACCATAATGGAACACTCCCCCGCTATTCTCCACGCCAAAGAACTACTGTTTTTGCTCGGCATTATTTTGGGCGTTGGCACGCTTACCGGCTTTATTGCCCGGCTGCTAAAGGTGCCCGATGTCGTCATGTTTCTACTTGCTGGCATGGCACTAGGCGTTGCAGGGCTTGGTATGATAGACGTTAAAGTGGATTCCACATTGAACCAGCTACTACTCATTTTTGGCTCCTGCTATATTTTGTTTGATGGCGGGGCGAGTGTGCGCCTAAATGTACTTAAAAGTGTGTGGCCGACCTTACTATCTCTCGCCACCGTTGGCGTACTTATCAGTTCGGTGATTACCGCCATTGCCGCCCAATACTTTCTCCATTTGCCATTTATTTTCGCAATGCTATTGGGCGCAGTGATTGCCTCTACCGACCCTGCCACCTTAGTACCGGTATTCCGCCAAGTGAAAGTGCGTGCAAAAGTCGCGCAAACAGTGATGAGTGAATCCGCATTTAACGATGCCATGGGTGCAATTTTAACGTTTGCAATATTAGGCGTGGCAGTATCAAGTGGTGACTTTTCTATTAGCAAAAATTTAATCTCGCTATTACACCAATCACTATTAGGCTTGATTGGTGGAGCAATACTGGGTTATCTAGCAGCCTTACTGATTGCGCACGAAAAATACGGCTTTTTGGCAGAATACGCACCCGTTGTGACACTGATGTCAGTAGCGGCGGCTTATTTAAGTGTAGATAACCTGCACGCCAGCGGCTTTATGGCGGTATTTGTATTTGGCATAGTATTAGGCAATAAAGATTTGCTTGGCTTTAAGATGGGTGAAGGTGAAGAAAGTAAACTAGAAGATTTTATCCTTACCACTTCACTTATCATGCGCATTTTTATTTTTGTATTACTAGGCTCACAAGTAAATTTTGCACTGCTGCAACAATACTTTTGGGGCGCGCTAGGCGTAGTGTTTGTTTTTATAATGATAGGCAGGCCAGCGGTGGTATTTGCCTGCGCATTGCCTAATCGGCGCGCTCAATGGACGCTTAAAGAGCTATTATTTATGTGCTGGACACGAGAAACAGGTGTGATCCCAGGCGCACTGGCTGGTATGTTAGTCGGCATGAAAGTGCCTCATAGTGACGTGATTGCCTCGGTGACTTTTATGGCGATTCTACTGACCATTTTATTGCAGGCCACCACCACTAAATGGCTTGCTCATAAGTTAGGTTTATTGGAAAAGTAACTTAACCATGACGACTACCATTAAAATTGGTTTGATTTCAATCAGCGACCGCGCAAGCAGCGGTGTGTATGAAGACCTGGGCATTCCGACACTCAAAAATTGGCTTGATAGTGCACTCATTACGCCATCACAACTTGTTGCGCGGCTGATTGCAGATGAGCAAACTGAGATTGAATCCACCCTCATTGATTTAGTAGATTATGAAGGCTGCAGCTTGATTTTAACTACCGGTGGTACAGGCCCAGCATTGCGCGATGTAACACCAGAAGCAACGCTCGCTATTGCAGACAAAGAAATGCCGGGCTTTGGCGAACAAATGCGCCAAATAAGCTTAAATTTTGTACCTACGGCTATTTTATCCAGGCAAGTCGCGGTGATACGCAAACAATGTTTAATCATCAACTTACCCGGTCAACCAAAGGCTATTGCACAAACGCTTGAAGGCTTAAAAGACGAAGCTGGCAACACTAAAGTACACGGGATTTTCGCCGCTGTGCCGTATTGTTTAGACCTAATTGGTGCTCCCTACATTGAAACAGCTGAAACCATTGTAAAAGCTTTTAGACCAAAGTCTGCCATCAAATCCCCAGCTTAAATCATATGTCAGAATTCGATTTAATTCGTCAGCACTTCACTCGTGCAACACGCCAAACCAATTTGAGCGTGGGTGACGATGCCGCTTTAATTTCCGCATCAGAAGGCATGGAGCTAGCTGTTTCAGTAGACATGCTGGTAGCGGGCACTCACTTTTTCTTAGATGCCGACCCGTATAAATTAGGTTGGAAATCACTCGCAGCCAATGTGTCAGACATGGCAGCTATGGGTGCGAGCCCAAAATGGGCAACGTTGGCCATTGCCTTGCCAGAAGTGAATGAGCCGTGGCTAACTGAATTTTCGCGAGGTTTCTTTGCCTGCGCAAATACGTTTAACGTAGATTTAATCGGCGGCGACACTACGCGCGGACCATTAAATATTAGTGTGCAAATCATGGGTGAAATACCAATCGGCCAAGCGATTAAACGAAGTGGTGCCAAAGTAGGTGATGAAGTTTGGGTGTCAGGACATCTGGGTGATGCGGCCTTAGCCTTGGCACATATGCAAGGCAAATTAACATTGCCAGAAGATGCTTTAGCAAGCTGCGCAAAGGCATTACACACACCACAACCACGCGCTGCTTTAGGATTGGCGTTACGCGGACTTGCTAATAGCGCAATTGATATTTCAGATGGATTATTGGCTGATTTAGGGCATATTCTAGAATGCTCAAACGTGGGCGCTACTCTACAATTAAAAAATATCCCATACTCTGCACTTATACGAGCGTCGCCCCACCGCGAAGATGCTACTACATTACTCGATAGAAACTTATTAAAAATGGTGTTGGCTGGTGGCGATGATTATGAACTGTGCTTTACCGCTCCGGCTGAAAAACATGCTGAAATTGCTATGCTGAGTAAAACGCTCAATTTAACCTTAAGCGCTATAGGGCAAATTACAAGCAGCACTGGCTTAATTGTGCGTGGTGTTGATGATGAAATTTTAGATTTTAAGGAATCTGGTTTTGACCATTTTAGCTAAACCACCCAATTTACAGTTTTTATTACAGCATCCAGCGCATCTTTTTGGCCTGGGATTCGGTAGTGGCCTCGTCAAAAAAGCCCCCGGCACATTTGGTACGCTGGTTGGCTTACCACTGTTTTGGCTAATTTCTGTATATACCTTATCAACTCAGCTTGTGATGATTGTTGCACTATTTTTAATCGGTATTTATTTTTGCGATGCTACCGGCAAAGCGCTGGGCATAGCCGACCACGGCAGCATTGTATGGGATGAAATTGTCGCCATGATGCTAGTGCTTACTTTCACGCCTAATCAATGGCAATGGTGGCTAACTGCATTCTTGTTGTTTCGGCTATTTGATATCTGGAAACCGTATCCGATACGACAATTTGATGCAAAACTCAAAAATGGTTTTGGCGTAATGTTCGATGATTTACTCGCCGCCATTTACGCGATTATCAGCTTGAAAGCTTTGCTATGGATAATCACACATGGATGATGAAGCGCCTTTAAATTTAGCAAGTCGGCTAGGCGAGACGCTTAAAGCGCGAGGCTTAACACTTGCTTTAGCCGAATCTTGCACGGGTGGCATGGCGTCACAATTTGTTACCGCAATCGCTGGCAGCTCTGCATGGTTTGACCGTGGCTTTGTGGCCTATAGTAACCAAGCCAAAATAGAGATGCTTGGTGTATCAAGCCAAACACTTGAACGCTTTGGTGCGGTGAGTGAACAAACCGCAACTGAAATGGCGCTGGGTGCCCTAAAAAACAGCCAGGCGCAGATTTCTGGCAGCATTACGGGGATTGCCGGACCTGATGGAGGCACTGAGGACAAGCCTGTTGGCACCGTTTTTTTTGCTTGGACTGGACTAGATATACCGCCAACAACAATGGCCTTTACATTCAAAGGCAACCGCCAGGAAATCCGCCAACAAGCTGCCATCACGATGATGGCAGGGCTTATCGACAGATTAAACCGTTAATAAAGTTAAATTTGCACTAAATTAGTGATGGCCTTCGTGGCGATCATGGCCGCCACGATTCCGACCGCCATGCCCCCACCCATGGTGCTCGCGACCTTCGTGTCCCCAACCTCTGTAATGATTACGGTATCCACCATCATAATATCTATACGAAACTAATGGCTGATAATACACTTGGGGCGCAGACCTATAATAAACAATCGGTTCGCTATAATAGACAACTGGTGGCGCTGCATAATAAACTACGGGCGGCGCGTAACCATAACCACCAATATTGATACCTAAGCTAAATGAATCACGGGCATAGACGGTTGATACCGACGTGGTACCAATCGCTAACGCCAAAATTGTAGAATGAAATATTTTCATCATTACCTCCGTACAAAAAATCTATACTGCGTATGTTCAAAACGCGCTGGATTCATAACCGTTGACCTGATGAATAAGCCATAGTTCAGTTCTTTTACACACAAATACCCCTGCATGACAGCCTGTTTCACTTACGTTAAACCGCAAATTATGGAATAATTAGCAGTCAGATTAAGCACTTCAAAATAAAGGTAAAAAACCCCATGGATGACAATAAAAACAAAGCACTTGCCGCAGCACTCGCACAGATTGAAAAACAGTTTGGCAAGGGTTCTATCATGCGTATGGGTGATGGCAGTATTGGTGAAGACATTCAATCGGTTTCTACTGGTTCGTTAGGGCTTGATATTGCCCTGGGCATTGGTGGCTTGCCGCGTGGCCGTGTGGTAGAGATTTACGGCCCTGAGTCATCAGGTAAAACCACGCTCACGCTTTCAGTCATCGCGCAAATGCAAAAAGTAGGTGGCGTTGCTGCATTTATTGATGCCGAGCATGCGCTAGACCCACAATACGCCGCAAAATTAGGTGTTAATGTGCCAGATTTACTAATCTCACAGCCTGATACTGGCGAGCAAGCGTTAGAAATTGTTGATATGTTAGTACGCTCAGGCTCTGTTGATATTGTGGTAGTTGACTCAGTAGCAGCGCTCACGCCGCGTGCTGAAATTGAAGGCGAAATGGGCGACAGCCACATGGGCTTGCAGGCACGCTTAATGAGCCAAGCTTTGCGTAAACTCACAGGTAACATTAAACGCACCAATACGTTGGTGATATTTATTAACCAAATTCGTATGAAAATCGGTGTGATGTTTGGCAACCCTGAAACCACTACTGGTGGGAATGCACTCAAGTTCTACGCCTCAGTTCGATTGGACATTCGCCGTACTGGTGCCATCAAAAAAGGTGATGAAGTAATAGGTAGTGAAACCCGCGTAAAAGTCATTAAAAACAAAGTAGCGCCTCCATTCAAACAAGCAGAGTTTGATATTTTGTATGGCGAAGGAATTTCACGCGAAGGTGAAATTATTGAGCTTGGCGCTAATTTGAAACTGGTTGAAAAAGCTGGCGCCTGGTACAGCTACAATGGTGAAAAAATTGGCCAGGGTAAAGACAATGCACGCGAATACTTACGTTCACATCCTGAAATAGCTAATGAGATTGATGCAAAAATCCGCGCCAATATGAAGTCCTTAAATGAAGCCATGCCGGCAGTACGCGCTGAAGAAGATTAAGTAAGAGATTAAGCAATCGAATTTCAACCAAAAAGTTTGCGGCAACGTGCGCTTGATTACCNNGCGCTGTGGCCGAAGTAAAGGTAAGCGAGCTTGATCGCGCGCGTGAAGTGTGTCGCAAAAAATATAAGACCAGCCCGACAAGCCGCGAAGATTGGGCGAAACAAGCAAGATTTTTGCAAAGCCGGGGGTTTGGCTTTGACGTAATTAAAAAAGTACTGAACGAACAGACCAACGATAACTAAACAATGACAATTAAACTAAGCAGCAATCCATCAAGCAACGAAATTCGCCAGGCGTTTCTCGACTTTTTCGCCTCTAAAAGCCATCAAATCGTGGCTTCTAGCTCACTTGTGCCGCATGGCGACCCTACTCTGTTATTCACCAACGCGGGTATGAACCAGTTCAAGGATGTGTTTTTGGGCTTTGATAAACGCCCTTACACCCGCGCAACCTCTAGCCAAAAATGTGTACGTGCAGGCGGCAAACATAATGACCTTGAAAATGTAGGTTATACCGCTCGTCACCATACTTTTTTTGAGATGCTGGGTAACTTTAGTTTTGGAGATTACTTCAAACAAGATGCCATAGCCTACGCTTGGGAACTGCTCACCGAAGTATTCAAGCTGCCAAAAGACAAGCTCACCGTTACCGTATATGCCGATGACGATGAGGCTTACGACATTTGGCACAAATCCATAGGTGTTCCAGCTGACCGTATCATCCGCATAGGTGACAACAAAGGTGCGCGTTACGCATCGGACAATTTCTGGATGATGGGTGACACCGGTCCGTGCGGCCCATGCACTGAAATATTCTACGACCACGGCGACCACCATTTTGGTGGGCCTCCTGGCAGCCCTGACGAAGATGGCGACCGTTTCATTGAAATTTGGAACAACGTATTCATGCAGTTTAACCGCGATGAAGCGGGAGTAATGCACCCGCTGCCAAAGCCTTCTGTCGATACTGGCATGGGTTTAGAGCGTATTGCAGCCGTACTGCAGCACGTGCATGCCAATTACGAGATTGATATATTTCAAGGATTAATTGCAGCAGCCGCACGTGAAACCAAAACAACCGACTTAACCAGCCCCAGCCTAAAAGTACTAGCTGACCATATCCGCGCTTGTTCATTCTTAATTGCCGATGGTGTGATTCCAGGTAACGAAGGTCGTGGTTACGTGCTGCGCCGCATCATTCGCCGAGCCATTCGTCATGGTTACAAGTTAGGCAGCAGAACTGCATTCTTTTATAAAATGGTGGCAGATTTAGTACGGGAAATGGGTGATGCTTACCCTGAACTCAAAGCCGAACAAACGCGCATTACTAATATTCTTAAAAACGAAGAAAATCGCTTTTTCGAGACAATTGAAAACGGCATGACGATTTTGGAAAGCGAGCTTGCCAATACCAAAGATATTTTCAATGGAGAGACAGCCTTTAAACTGCATGATACATACGGCTTTCCACTTGATTTAACAGCAGACATCTGCCGCGAGCGCACTGTAACTGTGGATAGTGTTGCATTTGATGCCGCGATGACACGTCAAAAAGAACAGGCTCGCTCGGCAGGCAAATTCAAAATGGCAGCAAACCTTGAATACAGCGGCACAAGCACTGATTTCAAAGGCTATGACACATTAGAAACCACCGCCAAAGTCTTAGCCCTCTACAAAGATAGTATGACAGTAAACCAGTTGTCTGAAGGTGAGCAAGGCATCATCGTACTGGACAATACGCCCTTCTATGCCGAATCTGGCGGCCAGATTGGCGATAATGGGATGCTGAAAAGCGAAAACGGAATATTCGCCGTGGAAGATACGCAGAAAATCCAAGCTGCGGTATTTGGTCATCACGGCATACTCAAAACAGGCACATTAAATGTAGGCGATGCCGTGAAAACCAATGTGGATATGGCTTCCAGAGCCAGTACTATGCGAAACCACTCTGCCACGCACTTGATGCACAAAGCTTTACGCGAAGTATTAGGTGAACATGTACAACAAAAAGGTAGCCTAGTTGATACCGAGAAAACCCGTTTCGATTTTGTGCATAACGCCCCGATGACGGATGCTGAAATTGCACAAGTTGAGCAAATCGTTAATGCTGAAGTTTTAGCCAATGCCGCAACACAAGCGCGCGTGATGGATATTGAATCTGCACAAAAAACCGGCGCAATGATGTTGTTTGGCGAAAAATATGGTGATGAAGTACGTGTGCTGGATATTGGCAGCTCACGTGAGTTATGCGGTGGGACTCATGTTGCAAGAACAGGTGACATTGGGCTGTTCAAAATTATCGGCGAATCTGGCGTGGCAGCTGGTGTACGCCGCTTAGAAGCGACAACTGGTAACGGTGCATTGAAACTGATTAAAGTACAACAAGCTTTAATTGACCAATTATCTAGCACGCTCAGAGCACCTGCACATGAGTTGGCCAATAAAGTTGCACAATTAGCTGACCATGCTAAATCTCTAGAAAAAGAATTAGCGCGTTTGAAATCAAAACTTGCCTCATCACAAGGTGATGATTTAGTATCGCAAGCCGTTGATATTTCAGGCGTGAAAATACTGGCCGTAACGCTAGATAGCGCCAATGCAGAAACTCTGCGCGAAACTATGGACAAGCTGAAAGACAAACTAAAGTCTGCCGCCATTGTCCTGGCAAGCGTAAATGACGGCAAAGTAAGCTTGGCCGCAGGCGTGACGGCTGATTTAACTGCCAAAATCAAGGCAGGTGAATTAGTCAACTTTGTTGCACAACAAGTAGGTGGCAAAGGTGGCGGCAAACCTGACATGGCCATGGCGGGCGGCACGGATGCCAGCCAATTGCCAAAAGCACTAGCAAGCATTGAGAATTGGGTAAAGGAAAAACTCATTTAGCCACAGATAAGCACATATAAACACTGACAGTTCTATTGCTTAGTGTTTAATGGTTTTGAAGTGATTTTTAATATAGCTATATTTATCACAATTACATACATAATTTTAAGTTTTTATCTGTGTGTATCTGCGTTCATCTGTGGCTTAAATTTAAGACTTTATTATGGCATTAATCGTACAAAAATATGGTGGAACTTCAGTCGCTAATCCAGAGCGAATCCGTAATGTGGCACGCCGCGTGGCGCGCTATAAGGCAATGGGACATCAAATTGTGGTAGTGGTCTCTGCCATGTCTGGTGAAACAAACAAACTTATCACCCTAGCCAAAGAGCTCATGGCAGAGCCGGACCCGCGTGAGTTGGACATGATAGTCTCGACTGGCGAGCAAGTAACCATTGGCATGACAGCCCTCGCTTTAATTGAGCTTGGCATCAAGGCCAAGAGCTATACAGGCGCGCAGGTTAAAATTTTAACTGACAATGCACACACCAAAGCACGCATTATTAACATAGACCAACACAACATCAAGGCAGACTTGGACGCTGGCTATGTGTGCGTGGTGGCTGGCTTTCAAGGCGTAGATGAAAACG
>CXWL01033415.1_pt1 | contig 38010 bp, 32 predicted proteins | sample 590931 | NCBI WGS metagenome assembly CXWL01 (sample SAMEA3498368, study PRJEB10139) | groundwater metagenome | biome: water well; material: biofilm material | place: Germany | collected 2015-04-27 | reverse complement strand
CACTATCCTCTGGCCCGTCAAGCCACGGCAGCATCGCGGCGCGCGCTTCGGGTGCCAGTGGTGTTGTCGCCTGATAGTCGAGATAGATCATTGGAGTTCAATACGCTGAAGGTTGTAGTTGAGAATGAATCGCAAAAGTTGCACTTTGCGCTGTCCCCCTCTATAGCGCCGCACATCATGCGGTCACAATGGCTAAGCAATCAGTGTAGTTAAGAGAGAGTCATTATGCCCGACGTTATTTTCACCGGACCAGAAGGGCGCCTTGAGGGACGGTTCAGCCCACCGCCGCGCCCGCGCGCACCGGTTGCGATGATCCTGCACCCGCACCCACAGGGCGGCGGCACGATGAATGATCGCATCACACAGGCACTATACAAAACCTTTGTGCGGCGCGGATTCGCGACGCTGCGGTTCAATTTTCGCGGTGTTGGCCGCAGCCAAGGCGTGTTCGACAACGGCATCGGCGAACTCAGCGACGCGGCATCGGCGCTCGATTGGGTGCAATCCATCCACCCCGAAGCACAGACAACCTGGATAGCGGGATTCAGTTTTGGCGCGTGGATTGGCATGCAATTGCTGATGCGCCGCCCCGAAATACGCGGCTTCATTTCGGTGGCACCGCCCGCCAACATGTATGACTTCACTTTCCTGGCGCCGTGCCCATCGTCGGGCATCATCGTCAACGGTTTGGGCGACGAGATTGTGACGTCGGCGTCGGTGGTCAAACTGGTCGAAAAATTGCGCACACAGCGCGGCATCACCGTCCATCACGACGAAATCCCGCGCGCCAACCATTTCTTTGAACATGAGCTCGATTCGCTGATGAAATCGGTCGATAATTATCTCGACATGCGTCTGTCGCCCGATTCGCCGATCAAATAGCCGCTGCGGGCCACGAATTACCCAGCGAAATGGGCCGCCACGGCGATGGCTAGCGGCACGACCGAGCCGCAAAGCGTATGGAGTATCAAACTCATTGCCGAACAATGCGCGCGCATCCTTGCCAAATCGTAAATATTGGGTCCGCTTGCGGATTTTGTCCGCAGACCCTAATGGCGAGCCATGCGTATCGCCATCGCCTCTGACCACGCCGCCTTTGCGTTGAAAGCCGCACTGGCCGCGTGGCTGCGCGAGCTTGGCCATGACGTCACCGACCTTGGCCCCCACGACGAGAAACGCGTCGATTACCCCGATTTTGGCTATGCGCTGGCCAGTCACATCGCGTCGGGCGGGTCCGAACGCGGCATCGCCCTATGTGGATCGGGTATCGGCATTTCGATTGCGGTCAATCGTAACCCCGCGTGCCGCTGCGCCTTGGTATCGGACCCCTATTCAGCCGCATTGGCACGCGAGCATAATGACGCCAATGTGCTCGCGATGGGCGCTCGACTGATCGGCATCGACATGGCCAAGGCGTGCATCACCGCGTTTCTTGATACACCGTTCGGCGGCGGCCGCCACGCCGGGCGCGTCGATAAACTCTCTCACCCCCGCTAGGAAACCTGCCATGACGACAACCCTTGCCAGCACTCTTGAACGCCCCGCCATTCGCTCCGCCGGTTTCTTTACCGATAGCGTCGCCGATGTGGATAGCGCGGTCGCCGATGCCATCGCCGCCGAGATGGACCGCGAGCAATATCAGATTGAGCTGATTGCTTCGGAAAATATCGTGTCGAAAGCGGTGCTGGAGGCACAAGGGTCAGTGCTGACTAACAAATATGCCGAGGGTTACCCGGGCCGCCGCTACTATCAGGGTTGCGCACCATCCGACGTCGTCGAAACATTGGCTATCGACCGCGCCAAGACATTGTTCGATTGCGAATTTGCCAATGTGCAGCCCCATAGCGGCGCGCAGGCCAATGGCGCGGTGATGCTGGCGCTGTTAAAACCCGGTGCGACTATCCTAGGCATGAGCCTCGATGCCGGTGGGCACCTGACCCACGGGGCAGCGCCCGCAATGTCGGGCAAATGGTTCAACGCGGTGCAATATGGCGTCCGCGATGACGATCATACCGTCGATTTTGAACAGGTTGAGCGATTGGCGCGTGAACATCGCCCGCAACTCATCATCGCTGGAGGCTCCGCTTACCCGCGCATCCTCGACTTTGCACGGTTCCGTGCCATCGCTGATGATGTCGGCGCATTGTTGATGGTCGATATGGCGCATTTTGCTGGGCTGGTTGCGGCGGGCGTCCACCCGTCGCCTTTGCCGCACGCGCATGTGGTGACGACAACGACGCACAAGACATTGCGCGGCCCACGCGGCGGCATGATCCTGACCAATGATGCGGCACTGGCCAAGCGGATCAACTCCGCCGTCTTCCCTGGCCTGCAAGGCGGGCCATTGATGCACGTCATCGCCGCCAAGGCGGTGGCGTTTGGCGAGGCGCTGCGCCCAGAGTTCCGCGACTATGCCAAGGCGGTCGTCACCAATGCGCAAGCGCTCGCCTCACGGTTACAAGCACGCGGGTCGAACTTGGTCGCGGGCGGCACCGACACCCATTTGGCGTTGGTTGACCTGACCCCACTTGGCATCACCGGACGCGACGCCGATGAAGCGCTGGAGCGTGCCGGCATCACCTGTAACAAAAACGGCATACCGAACGATCCCCTGCCCCCCGTCAAGACCAGCGGCATCCGCGTCGGTTCGCCAGCGGGCACGACACGCGGGTTCGGCGTGGCGGAGTTTGAAGAAATCGGTGACATGGTCGCCGATGTGCTCGACGCCTTGTCAGTCAAGGGCGAGCATGGCGACGCCGCAGTGGAGGCCGATGTTCGCACGCGCGTCAGGACGCTGTGTGAGCGCTTCCCAATATATGCTGGCTAAACGCTCTGGTGTATGATAGTGATAATACGGCAAGGGCTTTTGGAGAGTATCATGTCGAAGAAAACCACCGAAAAAGCGCATAACGAAGGCTCTGAGTTCACGCGCGAAGGCACGACATCGAACGGCGGTGCATCAACACTCGACCAGATCACCGAGTTTGCCGACAAGACGATCGAAGAAGTGACGCGGATGAGCAAAGAAGCCTTTACCAGCGACAATGCGCCTAAACTTGCGGCGGGCGCAGCTGTCGGCGGTGTGGCGGCATTGTTTTTGCCGTTCATCAGTCTGCCACTGGGCGCACTTGCGGGCCTAGGCTATGTCGCCTATCGCGAGGCGAACAAGGGCGACTAACCGGATGAGATGTGCATGAAATGCCCCTCCTGTGGCCATGAGGATAGTCAGGTAAAGGATAGTCGCCCCACCGAAGACGGGGCGGCTATTCGTCGTCGGCGACAGTGCGAGGGGTGCGGCGCGCGCTTCACCACATTTGAGCGCATTCAATTGCGCGAAGTGACCGTCATCAAATCGAGCGGGCAGCGCGAGATATTTGATCGTGATAAATTACTGCGCTCTGTCATCATTGCCTGCCGCAAACGCCCGCTCGACACGGCAGCCATCGACCAGTTGGTTTCCGGCGTCCAGCGGCAGATTGAGATTCAAAGCGACGGCGAAGTCGCAACCGACGAGATTGGTGCCAAGGTGCTCGACGCTCTGAAACAGATCGACAGCGTCGCCTATATCCGCTTTGCCAGTGTTTACCGCGATTTTGCTGAGGCGCGTGATTTTGAAGAGTTTGCGGCGAGCGTCCGCGAACTAGGCGGGGAATGAACGCCCCGCCCCCCGTCATCATATTGGTGCGGCCGCAATTGGGTGAAAATATCGGCAAGGCAGCGCGCGCCATGCTCAATTTCGGGCTGACCGAGCTGCGGCTGGTCGCCCCGCGCGATGGCTGGCCTAACCCCAGCGCTGGCCCAGCAGCATCAGGTGCGGATATTGTGCTCGCCAATGCACAAGTGTTTGACACACTGGCCGGGGCGGTAGCGGACTGCACCCAAGTGATCGCCACCACGGTGCGGCGACGCGACCTCATCAAACCCGTGGTTGGCCCCGATGGCGCGGCGGCCCTGATCCGCAGCGAGGCTGGTCGCACGGCATATGTGTTCGGACCCGAACGGTCGGGGCTCGACAGCGATGATGCCGCCATCGCCAGCGCGATTATGACGGTGCCGATCAACCCGGAGTTCGGATCGCTCAACCTGGCGCAGGCAGTGATTCTAGCGGCCTATGAATGGTCAAAGGGTGAGAGCCTGTCGCAACCGTCGGTGGTCGATCTGGACCCGCCCGCGCCGCAAGCCGATCTTGACGGCCTGATCGGCACGGTGAACGAGATGCTGGTGACGGCCGACTATTTCCGCCCACCAGAGCGCAAGCAAGTGACACTGCGCGCGCTACGCACCCTGTTCACCAAACCGCGTTGGAGCACCAAGGAAGTGCAGATGATGCGCGGGGTATTGCGCGCCGTCAAAGGCGGGCGGCGCCAGCCTTAGGGGTAGCCCTAATCCCGTGTCGCGTCCCAAATGTCGAACTCATAGGCGATAGACTGTTCGACCAGCGCTTCCCACACCGCCGCAAGCCGCTCGCCCGGCAGACCAGCAGCGACCGCGTGGGCGGCGACATTGGTGATGACTTGGGCCTTGCGCACTTCGTCGCGCACCACATCGCGCGACGGCTTTATCCGCGCAGCAGCGCGCATATAGCCAAAGCGCCGCGCCAATAGCTGCACCAGCGCCACATCGGTCGCATCGACGCCTGCGCGGACATCCTGCATCGTCTGGCACTGTTCAGGGATAAGTATTGGTTCGCTCATGCTCGCGCTCCATAACGCTTTGCCAGCAATAGTCGAGAGGGCAGGCTACAGCTTGACTTTCCGCCCTCCCCCCTCTAACCGCGCCCACTTCCACATGGACCCCGCACTCCGGTGAAGCGGCGGTCGTGTCAGGCATGTTTGGCTTGGCAGGTGGTGTCCGGACTTGGGTGATGCGCAATAGTGCGTAATCGCCGAACACGATGGAGTGACATATGTCAAAGCGTCAAAGCGCCAAGCACAAACTCGACCGCCGCATGGGCGAGAATATCTGGGGCCGCCCCAAATCCCCCGTAAACCGCCGCGAATATGGCCCCGGCCAGCACGGCCAACGCCGCAAGAGCAAGGTTTCCGATTTCGGTATCCAGCTGCGCGCCAAGCAGAAGCTTAAGGGCTATTATGGCGACGTGACCGAAAAGCAGTTCAAGCGCGCCTATTTCGAAGCCGCACGGCAAAAGGGCGACACATCGCAGAACCTGATTGGTCTGTTGGAGCGCCGCCTCGACGCGCTGGTTTACCGCGCCAAATTCACCCCGACCATCTTTGCCGCCCGCCAGCTGGTCAGCCACGGCCATGTCCTCGTCAACGGCGTTCGCTGCAACGTCGCGTCGCGCCAGATCAAGCCCGGCGATGTTGTCACGCTTGGCAAAAAAGCACAGGAAATGGCGCTGGTTGCCGAAGCACAGGCGCTGCCCGAACGCGACCTGCCCGATTATATCGCGGTTGACGGCACCAAGGTTACGTTCACGCGCGTGCCGACGCTCGACGAAGTGCCCTATCCGGTGAAGATGGAGCCCAATCTGGTTGTCGAGTTTTACTCGCGCTAAAAGGCCATTCTATTCGCGCTAATTACTAACAAGTTTCGCGCCACTCGGCCTTCGGGCCGCTTGGCGAGATGAAAGGGCTGGATCCGACGGGATCCGGCCCTTTTGCTTTGCGCAGACGGTCAACAAGGTCGTGAAGGGTGCGCCAAGAGCGAGGCTGCGGTGTTGGCATTTGCTGTATTATTCGCATAGGGCGGTTGACACGAAACAGGGGGTAAAACAACGGTCGCCTGCGGGTTACAGAGGTGTGGTGTCAACTTAATACAGTGATACACTTCTCCGATCACGCTTGTCATTGCGAGGAGGGCATTGGCCCGACGAAGCAATCCAGTCTTGGCCGCATCTGGATTGCTTCGCTTCGCTCGCAATGACGAAGAAGAGAGTTCACACAAAGACGCAAAGGTGCAAAGAGAACCCACCCCCAACCCCTCCCTTATGAGGGAGGGGGATTAAGGTGTGCTATCCTGCTCCCCTCCCCCTTGTGGGGAGGGGCTGGGGTGGGGGTTCGACGATATAAAAGAGCCATGGCCTGCGAAGACCCGCGCGCATCATACCATGGCAAACAGGCTGTAGGAAAGCGGTGTTAATGCGGCAGGAAAGCCGTGATCCGCCGCAACATGTCGGTGCGTGCTTCGCTGGTGCCCAGATTATGCGCAAGCTCGGGATATTCAATCAGTTCAACGCTGCGCCCAGCCTGTTGCAATTCGCGGCGCATGGTGCGTGATTGTTCGATATTGACATTGGTGTCGAGTGTGCCGTGGAACATCAGCACCGGCACGGCGATGGTCGCAGCATTGCGCGCGGGTGAGCCCTGTTCGATATGCGCCCCGCTGCCGATAAAGTCACGGTTGATCCGCCCGGTGACATAGCCGCTTTCCTCGCGTTTCAATTGCGCCAGATCGGTCACAGGCGCGATGGCGACAATCGAGCGAAACAAATCGGGCGCGAGCACGCCCGATTGCAACGCCGCATAGCCGCCATAAGACCAGCCGACGATCGACAGCTTGCTGGCGTCCGCCCCTTGCGCAGAGACCAGCCAGCGCCCGGCATCGGTGACATCGCCAATTGCGGTGCGCCATGATTGAAAACCATTATTCTGATACCAAGCATCGCCATAGCCCGACGACCCCCGAAAATTGGGTTGCAGCACGGCATAGCCTTGGTTCGCGAAATATTGCACCATCCAGTCGAACCCCCACTCGTCGCGCGCCGACGGGCCGCCATGCGGCATGACGATGGCAGGAAGCCCGCGCGCATCGCTCCGCCCCGGTGGCAGCGTCAGATAGCCGGGGATCATCGTGCCATCTGCAGCGGGGTAAGTGATCGGCTGAACGCTGGAAAGCGTCAGCCCCTCCAACTGCGGTCGTTCGTCGAGCAATGGCCGTAATTGCCGCGTTGCGGGGGTATAGAGATAATATTCCCCGGCATTGGTGTCCGAACCCGCCCACAACAGATAGGTGCTATCATTGGCGGTTGAGTCCAATATATACACCTCTCGCCCGCCCAGCGCGCGCGACAGCGCACTGGTCATGCGGCGCAAAGGCCCGTCCGTGATAATCGCCTGACGGCGCTCGGTAACAAAGCTTGCACCGACCACCCGTCTATGCGCTCCAGCCGTCAATATATTGTCAATATCAACATGGGGATGCGCGAACAGCGTTTCGGTCAGCCCCGACCCGTCGAGCGCCATCGCCACGACCGCCTGACGGCCATCAATCTTGGTATAACCAATGGCCCGATTGGTGGTTGCATCAACGAACTCTGGAACGAAGCCCTCTCCAGAGGAAACAGTATATGTTGCGAGGAATTGCCATGTGCCGCCCGTTTGCTGGCGGTATAAATAGCGGATAGTATCACTCAGCTGATAGGTCCGACCTACCAATGGTTGCGTCGCCATGATCCGTACTTGGCCATGACCATCACTGATATAGCGTGCAGCATCAAGCCGTGGCCGTTCGATGCGGCGGGCATTACCTGTGCGGATGTCAATACGCTCAACCGCCATGCCAACATCACTGGAAATGCCGCTATCACTATCGGGAACATAGAGGCGGCTTACCAGAATCGCGCCAGCCTCTGCCGGAAGCCAGTCCACCACTGCGCCGCCCCAATTGTCAGCATAAAGCGAGCCGTTGCGCCGACGGGCACTAAGCGAAAATATAGTGCCACCGGCTGCATCGACTGCAACCAACGTGCTCACCGTCCCCAAAACACCCGAACGGTTGAGCAACTGACAGACGAGACGAGATGCTGTGCCCCATCGACACCATTGCAAAGTTTCAGGATCGCCGCTGCTGTGCAGGATATTTTGCGGTGTCGCTCCCTCGGTTGTCGTGACAACATAAAGGTCGGCGGAACCGTCAGTGCCCGGCGCAATGAAAGCGATATGTGCGCCATCGGGCGACAGGCTGATGTCCGACACCGCCTCTAGCGCGCCGAACCGCGCGGCGGCGTCTGGAGTGGGGGCGGGAGCCGTTTGCGCCTGTGCCGCGACAGCCGAGAGTATGCCAATGGCTGCGGCTAAGCCCGTGCAAGTTTTGCGCATATGTGCCCCATAGAATAGTGATTGTGACTTCGCTGTGGTTAGCAACATAGCCTGCGCTATGGCTAATGCCATCCCCCTTTGCGTTGCAGAACGCTACCCGCTACAGTTGGGGTAACACCCTAGCCGGAGCATTTTGACCATGCGTTTTCCCCGTTCATTGCTATATTTTTCTCTGGCCTTTCCCACTCGTAAACGAGCGCGGCTGTTCGCCCTAACCGTCGCCGCAGCCAGCCTCGCTTCGTGCATGACAGTGCCCGCTGCGCCGTCCGCCGCAGCCGCGCCGCAAATCAACGAGGAGACACTGCGCCGCGTCACGACGATGTTGTCGTCCGATGCGTTTGAGGGGCGATCCCCCGGCACTGCGGGCGAAGAGCGTTCGGTCAATTATCTGATCGAGCAATTTCGCGCCGCGGGCCTACAGCCCGGCAATCATGGCAGCTGGGTGCAGGATGTTCCGCTGGTCGAAATGACCGCGAACAATGTCTCTCCGTTACGCTTCGACACGCCCGCCGGCGTCCAATCGCTGTCCTATGGCGATGATTTCGTGGCGGGTTCTTACCGCATAACCCCGCGCACCGACATAGCCAGCAGCGACGTCGTGTTCGTCGGCTATGGCATCAACGCCCCCGAACGCGGGTGGAACGATTATGCAGGGATAGACGTGCGCGGCAAGACCGTCGTCATCCTGGTCAACGACCCCGACTGGCAGGTGCCGACGGTGGGCGGGCAATTCAACGGCCGGGCGATGACCTATTACGGGCGCTGGACCTATAAATATGAAGAAGCGGCGCGGCAGGGCGCGGCCGCCGCGATCATCGTCCACGACACCGAACCCGCCGCTTATGGCTGGGGCGTTGTGCGATCCAGCTGGACCGGGGCGCAATATCTGGCCGACGCCGCCGACAATCATATGACCGAGACACAGGCCAATGGCTGGATGCAGTTGCACCGTGCCAATGCCTTGTTCCGCGCCGCTGGCCTCGATTTCGACAGGTTGCGCGCACAGGCGGGCCACGCAGGTTTTCGCGCCATCGCGCTACCCGGTGTCACCGCGTCGCTGTCGTTCGACAATGCGGTGCGGCGCACCCCGTCGCGTAATATCATCGCCATATTGCCGGGGCGCACCCACCCCGACGAATATGTGCTTTATACCGCGCATTGGGACCATCTGGGCCGATGCGAAGCCAATGCGGCGGGCGATGACATTTGCAACGGCGCCATCGACAATGCGACGGGCGCGGCGGGGCTGGTCGCGCTGGCACAGGCGCATGTGGCCGCTGGGGCACCCGAACGCACATTGGTGTTCATCGCGGTGACGGCAGAGGAATCGGGCCTGCTCGGTTCGCATTATTACGCCGAAAATCCCGTATTCCCGTTGGCGCAGACGGTTGGCGGGGTCAATATGGACGCGCTAAACGGCGCGGGGCCAGCGCGCGATGTGGTGGTGGTCGGGCGCGGTAAGAGCGACCTGGACGGCTACCTCGACCGTGCGCTTGTCGCGGCTGGACGCTATGCCTCAAATGAACCAACGCCAGAGCGCGGGTTTTATTACCGATCCGACCATTTCAGCCTCGCCAAACTGGGTGTGCCGATGATCTATTTCGACGGGGGCGAGGACTTGGTCGAGGGCGGCACGGCTGCGGGCCGCGCGTGGGCGGAGGATTATACCGCCAACCGTTACCACAAGCCCGATGACGAGGTAGAGGCGATTACGCGCTGGGACGGGATGACCGCCGATTTGCGGCTCTATTACGCGGTTGGCCGCGCGCTGGCGATGGATAGCGCTTGGCCCAATTGGGTCGAAGGCGACGAGTTTCGTGCGATCCGCGACCGCAGCCGCGCGGGGCGGTGAGGGTCAACTTTCTGATTGGTAGGTGCCGCCCAACCGCTCAGCCTGCGTCTTCAAACGCTGGTCATAAGTCCAAAGTCGGCACTCTGGCATCGCAGCAACCGCTCCCAAAATATGCGCGTCTACGAGGCCAAGGCCAGTTCCTGGCAGGCCGACGGAATGGACGAAGTCGAATAATGCCTCATCTTCAAGAGTGGCAATTGCTGGAAGGCACCGCAGACTTTGGACAGTTTGTGCCCAATTGTGCAAATTACCCATCGCCAACTCACCGGTAACCATCGCATGCTGCATGATTTGCCCCGATTGAAGCAAGTGGACCACTTCGGGTTGAGATTTTCGGAAGTGGTCCACCCAAACCGACGTATCGAGCACAATCACAAGCTTGGCCTTTCCCGAGCAGGAAGCTCAAGATCGGGCATCGAACCGCCAAGCGCCACCAGCTGCAGTGCGGCATCGCGCGCAATCAGCGCTTTCAAGCCCGCTTCGATAAGTGCATCTTTGTCGCTGACTCCAGTTGCGGCACTTGCTCTCGACCATAGGTCAACGCGAGAGTTGTCTGCACTCTCACCAGACGCAACGCGAACTGCTTTCGTGTTTTGAGCACGTTCAAACTGAACCGTTCGCTGCTCAAGGTTGAGCTTTGCCGTTCGCCAGCCTGCGTCCTGCCACCCAGCCTTCTGCGAATGGCCCTTGCCCTGCTGATTTGCCCACCATGCAGGGAATCGATAAGCACTGTTGGGCAGCGGCATTCCAAGGATATTTTCAATTGCCGAAAAATCAGCTTCCCAAACCGCATCGTCGCGTGCATCCAGAAATTTAGTCAATGGTTCATATTTAGACATAATTATTACCACTAATAGTGAAACAATAGTGATGTATCTAAGGTATTAGAAACTTATGTCAACCCTCCAGCCAGAGTGGGCACCGCATGAGCGGCTGTGGGTCGGCTTTCCCGCGATAGCTGACGAGTGGGGCGATGCGTTCGATGCTGCGCGCGAACAGATTGCCGCCTTTGCCTCCGCGATTGCCGATGGCGGCGCTGGAGAGGTGGTAACGTTGGTGTGCAACAGCGACGATGACGCGGCGGTGGCGCGGGGGTTGGTTGACGCTTGCGTCGAAACCATCGTCGAACCATTGGGCGATGTGTGGTTGCGCGATACTGCGCCGATTATCACTGGAGCGGGGACGGGGACGCAGCGCCGCGCGGCAGACTTTACTTTCAACGGCTGGGGCGGTAAATATCTGATGTCCGGCGACGGTGACATCGGCGCGCGGCTGGCGGCGCGATATGGCTTTCCCCGCGATGCGCAACCCATGGTGCTGGAGGGCGGCGCGATCGACTGGGACGGCGCGGGCCTCGTCGTGACCACCAACCAATGCCTACTAAACCCCAACCGCAACCCCGGCCTGATGCCCGAACAGATTGCGGCGACGCTAAAGGACGCGCTTGGTTTCACGCGCATCTTGTGGCTGGGCAATGGCCTTAGCGGCGACCATACCGACGGCCATGTCGATAATCTGGCGCGATGGGTCGCGCCCGGCGTGCTGCTGCTGCCCACCGCCAGCGGCACCGACGACCCCAACGCCGCCGTTTATGCCGATGCCATGGCGCGGGCTGAAAAATTCGGCGGCATCACCATCCGGACCATCCCGTCACCCGGCAAAGTGGCGATTGGCGGCGTCGTTGTGCCCGCCAGTTACATGAACTTTTTCATCGGCAACCGCGTTGTCGCCATGCCAACCTATGGCACCCCATGGGACGCAGCTGCGGCGGCGGTACTGGCGGATTGCTTCCCCGACCGCCGGATTGTTCCCCTGCCCAGTGACGCCATCCTGAGCGGCGGCGGCAGTTTCCATTGCACCAGCCAACAGGTGCCGCTGTGATAAGCGCGGCGTTCGTCATCCGCGCCGCTTTGTCGGGGATTATCATCGCGATCATCGCGCTGGTGTCGCGGCGCTATCCCGGGCTTGGCGGGCTAATTGCGTCGCTGCCGCTCATCTCGGTGCTCGGGATGGTGTGGCTGTGGCACGACACGGGCGACCGCGCCCTGTTGGCCGATCATATCGGCGCGACATTCTGGTATATTCTCCCCACGCTGCCGATGTTCATCTTCATGCCGATGATGCTGAGGCACGGGTTCAGTTTTTGGGTAACTCTGGCGGTGGGGATATTCATCACGATGCTGCTCTACGCTTTGATGAACCGCGCGCTCGCGGCTTATGGTATCACGCTTTAACCGGAGGAAGTGTCATGGCAAATTGGTGGGACAGGAATGTCGTGCCACGGCTGATCCGGGGTTGCTGTGGCCAGCCGCAAATCATGAAGGCGCGCAGCCATGTGGTGCCGCTGGCCAGCGGTGATGTGTTTGAACTGGGCTGTGGCGGCGGCATCAATCTGCCCTTTTACGACGCGGCCAAGGTGGCAAGCCTGTCGGGGTGCGACCCGACGCCCGCCTTGCTGGAGGATTGCCAACGGCTGGTCGCAGAGCGTGGGATAAAGGCGGATATTCGCAGCGGCGTAGGCGAAGACATCCCCTTTGCCAGTGCCAGTTTCGATACGGTGGTGACAACATTTACGTTATGCTCGGTTCAAGATCCCACGCAAGTGCTGCGCGAAATCCGCCGCATCCTCAAACCCGGCGGCACCGCGCTGTTCCTTGAACATGGCCGCGCTCCCGACGAAGAGGTGCGCAAATGGCAGCGGCGGATAGAACCGGTGTGGAAACATCTGAGCGGTGGCTGCCACCTGACCCGCCCGATCAGCGAAGCCTATGAGGACGCAGGGTTCAGAACGGAGCGGATGGGGGAACGTTACATGCCCAAAACCCCGCGCCCGTTCGGCTGGGTCGAATGGGGCATTGCGCGGGTTTAGGTGGGTTGCGCCATCACCGCATCATCGCCCAGATGCGCGCGGCCCTTGGCCTTGGCGAGCTGCATCTGCTTGTGCCGCTCCGCAAAGCGCACGCGATCATCGTCGGTGCGGGTTGCCACGCAGTGCGGGCATTGCACCCCCTCGATATAGTCGCTTGATTGTCGATCTTCGGCTGTCATCGGCATCCGGCACGCGCGGCACAGCGTGTGCGGCCCGACGGACAGGCCATGGCCGACGCTGACCCGCTCATCAAAGACAAAGCATTCACCGTGCCATAGGCTTTCGTCCTCTGCTACTTTTTCGAGATAGTTGAGGATGCCCCCCTTTAGGTGCGCAACATCCTCTATCCCCTCAGCGCGCAGGAAAGCGGTCGATTTTTCACATCGGATGCCGCCGGTGCAGAACATGGCGACGCGCGGATTGTTACCAAATTCTGTGCGGTGTGCACGGAACCATGCCGGAAACTCGCCAAAGCTGGTTGTTTTTGGGTCAATGGCGCGGGCAAAACTGCCAATCGCAACCTCATAATCGTTGCGGGTGTCGATGACGATGGTGTCGGGGTCGGCGATCAGCGCGTTCCATTCCGCCGGTTCGACATAACGCCCGACATCGCGTGAGGGGTCAACGCCCGGCACGCCAAGGGTGACGATCTCGCGTTTGAGCCGCACCTTCATCCGTCGGAATGGCGCAGTTTCGGCATGGCTATATTTGACGTCGAGCGCGCCGCAGCCCGGTAGTCCGCGAATGTGCGAAAGCACCGCCGCGATGCCCTCCGCGCTGCCCGCTATCGTGCCATTTATCCCTTCTGCTGCGATCAGCAATGTGCCGCGAACGCCCTGTTTCACACACAGATCATAGAGCGGTGATCGCAATGCGGCAGGGTCATCGAATGGAGCGAATTGATAGAGCGCGGCGATAGTATAGGTCATGGTGCGGCCCTATACCCATGTGCGCTATTTCGCGCTACCCCGCCTTTTTCTCCAGCCGGAACGCATGCAACAATGGCTCGGTATAACCGCTTGGCTGTTCGGCCCCCTCAAATATCAGGGCGCGCGCCGCGCGATAGGCAATGCCATCGGGAGTGAGCGGCTGATACAGCGGATCGCCCGCATTTTGTGCATCAACCTTTGCGGCCATGCGGACGAGCGCGGCATCCACTTGCGCGGGCATGCACACACCATGAAGTAGCCAGTTGGCGAGTGCTTGGCTGGCGATGCGCAGCGTCGCACGGTCCTCCATCAGGCCCACATCATTGATATCTGGCACCTTGGAACAGCCAATCCCTTGGTCGATCCAGCGCACCACATAGCCGAGTATCCCCTGGCAATTATTGTCGAGTTCACGGCGCACTTCGTCGTCGGTCCAGTTGCGCCCGATGGCGACTGGGATGGCGAGCAGGCGGTCGAGCGATGGCACGCCCTCCTGTGCGATAACCGCTTGCCTGGCGAACACATCAACGCTGTGATAATGAAGCGCGTGCAGCGTCGCAGCGGTCGGCGACGGCACCCACGCGGTATTGGCACCCGCCATCGGATGGGCGATTTTCTGTTCGATCATCGCCGCCATCAGGTCGGGCATCGCCCACATCCCCTTGCCGATCTGTGCGCGCCCCGACAGGCCGCAGTTGAGGCCGATGCGGACATTGCGGTCCTCGTAAGCCGTGATCCACCCGCTCGTCTTCATCTCGCCCTTGGGGATCATCGGCCCTGCGCGCATCGAGGTGTGAATCTCGTCGCCCGTACGATCAAGGAAGCCGGTGTTGATGAAGGCGATCCGGTCCTTCACCGCGTGGATGCAGGCGGCGAGGTTGGCCGAGGTCCGCCGCTCCTCATCCATCACGCCGACCTTGATGGTGTGGCGAGCGAGGCCGAGCATATCCTCAACCGCATCGAACAGGCGATTGGTGAGGGCGGCTTCATCCGGGCCGTGCATCTTTGGCTTGACGATATAGACGCTGCCCGTGCGACTGTTGCGGTAACGGCCATTGCCGCGCAAGTCATGCAACGCGATAGTGGATGTCATGACGGCGTCGAGCAACCCTTCGTGGGCTTCCGCACCGCCGGGTAACAGCACCGCCGGGTTGGTCATCAGATGGCCGACATTGCGCACGAACAGTAGCGCGCGACCGGGTAGGCTGAAATGGCGGCCATCGGGCGATGTCCATTCGCGGTCGGGGTTGAGGGTGCGCGTCACCATGCGCCCACCCTTGTCAAACGTGTCGCACAGCGTGCCGTTCATCAGGCCGAGCCAGTTACGCCATGCCGCCACCTTGTCGGCCGCATCGACCGCCGCAACACTATCTTCGAGGTCAACAATCGTTGTCAAAGCGCTTTCAAGGATGACATCGGCGATATGCGCGGGGTCGTCGCGGCCCACCGGATGCTGCGCATCAATGACGATTTCGATGTGCAGGCCTTCATTCTGCAACAATAGTCCGCCGCTACGCTGGCCAACCAATTGACCTGCGTCGGCGAGCAGTAGTTCACCGCCCGCCCAGTTTTTCCACGATCCGGCGGCGAGCGGCACGGCGACGTCGAGGAACGCTTTGGCTGCCGCCACCACTTGCGCACCGCGCACCGCGTCATAGCCTCCCAGCTTTGCTTTGCCCGGCAAGGCATCTGTGCCGTAATAAGCGTCATAGAGGCTGCCCCAGCGCGCGTTGGCGGCGTTGAGCGCAAAACGCGCGTTGAGCGATGGCACCACCAGCTGCGGCCCCGCCATCGTTGCTATTTCCGGGTCAACATTGGCCGTGCCGATGGTGAAAGGCGCGGGATCGGGAACCAGATAGCTAATCTCGCGCAAAAATGCCTGATAAGCAGCGGCGTCATGCGGCTGGCCAGCATGCTGGGCATGCCAATCATCAATATCCGATTGCATACGGTGGCGGGTGGCCAGCAGCACGGCGTTCTCTGGCTCGAACCGCGCCAATATGTCCGCAAGGCCCGCCCAGAAATGGTCGGGCACAATGCCGATGCCCGGCAATGCTTCGTGCTCGACAAAGGCCACCAATTGGCGATCAACCTGCAAACCAGCGCGCAACGCATATTCGGACATAGATATTCCCTCTCCTCACGCGCTGCAACGCATGGGTCATAGCTTGATTGCGACTGGGGAGGAAGCGAGGCGGCTATGGCTGGCCGCGCCTTTGATTGCAAGGGCCAAGCAATTACGGGGGTGGAGTGCAGAGCGATGAGCGGCTATCGTGCACCGATGACCAGCCTTACTGCCATAGAACGCGCCATCATTGAGCGCCCCGATCAAGCCGCGATGCTTGGTCAAGTGTTGGCGTGGTCGGCGGTAAACAGCGGTTCGCGTAACATGGATGGCCTCGCCAAAATGGCGGCAGTGCTGGCCGATGCTTTTGCGGTTTTGCCGGGCACTGTGACCTGTGCCTGCCCGATGCCGGTGGAGACGGTGCGCGCCGATGGCAGCGTCGCCGAAGTGGCGCATGGCCAGCATTTGCTGGTGTCGGTGCGGCCCGAAGCGACGCGGCGGTTACTGTTCACCGGGCATATGGATACGGTGTTCGGGATCGACAATATTTTTCAATCTTATCAATGGCTTAATGGTAATACGCTCAATGGGCCCGGCGTTGCGGACATGAAGGGCGGCATCGCGGTGATGCTGGCCGCATTGCAGGCGATAGAGGCGGGCGGAGCGCCTGATTTCGGCTATGACGTGATCATCAACAGCGACGAGGAGGTCGGCTCGCTGTCCTCCGCCGCGCTGATAGCCGGACATGCCAAGGGCAAAATCGCCGCGCTGACCTATGAGCCGTCAGCCCTGCCCGACGGCACATTGGCGGGCGCACGGCCGGGCAGCGGCAATTTTTCGATCACCCTGCGCGGTAAATCGGCGCATGCGGGGCGCAACCCCGAGGACGGCCGCAACGCGTTGGTCGCAGCGGCGGATCTGGCGGTGCGGCTGAAAGCGGCGGTGCGCCCCGGCCTCGCCATCAACCCCGCAAAGATCGACGGCGGCAGCGCCAATAATGTGGCGCCCGATATGGCGGTGCTGCGCGTCAATCTGCGCCCGCTCACCCCCGCCGATGAAGTGCAGGCCAAAATGCTGCTACACGATTTGACCTATAGCATTGCCATCGACCATGACGTCCACGTCCATATGCACGGCAGTTTTGCCCGCCCCCCCAAAATCATTGACGCAGGCGCAGCGCGGCTGTTTGCGCTGGTCGAGCAAGCGGGCGCAGACCTTGGCCTCAACATCAGCCACAAGGACACAGGCGGGGTGTGCGATGGCAATAATATCGCGGCGTGCGGGGTTCCGGTTGTCGACACAATGGGGGTGCGCGGCGGTTCCATCCATTCGTCGGACGAATATCTGCTGGTCGATAGTCTGGCCGAACGGGCGCGGCTGTCGGCGCTGTCGATCCTGCGCATTATCGAACGAGGGGTATTATGAACTGGCATTGCTTCACCCTCAAATCCCCCATCCCCTCCCCTCAAGGGGAGGGGCTTAAAAAGTTTGACCCCATTGAGGCGTATTTATGAGTTTTGTCATCAGGCCAGCGTCGCTGGCGGACCTGCAACCCATGTATGAAATGGCCAAGCTGACGGGCGGTGGCTTCACCAACCTGCCCCCCGACAAGGCGGCGCTACGGGCCAAGCTGGAGCGGACGGCAGCAGCATTTGCGGGAGAACCGACAGACGCGGATTCAGGAGGGCATGACCAATTGTTCGTGCTGATGCTCGAAAATCGCAATACGGGCGAGATTCGCGGCACGTGCCAGATATTCACCGAGGTCGGTGTGCGGTGGCCATTTTACAGCTATCGTATCGGCAGCATCAGCAAGCATAGCGAAGAGCTGGATCGCACATTTCGCGCCGATACGTTGAGCCTCGTCACCGACCTAGAGGGGTCAAGCGAGGTCGGCGGGCTGTTCCTTCACCCCAATGAACGCGCAGGCGGGCTGGGGCTGTTGCTCGCCCGGTCGCGCTATTTGTTCATCCGCGCCAATCGTGAGCGATTTGGCGAGCGCATCCTCGCCGAATTGCGCGGGGTCATCGACGATGCCGGCGGATCGCCGTTCTGGGACGGGGTAGCGGGCAAGTTTTTCGGGATGGGCTTTGCCGAGGCGGACCAGTTTAACGCGCTAAACGGCAACCAGTTCATCGCTGATCTGATGCCCAGCCACCCCGTCTATGTCGCGATGCTGACCGACGCAGCGCGCGGCGTTATCGGCGTGCCGCACCCCAGCGGACGGGCGGCGATGCGGATGCTGGAGAATGAAGGCTTTGCCTTTGAAAATTATATCGACATTTTCGACGGCGGCCCGACCATGACCGCGCGCACCGACCAGGTAAAGACGATCCGCGATGCGCAAAGTGCGACGCTGACCTCCATCGGTCATGGCGGCACCCGTTCGCTGGTGGCAACAGGCAAAGCGGCGGATTTCCGCTGTTGTTTCGCGCATGTCGCGGCGCATGACGACGGTATCATGATCGAGCCTGAGGCAGCAGAGGCGCTGGGGGTTAGCGTTGGCGATAGGCTCGACTGGATCGGGTGTTGAAATGACCCCCGTCATTGCGAGGAACGAAGTGACGAAGCAATCCAGATGCGGTTTGAACTACACTGGATTGCCACGCTCCCTTTCGGTCGCTCGCAATGACGGCGGAGGGGTTTAACGGGAACGGAACTCCGCAACCCCTCCACCACCCACCCTTCGACAAGCTCAGGGTTGGTGGTCCCCCTCCCCGGAAGGGGGAGGTATTAGACACCTCAAGACGGACGATTTAGGCGGGAAAATCACTGATATGCTAACCGAAATCAACTTTGACGGTATAATCGGGCCGAGCCACAATTATGCTGGCCTGTCGCCGGGCAATATCGCGTCGGCGACCAATGCCGGCGCGGTAGCACAGCCGCGTGCAGCGGCGCTGCAAGGGTTGGCCAAGATGCGCGCCAACCTTGATTTGGGGCTTATGCAAGGGTGGTTCATGCCGCAGGACCGGCCCAATCAGGCTTGGCTGAGCGCGATCGGCACGGCCTATGACGGGGCAGAGCCGCATATCCGCGCCGCCGCGTTTTCGGCATCGGCGATGTGGGCGGCGAATGCCGCGACCGTCAGCCCCGCGAGCGACAGCGCGGACGGGAAATGCCATTTGAGCGTCGCCAACCTGATGACCATGCCGCATCGCAGCCATGAATGGGCGGGAACGCTGGCGCAATTGCGGCTGGCGTTCGCTGGCCCCGCTTTTGTGGTGCACGCGCCCGTCCCCGCGCCCTATGGCGATGAAGGAGCGGCCAACCATATGCGCCTCGCCCCCAGCCACGGCGAGGCAGGGGTCGAGATTTTCGTCTATGGCAGGAGCGGCGGCGCCTTCCCCGCGCGCCAGCATATCGAGGCATCAAAAGCGGTGGCGCGGCTGCACGGCCTTTCCCCCGCGCGGACGCTGTTCATCGAACAAAACCCCGCCGCGATTGCCGCCGGAGCGTTCCATAATGACGTGGTTGCAGTGGCCAATGAGCACGTGTTGCTGGTTCACGAGCTTGCCTTTGCGCACCGTGATGCGGCCCATGCGGCGATCCGCGCTGCTGCGCCTTGGGGTGCGATTATCGAGGTGAGCGAGGCCCAAGTGCCGCTGGCCGACGCCATCAGCAGCTATTTATTCAACGCGCAGCTGGTGACGTTGCCCACGGGTGAAATGGCGTTGGTTGTGCCGACCGAGGCGATAGCAACCCCAAGCGTTGCGCGCTGGATGAACACTATGGTCGCGGGCAATGGCCCGATTCGCCGCATCATTCCCGTCGATGTGCGCCAGTCGATGGCCAATGGCGGCGGCCCGGCCTGTTTGCGGCTGCGCGTGGTTGCGGACCCGGCGGCGGTGGACCCGCGTTTCCTGTGCGATGCCGACAGGATTGATCTGGCCCGCGACGTAGTGGCGCGGCATTGGCCCGAAGCGATTGCGCCGGGCGATCTGCCCTCGCCCACATTGCGCGATGATGTTTGCGCGGCGCGGGCGATGCTGCTGGATGCGCTGGGGCTGTCGGAGCTTGGCTGAATCGTCATTGCGAGCGGAGCGAAGCAATCCAGAGCGGTATTAACTACACTGGATTGCTTCGCTCCGCTCGCAATGACGACTGTGCCAACAACCCTAGTGTCGAATTAACTTACAGTTTACCATATTATCCGGCCACGATTCGCGGTTTTGCGGGGCTGGCACGATGTTTGCGAAGCAACGCTAAACAGGAAAAGCTGTATTATGTGGAAAAAGTTCAAACGGCTGTTCATCATCAAAACCCGTTTCGAGGCATGCCTGATTATCTATGCGCTCGGCCTTGGCGCGATTGAACGCGGGCTCCACTACCTCGACACTTACCCCGGCACAGGTGGATATTTACTGATGGCGGCGTGCACGGGTTCGGTATTCCTGGGCGGGGCCAAGATATTCGACAGCCTGCGTTACGAACAGGAAAATGCCGCAAGAATGATTGACAATGGCACAGGGGCCGCCACAACGGCTTTGTGACAGGGCGGCCGCAAGAGCCTCCTAACATATGGGAGGTGCGTCGGTGGCAAAAAAACCTAAATTGGAGCTAACGGGCGAACCCGAAGGCGGCGCGGCGATGAGCCCGCTGATTGGCCTAGCGCGCGAAGATTTAATCGGCGCGGTCGGCATGTTGCTGCGCGAAACCGCGACCAAACCCGACAAAGCGATGCGCCACATGCAGGATTTTGGCGCCGATGTGATGAGGATCGTCACCGGCAAAAGCGAGCTTGCCCCCGATGCCAAGGACAAACGTTTCAAGGATGTGGCATGGACGTTCAACCCGTTTTACCGCGCGGGGGTGCAATATTATCTGGCGGTGCAGGCGGGTACAAAGCGCTGGATTGATGACCTTGAGCTGGACGAGTTGGAGCGCAACCGCGCGCGCTTTGTCTCCGGCATGATCCTCGACGCACTGTCACCGACCAACTCTCTGGCGGGCAATCCATCGGCGATCAAACGCGCCATCGACAGCGGCGGATTGTCGCTGATGAAGGGGCTGCAGAACGCCTATAACGACATTGTTCACAACAATGCGATTGTCAGTCAGGTTGACAAACGCCCGTTCAAAATCGGCGAGAATATCGCGATTACGCCGGGCCAAGTGGTGTGGCGCACCGAGATGATGGAGCTGATCCAATATGCGCCGACCACCGAGACAGTGCATAGCATCCCGCAGCTCACCGTGCCGCCGCAAATCAACAAGGCCTATCTGAATGACCTGACCCCCACAAAGTCGGTGGTGCAGTTGCAATTGGCGGCTGGCATCCAGCCGTTCCTGATCAGCTGGAGCAACCCGGGGGTCGAGCAGGGCCACTGGGGCCTTGGCGATTATGTCGATGCAGTGATCGAGGCAATCGGCGTCATTTGTTCAATCACGGGATCGGACAAGGTCAACCTGTCTGGCGGCTGTTCGGGCGGGATTACGCTCGCCACCATATTGTCCAAAATGGCAGCAAAGGGCGACAAACGCGCCAATGCCGCGACGTTGATGGTGTGCGTGCTGGCTCCCGAAGCGACCGACAGCGAGGTCGGCGCGCTGGTATCCAAACATGGTATCGAGCTGGCGCGGCAACGCAGCGCAAAGAAAGGCATCCTCGACGGCACGTCGCTGTCCCGCGCGTTCGCGTGGCTGCGGCCCAATGATCTGGTGTGGAATTATGTCGTCAATAATTACCTGCACGGCGAAGATCCGCCCGCGTTCGACATATTATTCTGGAACAATGACTCGACCAACCTGCCCGCCAAGCTGCACAGCGACTATCTCGATTTTTACGAGACACAGCCCTTTGCGGTGCCGGGTCAGGCCGAATTGGCGGGGCATGTCGTTGACCTGAGAAAAGTGACGAACGATCTGTTCCTGCTGGCCGGTGTGACCGACCATATCACCCCGTGGAAGGCCTGTTACCGATCAACGCAGCTGTTCGGGTCAAAAAATGTCGAGTTTGTCCTGTCGCAATCGGGGCATATTCAGGCCATCCTCAACCCGCCGGGCAACCCCAAGGCCAAATATTTCCGCTCCTCTAAAAAGCCGCCCGCGACGCCCGAAAAATGGTTGGGGCAAGCCGAGGAAGTCGCGGGAAGCTGGTGGCCATTTTGGGCCGAATGGGTCAAGGAGCGCGCTGGACCGATGCGGCAAGCGCCGAGCGTGCTTGGCAACAAGAAATATCCGCCGCTGGGCGCCGCGCCCGGCGACTATGCATTTGGGTAAGGGAAAGACTCTGTCATTGCGAGCGACGCTGAACTTGTTTCAGGGGAAGCGCGGCAATCCAGTGCAGCGTGACCGCCTCTGGATTGCTTCGTCACTACGCTCCTCGCAATGACGACGGGTGTGAAATTACTTTGGAATTGAAAGTGAATATATGACGGATTCGAAGCAACCTCTCGGTGATGCCCCACTGGGCGATGCGGAGGTGATGATGATGACCGCAAGTGGCCGCACGCTGCGCGTGGCGCGCTGGAAAGCACAAAGTCAAAAGCGCGGGAAAACAAGCGTCCCGCCGTTGCTGTTCTTCAACGGTGTTGGTGCGAATATCGAACTGGTCGCGCCGTTCGCGCAGCGCGTGGGGGAGCGCGATTTCATCATATTCGACATGCCGGGGATAGGCGAATCGCCCGATCCGCTGATCCCCTATAACCCGATCACCATGTCGCAAACCGCATCGCAAATCATGTCCGACCTCGGCTATGACAGCATGGACGTAATGGGAGTAAGCTGGGGCGGCGCGATGGCGCAGCATTTCGCAATGCAATATCCCGCGCGGGTTGAGCGGCTCATCCTCGCCGCGACCACGGCAGGTTGGATGATGGTGCCGGGGAAAATCAGTGCGCTCAGCAAGATGGCCAACCCGCGCCGTTACATCGACCCCGATTTCATGGCCAAGAATTTTGCGACGCTCTACGGCGGCAAGACCGATGGTGCCGACGGCCATGTAGGCCGCGTTCGTCCGCCCAGCGGGGTCGGCTATTTCTATCAATTGCTCGCCATGGTCGGGTGGACCAGCGCGCCGCTGCTCCCCTTTCTGCTCAAGGCCGAAACTTTGGTCATCATGGGCGAGGATGACAATATCGTCCCCGTGTCCAATGGCCGGTTCCTCGCCAGCCTGATCCCCAATGCCGAACTGCATATCATCAAGGATGGCGGGCATTTGTTCCTTGTTTCCCAAGCCGAAGAGTCGCTGGCCATCGTCAATGCGTTCCTGAGCCGGCCTAGGAAAACGGCGCGCGCAGCAGCGCAGGGCGGCGAGGCACGCGGGGTAAAGCGCAAGGCAGCGTGATCGCGTTTATGCACTCCCCCGTATCGCGGCGACGGCGTCGATCAGCTGCGCGACGGAAAAGGGTTTGGGCATGAAGGCGACATTGGCCAGCGCGATGGAGCCGCGCAACTGTTCCTCGGCATAGCCTGACATGAACAGCACCGGCACACCTTCTGATTGCTGGCGGATAGCCTGAACCATCGTCGGCCCGTCCATATTGGGCATCATGACGTCGGTGATAATCAGGTCCACCTCAGCCATCGCGGCGTATTTTTCCAGCCCGTCCTCGCCATGGTTGGCGGTGACGACGCTGTAGCCCGCGCGGACCAGCGCGCGCTGCGCCACCGCACGGACCATTTCCTCATCCTCGACCAGCAAGATGGTGCCGCTGCCCCAATGCATGGAGCGTGCAGTGGCGGGCGCGGGAACGGGGGCTTCGGCCTGTTCGGGGCCGCTGTAAACGGGCAGGTAGATGGAGAATGTCGTGCCCTGTCCTAGAACAGAATCGGCAAAGATGTATCCGCCCGATTGTTTGACGATGCCATAGACGGTGGCAAGGCCAAGCCCGGTGCCCTTGCCCAAATCCTTGGTCGTGAAAAAGGGGTCAAAGATTTTGGGCAGGACATCGGCGGCGATACCGGTGCCGCTGTCACCCACGGTGAGCAGGCTATACTCACCCGGGGGCATCCCTTCACGCCTCAATTTACGCGATTCTGCGTTGCTTATCGCGCGCGTTGCCATCGTCAGCGCACCGCCACGTGGCATCGCATCGCGCGCATTGACCGCGAGGTTGACGATCACCTGTTCCAATTGGACCGGGTCGGCGCGCACAGGGCCAATGCCGCGCCCGTGCTGCACCTCCAGCGTCACCCCTTCGCCAAGCAAGCGCTGGAGCAGGTGCGAAACGTCAGCCACGATGTCCGATAGGTTCAATATTTGCGGACGCAGCGTCTGTTGCCGCGAAAAGGCCAGCAATTGCCGGGTCAAATTGGCGGCGCGGTTGGCGTTGCTGCGCAGTCCCTGAATATCGTCATAGTCGCTGTCACCCGGGCTGTGGCGCATCAACATCAAATCGCAGACACCCAATATGGCGGTCAGGATATTGTTGAAATCATGCGCTATGCCGCCCGCCAATTGACCAACCGCCTGCATTTTGGTTGCCTGCACCATTTGCTGGCGGAGCTCGCGGTCGTCCCCGCCATCTTTCAGCGCAAGTAACACCGCCGCATCGCCCATGCCCCGCACCCCTACCAAGCCGATGGCAACGCTATCGTCGGGGCGCGCGCTGAGGCGAACAGCAAGGTCGCCAGCGCTTGATCGGCCGCCTGCGTGACGGCGCACCGCCTCCGCCATCGCCGCCTTGTCCTCCGCTACAACAATGTCGCCGGGATAGCTGGGGAGCCGCGTTGCATCCAGCCCGGCCAGACGCTGAAAAGCCGCGTTCAGGAACAAGAAGCGCCCCTCACGATCGACCATCGCCATGCCGAACGGCAGTGCAGTGAGCAGGTTTTCGACATAATCGAGCGCAATGCCACGTTCCGCCGCCCCGCCGTCCTCGTCGATAAGCAACAAGAGCAGCGGAGCCAAGGGGTCTTTGGCATCAAAGGGGAGTTCGATAATACGCAGTGGCGTTGCACCCGCCGTGTCGCGTTCGCGATCAAACCGGATCAGCCCATTGGTGTCGAGGCGCAGCATATTGGCAAAATCATGGCCATCAACGCGCGCATCCTTGCTGCCAGAAGCGCGCAGGCGGAATGCAGGGTTGCTGGCCTGTACGGTCCCCGACGCCGATACCAGTGCCGCCATCACCCCGGATTCGCCCAATATTCGCCCCGGCATTTCGTTCAACTGTGCTGCGACCACGGCCACAGGGTTCACGACTTGGCGCATCTGCCACCGCCATAGCAGATGGTCCGCGCCGCGCCCTATACGGCATACCGAACCGCTGAGTTCGCGCCCATTGCACATAAAGCCCGATATGGCTGCTTCGCCATCGCGCCAAGCGCTGCGCCCCACTTCGCTCAGCAACGCGTTGGTTTGCGCGTCCACAGGCAGACCGGGCGGGGTTACGGCGCCCCCAAACCAATCGCTATAGAGGTCATTGCTACACACCAGCCGTCCCGTTCGGTCGGTAATGGCTATACCAATGCTGTCAGAATCCGCCACGGCGCGCACCAACGCCCAGTCATGCGATTCCGCCATATGGACCGCCATCGGCCGTGGTTGCGAATGCAAAGCATGGATAGCGGCTGCGGCAACCAGTCCCGCACCGACAAAGCCCGCCATGAGGGGGAGCGACCCGCTCGCCAGCCACACCAACCAACCCGCGACAAGCGTTGCCAGAGCGACAAGGCTGGCTGGGACATAGTCGCGCCAACCAGCCTGTGCAGTCAAAAAGCGGTCAATATTGGACGATGCTTGGTTCACCAGATCCTGACACGTGCCTCCGGAGACAGATAGAGACGGCCACCCGACTCGACATTGAACGCCGAATACCACGCATCGAGGTTGCGCACGACCCACGCCCGCTGGACCGATGGCGAATGCGGATCGGTGGTGATGCGTTGCAGCAGATTGGCATCACGATAGTTGCGCCGCCACACTTGCGCCCAACCTAGGAAGAAACGCTGATCGCCGGTAGTGCCGTTGATGATCGGTGCCTCATGGCCGTTCAACGAGCGTTTATAGGCGTCATAGGCTATCGACAGGCCAGCCAGATCGCCGATATTCTCGCCCAGCGTGAACTCACCCGACAGATGCTCACCGAGCACTTCATAAGCGTCATATTGCGCGATGAGTTGACGGCCAGCGGCTTCGAATGCCGCAACATCCTGCGGTGTCCACCAGTCAGCCAAGCGGCCATGTTCGTCATATTTCGCGCCTTGATCGTCGAAATGATGGCTGATTTCATGGCCAATCACCGCGCCGATACCGCCATAGTTGATCGCAGGGTCAGCGTTGGGGTCGAAAAATGGCGGTTGCAGGATCGCGGCGGGGAACACAATTTCGTTCATCCCGAAATTGGCATAAGCGTTGACCTGCATCGGGGTCATCCCCCATTCCCAGCGGCGCAGAGGCGTCCCCAATTTGCCGATCTGATAGTGATGTTCGAACTGGTTCGACCGCCACGCATTGCCGAACACATCGTCGGCGCGCATATCAAGCCCGTCATAGCTGCGCCACTGGCTGGGGTAGCCGATTTTGACGGTGAAGTTGTTGAGCTTTGCCCGTGCCCGCACTTTAGTTTCGGGCTGCATCCACGTCAAATGGTCGATGCGATTGCCCAGCGCCGCCATGACATTACCAACCAACGTGTCCATCGCCGCCTTGGTCGAGGCGGGGAAATAGCGCGCGACATAGCGCTGGCTAACCTCGTCGCCCAGCACCCCTTCGGTAAACTGGACCGCCTGTTTCCAGCGCGCCTGACGCTGCGGCGTCCCCGACAAAGTGGTGCCGTAAAAGGCAAAGTCGGTATCCGCGACCGCAGCGGGCAGTTGGTCGGAATAGGTCGATAGACTGCGGACGATAAGCTGGTCGCGCAGCACCTCCAGCGGCGCAGCGGCCACTTCGCGCGCCATGCCGGTAAAGGCCGATGGTTGGCTGACCAGCACATCGCCCTGTGTTGCCCCAACGCCGTTCAGATAGGCAGAAAAATTGAAACCCGGTGCCAGTGTCTGCAACGCCGCGACGGTCATTTTGTTATAGACTTTGGTCGCATCGCCGCTGTCGATCCGGTTCCAGTGCGCCTGTGCCAGCCGCGTTTCAAACGCCATGAGCGCGGCGGCGCGCGGGGCGGCATTGCTTTCCCCCGCCAGCGTCAACATATGTTCGAGATAGGCGACGTAGGCCGTGCGGATAGCCACGAAACGCGGCGCGGCCTCAAGATAATAATCGCGGTCGGGAAGGCCGATGCCGCCCTGTGCCATGGTGAAGATATAATCCTCTGGATTGCGGTCATCCTGTCCGACAAAACCGGGAAAGATGGTGCCAATACCCGCGCGGTCCGCCGCCGCCGCCAGCGCGGGATAATCGGCACGGTTGGTCAGCGCGCGCACCTGGGTAAGCCATGGGGTAATCGGAGCTAGCCCACGTGCTTCAATGCCCGCTTCGTCGAGGTAGCTGGAATAGGCGCGTCCGATATTGCTGTTCGGGTCGGTGCGCGCTTCGTCGAGGATAGCGTGGGTGCGATCAAGGCTAAGATCGCCCAATGCGGTGAACATGCCATAGTTCGATTTGTCCGCCGGGATCGCCGTGCTGCGCGCCCATGTGCCGTTGGAATAAGCGTAAAAATCATCACCCGGTCGCACGGCAGTGTCCATACCAGCCTGATCGAAACCAAAACTGCCGTAAAAGGGCGCTGGCGCCGGGGTGGTGGCCGTAGTTTGCGGAGCCGCCGCCGTTTCGGTCGTCGTGGGGGCGCACGCGCCTAGCACGGCCAAGGAAACACTAGACACAAGCAAAAGATTCAAACGCATGATTGCACTCCCTAATCGAAGATGTCCGGCCAGTTTGTCGGGGGCGGCCGGAGAGTTGTTATACCGCTCTATAACAGTGCCACAGCGGCAATCAACAGTGGCAATCAATCCCCGTCGATCAGGTCGATGACGCGTGCCAACCGCGCCTTGAGGTGCAGTTGACGTTTCTGGCGCACCCATGTGGACCACATGAACAATGAAACCAGATAGCCAATCGAAGCAGAAACAACAGCCACAACCACAAGCCCGAACGCCAGAATTGGCCCCATGCCTGTCACCCATTGCAGCGCATCAGCGAGGTAACCATATTGCGTAGCCGTGGTCACAGGCCGCCCATAGGTCAGCGCATCGATCCGCAAAATGAAACGCCCCACTTCGTACGATGCAACCCAGATAAATGGCGTCGTGATGGGGTTGGTGACAAAGGTGGTCAGCGCCGCAACGGGCACATTGGCGCGAACAGGCAGCGCCAAGATTGCCGCAAAAAAGATTTGCCCGAACGGCACGATGATGCCGACAAGAGTGCCGAGCGCCACGCCGCGCGGAACGGAGCGACGGGTGAAGCGCCACAATTCTGGTGCCAAAACACGGTGCGCAAAGGGCCGCAGATAACGGTTACCCTCCATCTGTTCACGCGTGGGCATGTTGCGCCCAACCCAATCGCCCAGACGTGACATTACCCGCGATCCCGCATCAAACGGCCCTGTTCGCGTTTCCACTCGCGCTCTTTGGTCGCATCGCGCTTGTCATGCGCTTTTTTGCCCTTGGCCAGAGCCAGTTCGACCTTGGCGCGGCCACGTCCGTTGAAATAGACGCTGAGCGGAACGAGTGTCATCCCATCGCGCGCAACCGCGCCGTGGAACTTGCGGATTTCGCGGCCGGAGAGCAATAATTTGCGCGGGCGGCGCGGTTCGTGGTTGAAACGGTTGCCGTGGCTGAACTCGGGGATATGGCTGTTGATGAGCCACACCTGCCCGTCCTTGACCTCGGCATAGCTATCGCCAATCGTCCCTTCGCCAAAGCGCAGCGATTTGACCTCGGTTCCGGTGAGGGCAATGCCAGCCTCATAAACCGCGTCGATGCTATAATCATAGCGCGCACGGCGGTTTTCCGCGACAATTTTGACCTTGTCAAACTCGGTTGGGTGCGGACGTGCCATCGCTTGTTACAACAACCCCGCATGCACAAGCGCAGCATCAACCTGCGCACGCGATGCCGCATTGGCGGGGATGATCGGTAGGCGCACCTCTGCGTCAAACCATGGGTTAAGCCGCGCCATCGCATATTTGGCTGGGGCGGGCGACGCATCGCTAAACATCGCCGCGTGCAGCGGATACAGCCGTTCGTGCAGGGTAAGCGCCGCCGCATGGTCGCCCATCGACAGAGCAACCGCAAAATCGGCACACAGGCGCGGTGCGACATTGGCGGTAACAGAAATACAGCCCACCCCGCCCATACTATCATGGGCTAACCACAGATCGTCATTACCCGATAGCTGGCAGAAGTCCGCGCCGAGCAACGCCCGGTGCTGTGTCACCCGGGCCAGATCGCCGCTGGCGTCCTTGACCGCTACGACGCTGGGCAACGCCGCTATGCGCGCCAATGTTTCGGGCAGGATGTCGGTCACGGTGCGCGCGGGGACGTTATAGACGATGATCGGCAAGTCCGACTGCTCCGCCAAATGTTCGAAATGCGCAACCATGCCGTCCTGACTGGGGCGGTTGTAATAGGGTGCGACGATCAGCGCGGCGGCGGCCCCTGCCGTTTTCGCATAGGCCATGTGGCGCACAGCGGTGGCGGTGTCGTTCGACCCGCATCCGGCGATGACGGGCACGCGTCCTGCGGCCTGTTCGATAGTGATGTCGATGACGCGGTAATGTTCGTCATAGCCGAGCGTCGCGCTCTCGCCCGTCGTGCCGCACGGCACCAACGCGCTCGATCCCGACGCAATTTGCCAGTCAACGAAGCGGCGCAAAGCCCCCTCGTCAATCAACCCGTCGCTAAACGGGGTCAACAGGGCCGGAATTGAGCCCGAAAACATGCACCTGCTCCTTTACAGGGGCGAATCGCTTCGCCTAAGAATCATAATGTTGCGCAAAGAGGCGGTTAACCGCACCGTTCAGCGCCCAATAAGGATGTGCCCCCTATCATGGCAAGCATGCAATACCGATTCTCCTTCCCCCTTTCAAAAATGGCAATGGCCGCGCTGTTGCTAACCCCCGCGATGTGCATGGCCAATGAACTCACCCCAGAACAGCGCGCTTGGTATCAGGCGCAGCTAGGGCTGCAGGCCACAGGGGCAAGCGCCGCAGTCAATCCGACGGGCGAAGCAGTCATAGAATGGCAGGCGCTCGACCGCGCCACAGGCCCGTCATTCGACCGCGTTGCCACTTTCCTGATGGCCAACCCCGGTTGGCCGAATGAGGCCGAGCTTAAGCGCAAAGCCGAGAGCGCACTCGACGTCAACGGCTTTGTTCCTGCCAGTGCCGCCGCCTATTTCGCGCGCTTTGCCCCGACCAACGCCGCTGGGCAATTGCGCTATGCTCTGGCGCTGCGCGCTGACAATCGCCCAGAGGAAGCCAATGCCGCCGCACGCCGCGCTTGGACGGGCGGGGCGCTGTCCCCCACCGAAGAAGCGCGGTTGCTCAGTGCCTTTCCCGGCGCGCTGAACGCCACAGACCAAGATGCGCGAATGGAGCGCCTGTTGTGGAGCGCAAGTGCCGCCGACGCCGCGCGCCAGATCAGCTTTGTCTCGTCGGCCCGCCGCGCCGAGTTTGAAGCGCGTTTGGCGATGCGCAGCCGCGCGCCCGCTGCCGCCCTGCGCGCCGCAGAGGTTGAGGGCACGAACCCAGCATTGCTCCGCGATAATGCGGGCTATATTTTCGACAAGGCACGCTGGCTGGTGGCAAGCGGGCAGACAATGGCGGCGCGCGCGCTGCTGGCCAGCCCGCGCACATTGTCAACGCCGCCGATTGACCCCGACAATTGGCTGGCGCTGCTGCTTGGCCAGGCACGCGGTGCCGCGCGCGACGGGCAACATGCTGTCGCCTATGACATCGCGCGGCAAGTGCGTGACTTGTTCCCAGCAGGCACCGTCATCATCGAACAGCCGATCGCTGTGCGTGACAAATATACTTCGCTGGTGTGGTTGGCTGCGCAAACCGCGTTTCAGCAACTGGGCCGCCCGCGTGAGGCGGCAGAGATATATGCACTCTACGCCGCTGGCGGACGCTCACCCCAAGTGCAGGCGCGCGGGCTTTACTGGGCTGGCCGCGCGTCCAGCCAAGCGGGCGATCAGACCGCCGCCAATGACTATTTCAACCGCGCCGCCCGCAATTTTGACCAGTTTCACGGGCAATTGGCATTGGAGCGACTGGGCCAAACACAGCCGCACCCCGTGGCCGACCAGACCGTTCGCTTTTCGGATGCCGAGGCCGATGCATTCAACAGCAACACGGTCGTTCGCGCGACACGGGTTTTGGGCGAGATTGGCGCGCGGCGCGACCAGACTTTGTTCCTGCGCACCATCGCCAATAATGCACGCAGCGACGTTGATCATTATTTCGCAGGCCGCCTGTCCAGCGAAATTGGCCGCCCCGATCTGGCGGTGATGATTGGCCGCAGCGCGCGGATCAACGGCTATGACAATTACATCCCCGTAGCATTCCCGACCGTGCGCTTGCCCGATGGCTATGACGAGGACTGGACCTTCATCCACGCGATCAGCCGTCAGGAAAGCCAGTTCGACCGTGCCGCCACCAGCCACGCCGGTGCGCGTGGGTTGATGCAGTTGATGCCGGGCACGGCGCGCGAAACATCGTCGCGGATGGGCCTTAATTACAGTCTCGATGCACTGACCAGCGACACAAATTACAATATAATGCTGGGTTCCACCTATTTCCGGCGGATGCTCAGCTACTATGCGGGCAGCTACCCGCTCGCGGTCGCCGCCTATAATGCGGGACCGGGCAATGTGAACCGTTGGTTGAGCGCCAATGGCGATCCGCGCACGGGCAGCGTTGATATATTGACGTGGATCGAAGCGATCCCGCTTAACGAGACACGTAATTATGTACAGCGTGTGCTCGAAAATGCGGTGGTCTATGACACGCTTCGCCCCGGGGCGCCCGATGGGCAGCGTAATATGCTGTCGCGCTATCTGGGCAAATCGACGCCGGGTTAGCCCCTACCCCTTCGCCTCATAGCCAAAGGCATCCTTAGCCAGCGCGACCACCGCCGCGTCGGCATCGGGCATCGTCATCGGCACTTTGGCTTCTAGCGTGTCGGCGATGTGGGTGAGCGCCGCGATGCGCGCGGCCTTTTTGCTATTGCCATCGACGACGCACCATGGTGCCCAGCGGGTGTCGGTTTGCGCAAACATATCAGCATAAGCGGCGCGATAATCGGCGCGGTGGGCGCGGTTGCGATAATCCTCCGCCCCCGTTTTCCAACGTTTCCACGGGTCATCAAGCCGCTTGGCCAGTCGCTTGTCCTGTTCACCTTGAGTGATGTGGACAAAGATTTTGATTAGCGTTGTGCCGCTTTGCGATAGTTGCGATTCAAACTCGTTAATCTCGTCATAGGCACGTTGCCAGTCCGCTTCGCTCGCATAACCCTCAACCCGTTCCACCGCGACGCGGCCATACCAGCTGCGGTCAAACACAGCGATTTCGCGCTTTGCTGGCAAGCGCTGCCAGAACCGCCACAGATAATGATGGTCTTTTTCTTGCGCCGTCGGCGCGCCGATGGGCCATACCTGAAAATAGCGCGGATCCCATTCGCCGCACAGCCGCTGGATGATGCCGCCCTTTCCGGCTGCATCCCATCCTTCGAGCAAGATGATCGACTGACAGCCATGGGTGATGTGCGCCGCCTGTATCCGCTCCAGCCGTGCCTGTAGCACGATCAGGTCCGCGTCAAAGTCGCCATCATATTTGGCGCCGGATTCGAAATTGGATAGATCAATTGTCATGAGAATGCTCGCATTTCGCTTAGGTCATAAACTCATAAACCATGCAACCGAGGTTTGAAGCGATTTCGTTCAGTGCAAGGAGGAAAGGTGAAGCGAATATGCCAATATTTCTAGACTTTCTGACACAGCAATGGACGAAATCGGTCAAATCCAATAGGACAGCAAAATGGCTTCCATCTCTGACCGAAATGCCCTTGAAGATAGCAATACTATCCCCTGCATGCATTTCGGCCCGATATGTTTGCCATTTTGCCGCCTCGAAAGCATGGTTTATGAGTTTATGACCTAGCCCATCATGGACCATAGTCACTTATGCAGCAAGGCTGCGTCCCGATTTGAGACAGGCCGCTTTGCAATCCCAAACATCAACCGCGCTCAATCGACCCCAATGCATGGCACACCATAAGCATGCATTTGTGCATCGGACGTGATAATCGGCATGCGCTCTACCTTTGCTTGCGCGATGATGATGTGATCATAGGGATCGCGGTGATGGAAGGCGAGGTTTTCAAGGGCTGCGAGATGCTCTGCTTTGAGGTTAAGTAAGGCGATACCCTGCTCCTCCATCAACGCAGCAAAGACCGAGCCCGGCTCCGCTAGTTTACCAACGCGCCATTTGATTGTAATTTCCCAAAGCGAGACGATGCTCGTCATCACCTGGTTAGACCCGCTACTAATCAGGGAGCGCGCTTTAGGGCCAAGTTTCCGGTCATCCTGCAACCACCAGATCAAAGCGTTGGTATCAAGCAGGAGCCTCATTTCCACCAGTCTTTGGCGTCTTCTTTCCCTTCCATCGCGTCGAGAAAGCCATCAGGCCAAGTGTCAAAGTCATCGGCCATGCCGATTTTGCCCCGCAGCGCACCGGGCTGCCGGGGTTTGCCATCCTTGGTATAAACCCATTGCCCATCGACAAAATAAGGCGGGCCAGCAGGCGCAGCGATGGGTGCTGATGGTTGAACAGAAAAGGACAATGGCATTTCGCGGACCCCCGTATTTTGGTCAGGTGACGGACCCGCAGGCCCAGTTTCCGAACCAAGCGTGCCAAGATAGTCCTTGACCAACGCCGACAGCGACGTTCCCAATTCTGCCGCACGAATGCGCGCGCGGCGATGGACCTCGTCATCCAGAGCGATGGTGACATTTTTCATGCTGTCACAGTATCACAGTATCACAGAAATGCAACTGTTATTTTGGCCCATCAACGATGCGGATGCCAAGCTCCTTCAGCTGTCTGTCGCTGACCGCCGATGGCGCGTTCATCATCAGATCCTCGGCCTTTTGGTTCATCGGGAACAGCACAACTTCGCGCAGGTTCGGTTCATCCGCAAGCAGCATGACGATGCGGTCAACACCCGGGGCCGACCCACCATGCGGCGGCGCGCCATATTTGAACGCATTGATCATCCCCGCAAAGTCGCGGTCAACGTCAGCCTGCGTATAGCCCGCAATCTCAAACGCCCTGTACATGATGTCGGGACGATGGTTACGGATCGCGCCAGACGACAGTTCGATGCCATTGCAGACGATGTCATATTGCCACGCCAATATGTCGAGCGGGTCCATGGTTTCGAGCGCGTCGAGTTCGCCTTGCGGCATGCTGAACGGGTTGTGGCTAAAATCAATCTTGCCTGTTTCGTCGTCCGCCTCGAACATCGGGAAATCGACAATCCAGCAAAAATTGAACTGATTGGGGTCGATGAGGTCAAGCTGTTCAGCGGCGCGGGTGCGTGCGAGGCCGGCCAATCGCGCCGCCTGCCCTTCCTTGCCCGCCGCAAAGAAACAACCGTCATCGGGGCCAAGGCCAAGCGCGTCGTAGAGCGCAAGCATGCCCGCTTCGCCATGGTTTTTGGCGATAGGCCCGCCAAACTCGCCGTCCTTGCGCGTCACATAGCCAAGGCCGGGGAACCCCTCACCCTGTGCCCATGCGTTCATATCATCGAAAAACTTGCGGCTCTTTTCCGCCGTGCCTGGCGCGGGAATAGCGCGCACGACCGCACCGCCCGCGACCATATCGGCAAAGCGGCCAAAGCCCGAACCAGCGAAATGATCGGACACATCGTGGATGATGATCGGGTTGCGCAGATCGGGCTTGTCATTGCCATATTTCAGCATCGACGTGGCGTATGGGATGCGCGGGAACGGCAGCGGCGTCACTGATTTGCCGCCCGCAAACTGCTCGAACACGCCGTGCAGCACAGGCTCGATCGCCGCAAACACATCGTCCTGTGTCACAAAACTCATCTCGAAATCGAGCTGGTAAAACTCGCCGGGTGAGCGGTCTGCACGCGCATCCTCGTCGCGAAAACAGGGCGCAATTTGGAAATAGCGGTCAAACCCTGCGACCATCAGCAATTGTTTGAACATCTGCGGCGCTTGGGGCAGCGCGTAAAATTTGCCCGGATGCATGCGGCTGGGGACCAGAAAATCGCGCGCGCCCTCTGGTGACGACGCGGTCAGGATCGGCGTTTGATATTCGGTAAAGCCCTGCGCGGTCATCCGCTGGCGCAGGCTCGCGATAACCGACGAACGCAGCGCGATATTTTTGTGCAGCCGTTCGCGGCGCAAATCAAGGAAGCGGTATTTCAGGCGAATATCTTCGGGATATTCCTGATCGCCAAACACCGGCATCGGCAATTCCTGTGCCGCCGATTGCACCGTCACGCTGCTCGCGCGCAGCTCTATCTCGCCCGTGGGCAGCGCCGCATTGACCGTTTCAGGTGAACGCGCGACGACTTCGCCCGTCACCGTCAGCACCGATTCCACCCGTGCGGCGTCGAGCGTCGCGAAGTCCGCATCATCGGCATTGGCGACAATCTGGGTGATGCCATAATGGTCGCGCAGGTCGATAAACAGCAGATTGCCGTGGTCGCGCTTGCGATGCACCCAGCCCGAGATGCGCGCTTGGCTGTTGACGTCGTGCGCGCGCAATGCGCCGCAGTGATGAGAGCGATAAATATGCATGGCGCGGCGCATAGAGCCTGATCGTTCATGATGGAAGCGCTTTGCGCTGATATTTTGAGCGTGAATCAGGCTCCACGAATATTTGAAGACCTTGATTCACGTTTAGGGGCGTTTCGCCCCGAAACGATCAAGGTCATGAACGGGATGATGCAAGATGGAAGTGCTATCCAACTGATGCTTGCCAACGCGGGGCAAATCGCGCAATCGCTTAACCCCTAAGCGGGGGGCGCGAACGAAAATGACATTGGCTTTTACTGGCCTCGATTGGGCCATTGTCGCAATCTATGTGGGCGCTCTTGCCATTGCGGGCTATTTATCGAGCCGCAAGCAACTGACCACGGCAGATGATTATTTCCTCGCCAGCCACCACGCGCCGACATGGTTGGTAGCCATATCGGTGCTGTCCACGACGCAGTCTGCCGCGACATTTCTGGGTGCGCCCGACAATGCCTATCGCGGCGATTATAGCTATCTTTCGACCAATATCGCGGCGCTGATTGCGGCGGCGCTGGTCGCGCGTTTCCTGATCCCGCGTTTTTATGCGCTCGGCGTCACGACGGTCTATGAATTGCTTGAGCAACGCTATGATGCGAATGCGCGGCGCGCGGCGGCGGCGATGTATATGGTCGGACGGATATTGGCGAGCGGGGCCAGACTTTACCTTGCTGCCATAGCGGTTTCGATGATGATTTTCCTCGATGTGACGCCACAGCATATCTTTATCGCGTCGGTGGTGCTGGTGATTTTCGGCCTTGCTTTCACACTGTTTGGCGGTTTGAACGCCGTTATCTGGAGCGATCTGGTGCAGGTGACGCTCTATGTCGGGGCGGCGCTCATCACGCTCTATTTGCTGTGGGCGAGCATTCCGCTCTCGACTATGGAGATGATCGACGCGCTTCGCCACGCGCCGGGTGGCCCAAACGCAGAGAGTATCGACAAATTACGGTTGTTCGACACCTCGTTCGACTTCTCCAAACCCTTTTCGCTGTTCGCCATCCTGACGGGGTTAGTGTTGCTCAACATCGGCAATGCGGGGCTGGACCAAGACACAACGCAGCGTTTCCTGAGCTGCGAGAATGCCGCGCAGGGCCGCCGCGCGCTGTATATGTCGGCGCTGATCGGCATTCCGGTGGTGGTGATATTCCTTGCTATCGGTTCGCTGCTACACCTCCATTACGACCGCCCCGATTTGATCGGCAGCGGCGCAGGCACAGCAAGCGCGGCCTTTGCAGGCGAGAAAATTACTATCTTCATGGCCTATATCTTGTCGGAAATACCGCCCGGCTTGCGCGGGTTGGTGACGGTGGGGGTGATAGCGGCGGCGGCGATAAACTCTGGCCTCATTTCGATGTCGGCGGTAGCAATCAGCGATTTTTATCGCCCGCTGCGTGAACGCCGCACCCCGATGCCGCCGATGCACTATGTGCTGGCTGGGCAGGTGATGGTGGTGGTGCTGGCGTGCGCGTTACTCGGCATGGCGATGTTATGCTATTATTGGCAGCATTATACCGACACACCGTTGCTGGAGTTTGTGCTGGGGGTGATGGCGTTCGCTTATTCAGGGCTACTTGGCGTCTATGCGGTAGCGATATTCACCACGCGCGGGTCATCGGTGTCGGTGATTGCAGCGCTGGTCGCGGGGTTCCTAGCTACTCTGTTGCAACAGGCCTATGTCATCGATCTGTTACACCTGCCACCAGCCATCAAATTACTCGCCTTCCCCTGGCAATTATGTATCGGGGCGAGCATAGCCTTTCTTATCTGTCTGGCGGGGTCGAGCCGGGGTAGCGCAAACGATGCAACGCCGCTACGCAGCAAAACCATATGAAAATCCACGACCTCATCACCGATTCTGCGCAGCTAGCCGACCTGTGCGCACGGCTGTCCACATCGCCCTTTGTCACGGTCGATACCGAGTTCATGCGCGAAAACACATTCTATCCCGAATTGTGCCTGATCCAGATTGCCGATGAACATGAGGCGGCGGCGATTGACCCCAAAGCCCCCGGCATCGACATGCAGCCATTACTCGACCTAATGGTCAACAACGAAAATGTGCTCAAGATTTTTCACGCAGGCGGGCAGGACGTCGAGATTATATTCAATCTGACTGGCAAGACACCGCACCCCATTTTCGACACGCAAATCGGCGCCATGGCGCTCGCGCAAGCAGAGCAACAGGGATATTCGAACCTAGTGGAAAGCTGGCTTGGCGTGACTTTGGACAAAGGCGCACGCTTTACCGACTGGTCACGCCGCCCGCTCGATAAAAGGCAAATTGACTATGCCATTGCCGATGTGACGCACCTTGCGGTCATATTTCCCAAAATGCTGGACAAGTTGCAGGCGACGGGCCGGGGCCACTGGCTCGATGAGGAAATGGAGAAGCTCGCCGACCCCGGAAATTATTCGCTGGACCCGAGTGACGCGTGGCTGCGCGTCAAGATTCAGTCGCGCAAACCCGACGTGCTGGGCCGCCTGCGCGCTCTTGGTGCCTGGCGCGAACTTGAGGCGCGGTCCAAAAACCTGCCGCGCGGGCGCATCGCCAAGGATGAGACAT
>CXWL01112962.1_pt1 | contig 38096 bp, 33 predicted proteins | sample 590931 | NCBI WGS metagenome assembly CXWL01 (sample SAMEA3498368, study PRJEB10139) | groundwater metagenome | biome: water well; material: biofilm material | place: Germany | collected 2015-04-27 | reverse complement strand
GTTGAAGAAGTAGCAGTCGAAGAAAGCGCCGTCGACGAGGTGGCGGTTGAAGAAGCGCCGGCCGACGACGCGGCGATCGACCCTGACACCGACACCCCAACCCAAGGCTAATCCATGTTCCACATCAAATCACTAGAACTGGTCCATTGGGATTACTGGCAGCGGATCAAGAACATCCCGCTGGACGCGAAGATCATCACCATCGCGGGCCAGAACGGCTCGGGCAAGACCACTTTGCTGGACGCGCTGCGCACCCTGTTCGGCCTCGACTGCTCGATGGGCCGCACCTACAAGCACTATGCGCGCCACTCCGGCCAGCAGACCGCCTGGATCCGTGCGGTGGTCGACAACAAGGCAGTCGGGCGCCAGCTGTCGAACCGACCGTTTCGCAGCTCGGGCTTTTTCAGCGACGATGAAGTCACGCTGTTCTGCCAGATCCAGAAGAACGGCGGCGACTGGAAGCGCCAGTACCTGATGCGGCCGGGGAATGTCCAGATCGAGGACGTCACCGAAGCGACCGACTGGCTCGGCGTGGAGAACTACCGCAAGCGCCTGGCCAACGCGGGCCTGTCGCCGGCGATGGCCAAAGTGCTGGCGCTGGAGCAGGGCGAAACCGACAAACTGTGCGAATACGCACCGCGCCAGCTGCTCGACCTGGTGTTCCAGGTCTTCGGCGACAAGGAAGTGCTGGACGCGTACGACGAGGCCAAGCGCCATCAGCGCGACACCGAGACGGAACTGAAGCGCTTCGAAACCGAACTGGAAGCTTCGCGCACCAACCTGGAAGGCCTGCGCCTGCGCGTGGCGAACTACCACCAGTGGGAAGACCTGCACAAGGAGCGCCGCAACCTGCTTGAAGAAGTGCTGCCAAGCCTGCAGTACCACGAGGCGCGCGAGAAGGCCGCATCGGTCAGCAAATCGCTGCGCGAAGCGCGCCGTCCGCTGGCGCAAGCCGATTCGCAGCTGACCGAGAAACGTAATGCGGTGGCCGCCCAGGCGCGCGCGCTGACCGATGCACAGCAGCAGGAAACGCTGCTCGAACAGGAAGCTGCCGCTTTGGCTAGCCGCCTGACCCAGCTCAACGGCAAGCTCAAACCGCTCGAAAGCCTGCTGGAGCAGAAGGAACGCCTGCACAAGCTAGCGCTCGATGCCGGCGCCGACATCGCTGAAGTAGCGGCGCAACTGGACGCGAAGGAAGCGGAACTGGCGCGCCAGAAGCAGGCGCGCGAGGCCATTTCGGCCCGCATCGCCTCCGAAATGTCGACCATCTCCGCCTTGCAGGGAAAGACCGCGATGCCGGAGCCGGAAGCGGTACGCGGCATGCGCCGCGCGCTGCGCGACGCCGGCATTCCACATGCGATGCTGTCCGATATCGTCGAAGTGACGGATGCTAAGTGGCAGGGCGCAGTCGAAGGCGTGCTGGGTGGTTACGCATCGGTGGTGCTGCTGGAACGCGCCAAGGATGCGCCCGCGGCCTACCGACTGGCCGAGAAGGAGCGCTACCGCCACTTCATCGTGCCGGAATGCGTCGACGCGCCGCAGTCGAAGGACGACAGCCTGCTGTCGGTGGTGCGCTTCTCCGCAGCGGCGCCGTCATGGTTGATCGACCAGCTCTCGCGCATCAGCCGGGTCGACTCGGTCGATGAAGGATTCCGCCTGTCGAAAGACGAAGAGTGGATCACGCCGGACGCCTACCACCGCGAACGCCGCGGCGGACGCTCGCTGTTCGTGGAAGCGTCGCGCTACCGCTTCGGCCAGGCCGGCCGCACCCAGCGCATGGAAGCGATCCAGAAGTCGCTGCCGGCACTGGAAGCCCAGGAAGACACGCTGACGCTGGCGATCAGCAAGCTGGCGTCGGAAGTGGGCGCGCTCAAGGGACGTATCGCCGGCGTCGACGCAGCCAAGGAACTGGCCGCGCGCCAGGCCGAGTTTGAGGAAGCATTGCGCAGCATCGAACCGTTAAAGGCGGAACGCCTTGAAGTCGGTTCGCGCCTGGGCGAGCTGCAGGCGCTGACCAAGGCCGCGACGGTGACGCGTACCCGTGCCGACACCACCTGGCAGAACGCGCGCATGGCGCTGTCGGAAGCGGAAGCGGGCCTGCGTCTTGGCCACCGCCGCCAGATCGAGCAGCGTGCGGAACACGCGCAGGCGCTGGTCGAGCTGCGCCGCAACTGGCGCCATCTGCCGAAAAGCTGGCGCCGCAGCGCGCGCCGCGCGTCGCTGGTGGCGGAGCACCAGAATTCGCACCAGGTCGACCTGCGCGTCACCTCGCTCCAGCATTCGCTGGCGCGCGACGACTGGGAGCTGGACGCGACGGTGATCGACCAGTACCAGCGCCTGAACGACCAGCTGCACGGGCGCCAGTCGGAAACCGACGAGCGGCGCTACCAGAACAACCGCGCGATCGAAGCGACCGCGAATGCGCGTGGCGCCTACATCGAACGGCTGCGCTACACGATCAAGACCTACAGCAAGAACATCAAGGAGCTCGGTGAGCTGGCGGGCATCGACGTGCATGCCGATCCGGTGCGGCTGGAGAACGACGACGTGCAGCTGTCGCAAGCTGGCCTGCACGTGCGCTTCAAGTTCGACGGCAAGGACCAGATCGGGATGAACGACGGTGAAGCGTCGGGCGGCCAGCAGGTGATGAAGTCGCTGGTGCTGCTGATCGGTTTGCTGAAGTCGGAAGAAGGTTCGGGCGGCTTTGTGTTTATCGACGAACCGTTCGCCCACCTCGACATCCGCAACATCCAGCTGGTCGGCGAGTTCCTCAAGAACACCGAGGCGCAATACCTGATGACGACGCCGCTGACGCACAACACCGATGTCTACGATCCGTCCGAGCTGACGCTGATCACCAGCAAGAAGAAGAAGGACACGCAGTGGGCGCAGCCGATCTTCGTGCTGCAGCGCCGCGTCCCGGACGCAAAAGCGGCTGCATAAAAGCAGCCGCCGGGTCGCACGAAGCCGTTGCCAGCTTAATCGTTGGCGACGGCTTTTTTCATGGCAAAGCGCCAGCGCAGCATGCCGGCCGAGTAGGCGCCGAAGTAGCCGGCGAATACGCCGAGGCAGATCAGGGTCAGCGGACTGTCGGTAAAGCGCGGCAGCGTGTTGGCAGTACCCTGGTTGACGAAGATTTCGAGGCCGACGTAGATGATGCGGCCGACGAACAGCATCGCGACAAGCATGCCCAGGCGCGCATTCGGCGTAAAGAAGTAGCCTTCAGGCGTGACTTCGTAACGCGTTTTGCGCAGGCCCCAGATGGCGTACGCGACACCGGCTGCGGTGCCGACCGCCAGCCAGCCGAGCGAGGCCGGTTGCTGCGTCACCAGTTCGGAACCGGGCACCAGCACCATCGCGGTGAACACCGCCAGCCCGGTCCAGTGGCGCGACATGACCGATTGCTGGCGCGCCATCATGCGCTTGAGGCGCGCATACACGCGCCACACCAGCAGCGGGACAAGGATGAGCAGGGCGATAGTCTGGATGTTCATGGCGTCTGAAAGTTATAAAGAGCGGCAATTGTAAACCACCGCTGCGTACCGTACGCCCGCCCGGGGCGGCCCATGGTAACGTTATCGTTTCAGGACAATCGAGGACCCGACCATGAATCCAGCCGCCATCGAAGCCCACCGCGCCCCAGAGCCGCCGAGTCCAATCGAGGAGCCGACACCCGAGCCATTCGACAATCCGCATCCCCATCACCCGCCAGTCCATACGCCGCAAAACGAAGACCCGGTCCCCGACCACAATCCGGAGACCCTGCATTAGTCGAACGCCCACGAATACAGTATGTCCAGGGCGGTGTTGGTGCCGGTCTGGAACTGCAAGGTCACCCTCGCATTGAGCTTGTAGCGGATACGCACCAGGCTCGATGCCGAGGTCGCGCCCTGCTCGAAGCTGAGGTAGGCGCGCGACGACAGCCGCTTGCCGACCGTGACGACGGTACTTTCAAGCCCGCTGGCCTGCGACACGCCAAGTTCGTCCACGCCCAGCGAATCCTTGAGGCGCGACTGGAAGCCGCCGCTGCCGCCCGATCCGCCCAGCAGCGCGCCGGCGGCTGCGCTCAGCAGGCCTGCCTCGTTGCCCGACGTGCCTTCCATGCCATGCCCGAGCACCAGCCAGGACAGCTTGTCGCTGTCGGGCACCGAAGGCGTGGAGACCAGTTTGGCCACTGGCGCCAGCGCCGTGCCGCGCACCTCGACACCCGCCTCGACATTGGCCTCCGACAGCTGGTCGCCCTCCGGACGCTTGCGCACCGCACGGATGTTCAGCGCCGGGTTGTCATAGCGGCCGCTGAACGTGACGACGCCGCGCTCGATCTCCAGCTTCTGGCCATAGGCGGCGTAGGTGCCGTTGACGGCGCGGATGGTGCCGTTGACGCGCGGCGCGCGGCCGTCGCCGGTACGTACCCTGACAGTGCCTGCCAGCTCGGTGTCCGCGCCCATGCCGCGCAGCCGGAACGCGTCGCCCAGGTCGACCTCGATATCGGCGGCCAGCCGCATCGCTGTCTTGTCGCGCGCGCGCGCGGCGGCGCTGGTCCGGCCCAGCACGATCACATCGTCCGACATGGTCGGACGGCCCTGCGGCGCCAGTTCGACCAGCGCGCGGTCGACGCGGAACTTGCCATCGACGGTGAAGCTGGTGGCGCTGCGGTTGACGGTGCCGGTGCCGCTGACGACTACGGTGCGGTCGGGACGCGACAGCGCTTCGAGCTTGTCGGCCACCAGTTTGAGCTGCATGGTGGCCTCGCCGCCGGTGAAGCGGATCGCGCCGCTGGCCATGGCGTTGCCCTGCATCCCGTCAAAGCTCAGGCGCTGCAGCAGCAGCTGGTCGCCGGCCAGCTGCGCGCGCAGCTGGCCGTTGCGCAGCCTGACGCCCTGCTCGGGCCAGCGCACCGCCAGGTTGTCGCCTGTGACCGTACCGTTCAGGGTGGGCGCGCCGATGGTGCCGCCACCGGTCAGCGCCAGCTTCATGGCGCCGTCCAGTTCGAGGCCCGGCTGGCCGGCCAGCGGCGCCATCCAGGCGATCGACGCCATGTCGGCATTGGCGCTCAGCTGCAGCGGGCTGCCGGTGCCGAGGCGGCCGTCGACCAGCTGGGTGGTGGCGTCGATGCGCGCGACGCCGGCCCTGGTGCCGTCGATATCGACGCGGGTGCGCAGCGCATTGCCCGCTACGTCGGCGCGCAGGTCGAGCGTGCGCAGGCCGAGCACCACGGGCACGTCGGCCCCGACAATCAGGTCGCCTTTTTCGCGGAAGACATGGACCATGCCCGACAGCTGCGCAACGCCGCCCGCCGCCGCGGCAGTCTGCAGGTCGAGGCCCCATTCACCACCCAGGGTCAGGTCGCCGCGCATGGTTTCGCGCAGCGCCGGCGAGAACTGGGCCAGGTAATTGAGCGGCACGCCGTTGGCCGCGCCTTTGCTGCTCCAGCGCGGGCCGTTCTTGATCAGCGAGGCGATGTTGATGGTCCCGGCGGGCAGCGCGATGACCGCTCCGTTGAATGCGACCTGCTGCGGCCGCATCAGTCCCGGTGCGCCCGCGCCGGGCGCCACGGCCAGGCGCAGCGGCACCGGCCTGGCCAGCGTGAACGCGTAGCGGCCGCGGTTCTGCAGGCTGTCGAGGACGCCGGTCCAGGCGTCGCCGCTCCAACCGCCGCGCGCCTGGACCGCGGCATCGAAGGCCTCGCCGCGCGCGGCCAGGCTCAGGGTATGCGCGGCGCGGGTTCCGGTGGTTTGCAGGCGCGCGCTGTCGATCCGGGTGTCGCCGCTGCTGTAGCCGGTGATCTCGACGTTCGACACCATCGGCGTCGAACCGCCCTGGCCCGCGCCAATGCTGGCGCTGGCGCGCAGGGCCCTGACCTGGTGGCGTCCAAGCAGTTTGAGGTTCTGGCCTTCCAGTGCGGCGGTCAGCGCGGGTGCCTGGGCGCTGCCCGACAGCGTGCCCGAGCCGCGCAATGCGCCGCCGTAGTCGCCGCCCAGCACGGCCAGCTGCGGCGCGTCGATGCGCCAGTCGAGGCGGTCCGAAGGTGCGCCGAACTTGCCGTTGGCGGCAATCACGTTGGGGCCGATGTGCAGGTCGACGTCGGCGCTTGCGATGCGCTGCGCACTGCCGCCAAGCCGCGCGTGTCCCCACAACGGGGCATTCGACAAGGTCGATTGGTCGAGGACGACGTCGGCGCTGCCGCTCCAGTCCTTGCCAAGGCGCCCGCTGGCGTCGAACTTGCCGTTGATGCTGCCGGCCAGCGGCGAGCCGAAGGCGGCAGGGTCGACGCCGCGCGCGGTGCCGCTGGCCTTGATGTTGATGTCGCCGGCGGCCAGCCAGGCTTCGCCGCTGGCGTGCAGGACGCTGTCGTTGCCCTTGCGCGCCTTCTGGGCCAAGCCAAGCCCGCGCGCATCGGCGACGAAGGTGGTGCGCGGCGCTTCCATCGTGCCGCTGATGACGCCGTTGGCGGCGAGCGCGCCATTCAGGTCGCTGCGCAGGGCCGACAGCTGGCGCGCATCCAGTTTCCACAGCAGGCGTTCGCCCGGCGCGCCGAAGCTGCCGCGCAGGTCGACCGCGTTCGGGCCCATGGCGAAGCGGGCGTCCACGCCGGTGACGTGCTGTGCGTCGGCGCTGAACTTGCCCTTGCCGGACAGGGGCTGTCCGAACAGGCGGCTTGGGCGCAGCGTGAAGTCGGACGCGACTTGCAATGAAGGCGACAGCGCGCCGCTGGCGTTGACCAGCGCGTTGATGTCGGCGGCGGGGAAGTCGCCCAGCGCCGCAGGGTTGAAGTGCACCGCGCTGGCGGCGACCTTGAATGCGCGCTTGCCGTCGAGGCTGGCGCTGCCCGCCAGGTCGAGATGGCCGCTGCCGGCCGTCAGCCGCGCGCGCTTGATCTCGATGACCTGGTTGGCCAGCGTGGCCCGGGCATCGAGGCGCATGCCGCGTTCGGACAGCTGGGCGCCGAACGTCTGGACGTCGCCGGTGCTGGTGAGCTGGACGTCGCCGGCAATCGCTGTCGCCTTCATCGTGCTGTACAGGGCCTTCAGGTTGATGCGGTCGGTATGCAGCTTGAACTGCGCGCTGCCGATGCCTTCCTCTTCGGGGCCGCGCTGTACCGCGCCGCCTCCGGTAAATTTGCCGGCCGCGCCCATGTCGACCAGGACGTCGTCGATCCGCATGGCCGCCAGGGTGCCGCCCAGCCGTCCGCGCGTCGCCAGCAGCGGCAGCAGCTGCTTGTCGAGCGGGCCGACCTTGCCCTCGTTGGCGATATTGACCGTGCCCGAGATTGCCCTGGCCGGATCGATATTCGCGTTGATCGCCATCGACAGGTCGGCGGCGGGCAGGGCTGGATTGAAGAAGCCCGGATTGATGTTGCGGCCCTTGAGATCGAGCGCGCGCAGCGGCACCGGCTCGAAAGGCGCCAAGGTGAGCTTCATGTCGCCCACTGCTTTCCCGGCCCGACCGGCGGCATTGACCTGGGTGGCGACCAGGTCGCCGCCGGCGCGCACGGACAACTGCGCAGGACTCTGGCCGGCCTTGACTTCGGTCTGGACCAGGGTGGCTGCTGCATCGAGCTTGAACGGCCGCATGGCCGCAATACTGCCGCTGGCGGCCGCTTTTCCCCACGGCGTCAGCGCGCTGGCATCACGCAGTTCCCACTTTTGCTTATTGCCGTTCAGTTTGAAGCGCACGTCGTCGATAGCGGTCTTGACGCCGGCGTTATTCATCGTCAGCTTTGCCACCCGTGCGTCGGCAATCGACAGCGTGAACGGCGGCGCCAGCGACACCGGCATCTTTGCCGGCTCTTCCGATTTGCGCAGCGTATCGACCTGCACGCTGGCCACGTGCAGCTTGCTGACCGCGATTCCGCTCGACAGGTACTGCCAGGGCGACCAGTTGATGTCGAGGTTGGTGGCGGTGATCAGCTGCTCGGGGCTGCGGTAGACCACGCGGTCCATGTGCATTGCGCCGTACAGCGAGCCGCGTACGCCGGTGATGACGATGCTGCCGCCGCTGGCGCTGGCGACCCGCTGCGCGATCATCTGCAAGGTGGTCTCGCGGCCGAGGTACCAGTAGGCGCCGGCCAGCAGGACGCCGGTGGCGCCGACGCCGATGGCGACGTAGCGCGGCCAGCGGCGCTTATGCGGGGCGGAGGCCGGTGGTGGTGTCGTGTCGTCAGTAGTCATCAGAACGTGAACCCGACGGAGAAATGCAGGCGGGCTTTCTTGATCGCCTGGCCATAGGCCAGGTCGACGTTGATCGGGCCGACCGGGCTGCGCCAGCGCGCGCCGATGCCGTAGCCGAACTCCGGCTTCAGGTCGGCAATGCGGTCGGCGGCGTTGCCGGCGTCGACGAATACCGCCACGCCCCAGGGGGGACGGAACCAGTACTGGTACTCGACGCCGCCGGTCAGCAGGTAGCGCCCTCCGACCACCGCGGTTCCTTCCTCGACGCCCAGTTCCTGGTAGCCGTAGCCGCGCACCGACTGGTCGCCGCCGGCGCGGAACAGGAAGGTGCTTGGCACGCCTTCCTTGTCCTTCGAGCCGAGGGCGCCGGCTTCGCCGCGCAGGATCAGGGTCGAGTCGACCGACATCGGGCGGTAGTTGACGAAGCGGGTGTAGGCACGCACGAAGCGTTCATCGGTCAGCACCGGCAGCAGCGCGCCGCCGATCTGCGCGTTGATGACGTAGCCGCGGGTCGGCTGGATCAGGTTGTCGAGCTCGCGCTTGGTGATGCTGTAGGTAAGCGGCAGGCTCTTGCTGTTGCGCGACAGCTGCCCTTCGACCGTCTGCTTTTCGGCCAGGTACTCGAAGGTCAGGCTGCGTTCGAGCAGCGGCGTGCCCCACGAGCGGCGCACCGCCACGGTGGCGACGTTGGTGATTTCGCCGCGCAGGTCGGTGCGCTCGAAGCCGGCGCCGAAGCTGTCGTTGTAGCCCTTGGCGGTCGTCGGGATGTAGAAGTCGGCGCGCGCCGCCTGGCGCTTGCTCTCGGCGATGACCTGGCTTTTCAGGCGCAGGCCGCGCACATTCAGGTCGTCGTAATTGACCTGCGCGCGGGCCCCGGTGTTGGTCGAGTAACCGACACCGACCGACGCGTTGCGTTGCTTGTTCTCGGTCACCCGCACCACCACCGGCAGCACCTGGGGACCCGCAGGCGCCGCTTCCGGCGCCCCCTGTTGCCCGGCTTTCAGCTCGTCGATGTTTTCGTCGAGCGCCGCCGCCATGTCGGTCGCCACCTCCACGGTGCTGAAATAGCCGGTGTCCTGCAGGCGGGCCTGGAGCGCCTGCAGCGCCGCTTCGCTGTATTCGGCGCCCGGCTCGATCCGGTTCAGGTTGGTGATGATGTGGCTCGGATAGCGCTGCAAGCCTTCGATGCGCAGCTCGCCCAGGCGGATTTCAGGGCCGCTGTCGACCACCACGCGCAGCAGTGCACGGCGCGCGTCGGGGTCGACGGTGGCGCTGGTTTCGGCCAGCTGGGCGCGCGGATAGCGCGTCTGCATCACCTGGCGCAGCAGGTTGCGCTTGGCCGCTTCCCAGTCAGCCTGGCGGAAGCGTTCGCCCACGTTCAGGGTCCAGTTGTTGCGCAGGGTGGCCGGATCGAAGGGCTTGCTGCCGGGGGAGAGCGGCTCGAAGCCGCGCAGGATCAGGTCGACGTCGCCCACCACGACCGGCTCGCCCGGATCGACGATCACGCGCGCCACCGGCACGGTGGTGCTGGTATCGAGGCCGGCGCTGACCCTGGGCGAGTAGTAGCCTTCGGTCGCGATCAGGGTGCGTGCCTGCTCGGGCGCGTCCTTGACGAGGCGCTGCAGCTGTTCGAGGTCGAGGCGCGCGTTGCCGCGCCAGCGCACCAGGTCGAGGTTTTCCTCAAGGAGATCGTCGAGACGGCCGGGCGCGTCGATCTGCACGGTGTAGTCGATGGCCTGCGCGCAGGCGCTCCCAGCGGCGGGCAGGGCGAACACGATGACGGCAATCTGTGCCAGAATTCGTGTTCGCCCCGCCTGCACTGAACGTATTGTTGGTCTTGCGAGAAACATGTCTCTCCGTCTGGGAAAATGTTGAAAACATATTACCGGATCGGCCGAAATGATGGCGAACGCCTAACACTCTGGAAACCGAAAACATGCATCAATCCGACACCGCGCTAGTCTTGTTCAGCGGCGGACAAGACTCTACCACCTGCCTGGCCTGGGCACTAGATCGTTACGCGCGGGTCGAAACAATCGGTTTCGACTATGGCCAGCGTCACGCCATCGAACTGGCGGTGCGTCCTGGCGTGCTGGCCGGCGTGCGCGCCTTGTCGCCCGCGTGGGACGCGCGCCTCGGGGCAGACCACATGATCGACCTGTCCCTGCTCGGTAAAATTTCGGACACCGCGCTCACCAGCGACGTCGAGATCGCGATGCAGGCGAACGGCCTGCCGAACACCTTCGTCCCGGGGCGCAACCTGATGTTCATGATGGTTGCGGCCACCCTGGCGTACCGGCGCGGCCTGACCGTGCTGGTTGGCGGCATGTGCGAGACCGATTTTTCCGGCTACCCGGACTGCCGCGACGACACCATGAAGGCGCTGCAGGTTGCCCTCAACCTGGGCATGGCGACGCGCCTGAAGGTCGAGACGCCGCTGATGTGGATCGATAAAAAGGAGACCTGGCAGCTGGCCGAGCGCACTGGCGGCCGGGCGCTGGTCGACCTGATCCGCACCGAAACGCATACCTGCTACCTCGGCGAGCGCGGTGCACTGCACCCGTGGGGCTACGGCTGCGGCACCTGCCCGGCGTGCGAACTGCGCGCGCGCGGCTACCAGCAGTTCGTGGAAGCCGAAAGCGATTAGTACAGCATGCGGATCGCGCTGCTGACCGACCTGCACGCCAACCGCGAAGCGCTTGATGCCTGCCTTGCCCATGCGCGGCAGCAGGGCGCCGACAGGTACGCCTTCACCGGCGACCTGGTTGGCTACGGCGGCGACCCCGCGCGGGTGCTCGACACCGTGATGGAGCACGCGGCGCGCGGCGCCATCGTCGTCAAGGGGAATCACGACGAAGCCACCGCACGCGGCCCGCGCCCCGCCATGCATGCCGAGGCGCGTGAAGTAATCGCCTGGACGCGCGGCCAGCTGCGCGATGAACAACTGGCCTGGCTCGATGCGCTGCCCCTCACCGGCGAACTGGGTAGCATGATGTTCGTACATGCCAGCGCACACGAACCGCAGCGCTGGGAATACGTGACCGGCCTGGCGGGAGCGGAACGCAGCCTGCGCGCGAGCCACAGCCGCATGGTGTTCTCGGGCCATGTGCATGCACCTGCGCTGTACCGGCGCGCCGACGACGGCCGCATGGGAGCGCATGCCCCCGTTGCGGGAGCCAGGGTGCGGATCGAGCCGCAGCATCAGTACCTGGTGATTCCCGGTTCGGTGGGGCAGCCGCGCGACGGTAACTGCGCCGCGTGCTACGCGCTGTACGACGACGGGTCGCGCGAACTGACGTACTTCAGGGTGGCCTATGATCATGGCGCTGCGGCGCGGCGGGTGATCGCGGAAGGCTTGCCGATGGTGTTTGCGATGCGGCTGGTGGAAGGCCTTTGAGGTGCGTCGCGCATTCCCGTGCGAGGCTGCGCGGGAATNNGGAATGCGCGAGTCAGGTTCAGACCGCCGCGGCTTCTTCCTTCAGGCGGTTGCGGCGCGAGCGGCTGACGAAGAACCAGATAATTGCGACCGGGATCAGGATCGGCAGCAGCAGGGGCGACACCGCCAGCAGGCCGAGCGACGCGGCCAGGGCCAGGCCGCCCACCAGCAGTACGCCGACTCCGGCAAACACCACCACCAGCAGCGCGCCGACAAACAATGCGACGATCGTGCCGATGATCAGGCCAAGGCTGCCGAACAGCAGACCCAGCAGCGCGCCCAGCGGACCGTCGAACTCGTCACCGTCGATGTCCATGTGGAAGCCGCTGGTGTCGGCGAGCATGTCCCAGGCGATCAGTGCGACCAGGAACAGGATGATGTAGGGAGCGTACTTTTTCATGGCGGGACCTCGTGGTTGTGTCGTTGGTATGGCTCCACTGTAGCTATGCCCATATGCATCAACCATCGGATTGCGACAGACTGCATTTTTTGCGGGTCGGGCCAGCAAAAATGCGTGACGAAGAGTTTCGGAGCGACGGCCTTGTAAAACCGTGAACCTTTCCTATACTGAATACCTGCTTTGCTTGGGGGGATCAGATGCTTCACGACTATTTTGGCAAAAAGGGCCCACCATCGGCGCCGCCTGCGGTGCCGCCGATTATCATCACGCCATTCAGCTACCACACCCCGCAACCAGCGATCGATCCGGCCATCACCCCGGCCCGCCCGCCGCTGTTGCCACCGGCCTTGCCGCAAATCCGCGCCTGACGGTATCTGCCTTAACCATCTGGAAGCATGGGCGCTTTTTGGCGCCACGCTGGTGTGCGCCTGGTCAAATTCGACTATCATGCGTAGCTCCGATGTTTATTAGTAAAGTTACCCGATGATTGATGAAGGATCCGACGTGCCGGACGATGCGCCCATCCAGGAACCACGCGTGTGGCAAGGCAACGGCTGGACGGCACGTGTCATCAAGAATGAAGATGACGAAGGCTGGGCAGTTGCGATGATCAAGGACGGCGAGCCGGAACCGGCGCTGGTCGGCCCGTGGACGATGGGCCGCGACAAGAAAAACCCGAAGCCGCTCGACACCAACGCCTTCCACACGCTTGTAAAGACAGCATCCGAAGTGCTGCGCCGCCACGAGCAGCAACTGCACGCGCAACTGCACAAGAGCACCGTTGTCGCGACCAGCGAGGCGGTCATCAAGGTGACGCTGGACATCATTCCGGATGACGACCATCCTTATGCGGTGCTGACCGCCATCGACGAGATGGGTGAACAGCTGGCCCAACAGCGGGTTGCCGCCAGCTTCAAGCTGTCGCCAGCGAGCGCTGCCGACTGGGTCGAGTCGGACTTCCGCGCGCCACGCTAGTCAAGTCAAGGGTGAAGGCAAACCCGGAAAACGTCTTTCCCGCGGAGTGAATCCATAGCACCGATGCGCAAGCGTGCCATGGAATCCCGCCTGTGCGGGATTGACGGCTTAATTGAACGGCATTCGGGCCCCGCCCCCGAGATTGCGGCGATCCTGCTTCGCTTTTTTACCCTCTCCTGATAGTATTTCCCGAGTGCATTAGAAAAGGGAATATTGATGGAAAGCCGTCTTAAACGCCTCGAAGCGGTACAAGCCATGGTGCTGGAAATCGGCCAGTTGTCGACCTCGTGCGTCGACATCACCGAGTTCATCCGCGCCGTGCACCGCGCGCTCGGACGCATCATGTACGCCGCAAACTTCTATGTGGCGCTGAACGACCGCGAGGACGGCACCGTCCGCTTCGTCTACTTTGTCGACGAGCGCGACGAAACGCCCGACCCCGCCGAACGAATCACCCTGGCCTCACCCGACCAGTCGCCCACCGCATGGGTGATCCTGAATCGCCGCAACATGGTCGTCACGGCCGACGAGTTCAATGCGCGCGGTGGCGACGACGGCAGCGGCTGGGGCCTCGGCAGCATGTCCGAACACTGGATGGGCTGCCCGCTGCTCGACCAGCAGCAACAGGCGCTGGGCGCCATCGTCATCCAGAGCTACACCCCGCAACACACCTACAGCGACGAAGACCAGGCGCTGTTCGCGCTGATCGCCAGCCACGTGTCGAATGCGCTGCAGGGCTTGCAGAGCATGGACCGCCTGGAACGCGCGGTGCGCGAGCGCACCGCGCTGCTCGCGCATGAAGTGTCCGAGCGCCGCCGCGCCGAATCGGTACAGCATGCGCTGTACGAAATCGCCAGCCTGTCGGCCGCCGCGATCGAGTCCGACAAGCTGTCGGCCAGCCTGCACCGCATCATCAGCGAACTGATGGTGGCGGATAACTTCCTGATCGCGCTGTATCACCCGGGATCGCAGGAAATCAGCATTCCTTACTTTGTCGACCAGAAGCACGCCGAAGCGCCGGTCGCCCGCTTCCGCTACGGCATCGGCATGAGCTCGTACGTGTTGTCCAGCAAGCAGGCCAGCTTGCACGATGGCGCCAGTTTCGCCCAGCTGGTAGCGGACGGCGTCGTCGAGGAGCCGCTCGGCTGCACCGACATCGCCAGCTGGATGGGCGCGCCGATGCTGCTGCATGACCAGGCATACGGCGTGATCATCGTCCAGAGCTACGACCCGGCCATCGTGTACACGGCGGCCGACCTCGAATTGCTTGCTTTCATGGCCAGCCACGTCGCCGTGGCGCTCGCCCGCATGCAGGCCGACCAGGCGATCCGAAAAACGAAGGAGCGGCTGGAAGAACAGAACGCGGCGCTGAACACGGCGCTGACCGCGCTGCAGGAAGCGCAGTCGGAACTGGTGCGCCAGGAAAAGCTGGCGTCGCTCGGCCGCCTGGTGGCCGGTGTCGCGCACGAGATCAACACGCCACTGGGTATTTGCGTGACGGCCACCAGCCACCTGGTGCAGGAGCTCAAGCTCACCCGCGAGGAGCTGGAAGCGGGCGAAATGACCGAAGACAGCCTGCGGCAGTTCCTGGAGATTGTCGACCAGTCGCTGCGCATCCTGACCACCAACACGCAACGCGCGGCAGCACTGGTGCGCAGCTTCAAGCAAGTGGCGGTGGACCAGTCATCGGACGATATCCGCACGTTCAGGCTCAAGAGCTACCTGGATGAAGTGCTGCTGTCGCTGCAGCCGAAGCTCAAGGGCCGCCCGGTGAAGGTGGAAGTGGCGTGCGCCGACGATATCCACCTGGAGAGTTTCCCGGGCGCCGTATCGCAGATCGTCACCAACATGGTGGTGAACTCGCTGGTGCACGGATATGAGCGCGACCAGCCCGGCAAGATCCGGATTGCGGCGGCGCTGGAGGGCGATACGGTGGTGTTCGATTACAGCGACGACGGCGTCGGCATGGCCCCGGAGATGCTGGCCAAGCTGTTCGATCCATTCTTCACGACACGGCGCGGGCAGGGCGGCAGCGGGCTTGGCGCGCACATCCTTTACAACCTGGCGACGGGGCCGCTGGGCGGGACGGTGAAGGCGGAGAGCGAGCCGGGGCAAGGTTTGCGGTATTCATTCCGGTTCCCGCGCAGCAGGCGCGCGATGAAGGCGGCGGCGTAGCCGGCAAATTCGGCGGAGGGGCGGGGGCCGAGCCCCCGCTTATCGTTTCATTTAATCCGGCCAGTTCCGGTTAATTTCCTGCGCCTTGTCGATATTCTGGATTAACAACTCGACATACTGCGGGTCAAGATGCCGTCCGGCGACTTCTCGCATGTGCCCGACCACCTGCTCGATCGGCCACGCTTCCTTGTAGCAGCGCTTGTGGCTCAAGGCATCGAACACATCGGCCACTGCAACAATGCGCGCATACTTGTGGATGTTTTCGCCCTTCAGTCCTTGCGGATATCCGGTGCCGTCGTATTTCTCATGATGCTGGTGCGCGATCACCGCGGCCGCCTTCAAGATCGGGCGTGTGGAGCCGTCCAGGATCGACAGGCCAACCGTCGGGTGCTGCTTCATGATTTCCCACTCTTCCGGCGTCAGCGGGCCCGGCTTGAGCAGCACCGCGTCCGGCGTGGCGATCTTGCCGATGTCGTGCATCGGCGCCGCGTGCATCAGCACCGCCGTTTCGTCGTCCGGCAAGCCCGACGCCTGCGCCAGCAAGTGGCACACCTGCGACATGCGGCGCACGTGGTTGCCCGCTTCGTTCGAACGCGATTCGACCACGTCGCCAAGGCGCAAGATCAGCTCGGCCTGGGTGTCGGTAATCTCCTGGGTGAGCAGGATGTTGTCGAAGGCGATCGCGACGCCGGAGCAGAATACTTCCAGCAGCTGGGCGTCGATCTCGGAAATTTCTTCGACGCCCTTGAGTACCAGCAGCGACGCCTTGCCGCTGTTGTTCGGGAAGTAGCCGACGTAGGTGTCGCCTTGCAGTTTCGAAATGCGGTTGCTGCGCGCATCGTCGAGCTGGGCCATCAACTCAGGTCCGAGCATCCCTTCACCGATGTCGCCGATCTGCGCCAGTACTTCGTATTCAGTCGCGCCAGCCAAAATGCTGGCGCCGGAAATGCGCAGCAGCATGCTTTGCTCAAGGCGCAGCAGCGCGACGACCTGCAGCAACAAGCCGCTGGCGAAGTCTTTCAGGTTGCGCTGCTGGAAAATGTGGGCCGAGGCGGCAATCACGCGCTCGAGGCCTTCGCGGTAGGTCATCTGCACGCGGCGCGCGTCTTCCACCTTCATGATGTCGCGGTAGGCGCGCAGCGCGGCGAAGGTCGTGGTAAACAGCTTGGTGCGGTCGAGCTCGGTCTTTTCCTTGTAGTCGTTGATGTCGTAGTTGACGATCACGCGCTCTTCAGGCGCCTGGCCCGGCTGGCCGGTGCGCAGCACGATGCGGGTAAAGGTATTGTTCAGATCTTCGCGCATCCAGCGTGCCACTTCCAGGCCGCTGTCCTCGTTCTCCATCACCACGTCCAGGAACACCAGCGCGATATCGGCCTCACGGGTCAGCACTTCCTTGGCTTCGGCGCCGCTGTATGCGTGCAGGAAGGTCAGGGCGCGGCCATCGAGCCGGAACCGGTTCAGCGTGAGCTTGGTAATGTCGTGGATATCGGGCTCGTCATCGACGAGCAGGACTTTCCACGGCGCAAGCTTAGGCGTAGTTGAGGACAAGAATGACATGATTGCGATTCCGATACCGGGTAATGTTTGGACTGAACGCCACGGCGCATTGTATTGAACGGCCGACTTCGCTCGATTGTAGTATGCCGCAACTCTATTAACAACAGGCAATAGTAATGCTTTATGTGGAATGAGACATATTGTTTATTTGACGGTCCGGCGTCGCCCTCGTTACGCGTAGTATTTCTGGCATCGTTCGCAGTAAAAACTGCGTCTTTCAGGCCGTCCGATCATGTCGCTGCGCACCCGAGGGCCTTGGAATTGCCCTGCGCAGTGGCAATTTTCCTGCCGACGAAGGGGCTGCTTTCTTCACGCAGGATAAGGAGCGATGGTCCTTCAGGCATGGGTGGGCCGCCTTTCCGGCGATGGTCCGTTGAAAGGCGGAAAGCCCCGGTGCGGTGCCTAACATTTCGATACAAAACACGACATTTCGTCGCTAACAGCGGGCGCTTAAACGGCGTATATTGAGATAAGGAACAAGTGTCTTTCGAAAGGAACCCAGCATGAAAACCGCGATCAAGGGGCTGGCCCTGGCCAGCATGGCGCTGATGTCGGCCGGCAGCGCATTTGCCGGCATTACGGTAACGTATGTGCAACCCGAGAATTACTCCGACCTGCCATTCGCGGCATGGGAGCGCAAGGATATCCTGGATGAGCTGACCGAGCACTTCCAGAAACTCTCAAAAGCGCTGCCACCGGGCGTGGACTTGAACGTCGAGGTGCTCGATATTGACATGGCGGGACGGATCAACCATCGCCGCGCGAAAGAAATTCGCGTGCTGCGCGGCGGCGCCGATTGGCCGATCATCCACTTGCGCTATTCGGTGGTGCAGGATGGGCAGGTCGTTTCCAGCGGCGAAGAGCGCCTGCGCGACATGATGTACCTCGATAACAGGCGTAACCGGTACTCGAGCGGCGATCCGCTGCGCTACGAGAAGCACATGATCGACGAGTGGTTCAGCAAGACGATTGCGCCGAAGCGCATCGGCTGATTCCAGGCCGGGCTTGAAACCGGGTATCCGCGGTAATGCCGTTCAGTAAAAGCCGTCATTCCCGCTGCGGGAACGACGGTCACGTGCGCGGTGCGGGAACTGGCCGAGCACCTGCCATAACGTCGTTCCCGCGAAGGCGGGAACCCAGGCTGAGCCGAAGTGATACGGTGCATGGATTCCCGCTGCGCGGGAACGACGTTGTCAAGGGTTGCCTAAAGCTTAACTTCACGGCATCAGGCACCCGGGGTACCCAGCTCCTGTGTTACTTCTTTTCTTCCTTGCGCATTTCCATCCGCATCCGTGCATCGCTTACCGTGTAGTCGGACGGCACGGTGAATAGCGAGGCTGCCGGCTCTTCCCGCTTCAGGTTTTCCAGCCGATAGGTGTTGTCGCCAGTTCGCGGGTCGCTGTGCCTGGTGTACACCGTCACCTGCAGTTCCGGCGAATACCAGGATTCATGGGTGACGACGATAGGGTGGCGGTTGCCCAGTTCGCCGGCAGGAATCTCGTAGGTCCGCATTTTCCCTTCCGCCTTGACGCCGCCAAATTCCCGGCTGCCGAGCTCACGCGTGACTGCCTTGGATGACCATTCGCGGTCCCCGAAGGCACCGGCAAGCCGGGCGCCGAGACCGAAGCCATGGCCGGTCTCGCCGGTAGCGCGTTCCACCCGCTTGACAATGATCGCCTCGCGCCCCGTTGCGTCGGGCCCCAGTTTGCCCTCCTTGCGCAACTGCGCGATGCGTTCGCGCGCCTTTTCGCGTGCGACCGCAGCGATCTCGCGCGGTGCGCCGATGCGGGTGGCGGTCTTGTCGCGCGGACGCAGGATGTAGGCAGAACCGTCGGCATCGCGGATCATGATGTTGCGCAGCTCGCCGTCCTCGCCCGCCATGTCGCGGCGCGTGCGGCCGGCACTGTCGCGGTAGAAGGTGGTGACATGGCGTACCGTGATCTGGTTGCCGTCGGATAGCGACTGGACCTTTTCCGAGATCGCCTGCGCCGAGTACGGCGCATTCTTGACGATCTTTCCTTCATGGATCATCAACGGGGCCGCCAGCGCAACGGCGCGGGCGTGCGCCATGGCCCGCGGCGCGGCGCCGGCATGGGCCATCGCAGGAAGGCAGGCAGCCATCAATACGGCCAGTGCGAGTCGTTTGGTCTTCATGTGATCCTCTTTCGGGTGGGTTATTCGGTCGATGTCAGGCGCAGGGCGAGCGGGTCGCCGTCGGCGCTGACAAGCATTTCGGCCAGCACGGAGTCGCCCGCATTTTCAGGCGTCACGGATACACCGAGGCCGGCCAGTTCCATGCGCGGCACTTCGGTTTCGATCATGCGTGGGTTGGGTTCGCCTTCGATGCGATCGAGCGAGTCGAGCGCGATGAAGAGGCCGCGTTCATCGCGCTGGATCCGTTGCGGGCCGTCGGCATGGCCCGGCATGGACGCCTTGAGCACCAGCAGGGCTGCCACGACCAGCAGCGCCAAAGCGCCGATGCCAGCGAAAACCGGGCGCGGCAAGCGCTGGTACCAGTGCTTGCGCGCATGCTGTTTGGCGAACGCTGCCATCAGTTCCTTTTCGACGCAGCGCGGGGCGTTGACGTCGTCCATCGCGCTGCGCAAGGCGCCCAGTGGGCCGTCGAGGCCGTCGTTGTGGATGTGCTTGTCCATGTTTGTTCCGATTCAGGCGTTGATCGTGTTGGGGCGATGCGCAGCCAGCCGTTTCGCCAGCAGGGCGCGGCCACGCGACAGGCGCGAACGTACCGTCCCGATGTCGACCTGGCAGATGCCGGCGATCTCCTGGTAGGACAGGTCGTGCATTTCGTAAAGGATCAGGGCGTCGCGGTAATGCGGCGCAAGCTTGGCCAGCGCGCGGCGCACGTCGTCGGCCACTTCGTTGCTGAGCATGCGGGCCAGCGGTTCGGCGTCGCAGGCGCCGTTGGCGTCAGTGTCATCGTCGCCATCGTCAGGCTCGGGCAGGCTGGCGGTGCGGCCGCGCGCCTGTTCCTGCTTGAGGATCAGGTTGCGCGCCACGCCGAACAGGAAATGCTGGAGCTGGCCGCGCAGCGGATCGAAACGCAGGGTGTCGGCCAGCACGCACATGAAGACTTCCTGCACCACATCCGCGGCGGTATCGGCCGAGCCGCAACGCAGCACTGCGAAGCGGTAGAGCGGACCCTGGTGGCGCCGGTACAGCGCCTGGAAGGCGGCGCCAGTCCCGCTGCGCATCTGGCGCAGCAGTTCGGTGTCAGGGAGAGGGGTGGTGGTCATGGTCATCGTCGTGTTCTTTAACTGTATTCCCGGCACGGGGCCAAAAAGTTCCAGTTATTTGCATGACGATGGCATGGAAAGCTAATCGATCCAGTTGACCCGGCTGAACTTGTTGCGGAATTCTTCCGGCATCGCGACCACCTGGCTGGTCTTGTAGTTGAAGAAGACAAAGCCGGACTTGGCCATGGCGATCAGCGCCTTGTCCTTGGGACGGGTCACGCGGAAGGTAATGTCGCCGCCATATTTGTTGAAGTCCATGACGCCCACCTCGAACAGCAGCTGGTCGCGGGCATGCGCTTCGGCCCGGTAGGTGGTGGCCAGGTCGGTGACGATGATGCCAGTGCCGTCGCGCTCGGTCTCGGGCACGCCGAATTCAAACAGGAAGCGGGCCCTGGCCTCGGAAATCATCGAGATCATCGAATCGTTGCCGAGGTGGTTGGCGGCATTGATGTCGGTGACCCTGACGGACATCGGTGTTGTGTAGTAATACTGGTCTTCGGGAAAATCCAGGTGCAGGCGGGCCATGTTGGTCTCTCGCAATCGGGCGGAGTCAAATTTTAGCCTGACGGCGCCTAAGTCCGGATAATTTTGTGAATGCGCCCGTCCGACCCCACGATGTACAGCTCGCCGTCGCCGTCGCGGCCGAAGGAAACGACGTTGCCGATATCGGGAATGTTCCAGTCCACATGCTCGCGCACGCCGTTGCCGGCGCCCGTTGCTTGCAGGCTCTTCAGATAGCCGCCGCAGAAGTCCGAGTAGAAATAGCGCCCGGCCAGCTCAGGTACTGCAGTACCTCGGTAGACGTAGCCGCCGATGACCGAGCAGCCATTGATGTCGTTGATGCCGTGCTCGTAGTCGAAGGCCGGCAAGGTCAGCGCGGCCTGGTTGCAGGTCGATACGCCGAAGCACAAGCTGCCTTCCATGATGTTCCAGCCGTAGTTCAGGCCCGCCTGCGCGAGCGTGGCGATGTTGATTTCCTCGCGCCGGTCCTGGCCGGCATCGGCGATGTACAAGCCGGTGCTGTCGAAGGCAAAGCGCCACGGGTTGCGCAAGCCGCTGGCCCAGATCTCGCCGCGGCGCGAGCTCATGGCGATGTACGGATTGCTCGGAGGGATCTGGTAGCGGCGGGTGGCGGTGGCATTGTTGACGTCCAGCCGCAACATCTTGCCCAGCAGCGAAGTGAAGTTCTGGCCATTGCGCAGCGGGTCGCCCGCGCCGCCGCCGTCGCCAGTGCCAAGGTAGAGGAAGCCGTCCGGTCCGAACGCGGCCATGCCGCCGTAGTGGTTGGTGAAGCCCTGATGCGCGATGCTGATGATCTGCAGCGCCGACGTGGCGTCGGCGATGTCGCGGTTGAGGGAAACGGTGAAGCGGTCGACGACGATATTGCGCTCGAAGTCGGTGTAGTACACGAAGAAGTGGCCATTGCTGCCGAATTGCGGGTGGAAGGCCATCGACAGCAGGCCGCCTTCGCCCTGCATGTTGATGCGCCCGGCAATGTCGAGGAAGGGCAGGGTCAGCATGCGGCCGTCGCGCATGATCCGGATGCGCCCGCTACGGTCGAGAATGAACAGGCGCGGGTCGCCGTCCGGCGCCGTCACAAAAACGGCATTCTCGACATCGGCCACTTCGCGCAGGCCGAGCGCCAGCGCGACCGCGCTGTAGTTGACCGTGACGGTGGNNTCTGGGTGATGTCGCGCGAAAAGCCGGAAGGCCCGGCGACTTTGACGGGGGCGGTGATGCCGGCCGGCAAGCCCGCCAGCGTGACGGCCAGGCTCGCAGTGCCGGTTGGCGGCGGATCGTCGGCGTCGCCGCCTCCGCCGCCACAAGCGGCAAGCAGGGAGAACGCCAACGACAACAGCATGAAGCGCGCACGATCGATCAGCATTCTGGTTCTCCGCGGGGCAGGATGGCATCTGTGTCCAGCCGCCAGTCTACCGCTTTTTTCGCGCTGGACGCCGCATGGATGGCGCGGCCCGGGGGCGCGTCAGCCATCAACGGGTCAGGCGGTAGATGAAGATTGCGGTGCGGATAGCGGCGCGCTCGATCGAGGCCAGCTCCAGGTCTTCCGAGGGCGAGTGCGCACCGCTGCCGGTCGCGCCGATGCCGTCGAGGCTGTCGACGTAGGGCGCGACGAACTGGATGTCGCCGGCGCCGCGCAGGCCCGCTGGCACCGCGGCGATCGCGCCAAGTCCGGCGTCGTTGCTGGCCCGGGAGTACAGCTCGAGTACCTTGAGGTTGCCTGGGGTGACTGCCATCGGCGGGTACGATTCCTCGAAGGAAATGCTGGCGCTGGTGCCCGGCAGGCTTTGTCCAACGATGGCGCGCATTCTCTCGTGCGCGCGGTCGCGCTGGACAGTGTCGAGGTAGCGCAGGTCGCCTTTGACAGTCACGGCGTTGGCGATCACGTTGGTCTTGCCGAACGCGGTGCCGCGTGAGCCCGGCTCATCGTAGCCGACCTGGGTGCCGCCGAGGATGACGCCGGGGTTGAAGGTCAGGTCGGGCTCGATGACCTGCTGGCGGAAGCCGTCGAGGATGCGCGCGGCCTCATAGACCGCGCCATAGCCCGCGCGCTCGCTGAAGATGCCCGACGAATGTCCCTGCTTGCCCCGTACTTCGAGCGAGAAGCCGGACGATGAGCGGCGCCCGACCGTCGCGGTGGCGCGCCCCTCCTTGTCGAGCACGGTACCCTCGAAGGCCAGCGCGATATCGCTCTGTTTCGCCAGCGCGATCATATCGCGGCGCGAAATGTCTTTCGGGTCGCCCGCTTCTTCTTCGTCGCCGGTGAACATGACGGCGATGCTGGTGTTGTCGAGCGCGCCGACCTTGTGCAGGGCGCGCAAGGCCTCGATCACGACAACGTTGCCGCCCTTCATATCGGACACGCCCTGGCCGCTGACCCGGTCGCCCTTGCGCTGCCATTTCTGTACCGGGCTGTCGGGCTCGAAGACGGTGTCGAGGTGGCCGAGCAGCAGCAGGCGCTTGCCCTGCTTGCCTTCGCGCGTCGCCACCAGGTGGCCGGCGCGTTGCATCGCGGGTGGCATGTCGATCCAGCGCGTCCTGAAGCCGAGCTGGTCGAGCTCAGCGCGGAACACCTTGCCGACTTCGCGCACGCCTGCGAGGTTCATGGTGCCGCTGTTGATGTTGACGCTGCGCTCGAGCAGGCCGAGCGCTTCGCCGGAGCGCGCCTTGACCTCGGCGACGATGCGTTCCTCGACCGGCGTCAGCTGCTGGGCGTAAGCGGCGTTGGTGGAAAGGGCGGACAGCAGGGCAAGAACTAGGGTGCAGGGTTTCATCGGCAAGGATTCCAATCAGGTCGGGCTGGGGACATCGTGGGCGAGGCGGGGCGTCGTGCGCACCGCCATCAGGTAGCACAGCAGCGAGGCAAGGGCAAAGGCAAACAGTACGCTAAACAGCAACACGGGCGCGGGATTGTACTGAATGATGGCGGCCACCGCCAGCGGGCCGGCGGCTTTGGACAGCATGGACGGGCCGGCCATCGCACCCGAGATGGCGCCGTAGTTCCTGGTGCCGAACAGGGCCTGCGGCACGGTGCCGCGCACGATCGTCAGGATGCCGTTGGACAGGCCGTACAAGGTGCAGAACAGCGCCATCGCCCATTGCCGGGTTCCGAAGAACAGCAGGGCGAGCAACGCGGCAGGCAAGAGGGCGAAGGTGATCTTTCCCACGGTCTGGGGCATCAGCTTGCGGCCCACGGTCATTTCGCCGATCCGGCCGGCAACTTGCATCGGCCCGATCAGCGCAGCCATGAACACCACGGTCGCGATCGGATGACCGAAGCGCTGGAGGATCGGGATCAGGTGCACGGACAGCGCCGAGAAGATGAAGCTGTTGGCCGAGAACGCGAACGCCAGGGTCCAGAACGCCGGGTGGCGCAGCGCTTGTTTCAGGGTGAAGTCGGGGCGGAGACTGGATGCGCCGGTGGCGTGCACGTGGCGCGGCGCGCCAGCGCGCAGCATCAGGTGCAGCGGCAGGCACACGCACAGCTGGAGCGCGGCGTACCAGAGGTAGGTGTCGCGCCAGCCGATCAGGGTGTTGAGCTTGAGGGTCAGCGGCCAGAACACGGTGCTGGCGAAGCCGCCGAACAGGGTCAGGGTGGAAATTGCCTTGCGTGCCGACAGGCCGTACTGGTGGTTGATGGTGGCAAAGGCGGCTTCGTACAGGGTCGCTGCAATCGACACGCCGAGCATGGTCCAGGCCAGGTAGTAGGTCGGCACGTCGCGCGCCTGGCTGAGGATGATGAAGCCGAGGCCGCATGCCAGCGACCCTGCGCCCATCACCAAGCGGCCGCCGAAACGGTCGAGCAGCATGCCGACCGGGGCCGACACCAGTGCGCCGACCAGCAGGCACCACGAGAAAGCGCCGAACACCGTCTCGGTGCGCCAGCCAAGCTCGCCCTGGATATCGCCGGCGAGAATCGCAAACGCGTAGTACAGCGTGCCCCAGGCAATGACCTGTGTGACGGCAAGAATTGGAATGGTATTGCGGGCAGGCGCAGTGTCGGTCATGTGTTCACGGATTGGCGCGTTCACTCGCACCTATCGCGAAAGAATAACATGCTTATGAGAAATTGCCGGGCCGGGTCTCACGGCCTCATGGATCGCGCCGGCGGGTCTTCCTGACCACGCCGTCGGGGCCGACGAGGACGACCAATTCGGTGTAGCGGTCGGCCCCGGCCGGGGACAGGTAGAGCCAGGCTTCATAGCCGCTGTCGAACACGACTGCCCTGGTGCGGCCCAGCGCCGCGGCGAGTTCCACCTTGGTCGTGACGCCGGGAACGACGACCTGCGAAAAGCGCGCCGCGGCCACCTGCGTGCCGGGCGGCGGCGGGGCGCTGGCGCAGGCGGCGAGCAGCAGCGCGCAAAGCACCGGCAGCAGGCGCGCGCAGAGGACATTCATCGCGGCACTCCGGTCGCATCGTCCATGTACGCGAATTCGACGAGGGTGTCGTCGGGCCAGGACTGGTCCCAGAGCGGGGCATAATAGCTGCGGTCGAGCAGCACCTGGCAGTCGCAGTAAGGCAGCGACTCGCTGGTTTCGTTGCCGCCCGCGTAAAGCAGCTTGAACGGCAGCACTGCGCTGCGGCCGCCGTGGTGCAAGGTGACGCTGAATACTGGCCGATCGGCAAAGAACAGGTAGTTGCCGTCGTCCGAAGAACACACCTGTTCGGTGTCGGTCAATGCATTGGTCAGCCAGGCGAACATCGGGGACGTATTCGAGATCAGGCCGGAATCCATGCCGACCCGGCATTCGAGCCTCAGGTCGCCAAGGCGCCGCGTTCCGTCCGGCAGGCCAGGCGTCTGCACCCATGCGCGCCACGTCATGCTGGTCGATTTGCGGTTGGCCACGACTGCTGCATCCTCGCGCAGCGCCTGTTCATTGCGTGTGAGCGTGAAGCTGTTGTCAGGGGCAAGCGTGATGGGCAGTGTGATGTTGTCGCCCGCGACCCGCAATGTGATGCCTTCCATGTTCGCATTGGGCAGGCGTGGCAGCAGGCGGAAGCGCAGGGACGCGGCCGGTGCGTAGGCGCGGTCGCGCACAAACCGGTCCATGCCCTTGATCATCTTGCGGTAGGACTTGTCGACCGGGTCGCGCACGTACGGGACATGCACGATTGAAATTGGCGCCGCGTCGGCCTGGGCCCTGGCATCCTGGGCCGCGCGCGCAGGGCCGCCCATGCACGACACGAGCGCGACAACGGCGGCAGCAGCAAACAGATGTTGGTACATTCGCCAAGTGTAAGGCGATCGCGCATGTTCCCGGCGCACCGCTGCCCGCGCCGGCGAGCCTGTCACGCTGGCCAGGGGGGGCGGACACGGAGCCGGGGCTGAGTTCCACCCCGAGTGCTACCAGGTACGGACCCGGCCGGTGTCCATGTGCACGAACTGCGAGCGAGGATAGTAGCCGACGCCGCCGCCGCGCACCGCCAGTGCGGCCTTGTGCAACTGCGCCAGGTCGCGGCCCGGCAGGCGGATGTCGATGGCCTTGCCCTCGAGGTGCATGCTGTGCTTGGCGACACCGCCACTGGCCGCCGCCAGCTTGCGGTTCGTCTCGGGCGAACGGTAGCCGGAAATGACATGCAGCACATCGCTGCCGCCGAATTTGGATGACACACGGTCGAGCAGCATCAGCAGCTTCGGGTCGATTTCCGTCACGGTGTTGCTGCGGTGATCGCGCAACAGCTTATTGATGTCCTGGAGTGCGTCGGGCACGAACTGGCCTTCGGCCCAGAAGATACTGCGCAGGGTTTCACCGGTGTGCGTGTTGTACAGGCGCAAGGCGCGCTCGACCGGTTCAGCGTTGGTGGTGGGCGCGGCGCGGGCAAAGGCCGGGACGCTGAGGGCAGACGCAAGGACGACTGAGCTTTTAAGGAATGAGCGGCGTTGGTTCATGGTGGTCCTCCTCCATGTTCACATGGCCTTCCATGATACACGGACGAGCCACAGCGTGCATGCAACCGTGCGCACGCACATCGCCAGGTGTGTGGCTTGTCAGCCTGGCAAGCAATTATTCGGCGCTGACGCCTGCGCCGCCCTTCACCAGCACACAGCGGTTCGCCACGCAGGTCGCGCCGGGGTCGCGCTCCACCATGCAGTTCGACAAAATACCGCTGCGTTCGTTTTCGGCCTTGCGCGCCGCTGCGTACTGCTCTCCTAACGCCAGCAGGCGTTCGGTGTTGCCCGCTTTGGTCGAATACGCCACATAGCCCTCCGGGCCGCCACAGGATTTGTGGCCGACCGGCATGGTGCGGCACTGGCTGGCGTTGTCGCACTCCGCAGTGCCGATCTCTTCCTGTATTTTTTTCCATAACGCCAGGTGCGCCGGCCCGGCCGGCGCGGGAGCCGGCGTCGACGGATTTGCGGGCGCGGGCACAGGCGTGGCGGGCGCCGCGGGCGAATCGCCATTGGCGGAAACACCACTGCAAGCGGCCAGGCTCAACAGCAGGGCGAGCGCACCGAAGCGCGCGGAACGACGAAGTGTAGGAGTGTTCATGTCGCCTATCTTGTACCGCGACTATTAAAATGGCAAGCGCCGCACGTTAGCCAATGCGTTGCAGTGCAGCACCATCTGCCAGGCGCTTCTGCTAGAGTAAGCGTCCCATCCAATCCGACTCCCCGAGGAATTACCGTGTTTAAACACCGACTGATCCTTGCCGGCGGCATGCTCGCGCTGGCCGCCAGTTGCAGCGCCGGCGCCGAAGCCGTTGCCGACAAGAATATGATCCGCGCCCACCTGGGCTTCCTGGCCGATGACCTGCTCGAGGGCCGCGAGACCGGCAGCCGCGGCTACGACATCGCGGCCCGCTATGTGGCGTCGCAGTTCCTCCAGTACGGTGTCAAGCCGAAGGGCGACAAGGGTGGCTACCTGCAGCATGTGCCGCTGCGTGCGACGCGGCTGGTGCAAGCGTCGCCGGTGGTTGAGCTGCGCAGTGCGCGCGGGACCGAAACGCTGGCTTACCTGGAGGACTACGCGGTCAGCGGCAGCCTGCTCGAGGACCAGTCCGGGGTGACGGCGCCGCTGGTGTTCGTCGGCTATGGCATCCGTGCCGACCGGCTGCGCCACGACGATTACGCCAACATGGATGTCAAGGGCAAGATTGTGGTGGTCCTGTCCGGCAAGCCGGGTAGTTTCCCGACCGAAGAGGGCGCCCACTTCGCCAGCGCCGACCACAAGCGCGGACTGGCCGCGCAACACGGCGCGGTCGGCATCGTCACCTTGCAGACCCCGGTCGCGGAAAAGGCCGCGCCATTCTCCAGGAACAAGGATTACCGCTTCATCCCGTCGATGAGCTGGGTGCAGGCTGACGGCACCCCGGCACGCGAAACGGCGTCAATGCAGAACCGGGTCAGCCTGAGCATTCCGGCGTCAAGGAAACTGTTCTCCCAGGTCGACGTACGGCTCGACGATATCTTCGCGCTGGCCAAGGACAACCGGCCGCTGCCGCGCATGGATCTGAATATGTCGATGCGCATGTCGAAGACGAGTGAGCGCACCGAGGTTTCCAGCAGCAACGTGGCCGGCATGATCGAAGGCAGCGATCCGGTGCTCAAGAACGAATACGTGGTGTTTACCGCCCACCTGGACCACCTCGGGCAGGTCAGCGAGCGTAGCGGCGACAACATCTTCAACGGCGCGATGGACAACAGCACCGGCGTGGCGACCCTGATTGAAGCGGCGCGCCTGTTTACCCGGTCGGGCGTGGCGCCCAAGCGCTCGATTCTGTTTGTCGCGGTCACCGGCGAGGAGAAAGGCCTGCTGGGCGCCGATTATTTCGCCACCAACCCGACCGTGCCGCGCGGCTCGATCGTCGCCAACGTCAACCTCGACATGCCGCTGCTGGTGTACGACTTCAATAATGTGATGGCCTTCGGCGCCGAGCACTCGACCCTGAAAGGCACCGCCACGCGCGCATTGAAGAAGATGGGGATGGACCTGATCCCCGACCCGTGGCCCGAGATGGGCCTGTTCACCCGTTCCGACCACTATATGTTCGTGCGCCAGGGGATTCCATCGATCTTCCTCGCCACCGGCATGGGCTCGGCCCGCGAGGATGAGAACCCGGCCAAACTGTGGAACGAATTCCTGACCAGCCGCTACCACCAGCCGAATGACGACCTGGCCCAGCCGATCAACTACGACGCGGCCGCGCGCTTCGCCCAGCTCAATTACAACATTGCGCGCGAGATCGCCGACGCCCCAGTGCGGCCGGCCTGGAACAAGGGCGACTTCTTCGGAGATACGTTCTCGAAATAAGCGCTTCGCGCAGGCATGATTGAGATGCCTCAAGCGCGCGAACGAACGCAGCAACCAAGCCCGCGCTGGTCTATCCTATATGGACCGACTACCGTGCTGGGCTTCCCGATGTCCAAGTTGCTACCCGAACAGCAAGCTGCACGCCCCGCCGGCGCCGGCGCGCCGCGCGAGGTGATCGGACTGGCCGAGGCCGTCGCGCTGATCATCGGCGTGGTGGTCGGGGCCGGCATCTTCAAGGCGCCATCGCTGGTGGCCGGCCTCACGGGGGCGCCCGGCTGGATGTTCGCCGCATGGGCGCTTGGCGGACTGATGTCGGTGGCGGGCGCGCTCTGCTATGCCGAACTGAGCACCGCATACGCCCATGTCGGCGGCGACTATCATTTCCTGCACCGCGCCTACGGGCGCCGGGTGTCGTTCCTGTTTGCGTGGGCGCGCTTCTCGGTGATTGCCACCGGCTCGATCGCGCTGCTCGGCTTTGTGTTCGGCGATTACATGCAGCGCGTGCTGCCGCTGGGCGACCCTGCCGAGCCGTGGGGCGCGGCGGCCTATGCCGCGACGGCCATCATCACGCTGTCGTGGCTCAACATGCGCAGCGTAAAGGCGGGCACCGTCGCCCAGGCCTGGCTGACCATCATCGAGGTCGGCGGACTGGTGCTGATTGTCTGCGCGGCGCTTTCCATGGTCGCGGGCGGCGGCGCGCCGTCTGCCGATGCGGCCGGCACCGCGCCCGGCTGGCCGGCGTCGTTCGGCCTGGCGATGGTGTTCGTGCTGCTGACCTACGGCGGCTGGAACGAAGCGGCATATCTCAGCGCAGAACTGTTCGACGCGCGCCGCAACATGGTGCGCGCGCTGGTGCTCTCGCTTGCCATCATTACCGCGCTGTACCTGCTGGTCACCTGGGCCTATTGGAAAGGGCTGGGCATGGCCGCCATGAGCCGGTCCGACGCCGTGGCCGCCGACCTGCTGCAGGCCGCCTTCGGGCCGCCCGGCGCGGCCATCATCTCACTCGTCATCGCCATCGCCGCGCTGACTTCCATCAACGCCACCATCATCGTCGGCGCCCGCTGCAGCTACGCGGCCGGGCGCGACTGGACCGTGCTGCGCCGGCTCGCGGTGTGGGACCCGCGCCGCGGCACACCTGCCAACGCCTTGCGGGCGCAGTGCGCCGCCGCGCTGGTGCTGGTGCTGGCCGGCGCATGGACCGGCAGCGGCTTCAAGTCGATGGTCGAATTTACCGCCCCGGTGTTCTGGCTGTTCTTCCTGCTGGCCGGGGTCTCGCTGTTCGTGCTGCGGGTGCGCGAGCCGGCCACGGCGCGGCCGTTCCGTGTGCCGCTGTTTCCGTTTGTGCCGCTGGCGTTCTGCGCGATGTGCGCCTACATGTTGTGGTCCAGCCTGTCGTATGTGTACAGCCAGTCGCTGGGCGGCTGGAACGCGGCTTGGGTCGGCGTGGCCGTGCTGGCGCTGGGCTGCGTGCTGCTGCTGTTCGCCGGCCGCCACAAGGCGCAGCCTGAAGCATCCCCGTCCCCCCATTGATCTATGCAAGGAGGCAACATGAGATACCCCTACCGCAGCGAGCATGCTGCCGGCCGTGCAGGCCGGTTTGCACGCATCATCCTGTTCATGCTGCTAGCCGGCGGCGCCGCCGCGCAGGCATGGGCCCAGTCGCCGCGCCTTGACGTGCCCTTCGTGCCGACGCCGCAGACGGTGGTCGACCGCATGCTCAGCCTGGCCAGGGTCAAGCCCGACGACCTGATCTACGACCTCGGCAGCGGTGACGGCCGCATCGTCATCACCGCGGCCAAGCGCTACGGCGCGCGCGGCGTTGGCATCGACCTCGATCCGCAGCGCGTCAGCGAAGCGCGCGAAAATGCGCGCGCGGCCGGGGTCGAGGGCAAGGTCCGGTTCGTCAACGGCGACCTGTTCAAGGCCGACCTGTCGCCCGCCAGCGTCGTGACCTTGTACTTACTTAACAGCGTCAACCGCGACCTGCGCCCGCAGCTGTGGAAGCAGCTCAAGGTCGGCACGCGCGTGGTGTCGCATGCGTTCGACATGGGCGACGAGTGGCCGCCGGAGCGGGTGGAGGAGGTCGACGGGCGCACCATTTACTACTGGACCATCAGCGCGGCCAACAAGCGCGCGGCGCAGCGCGCCGCTGCTTCGGTTGGGCGGGCCGGGCGCTGAGGGCGGAACGGCAGCAGGGGACGCCGCAAGGGAGCAGTGCAAAGCAGTAGCGCGAGCCCGGCAGGCGCCGGCGCGCCGCCGGCCTTGACCTGGTGGCGCGAACTCTCTATCCTTTTCGCGTACCGCCGTGTTCGCCAACGGGAGCCGGCACATCGTCACCGCCAATTTCCGACTGGACCTGCCATGCTGATCTGCCAATGAGGGTGCTCCTCCGTATCATGACGATGACCACCAGCGCGTGTATTGTCCTTGGCATGGCCGGCTGCGCCTCGCCCGGGCCGCGCCCGGCCCCGCTCGACCCGGCGCGCTTCGCGCAGATCGACAGCGCCATCGACAGCGTGATCCGCGAACGGCGCATGCCGGGCGCGGTGTTCCATCTCGAACGCGCCGGCATGGCCTACCAGAAGGCCTACGGCCGCTACAGCTATGAGGAGGGCGCCGCCGCCGTGGCACAGGCCACCGTGTTCGATGCCGCCTCGCTGACCAAGATTGTCGCCACCGCGCCGTCGGTGATGCTGCTGGCCGAGGACGGGCGCATCGCGCTCGATGCGCCACTGGTGCGCTACCTGCCCGAATGCGCCGGCCAGGGCCGCGACCCGATCACCGTGCGCCACCTGCTGACGCACACCTCGGGCCTGCCAGCCGGCCTGCCCGCCACGCCGGCCTGGCACGGCCTGCAGCGCGCGCTCGAACTGGCCTGCACCCGTACGCCGACCGATGCGCCCGGCACGGCCTTCCGCTATTCCGACGTCAACTACATCCTCCTTGGCGAACTGGTGCGGCGCATGTCCGGCCAGCCGCTCGACCGCTTCGCGCAGGAGCGCATCTTTACGCCCCTTGGCATGCGCGACAGCCGCTTCGTGCCGCTGGCGGCGGTCGATGCCGCGCGCATCGCGCCAACCCAGCGCCTGGCCGGCGACGGCAGGCGCCTGCTGCAGGGCGAGGTGCATGACCCGACTGCGCGCCGGATGGCGGGCGTGGCCGGTTCGGCCGGGCTGTTTACCACCGCCCGCGACCTGGCCCGCTTTGCGCGCATGCTGCTGGCCGGCGGCGAGCTTGACGGCGTGCGGGTGCTGTCGCGCGACAGCGTGCGCCTGATGACGACCGCCCAGACCGGTCCGGCGATCGCCGCCCGGCGCGGCATGGGGATGGACATCGACTCGCCATTTGCGCGCCCGCGCGGCAAGCTGTTCCCGGTCGGCAGTTACGGCCATACCGGCTTCACCGGCTGCATCTTGTGGATCGACCCGGCCTCGGGCACCTTTTATGTGCTGCTGTCGAACCGCGTCTATCCTGACGACCAGAAAAATATTCTCGACCTGTACGCAAGGCTCGGAACGCTGGCCGCCGAGGCCGTCAACGGCTTCGATTTCGCCGCACTGCACAAGACAAACGCGGCGAGGTAGAAGCAGGAAAGTGCGGCACGCCGCGCGCAAAATGCTGCGCGCGCACCTGCTCCGCCCGTGGTACAGCTTGCCAAAAATTCTTCTCTGCTCGGCAATCGTGCGGGGTAGACAAGTCATACATACGCGCCTAGACTCGGTTTGTCCATTACGACAGGGGGTCATGTGAGGCAGCCGCCAACAGCAGGGCAGCTCGTTGCAGGCGCAAGCGATGGCATGGCGGTGGAGCCTGAGGAGCAGGCGCGCGCCGACATGTACGCTCTGCTTGCCAGCATGCTGCATGCGGCCCCTGACGCGCAGATGCTGTCGACCCTTGCCGGCGCCGACGCCATCGTGGCTGGCCAGTCCGGCCACCCGCTCGACCGTGCATGGGAACGCCTGGTGCTCGCCGCCGGCGNNCCCCGGATCAATCCCTACGGTTCACTCTACATGGCCGGCTTCATCAACGAGAAGCCACTGGTGGCCCTGCGCGACGACCTTGCCCGCCTCGGCCTGGGCCGCGCTCCCGGCCAGCGCGAAATGGAAGACCATTTTGGCGCGCTCTGCGAAGCCATGCGCCTGTTGATCACGGGCGGGTCGGGCGCCGCCATGCAGGCGCTGGCCAGGCAGCCGCTGGCCAGGCAGCAGCAGTTCTTCGACACCCATATCGCGCCATGGTACCGGCGCTGCCTGCAGGACATCCGCTCGGCCCCGGAGGCGAACTTCTACCGCCTGGTGGCCGATTTTGCACAAGCGTTTTTCGACGTCGAAGCGGAAGCCTTCGCGCTGGACGACGAATGCGAGGCCGCCTGAGCGGCGCTGACGGAGCACCCATGGACAAGCACCATAGCGACACCCCCGATGAATCCCGGCGCGCCTTCCTGAAGGCGGCACGGGGCGCTGGCGCCCTTGGCGTGCTGGCGGCGGCCGCGGCAAGCGGGGCCGCCGAGGCCGCGCCGCCGCCGGAGAGCGCTGCGGCCGCACCGGAAGCCAAGGGCTACCGCGTCACCGAACACATCCAGAAGTACTACAGTACCGCCCGCTACTGGTAAGGCGGACACGCACAGGAGCACTACTCCATGACGCTGGTGAAGACTGACAAGACTGCTGGCAGCGGCGCATCCACGGCAAGCGCCGCACTGCCCCAGGGGATGACCCGTTCGGCGGGGTCGACACTGCGGCGCCGCTCCTTCCTGGTCGGTGCCGGTGTCACGGCCGGTGCGGCTGGGCTGGCGCGCCAGCTGCCGCTGAACGTCATCCAGCCGGCCCACGCGGCCGACCAGACCACGCCCGCGGCGCCGCCCGAGATCAAGCACACCGTCTGCACCCACTGCTCGGTCGGCTGTTCGATCGAGGCCGTGGTCAGCAACGGCGTCTGGATCCGCCAGGAACCCGCGTTCGATTCCCCCTTCAACATGGGCGCCCACTGCGCCAAGGGCGCGTCGGTGCGCGAGCACGGCCATGGCGAACACCGGTTGCGCTATCCGATGAAGCTGGTCGGCGGCAAGTACCAGCGCATCCCGTGGGACCAGGCCATCAATGAAATCGGCGACAAGCTGCTGTCGCTGCGCCAGCAGGCCGGTCCGGATTCGATCATGATCATCGGCGGCAGCAAGCACAACAATGAGCAGGCCTACATGATGCGCAAGTTCGCCTCGATGTGGGGCTCGAACAACTGCGACCACCAGGCCCGCATCTGCCATTCGACCACGGTGGCCGGCGTGGCACAGACCTTCGGCTACGGCGCGATGACGAACTCGTTCAACGACCTGCACTTCAGCAAGGCCGTGCTGTTCATCGGCTCCAACCCGGCCGAGGCGCACCCGATCTCGATGCTGCACTTCCTGCATGCCAAGGAGCTGGGCGCAAAGATGATCGTGATCGACCCGCGCTTCACGCGCACGGCGCGCTTTGCCGACCATTACGTGCGGGTGCGGCCGGGCACCGATATCCCGCTGGTGTGGGGCATGCTGTGGCATATCTTCCAGAACGGCTGGGAAGACAAGGCCTTCATCGAACAGCGCACCCACGGCATGGAAGAGGTGCGCAAGGAAGTGGCCAAGTGGACGCCGGACAAGGTGTCGGACGTGACCGGCGTGCCGGAGTCGGCCGTGTTCATGGCGGCCGAGATGCTGGCCAAGAACCGTCCGTCGTCGGTGGTCTGGTGCATGGGCATCACCCAGCACCACGTCGGCACCGCCAATGTGCGCGCGCTGTCGATCCTCCAGCTTGCGCTCGGCAATATCGGCGTGGCTGGCGGCGGCGCCAACATCTACCGCGGCCACGACAACGTGCAGGGCGCCACCGACGTCGGCCCGAACCCCGATTCGCTGCCCGGCTACTACGGAATCGCGGAAGGCGCGTGGAAGCATTTCGCCAACGCCTGGGGCGTGGATTACAACTGGTTGCTGTCGCGCTACGGCTCCAAGGAGCTGATGGAGAAGCCCGGCCTGACCGTGTCGCGCTGGTTCGATGGCGTGCTGGAGCGTAATGATTACGTCGACCAGCCGAGCAACCTGCGCGCGGTACTGTACTGGGGGCACGCGCCCAACAGCCAGACCCGCCTGCCGGACATGAAGGAGGCGATGCAAAAGCTCGAGCTGCTGGTCGTCATCGATCCCTACCCGACCGCCACCGCCTCGATGCACGGCCGCCAGGACGGCGTCTACCTGTTGCCGGCCACGACACAGTTCGAAACCCAGGGCTCGGTAACGGCGTCGAACCGCAGCCTCCAGTGGCGCGAGCGGGTGATCCAGCCCTTGTTCGAATGCAAGACCGACCAGGAAATCATGTACCTGTTCGCCAAAAAATTCGGCTTCGCTAACGAGTTCTGCAAAAACATCAAGGTCGTGCACAACGAGCCGGTCATCGAAGACATCCTGCGCGAGATCAACCGCTCGTGCTGGACCATCGGCTACACCGGCTGCTCGCCGGAGCGCCTCAAGCTCCACATGGAGAACAAGCACACCTTCGATCCGACCACCCTGCGCGCCGAATCCGGGCCGTGCAAGGGCGATTACTACGGGCTGCCATGGCCTTGCTGGGGCACGCCGGAAATGAAGCACCCCGGCACCCCTATCCTGTATGACGAGTCCAAGTCGGTAGCCGAGGGCGGCCTGCCGTTCCGCGCCAACTGGGGCGTTGAGCGCAATGGCAGCAGCCTGCTTGCCTCGGACGGCTCGACCACCAGGGACAGCGAGCTGGACACCGGCTATCCGGAATTCGACCATGTATTCCTGAAAAAGCTGGGCTGGTGGAGCGAGCTGACTGCCGCCGAGCAGGCCCAGGCCGAAGGCAAGAACTGGAAGACCGATGCCTCCGGCGGCATCATCCGCGTCGTCGTCGGCCACGGCTGCGCACCGTTCGGCAACGCCCGGGCGCGCTGCAACGTGTGGAACTTCCCCGACCCGGTGCCGGTGCACCGCGAACCGCTGATGTCGCCGCGCCGCGACCTGGTCGCCAAATACCCGACCTACGACGACAAGGCGAACTTCTGGCGCCTGCCGACGCTCTATAAATCGGTGCAGGTGGTCGACTTCGCCAAGGATTACCCGCTGATCATGACCTCGGGCCGGCTGGTGGAATACGAAGGCGGCGGCGACGAGACCCGCTCCAACCCGTGGCTGGCCGAGCTGCAGCAGAACATGTTCATCGAGGTCAACCCGCACGACGCCACCCAGGTCGGGGCCCAGACCGGGCGCTACCTGTGGGTCGAAACGCCGAGCGGGGCGCGCCTGAAGATCATGGCGATGGTGACGCCGCGGGTACCGGCCGGCATCGTCTGGATGCCATTCCACTTCGCCGGCTGGTGGATGGGCGAGGACCAGCTCGACAAGTATCCCGAAGGCGCGGCGCCGCTGGTCCGGGGCGAAGCCGTCAACACCGGCTGGACCTATGGCTACGACGCGGTAACGATGATGCAGGAAACCAAGGTGTCCTTATGCAGGCTGGCGGCCGCCTGAGGGCTGGCCGCGATTAACAGGAGACAACGATGGCAGCAAGGATGAAGTTCATTTGCGACACCGAGCGCTGCATTGACTGCAACGGCTGCGTCACGGCGTGCAAGAGCGAGCATGAAACGCCGTGGGGCGTCAACCGCCGGCGCGTGGTCACCATCAACGACGGCGTGCCGGGCGAACGGTCGATCTCCGTCGCCTGCATGCACTGCACCGACGCGCCCTGCCTGGCGGTATGCCCGACCAACTGCATCTACCATACCGAAGACGGCATCGTCCTGCACAGCAAGGACCAGTGCATCGGCTGCGGCTACTGCTACTACGCGTGCCCGTTCGGCGCGCCGCAGTTCCCCGAGACCGGCATGTTCAACCACCGCGGCAAGATGGACAAGTGCACCTTCTGCGCCGGCGGCCCGGAAGTCGACACCTCCGAGGCGGAGTTCAAGAAGTACGGGCGCAACCGGATAGCCGAGGGCAAGCTGCCGGCCTGCGCCGAACAGTGCGCGACCAAGGCGCTGCTGGCTGGCGATGCCGACGTGATCGCCGACATCTACCGGCAGCGGGTGGAAATCCGCGGCTACGGACCGGAACTGTGGGGCTGGAAGATTGCCTACGGGCGCAAGCAGCGTACCGAAGCGACCAGGGTGCGGCGCCAGAACCAGGACCTTGACGACGTCCAGAACAGCCCGCGCAGGTTCCCGACATGAGGCCCGCACGCATGTTCGCGCTGGCCATGCTGTGCGCCTTGCTCGGCGGCTGCCTCGAGGTCGAGCAGTACCCGGCGTGGGTGAAGGGCCAGTTTGCCGGCAAGCCAGATAACCTGCCCTACCAGGTCTGGTTCCACAACGACAAGCTGGCTTGGTCGGCGGCGATCCAGAACCGGACGCTCAAACAGAACGAGTACCTTCGCGCGATGCCATGAGGAAGGACACACAATGACTCAGATCGACCTCCTTCGGCGGCTGCCGTTCGCCGCCATGCTGGCGCTGCTGTGCGCGCTGTTGCTGCTGCCGTCAAGCGGCCGGGCCGAGGTGCCGCACAAGGATGCGGTGCCCGCCTACGCCGAAGAACAAACCATCCTGCAGGCCGAGTACGACTCGGTCGCACCCAGCCCCGGCTGGGGTTCCGCCGCCTCCGGCAAGGTGCATGTCGACCGTCACTTCCTCGGCCAGTACGGCGCCAGCGAAGCCAACGTGATCCTGCAGCGCGGCGGCAATACGTGGCGGGTGCTGCGCAACGGCCCGATGGCCACGCTCAGCGGCACCGTGCTGCTGGTGGTGCCGTTGCTGCTGTTCGGCTTCTACCTGATCGCCGGGCCGGCCCGGGTTGAGCACCGCGAATCGGGGCGGCGCATCGTCCGCTTTACCGCATGGGAGCGGCTGGTGCACTGGGCGACCGCCATCAGTTTCCTCCTGCTTGCCGTCACGGGCCTGTTGATCATGTTCGGCAAGTTCCTGATTCCCCTGATCGGCCCCGCGGCGTTCTCATGGCTGGCCATCATCGCCAAGTACGTCCACAACTTCATCGGGCCGCTGTTCATCGTCTGTTCGGTGATCATGTTCTTCACCTTCATGCGCCGCAATGTCTTCCGCCGCTGGGACTGGACCTGGATCAAGCAGGGCGGCGGCGTGATCAGCCACAAACATATTCCGGCCGATTATTTCAATGCCGGCGAAAAAATCTGGTTCTGGGGCGGCGTGGTCCTGCTCGGCTTGCTGATGTCGGCCACCGGACTGGTACTCGACTTCGTGACCGTCGGCCAGACCCGTTATGTGCTGCAGATCGCGAACATCCTGCACATCGTCGGCGCCACCTTGTACATCGCGGCCGCGCTCGG